>OKSL01000085.1_pt1 | contig 79638 bp, 76 predicted proteins | sample 1606251 | NCBI WGS metagenome assembly OKSL01 (sample SAMEA3879543, study PRJEB24766) | human gut metagenome | biome: human-associated habitat; feature: feces | place: USA | collected 1985/1987 | reverse complement strand
GAACTTGGACAAACAGAACCAAAACCTGTTGTGCTACCATTACACCATAGTCCAAACTTATGTGCTTTCTGTTAAAAAGCGGTGCAAAGATAGAGGTATGTCCCGAAATATCCAAATATTTCGGGACTATTTTTTCTATCTATGTATTATTTTGCAATAATCAGATAGTAATTCTTCTTGCCGCGCTGTACCAACAAGTATTTATCATCCAGCAAATCGGCCGTTGTAACTACCTGGTCAAAAGCAGCCAACTTTTCCTTATTCAAGGAAACACCACCACCTTGTACCAATTTACGCATTTCACCTTTAGAAGCAAAAACCGCCGCATTATCTACAAATAAATCAACGGCTTTCACACCGGCAGCCAATGCGTCACGAGAAATCTCAAATTGAGGAACACCTTCGAACACAGCCAACAGCGTATCCTCATCCAGCTTTTTCAATGCATCGGAAGTTGCATTGCCAAACAGGATGTTTGAAGCATCAACCGCAGCATTATAGTCTTCTTCAGAGTGAACCATAATAGTCACTTCCTTGGCCAGACGCTTCTGCAACACACGCAGGTGCGGAGCAGCTTCATGCTCGGCAATCAGGGCATCGACTTCTTCTTTGGTCAATGCGGTAAATATCTTGATGTAACGGGAAGCGTCCGCATCGCTGACGTTCAACCAGAACTGATAGAATTTGTAAGGAGAAGTATAACGGGGATCCAGCCAGATATTTCCTGATTCCGTCTTGCCGAACTTACCACCGTCGGCCTTCGTAATCAACGGGCTGGTCAGCGCAAACACCTCACCTCCATTCGTACGGCGAATCAGCTCGGCACCTGTCGTAATATTACCCCATTGGTCACTGCCTCCCATCTGTAACCGGCAACCTTTGGTTTCGTACAAGTGCAGGAAGTCGTAACCTTGCAGCAACTGGTAAGTAAATTCTGTAAAAGACAAACCGTCACGAGCCTCACCGTTCAGACGCTTCTTCACGGAATCTTTCGCCATCATATAATTTACGGTGATATGCTTGCCTACTTCACGGGCAAAATCAAGGAAAGAGAAATCTTTCATCCAGTCGTAGTTGTTCACCAGCTCGGCACGGTTAGGAGCATCCGAATCAAAATCCAAAAACTTGGAAAGCTGCGCTTTCATACCTGCCATGTTACGTTGCAACGTCTCTTCGGTGAGCAAATTACGTTCTGCCGACTTACCGGAAGGATCACCGATCATACCCGTCGCACCGCCGATCAATGCCAACGGCTTATGTCCGCAACGCTGGAAATGACGCAAAATCATCACACTGCAAAGGTGTCCGATGTGCAAAGAGTCCGCAGTAGGGTCAAAGCCAATGTATGCGGTCACCTGTTCCTTGGCCAGAAGTTCTTCCGTACCCGGCATCATATCGTGGAGCATGCCACGCCATCTTAATTCTTCTACAAAATTCATCGAATGAGATTATCTAAAATTATTTAAACGATTATATATCCATATCATACTAAAGACCTAAAAATCATTTAGTCTCCGCAAAAGTACGACACTTTATTCGAAGAAACAACTCTTATTGTTTAAAAAAGACTTTGCTTATATTTCCCCGGATCGCTTCCGAGAGTTCTCCCAATGAAACCCCACGCACCGCCGCAGCCTGTTCATACAGCCCGGTCACCGGAAGCGGACTTTCATCCGTCTCTATAAACAAATGATCAAGAGGAACCGCACGAAGGGCATCCGCCTGATACTTCTCGCCAAAAGAGAGATAAAATCCATGCTTCAGATACTCCTCCGCCAAAGCCGCTTTTCCACGAAATCCATGAATAATCCATGGATTCGAAGGGCGTAATGCCCCCCTCATTTTCAACAACTCATCCACAGCCTTTACCAAGTGAATAACCAAGGGCTTGTCCAGTTCCATAGACAGACGGGCCTGGAACGCAAAAATCTCCAGTTGCATGGACATGGGAGCGTTTGCCAATTTATCCAATCCAGCCTCGCCTACGGCAAGCACCCGGGGATGACGCAGCAACGAAAGGAAATTGTCTGAAAACCGTTTCGAAGAGATATCTTTTCCGGTTATGGATGAAGCAACGTACCACGGATGGATTCCTACCGAGTACCAGCCGCCTTCCTGCGGAACAAATGTTTCAGGATAACAGTTCACGATTGCCTCTCCCGGCATCTGTGGCAACCGGTGCGTATGTATATCGACAGGCAACCTCATGGAACGGGATCGTATCCGGAACCTCCCCAAGGATGGCAGCGCAGGACACGCTTCACGGCCAGATAAAGTCCTTTGAAAGGTCCATGTTTCTTTATAGCCTCCACTGCATATTGCGAACATGTAGGCGTAAAACGGCATGACGGCCCCAACATGGGCGAAATGCACTTCTGATAAAAGTAGATGGGAAGCAGCAAAAGATATGAAATCAACCGTTTCATACGCTCTCAGCAATGCGCGCCAAAGCAGTCTTCATTCGATTTTCTATAACGGAAGACTCCACCAACTGATCTGAAAGATAGATAAAAGCAATAGCCAGGCGACATTGCTTCTCTTCCAGCACACGCAGCAACTCATGCTTATTCATACGGTAAGCCTCCCTTATCTGGCGCTTGACACGGTTACGCTTCACGGCACGCTTGAACCGACGCTTCGATACACTGACAAGGATAGAAGCAGGTGCCTCCAATTCCTCTACAGACAGATATACCACCCGCAAGGGAAAGACTGAAAATGAACGGGAACCACCCGCAAACATCTTCTCTATAATTTTCTTCCGATTCAACCTTTCAGGTTTACGCAAAGTATTGGGCATATCTTTTTAGTTACGGGTTACGAACTACCAGCCGGAGTCAAAGAACCTCTCCCCTTAAAAGGACACAAGCTACAAGTATCATACGCATTTGCAGCGCAGCCCACTTGTAGCTTGTAACCGGTAGCTTATAACTGATATATTACTTTCCTTTATTATTCTCCTTGATGAACATATCAAGCGCCGCCGTCATAGAAGGAGCCTGTACGCTGGGAGCCTCTAAATCCAGACGAAGCCCGGCATCACGAACCGCCTGCGCAGTAGTAGAGCCGAATGTCCCGATTTTAATTTCCTTCTGTTCGAAATCCGGGAAATTCTTCTTCAAGGCACTGATACCTGCCGGACTGAAGAACACCAGCATGTCATAGTCAAACTTTTCATCGGCACCAAAATCATTGCTTACCGTACGATACATGACAACTTCTGTATGCTGAATCTTGTTCTTGTCCAACAAATTCTTGATTTCATCCGTATGTACATCCGACATGGGAACCAAGTACTTTTCAGTTTTATGTTTTATAATTGCAGGCAATAAATCATCAAATTTTCCGGTATTTCCAAAGAAAATCTTGCGTTTACGATACTGCACATATTTTTGAATGTACAAGGCAATGGCTTCTGACACACAGAAATACTTCATTGTTTCCGGAATTGTCACACGTAATTCCGTACAAAGATGGAAAAAGTGGTCAATGGCATGACGCGATGTAAAAACGACAGCAGTGTGATCCAATATGGACACTTTCTGTTGTCTGAACTCTTTTGATGAAAGGCTCTCCACTTTGATGAACGGGCGAAAATCTATTTTCACACCATACTTTTCGGCGATGTCGTAATAAGGAGATTTCTCTGATGCCGGTTTCGGCTGCGACACAAGTACTTTCTTTATTTTCAACGTCCTAAAATTTTATTATCAAAAAATCGTTTAGTTGTATCATTCCTTGATATAACATAAAACAAGGAATGATTTCAAGGGCACAAAAGTACAAAATTAAAAGTAATCCACCATATAAATTGTCACAAAAAAGCTTTAGCCACTTATAGAACATTAATATTTTAGCAAAAAAGGCTAAAAGCAATCCGATTATTATCGTAAGTTGCAGACTTAAATCGAAATACACTATAAACAAAACGAAAGGAAACAGAGCAAATCCCAAATAATAAAGTAGTGTCGAATAAGATTCCAGCCAAAGCGCCGTTGTACTTTCGTCAAAAAAAATCCAACCCAAAAAGGAATAGGCCACCCATTTCAGGAAAAGATAAAGAAGGCATACCCCTATATAGATGTTCAGCAAGAGAAAAGGGGGAACATGCTGCACCAATGCAGGTTGTACATCACTGAAATAGCTGAAGACAGCGACTCCGGCAAGCACACAAGTCTGCAGGATCAGCAGCAACAGATAGCGCATGTCTGCCGCAGTGGAAGTAGCAAATATGCTGGTACGTTCACGGTGCAACAAAAAATCCTTTACCAGTTGCAACAGAAACTTACGGCTACGGGACAGGACATAAGACGACAGAAAAAAGCAACACAAGAGAATGGCGGTAATGCCGTCATCCATTCGCGGAGAATAAGGAATAGGAATTCCTTCCGGACCTGCCGTCATCCAGGCTATCAGCAGATTCATCATATCGCCGCAAACTTACGGATGGAAGCATCCCATAAAGGGGTGGTATGTATCAATTCGACAGCCTCTTGCGGTGTCCGGGCCACATGCCAGATAGCACCATGCTGTTGACGCATAAAGTTCTCGTCCACTGCCCGGTGGAGCATATCAAGCAACGGATCAAAATAGCCTTTTGTGTTCAGTATGACAACCGGATTGAGATAAAGCCCCAGTTGCTTCCAAGTAATGACTTCAAGCAATTCCTCTAAAGTACCGCAACCACCGGGCAAGGCAATAACGGCATCACTCAAGTCCGCCATCATCTTCTTTCGCTCATGCATGCTTTCCACCTCCCGAAGCTCGGTCAGCCCCGTATGGTGCCATCCCTGCTCTACCATGAAACGAGGTATTACACCGGTCACCTCCCCTCCTGCCGCCAGCACTGCATCCGCCACAGCAGACATCAACCCCATATTGCCTGCCCCGTTAACCAGACGGATACGCTGCCGCCCCAGCAGGGTACCCAGTTCGTGGGCAGCATCAAAATAAACCGGATCAATCTTCGTGCTTGATGCACTGTAAACGCATACGGAAGTTATCTTATTCATCGTATTCTTACTCTACCTTAATAATATGTGTACAAAGGTACGTGATTTCAAGGAGATTTGAAACAGAGGCAGATATCTTTCCTATTTCTTGTCTGCTATTTTTTGTGTTCGGGAAATCCGTCTTGTTCCACAAAGTATAGCAGAACCGATGTTTTTACTTGAAAAAGCTGTCCCGGAAAATTACAGATAGAAGGTAAAAGACAGATTGTCAATGAAGCTAAGCAAAAAAACAAACTCCCTGCCCACATCCGATGACATAAGCAGGAAATCATTTGGTTTGGCGAATCCGGAGACTCTTATATTCAAAAGCAGTGGATAAAGAACATCCGTTACAACAGAGAATTAGTACAAAGATAACTCAACTGGTATTTGATATTTTAATCTCATATCCAAATACTCTTGCCAACTCAAAGGTCCCAATACAACATCGTTTGTTTTTAAAATTATCCAATAGAATAAACTATCGCTTGTTCCATATTCATATTTTCTTTTGTATAAAGGCTCTTGAGGATATTTAGGCTTCTGTTTTGCAATAATATATTCATCGTTATAGATATAGTCAAGTATAGTTGCCGGTATCTCTCCACCATTGGAATTTTGGCAAAGAATATCTTTTATATCCCCCCCTTCATCTCTATAAAAATATCCACTTCCTAAATTCTTAACAGAATCAGAAATGCAACTTTGAATAAATAAACTACAAAGCAAATGTAGAACAATACATCCCTTTTTCATATCTCTTCATATTATTTGATCCAAGGTAAAAATGGTGTAAGTTTAGTACTTCCATAAATATTTATTTCGTATGGTCGTCCCTTTCCTGCAACCCTATTTCCTATAATACACCTCCGAAAGGATAGTAGTGGTTGGTTTCCTCCACTCTCCACTTCCGTGCCGTCTCGTCGCGGTATATTGTCATACGGACATTTCCCTGATGGTCTTTCAGGTAGTAGTGATAGCGGAGGTTGTTTAGGGATACATATCCTTTCTCCGTCAACAGGAACTTGGCGGTACCGTTTTCATAAATCACGTTTGTGCAGTAGTCCGTTGTGGTGCCGACACCGCCTATGCCGTGCACTGTCCGAAGCTTCGTTCCGTCCGCGGCAAATGTATAGGTGATCCGGTTTCCGTCAATGAAGGTCACCGCACCGGGCAAATTTAAGCAATTATATGATATGCCCGCAATTCCCTTGTTTAAATTTTTAGTTAAATTACCGTTCGTATCATAGGCGTACCCATTATCCTGCTGCACGGCATCCTTGAACTCGAAGCAGCCATTGCGGGCGGATCCCGTTGCGGTGTTGTAATACAGATTTTTGCGAATTTTGTTCCGCTGATGCCCGTCACCAGATGCGGACATTGTAGGCATAAGCCAACTTGTTTGCATCAGAGCCGTACAATGATTTCAATTGCAGGCATCCCAGAGAATTGAAACTTTCCCGTTGAACAGGCCGTAAACGATTATCATTCCCTGCTTACACTCAATTGAAACGCAAGTAGGGAATCATTTGGTTTGGCGAATCCGGAAACATTTAGAAATGATAGATAGGGAACACCCGCTACGAGAAAGAAATATTAAAATCCATTTTGTCTTATATAATATAGTATACCCTTTGAAGGATTATATAATATAAAATATTTTTGGAGCTCACTTACATAGATGCAACTATAGTAATTGTTTTCATCTTTCAGTTCGTATTGCATCATTTTTCCTTCATCTATTTTGCTATTCATAATCCATGTCAGTTCGCGTTCATACTTCGACTCGCTTATTGAGTCTATCGGACAGTTATTCCATGTTATAGTTTCTGTTGCGTCGGGAAGTATAGTATACTCCCAGGTTCTATCAATTATAGGATAATTTAAATCTATTTTTACATTTGTTATTCGATAGACAAATAATTCAAAATAATCACCATGACTCCAGCCGATAAAATCTTTATGAAGTATGACATCGGCATTTACATAATTAGGGAAAAGACATTCAAAGTCCTTCTTTTTCAAAGGAGTGTATGCTATTTCGTTATAAACTCCATAACAAATAATGGAAACAAGCCCTACCAAGAGTATATAACCAATCTTTTTTTTCATTTCTTTTACTTTATTACAGGCACAATCGCATATCCATAACCATATATAAAGAAGTCTCTTCCGTCATCAGCCTTTCCTGGTCTTCCAACCCATGTAGCGAAATCGCGAAAAAGTCTACCGTCCATATTGAAATCGTATTTGTCCACATATTTCTCTGAACCAATAAATACTTTGCCTTTTTCAGCGTCTATCAAAGTCATTTTTAATGTTCCATAAGTCTTTCCCGTATTGGTCAATCTCCAAATAAAGGTTCTCCCGATTTTCCTTTCCACCAAGTATCCACTTCATCTTTTGTCAAATATCCATCATAATCCGGTCTGTCTTTAAGACTTGTATAGCTCTTCAAGTAGCTGGAACGCGCTTCATCATCTGCCAGCCCGTTATACCCTAAATCATGGTTTAGGGACACATATCCTTCCTCCGTCAACAGGAACTTGGCGGTACCGTTTTCATAGATCACGTTTGTGCAGTAGTCCGTTGTGGTGCTGGCACCGCCTATGCCGTGCACTGTCCGAAGCTTCGTTCCGTCCGCGGCAAATGTATAGGTGATCCGGTTTCCGTCAATGAAGGTCACCGCACCGGGCAAATTTAAGCAATTATATGATATGCCCGCAATTCCTTTGTTTAAATCTTTAGTTAAATTACCGTTCGCATCATAGGCGTACCCATTATCCTGCTGCACGGCATCCTTGAACTCGAAGCAACCATTGCGGACGGATTCCGTTGCGGGGTCGTCCACCCGTTTGAGCTGATTGCAGGTGAGGGTGACATTCAGATTGTCAAGCAGTACGTATGATGAGGATGCGGTCTGCCCGTAGCGTTGCAGGCCGGTGATGTTCCCGTTCTTGTCATCCCCCTGTCACGTTCTCGCTGAAACGGTTGACATCCGTGCTAATGCTTGCTGTCTCACCGTAAGTAGCGTTCAACAGATAGTCCAGCCCGTCGTAGGTGAACTTTGTGCTGCCGATACCTGTCAGCCAATTGCAAATATAAGCTTACTTATTGGCAAACAACCCCTGTGTGTTATGAGACTCAAGCAAAGATAAAAATTCCCTGCTTACACATAATTACATAAGCAGGGAATCATTTAGGGATTATCGTATCAGAAGATTCTCATATTCAGAAACAACGAATGAAGGACATTCGCTACAACGGGACATTATTCTTCTATTATACACTTTAAGATAAAGCCATCATTTTTTCTAATTTCGTAATAAACAGTTCCTCCAAACAATAGTTCATCTATTTTTGAAACAGGTTCACTTCTTACAATCCAAATACTATCATTGATAAGATGAATATGAAGAGGTCCCTGAATTTCTATTAGGCCTTGCTCTATTAGGCTATTTATACTCGGTTTCACTTTTTCAAAAACATCCTCTACAGAAATTATCATTTTATTTGTACTAATAGTATCACATTCTTTAAATGGCTTTACGTCTACGTATTCTTTCCGAAGGGTCGTATCTATAATAAAATTCACTTCTTCTCAAATGTTCGTAGTCTTACTTCTTTTTACATTACACCCCGCAAGGCAAAGTAACAATAAAGCTAATGAAATTACATACTCTTTCCTCATTTTACTTGAACATATTTATAATTCTATCCATAAACTTAGCAAATAGAGAACGCGTATTATCTACTGGAGCAACATTATTTAGTCGTTCGGGATCTTTTGGATCACTAGGTAAATCATTAGAAATAGTCTCCACTCGCTTTTTTGCAAAATTATATTCTAATAAACTGCCATTAGGAGTTGCCAAATATCCAACTAATCCAGTTTTTTCATTAGTTCTTTTATCAGTATTGGAAAACTCATTATCTTTTACGATGAATTTATTTCCCTTAGTATCTGTTATATTTCCTGTATATTCACCATGAGAATGAATAGTTGCAACATTTTTCTTATCGCTTGAATTCAACATTTTACCACCATGAAAACCTAAAACAACAGCTGGAGTATATGAGTATTTGACCTTTCCACCATCTTCTACTTTATAAATTAGATATCCTTCCTCCGTCAACAGGAACTTGGCGGTATCGTTTTCATAGATCACGTTTGTGCAGTAGTCCGTTGTGGTGCTGGCACCGCCTATGCCGTGCACTGTCCGAAGCTTCGTTCCGTCCGCGGCAAATGTATAGGTGATCCGGTTTCCGTCAATGAAGGTCACCGCACCGGGCAAATTTAAGCAATTATATGATATGCCGGCAATTCCCTTGTTTAAATCTTTAGTTAAATTACCGTTCAGAAGGTATAAGTGGTGGACGTGATGTCATAACCTCCCAACAGATTGCTACGCACCGTCTTCACCACACGCCCTTTGATGTCATAGTAGTTTGCCGAGTAAATCTTAGCGTTGCTGCCAAAGACAGAGATGACGCACCCTCCTGCCTGGAGAGTCCATCCAAGACCAACCCAAGTGGCCTCTTGTGCCACTCGTGTTCCGTCCGTATGATAGGATAGCGTAATGGGGAACTTCTTTCCGTCAAGATCAATCTCATAAACAGGAATGCTAAGGCTGGCCTGCCCCACATAGTTACTGGTCGGTATCATCCCGAATGTTCCCAATGACGCCGCATTGGGAGATACAGAGACAATCCGGAGGTTCGTTTCAGGATTCTGGGAATATAAGACTGTTGCCCCCAACAGAAGGGACAGCAATAAAAATAAGGAAATTCTTTTCATACTAGTCAATGTTTGTAATGGTTGTTTTTTGTCAGTGCTATAATTGAAGATTTCAGGGAGCTATTTCTCAAGCCCCCTAAATAACCTCATCAGCAGCCTACCTCCGGATTATAGCGGCGGCATCGCCTGCACGCCCAACATACTGGCTATGGTGGCAACGATGGTGCCTACAATTTTCAGGATATCTTTCCAAGTCTCTTTACTAATTTTCATAATGTTCTGTGTGTTTAATGATTCTATAGATTTTTACTGACCTCGAAGCACGGGCACTGTTTCACCCACTCTCCGGGTTCCACCGTTCCGTCTCCGTCCCGGTCCGGGCTCAGGTCCCGGTGACCGCATACGCGGGCATCCTTGAACAGCTTTAGCAGCCGGTGTACCAACAGGCGCAGCGCCGAGCGTTGTTCCGGTGTACGGGTGTCTTTGGGATTTCCGTCAGCGTCCAGCCCTCCCTCATAACAGATGCCTATCGAGTGGGCATTCTGCCCCTTCACGTGCGCGCCGGGCAGTTGCAGGGGGCGGCCGTCGAATACGCTTCCGTCCCTGCGGATGTAGTAATGATAGCCGGTTCCACGGAATCCGCGGCGGCGGTGCTCTCTCTCCAGAGCTTCGGGAGTAAGCGCATAGCCTTCCCGTGTGGCGCTGCAATGCACCACGATGTAGTTGATTTTTCGCATGATGATTTTGTGTTTCAAGACAGGATTTAAAAAGAAAGCCGCCGCCTTTTCCTTGCCGGCCAGTAGAGGCGGCGGCTTTCCGGCTACAATCAGCCTAGCGGATTCTCGTTTTCGTCTCCGTCGTTACCGCCCGCACCGGTACCGCCTGAAGCAGTGTCCGCATCCGGCGCATAGGCTACAAACTTAACGCCAGTCACCATCGCGCGGGTGGCAACGGTGCGGTTGGCATTCTTGGTAGTGCTTGGCTGGAAACGTACCGTGACCGTAGCCTGTGCAGGTGATACCTTCGCCGCACTCTCCACACCTTTCCCTGTAGATTTCATCACAAGGCGGAAAGTGCCAAGTCCATCCAGAGTCACACTCTCGGAAGCGTGCAAATGGGTGGTCATCACCCTTACCAGATTGTCGAGGGTATTCTTTGTATCCCCCTTGGTAAGAGAGGAGTATTCCGAAATTTCCTGCGCCACCTGGTCCGTCGTCACATGCCCCTTCAGCACGACGCGTGGATAGAATAGTCTTTGTTTGTTCTTGTTCTCCAATACAGATTGGAATGCTTTGTAAAGTACAGGCATAATAATTTTGTTTTAATTGTGTTAATAGAATAATTTTGTTTTGTGTCTTAAGCTTAACCACACTGCAAATATAAGGGTCTTTCAACTCTCCGGAAAATAAAAACCGTGTTTTTATTCACAAATATAATACTTACAAATTCACGACATGAAAACAGACAATCTACCGGCACAAGCTCAGCAGATATTTCCCGGGCTGCCGTATTTTTCCGTGGCTTTCACGCAAAGCGCAAAAACCTTTCCACAAGGGATGCCCGATGATGCCGAAGTTACTTTTGAAAATGATGGCACACTGCTCCTGTGGCGGAATGCGATATTGCCGCATATTGAAAATCAATCCGTCCAAGTTGCGTTGAAGTCCGTCCCGAGGAGGTTGCAAAGCATTGACATCGGCGTCCGTCCACTCTCGACGCACATGTTTGCCGGAAGCCGCACCTTGTTCACCGAGTCCGTTTTCTGTATTTCCGCTACCCTGCCGGAAAGAAAAATTATCCTCCCCTCCGGTCTGTTCCTCCGCAGGCACGGAGCCTGCGCCCGCAGTTCCCCCGGTTTCGGGGGAACTATAGAGGAGGGAGTTTTCTTTGGTTTGCTGTGCTATGCTGTGCTGTGCTATGCTTTGTGTACCATTGGCGGCTTTTCCTGCATTTTCCAGCTGAAAATGTTCCGCACCGGAGATAATTGTAACATTATCGGGAGTGACAGGTGCAATTGCGGGAACAACAAGTGCGTCGGCGGAAGCAGCAGGAACATCGGGAACAGCAGCAGGAGCGTCGGCAGGTAATAAATTGTAACGGCTGTCTATCAAAACGGAACTGCGCCGCTTGGTGATGAAAAGGTATTGCCGCTGAATGTCGGCAGACGTCAGGATGTGATACTTTCCGAAAAGTTCAGAGCTGAAGAGCCCGTAATCCACGGCAAGACGGATGATGCGCTCCACGTCGGCAGACTCCTGCTGATAAAGGTTGTCGGCAAGGTCGTCGTAAAAAAGAGAATCGGACCGCACATAGTAGCCCTCACCCGAATAGACGCTGCAAAGCGCCTGTAACAGTACCGCCAATGCAGAATCGCCCTCGCGCTTCATGATGCGCCGCACCAGGCGGTCCTGCATGAAATCTGTATTCAAGGGGAAATAGTCAAGCCCCCGTTTTTTTATTCTGGACACGATGATTGATGATTAATGATTAATGACTGGAAATATCCTCTTCACGCAAACGTTTTCTCTTGCGGGCCACACTTTCTTTCACCACCTGCCAGGCATGCATTATGAGCGCCATACGCAGGGCGCGGTCTGCGGTTTCGGTGATTACGGGATAACGGTGCGTATGTTCCGCAGCCTGCACATGATAATAGCGCACGTTACTGGCTGCGCGACGGCACTCTTTGCAGTAGCGGTCCGGGCGTTGCGTATTTTTCTCAATGTAGAAGGCTTCCAGAGGAAGTTCTTTGCGGCAGCATCCGCAGAAGGAAGTTTCGGGTATCAGTTTCTGTTTCATAATAAGAACTTTTATCAATTATAATTTTTTATTGCTTGGTTGTATCTATAGATTCGGCATGCCAAGCCTATATATCCAATGTGCCGTATCTATAGATCCGGTGTGCCAGAACTATATATCCGGCAGATTGTATCTATATGTCCGGCATGTCACATCTATACAGGCCTTTTCCATAAAGATCCTCTCCTTTTATTTGCATTTATAAAACATCTTATGTATTTTTGCTCCCACAAAGGTAATATTGTTTTCATTTATAAAACAAATCATTTAGACCGGTTTTCTTAAAAAAAACAATAACTCAATATGGATGAAGGGTTAACACACTCTGATTTTTTTACATATTAAAAACAAGCAATCATGATTATCACAAGCGATTCGCCTTTCAATGCCGCAGAAATCGTAAAGCGCGCCAAACTGGTGAAAGATTTCAAGACAGACAGTGAGTTAGCTGCCTTTTTAGGCATCTCGCGCTCCACCCTAAGCAACTGGACAGCCCGCAACAGCATAGATTTTCCACTGATACTGAAGCGCTTCTCTGATATAGACTACAACTGGTTGCTGGCAGGCAAGGGTACTCCCATGCATCAACCTGTATTTTGCAACAGCGAATTGGCGAAGGGAGAGGTGGAAATCATTCACAATCCTAAAACTCCCGAATGTATAGATGACCGCAGCGTGACGCTCTACGACATTTCCGCCGCCGCCAACCTCAAGACAATGCTTGCAGACCGCCCGCAGTACGCCTTGGGCAAGATACTCATCCCCAACGTGCCCCAGTGTGACGGCGCCGTCTATGTGAGCGGTGACAGCATGTACCCCATCCTGAAAGCGGGTGACATCGTGGGCTTCAAATCCATTTCCAGCTTCAGCGACGTGATTTACGGCGAAATGTACCTCGTATCCTTTGAACGTGGCGGTGACGAATACCTGGCTGTGAAATACATCAACCGTTCCGAACAGGCGGGATGCCTCAAACTGGTGAGCTACAATACGCACCACGACCCGATGGACCTGCCTTTGCAAGCCATCAACGCCATGGCGATTGTGAAATTTTCAATAAGGAAAAATATGATGATGTAATGACCGGGCAACTTTTGTCCGATATCATGGCAGTGGCGGGGCCCTTGGCATGGGATGCCCGGTAAAGGAAGAAACCAAAAGCTGCCGCTTCCATTCTGGAAAATCCAGAACAGAAGGGCAGCTTTCTATATAAATAGCTGTAAAGCTATGCTGATTATAAACCGAATGCGGCTTTCACCTTGTCCACGTAGTCCAGTTTCTCCCAAGTAAAGAGTTCCACCTCTATATCCTTGTCACCTTCGTAGCGCGACTTGAAATGCTTGACGACAGTCTGCGGTTCACGTCCCATGTGTCCGTAAGCGGCAGTTTCCTGATAGATAGGATTGCGCAGCTTCAAACGATCTTCGATGGCCTTCGGACGGAGGTCGAACAACTCGTCCACCTTCTTCGCAATCTCACCGTCACTCATCCGCACATGGCTGCGGCCGAAAGTATCCACAAAGATATTGATAGGACGAGCCACGCCGATGGCGTAACTAACCTGTACCAACAGCTCATCTGCCACACCGGCAGCCACCAGATTCTTGGCAATGTGGCGGGCAGCGTATGCGGCACTGCGGTCCACCTTCGAGGGGTCTTTGCCAGAAAAAGCGCCGCCACCGTGTGCACCTTTGCCTCCGTAAGTATCTACGATAATCTTACGGCCTGTCAGACCGGTATCTCCGTGAGGGCCACCGATTACGAACTTGCCTGTAGGATTGACATGATAGGTGATGCGGTCATTGAACAGAGCCAATACCTTCTCCGCATGGATAGAAGCGATCACACGGGGCATCAGAATCCCGATCACATCTTCTCGGATCCGGGCAAGCATCTCCTCGTCAGCCTTCAGCTGGGCTGCCTCACTGTCATCGGCAGGTTGTATGAAGTCGTCATGTTGGGTAGAAACCACAATGGTATCAATTCGTACGGGCGTGCCGTTATCATCATATTCAATGGTCACCTGGCTCTTGGCATCGGGACGGAGATAAGTCATCTGCTCACCTTCACGACGGATGTCTGCCAGAACTTGCAGGATGCGGTGCGCCAAGTCCAGCGAAAGCGGCATGTAGTTTTCCGTTTCGTTGGTGGCATAACCGAACATCATGCCCTGGTCACCGGCGCCTTGTTCCATAGGATCCTGCCGCTCTACACCACGGTTGATGTCGGGGCTTTGCTCATGGATGGCGCTCAGTACACCGCACGAGTTGCTCTCGAACATATACTCGCCTTTGGTATAGCCTATTTTCTTGATTACTTCACGTGCAATGAGCTGGAGGTCAACGTACGCTTTGGTTTTCACTTCACCGGCCAGTACTACCTGTCCGGTAGTAACCAGAGTTTCGCAAGCTACTTTCGAACTGGGGTCGTATGCCAACAGTTTGTCAAGCACAGCGTCCGATATTTGATCGGCCACTTTGTCGGGGTGTCCTTCAGACACCGATTCGGATGTGAATAAATATCCCATACTTCGTAAATTAAAGAATGAATAATTAAAAATGAAAGACAGGGAGAAAGAAGAATCATCTATGAGTAGGCACGCAAATCGCGGTGCACCGTGACACCGTCAGAAAAGGATGTGTTTTAGCATTTTTTTCTGTGGTTGCAAGCTACTCAAATCTTTCCACATATCATTTCAAGAGTGCAAATTTAGCTGTTTTTCCTATATATGATATATATTTGCAAGCAGTATTAACATTATATAGCTAAACATGAACCTCATCGGAACTCCAGAGTCCGGCAATCTGCCTCCAATTCCAGCAGTTCCTTCTTGGCAGCCAGACCGCCTGCATATCCGGTCAGTTTATGGTCACGTCCGATGACACGGTGGCAAGGAACGAAGATAGAAATAGGGTTTGCCCCGTTGGCAGCCGCCACGGCACGCACGGCTTTCGGTTCTCCGAGCCTTTGCGACAATTCACCGTAAGACAGGGTTTTTCCATAAGGGATATTCTGCAGTTCCTGCCACACTGACTTCTGAAACTCTGTGCCTACCAAGAGCAACGGAATGTCGAACGTTTTCCTCTTGCGGGCAAAATATTCATCCAACCGGACAACCGCTTTTGCAATCACTTCGGAACTGCCCGCTTCATAACCGGCCTCCAGTGACTTTTGTATTCGCTTGTCAATCATGGACCTGCGCTTTTCATTCACCCAATCGCATAGACAAAGTCTATCCTCAAACGAGCCGAGTATCAATTCGCCGCAGGGAGATTGGTAATACTGAATCAGAATGGTCTGCATACACTTTCTTATTTTTGAAGTCTCCGCAAAGATAGATATTATCTCTAAAAATCCCTATCTTTGCATCCGAACCTATTCTAAATATCATCATGAGAAAACTGATTTTACTATGCCTGCTCCTGCTGGCATCTACCCTGGGACGAAGCCAGGAAAAGAATGAATTCACCGTATTGCAATGGAACATCTGGCAAGAGGGAACAAAAGTACCCGGAGGATACGACGCCATCGTGAACGAGATTGCACGCCTCAAACCGGACTTCGTGACTTTCAGCGAAGTAAGGAACTACCGCAACACCCGGTTTTGCGACCGCATTGTACAGTCATTGAAGGAAAAAGGAGAAACCTACTATTCCTTCTACAGCTACGATTCCGGACTATTGAGCCGCCACCCCATCACCGACTCTCTGACCGTCTTCCCCGAAAAGGACGACCACGGAAGCATATACAAGATGACAAGCCGCATCAACGGGCATAAGATAGCCGTCTATACAGCCCACTTGGATTATCTGAACGATGCCTACTACAATGTACGCGGTTACGACGGCTCCACTTGGAAAGAAATTCCCATACCGCAAACAGTGCGCGAAGTACTTGAAGTAAACGACGCCTCCCTGCGCGATGATGCCACCCGGGACTTCATAACCGCTGCCCGCCGGGACATCGAAGAAGGTACAATTGTCATTCTGGGTGGAGACTTCAACGAACCTTCCCACCTGGACTGGATACGCGAAACGAAAGACCTCTATGACCACAACGGCCTCATCATTCCCTGGACCGTACCCCTGCTGCTTGACAACAATGGTTTTATAGATACCTACCGCACGTTGTATCCTGATGTGTTGGCCTGCCCGGGGTTCACCTTCCCTGCCGACAATCCGTTAGTCAAGGTGGAAAACCTTACCTGGACCCCAAAATCCGATGAACGGGACCGCATAGACTATGTGTTCTACTACCCCCACCCTGCCATCCGGCTGAAAGACGCCGTAATTTTCGGACCGCAAGGCAGTATTGCCAAAAGCCGGCGGATAACGGAAAATACCAAAGACAAATTCCTGTTGCCGGAGGGCGTATGGCCTACCGACCATAAAGGACTGCTCGTGACCTTCGGAATAGAGCCTTGACCATAAATCCCAGAGACTGCCCTACAACAATTCTTGCATTGTTTTTTTCAATACAGGATGCACCACATCGGGAGCAATCTCCGCCAAAGGCTCCAGCACAAAACGGCGGTCTTGCATCAACGGGTGGGGAAGTTGCAGCCCGGGAACGTCCAACAGGACAGGAGTACCGTCACCGGCAAAACAGAGCAGAAGGTCAATGTCTATCACACGGTCACTATATGCACCATTGACAGACTTATGGATACGTCCCATCTCAAGCTCGATCTCTTGAGTAATTTTCAGTATCTCTAAAGGAGAAAGCTGAGTCTCCACACAAAGGGCGGCATTCAGAAAAGTATGCTCCGAAGTAAATCCCCACGGAGCAGTAGCATAAAAAGCGGAAAGGGAAATCACTTTCCCTATCCGCTCCTTTATCTTTTGAACGGCGGTACGGAGATGCTGCTCCTTGTCGCCGAGATTGGTTCCAAGACCGAAATAAATAGTCATAACCGGATTATCTGTCTGTAATCAGCATCGCATCACCATACGTACCGAAGCGATAATCTTCCTTCAACGCAACATTATACGCTTCCATTACCTGTTCGTAACCGCCAAAAGCAGCCACAATCATCAGCAGGGTGCTGAGCGGCATGTGAAAATTGGACACCATGGCATTGGCGACAGTGAAATCATACGGCGGGAAAATGAACTTATTGGTCCAGCCTTCATATTCTTTCAGATGCCCGTCCGTGCTGACAGTACTTTCAATGGCACGCATCACGGTAGTACCAACGGCACAAACCTGTTTATTTATATCTTTGGCATGATTCACAATCTTCACGGCCTCACTGTTTACAATCATCTGCTCGGAGTCCGTCTTATGTTTCGTCAAGTCTTCCACATCGATATCACGGAAATTGCCCAAACCGGCATGCAACGTGATATAGGCAAAGTCGATTCCCTTGATCTCCATACGCTTCATCAATTCACGGCTGAAGTGCAGACTGGCAGTAGGAGCTGTTACAGCACCCTCGTTACGGGCAAAGATAGACTGGAAACGTTCCGAATCTTCCGGCTCGACAGGACGGTTGACGATGCTGTGCGGAAGCGGCGTTTCTCCCAATGCATAGAGTGCTTTCTTGAACTCGTCATGCGGTCCGTCATAAAGAAAACGGAGAGTACGCCCGCGTGAGGTAGTGTTGTCAATTACCTCGGCCACCATAGAATCGTCATCACCGAAATAGAGCTTGTTTCCGATACGGATTTTACGTGCAGGATCCACCAATACATCCCACAAACGCAGCTCTTCGTTCAACTCGCGCAATAAGAACACCTCGATACGGGCACCGGTCTTTTCTTTGTTTCCGTACAGGCGGGCAGGAAATACCTTGGTGTCGTTGAAGACAAATACATCCTTATCATCGAAATAGTCCAAGATGTCCTTGAACATCCGGTGTTCGATTTCACCTGTCTTTCTGTGAAGCACCAACAGGCGCGATTCGTCTCTGTACTTCGCAGGGTGCAAAGCGATCTTCTCTTCAGGAAGTTTGAATTTAAATTGCGACAGTTTCATAATTATTTGAGTTTTTAAATTTATTTATTGCACTTCTATCTCTTGCCTCTCTACCCACTCCTTAAAATCGAGCGGATCAAGGCAGTCTTCTATACGGATATCGCCGACACGGGTACGCTCAAGGGCGGTAAGATGTGCACCGCTGTCCAAGGCCAGCCCGATATCACGGGCCAAGGCACGGATATAAGTACCTTTACTGCATACCACACGGACTTTGATTTCCGGCAAGTTACATTCCAGCAATTCTATTTCATCAATCACCAGCAACTTGGGCTTCAGCTCCACTTCCTCTCCCTTGCGGGCAAGGTCGTAGGCACGTTTACCATTCACCATACATGCCGAAAAAGCGGGCGGCACTTGTTGTATCTCGCCCACGAACTTCTTCAACGCCCCTTCCACCAACTCACGGGTAATGTGTTCCGTGGGATAGGTAGCATCTATCTCATGTTCCAAATCATAGGAGGGAGTAGTGGCACCCAAGCGGATGGTAGCAACATACTCTTTGGTATGATACTGGAATTCTTCAATGCGTTTGGTAGCCTTGCCTGTACAGACAATCATCACCCCCGTAGCGAGAGGATCCAGCGTACCGGCATGTCCTACCTTCAGTTTCTTTACACCTATCCGCCGGCAAATGTGATAACGCGCATGCCCCACAACTTTGAACGATGTCCAGCCCAACGGTTTATTGAAATACAGAACTTCTCCTTCTTTAAAATTCATCATTACATTACCTCCAGATTATGCCCTGTCAGCAACAAGATCAGAATCAACCCTCCAACAATGATGCGATACCAGCCGAACGCTTTGAAACCGTACTTCGTAACAAAACTGATAAAAAACTTGATAGCAAGCAACGCCACTACAAAAGCAACCACATTACCAATAATCAATGCGGACATGTTGTTCATGATAATTTCCGTTCCTCCATCCAGGAAAAGTTTCAAAATCTTATAAGCCGTAGCCGCAAGCATAGTAGGTACGGCCAGAAAGAATGAAAATTCGGCCGCCGCCTTACGAGTAAGCTTCTGTGACATACCGCCTACAATGGTAGCCATGGAACGTGAAACACCCGGTATCATGGCTATGCACTGAAACAAACCGATGCTGAAAGCCTTTTTCTCTGTCAATACCGTATCTTCACTGCCTTTCGAGAAAATCTTATCGCAAAACAGCATGAATATGCCACCGACCACAAGCATCACGGCTACTACCGTCACACTTTCCAACATTGCGTCAATCTTGTCGCTGAACAGGAAACCCAGTATGGCAGCCGGAACAAATGCTACCAACAACTTCCAATAGAAATCGAACTTATGCAAGAAACGTCCCAGACCGGATGCCCCTTCAGGCAAAGGCGTGTGATTCAAGCGGAAGAACCGTTTCCAATACAGACACACTACCGACAGGATAGCCCCGAACTGAATAATCACCGTAAATGCTTTCACAAACTCAGTGCTCTCCACACCCAACATATTTTGGGTAATAATCATGTGTCCGGTCGAAGAAACAGGCAGAAACTCCGTCAAGCCTTCGACAATAGCAATGATAATTACCTCAAGAGTACTTAGATCTTCCATAGTTATTCCTTAACCTCCTCTTTTGTTTTCGGCTTACGCAGCACAGCATATATCATGAACACGAAGCCCAGAAGACATACTACCGGAGCTACCTTGATACGTCTCACACTAAAGATATCCGGCTCAAAAGTCGTCGGTGTGGACGAGGGGCCGGTCATCAGGATAAAACCGAGGATTACCACCGCCATACCGATGGCAAGCAGGATAAAGTTGGTCTTATCAAAAGCGAATTTTTGTTTATCCATCTGTTTTTTTTATGATTTGACTATTTACAATTTATTGCCTATATATAATACAACGTGCTTGCTTTCATCTTTAAATATTTATTAATGGAAAGCAAGGCACACAACCAGGTGATAAGCACCCCAAACACAAGTACGGACACTGACACCAGCAACATGACATTGGGCGTAATAACCCGTATCAAATCCGGTTCATAGGAAACCAGCCAATAGGCAGCTCCCCACAAAATACCATCGGCAACCGCGGCAGACAGCACACCGATCCAGAAGTTACGGCGCAAAAACGGACGCCGGATAAAACTCCAGCTTGCCCCCACCAACTTCATGGTGTGGATGAGGAAACGCTTGGAATAAATGGCAAGGCGGATCGTGTTGTTTATCAGCGCAAAAGAGATAAATGTCAGTATCACCGCCAAACCTAGAAGCATCAAGCTGATGTTGCGGATATTATCGTTGACGGCATCTATCAGATCCTTCTGATAGAGTACCTCCTGGATATTGGTATTCTTCTTTATCAGTTTCTCTATCTTGGCAATGCTGTCCGAGTTGGCATAATCGGAATGCAACTTGATTTCAATGGATGCAGTGAAAGGATTATAGCCCAAGAATTCCTGCGGATCCGTACCCATAGCTTCCGTCTGCTCGCGGAGAGCCTGCTTTTTGGAGATATATTCCGTCTCTTTCACGAAAGCCTCCTTATCCAACTTCTTCTGTAACTTCAGGATCTCGCTCTCCTTCATGTCGTCACTGATGAGGATGGAGAAGTTGATATTCTCCTTTACATAGATGGAAAGATTGTGGGCAGCCAACACAAAGAACACGACCAACCCCAGCAACAACAGCACCAACGTCGTGCTTATGCTGGACGTGATGAACTGCATATCAAAATAGGATACCGAATGGTGCTTTGCCTTCATTGCATTAATTGATGGTTGATAATTAATAATTAGTTCTTTTTCCGGAAGACATAAATCATGGAACTGCTGCGCTCTTTCTTCACCAGTGCACTGAACCAAGCCAGTGTACCGGTTATCATTCCCCGCAGGAAGGTGCAAGAATGCCTCATGTGTTTTTCCGTCAACATCGATACATAAAAAGCATCGAACGGCATGGGATGTCTCTCCGCCATGATGAATCCATGTTTGGAACCAAACTGCTGGATGGTGCCCGGTGTAAAATGCCACAGGTGACGGGGAACATCGTATGCAGCCCAGTATGCCCCATACTTCTGCGCATCGAACGAAGAGCAGTTAGGTACAGCAACAATCAACACACCCTTGTCGGTCAGCAGGGAATTCAAGGTCTCCCAAACTTCATTCAGATGTTCCAGGTGCTCCATGACATGCCATAGGGTAATCACATCGAAACTGCCGGGTGCGAAGTCTTTCAAAGCCGTATCGGGGCGTACCTCCAAATTAAAATGCTCTTTAGCAAAAGCACGCGCCTGCGCACTCTTTTCCACCGCCTCCACCTGCCATCCACGACGCTGCATGGCATCTGCAAAATAACCGGTTCCCGTACCTATATCCAGCAAACGGCCTTCCTTGCGGTGCGCTTCCCGGGCTACCAGGCGGGCTTTGCTGCCCAGCATATAGTTGCGCACCCAGTGGTAAACGGAGTTCATCGCACCTTTCTTTGTATCGGAATGTGAAATATAATCGGGAGTTTCGTAATAGCGGCCTATCTCAGCCTCTACCGGAAAATCCTGCGTGAAAAGAAACCCGCAGTCCCGGCAACGGCACAAGTGGAACATTTCGCCCGTGGCATAATGGTCAACACAAGTCAGGGCACGCTCAAGATGCGTTCCCCCGCATAACGGACAAGCTTTTATAGTGAATTTATTCATCGAACGTTCTGCCAATAAGGAAGTGCACCCCTACTGAACAAGGCACACCAAACCTAAATTTGGTACAAAATAACAAATAAAAAGTGATTTACAGGCCTTTTGTTAAGGAGATTTAAGAAAGGCATCTGAGATAGAGTTATATTCCCTCCCTTTTTTGTTGCTCCTCCGAATAATTCCCTAACTTTGCCACACACATTAAAAACTCATATACATGAAAACAAACAGATGGCTATTTCTACTAGTTTTCTCTTTATACCTCTCTTCATGCGGTGAGTCTCATCATCTCCGCACCCTGCAAACAATAGACTCAATTGCAGATACTCATCCTGACAGTGCAATGTCATTATTGCAACAGTTCAAAGACAGCATTCGTAACGCACCAGAGGAAACCCAAATGTTTTATCATCTGTTATGCATCAAAGCACAAGACAAAGCTTACATTCCCCATACTTCAGACAGTCTCATTACACAGATATTACGTTATTACAGGAACAAAAAGGACAAAAGGCGCCTACCTATAGCTTATTACTATGCCGGACGGGTATATAGAGATTTAGGAGACACACCACAAGCATTGAATTTGTTTCAACAGGCAAAGGATGCATCGGAAGGCAGCACAGACTACAAACTATTGAGTTTGATATACAACCAAATAGGAATGATCTTTCTTTATCAAGACATTTATGACAAAGCACCGGAAATATTCAAAAAGGCCTATTACTATAATACATTGGCAAGAGATAGCGTTGGGATGGTATATAGATTACGCGATATAGGCCGTTCCTACAGCACACTAAAACAAGCGGACAGTGCCATCTATTATTATCAAAAAGCAGATAAACAAGCAGAACACATCAAAAATTCACAATTAAGAGCTACGGTAAACAGTGAATTGTCTGGATATTATACAGAATTAGGGAAACATAAAGAAGCATATAAAGCGATGCAGATAGCGTTATCAAATAAAAAAACATTGGATTTTTATCCATTATGTAGTACTATTGCTTCCTACTATGAATATACTAGCCAGTGGGATTCTGCCACATACTACTTCTCCCACTTATTGAATGCAAACAGCTATATTTATATCAAAGAAGGATACAGGGGTCTGTATAACATTGCCAAACAACAAGAAAAAACAGACAAAGCCCTTTCATTATTAGAACACCACTTGGCATATTCAGATTCTGTTCAAAACATAAACCAAGCAGAAAGCATACGAAAAATAAGTGCACTATATGATTATCAACAAAGTTGGAAAGAGAACAAGAAACTAAGAAGACAATTTTTTCATGAAAGAAAGCAAAAGTTTTTTTTCAGCATCGCTTTCATTTTTTCAGTACTTCTTTTGATTACTTACAGAGAATATAAAAAGAGAAAAGAACAAGCCCAAGAAATACAAAGACAGAAACTTGAAAGAATAAAAAAAGAACAATACCAATCAAGTCTTTTCCAAATAGAAAAGAACAAAAAAGAAATTAAAACATTAGAACTTTCATTACGAGAGGCAGAAGTAGCACAGAATCAATTACAACAGGATTTGCTTAACGCACAAAAAAAACTCATTGAAAAAAATAACGAGCAGATTGAAGCCAGACAGATAGTACAAGGCCAGGCAGAAGCTAAATTAAAACGAACTGACATCTATAAAAAATTTCATGGCATAGAGGAAGAAGAGGGCAAAAAGGAGAAAGAAAAGATAGAAAAAGCCAAAATTACCAGTTCCGATTGGCAAGAATTAAAACAAATAATAGATGAGACCTATAATCAGTTCAGCCAACGGTTACAAGAGCTCTATCCCGTAACGGACATTGAACTGCAAGTATGCCTTTTGCTCAAAATAGGCATAGCTCCCCGAGAAATAGCTTCCATAACCATACGTAGCAAGCAAGCCATTAGCTCCATACGCAAGCGCTTGTACAGAAAGCTTTTCAATGAAAACGGCAACACGGAACAATTGGACAGCTTCATACGGAACTTCTAACATACTGCCTTTCATGCATCTTGCGTACTATAGGAACGTTGTACGCAATGGGATTTTGCGTACAATTTGCGTACTACATCCTTAAAAAGTTTGCGGCAAAACGCTATATCTTTGCCGCAAATTTTAAAACACAATATGTTATGAAAAAAATCTTATTTATTTTAATAATATTTTTGAGTGCCCTATCAACATCATCTCTCCAAGCTAAAAGGAAAGTTATAGCATTAATGCAACAGGCTGTTTCTGATGATCAAAAAAGTAAATGGCAACCAGAAGAACGTTCCATAATAGATAATACGCCTTTTATCATACATGATCAAAACACTTTCTATATATATTCAGAATCTCTGTTAGAAGAAAGCCAATTGACCATCAGAGACGAATACAACAACATCATATATTTTACTATCGACACAATACTTCCAAATGAAGAAAAAGTATTCACACTGGATATAGAAAAAGGGATATATACCATCGAATTAGAATTCAAAGAAAACATTTACTACGGTTATTTCGAAATAATTAAATAATCAACTAATTAAAAACTACTAAAAATGAAGAAAAACTTTTTTATAATGGCAACCATGAGTTTAGCCATTATTTCTTGTCAGCAAGAAGAACTTGCTATCAATTCCATTGAAGAACCTGAACTCAACCAAATCCAACTTGTAGAAATTGTCAATGGAACAGAAATAATCCCGGCAAATGACGTAACAACCCGTAATGTTTCTTCACAAAATATTGCACTCCAATTTAACTCCGAAGCAACATACCAATCATTCTTAAAGGAACTGAAGGCAATGACGCACAAAGATAGGATAAATACCATAAAAGCATACGGTTTAACCTCTCTACAAGAGCTTGCAAACATTGCAGACAAGGAATTAGAAGAAATATGGAATGCTAATGACAATGAAACAGATTTTAAAAAAGCATACGAGAAATACAAACAAAAATATAATGGAGTGCTTGTTTCAAATACATACGACCCAACAGACTGCACGCTTTATGTACCAAGTGGAGATAACCCAGCTACTTATGTCGTTAATAAAGAACATGCTATTGTCATAGGAAACAAAATAGAAAAAATCTCTATCTCCAATGATATGGGACAAACGGAAAAACTTCTTTTCAGTGAAAGATCCAATGCCCGAGATGCCTCAAACACATATAGCTTCAAGAAAGAAGTGAATAAAAAAAAGACTGTTGTTAGCGTAACTCTTAATGCTAATTCCGGAGTACAATTCCATGTTGGCTATCAGAAAAAGAAAGCTCTCTGGTGGAAAAGAGACAATGACAGAGAAACATATCTGAAGTTCAATGCTTCTTATTCAAATTTCTACTACACATATCAAGGATCTTATGGCCAACTCATTAGAGGAAGTCAAGTAGATTTATTCACTTGGGCCAATCAAGGAGTAGTTGATTATTGGATAGGCGGACTTCAACCAGGTAAAACTTCATTATCAGCCACACTTTATTTATGGACAGACGAAACTAGAGAAAATGAAAAGGCTACATATAAGAACTATGTTCGTAATGGAGTAATAGAAAATAATGTAGAAGATGTAAAATGTGATGTAAATAAAGCCTATGGAGGTAGCTTTACCTTATATATGCCTATTAATTAAAAAAAACAGAAACAAGATGAAAAAGATTATCATTACTTTCATTGTAGGATGCCTATTCATCATTCCTGCATCTGCCCAAGTGAGGCTCGGCGTAGAAGCCGGTATGAACTTGTCACACTTTAAGTATAGTCAAAGCGGGAAAACTCAAAAAGTGGACGGCATGAAACCAGGTTTTCAAATCGGCGTAACGGCAGATTATGAATTTGAAAAGCATTGGATGCTCATAACAGGAGTCTCCTTCATGCAGACTCACAGCAACATGAAACTGGCTACCTATACCAATGCATTTTACTTCCCCAATACAGAAATTAAGCTTAACCACCTGACAATTCCTCTGAAAGTGGGCTACAACATCCACATTAATGATAATCTCAGTCTGATTCCATCTGTAGGATGGTATGGTTCCATAAACTTTAGTGCAGGAAATGCATCTCTGAAATATATTGATGGAGACGAAATCCGCCACACAAATTGGAAACCGATGGATGGTTATAGTTACGAAATCTCAGCTGACCTGCCTCACCCAATCACAGCTTCGGTAGGAGCATGCAGACACTGGACTTATGGAGCTACAGGAGAATTGAAAGCTATCATTCGCAAACACTATACAGTAGGGTTCTCTTACTATGAAGATATAAAGAAAGTGCAAAAGCAGAATGATTTGAGAAATTATGGATTTCAACTTTCTGTAGGATATAAATTCTAAAAACAATCGCTTATTTGATTTATCTAAGCTAATGGGGCGGCAATCTCTCTTCCATGAGATGCCGCCTTATTTATTTCTCTCTTGGCAAAAGCATCCGACGGCAACCACATTGTCCGTTTCTAAGCGGACAACTGTCCGAAAGCGAACAGGCTACAGAATGAATTATCATTTGATTATCAAGTTATTATTACTTTGGCACGTTAATTGACTCTTATCAAGCGAAGGCGTTCGAAAATAAAAGCCAAACGAAAGTGCAACTTTTCATTCGAAGTCCGCGTCTTAAATATATAACCGGAATAATAACAATTAAAAAATAAAGATTATGAAAACTACAAATCTATTCAAAGCAGTTGCATTCGTAGCAATGATTATCGTAAGTGTTATGGGTTCAGAAGTGAAAGCACAGGATAACAACTTCATTACCAATGAAGAAGTAAAGAATGAAATGGTAGTAGCCAAAACTATTTTCAAACAGGACGGAAACCAACTTTACCGCCATATGCGTTACGAGTTTACATACGATAACCAAAAACGTCTTGTCGGCAAAGAAGCTTACAAATGGAACAGTTCAAGAGACCAGTGGGAACCTTATTTCAAAATGAGTTACCAATACGGTGAGGATGAAATAACAATGTCTTATGCACGCTGGAACGAATCGCACAAGGAATTTGATAAAGACATGAAGAAGAGCATCTATAAACTGAATGATGACAATATGCCGGTAGCTTGTCTGTAAAAGAAAGAGAGCACGGGTATTACGCCCCATGCTCTCTTTTTCTATATATCTGCAAATTTGTCTCAGCCGAAGACCTCTTCCCCTTTCAGCGTTGCCGAACTGGACTCTGTGACCTTTACGGTAACAAAATCACCCACACGATGCGTACCACGGTCAAAGACCACCACGCGGTTCTGTTCCGTACGGCCAAACAACTGGTCACGGCTGCGCTTGCTGACTCCTTCTACCAGTACTTCATACGTCCGCCCCACACAACGGGCATTCGCCTCAGCAGAAAGACGGTTCTGGAGGGCAATGATTTCATTCAAACGGCGAATCTTCACCTCCTCCGGCACATCATCCGGCAGATGCTTGGAAGCATACGTACCCGGACGTTCTGAATATTTGAACATGAAAGCAGCATCATAACCGCATTCTTCCATCAAGGAAAGGGACAGTTGATGGTCTTCTTCCGTCTCCGAGTGGAAGCCGGAGAAGATATCGGTAGAAAGTCCGCAATCAGGAATGATACGGCGGATAGCCGCCACGCGCTCCAAGTACCACTCACGGGTATATCGGCGGTTCATAAGCTTGAGGATGCGGCTGCTCCCACTTTGTACAGGCAGGTGGATATGCTTGCACACATTGGGCATATCGGCAATCACCTGCAAAGTCTCATCGCTCATATCCTTGGGATGCGAAGTAGTGAAACGGACACGCATGCCCGGCGCAGCCTCGGCCACCGTACGAAGCAACATCGGGAAAGTCACCACCGCCCCGTCCGGCTTCTCAAAACGGTAGGAATTGACATTCTGTCCCAAGAGGGTGACCTCCTTGTAACCTTTCTGAGCCAAGTCGGCCACTTCGTTAAGGATACTCTCCACATCGCGGCTACGCTCCCGTCCACGGGTATAAGGCACAATGCAGTAAGTACAGAAATTATTGCACCCGCGCATAATGGAGACAAATCCGGAGATATGATTTCCGCAAATACGCGAAGGGATGACATCCCGATAGGTTTCTGTAGTGGAGAGTTCCACATTCATCGCTTTTTCACCGGCCTCAACGGCAGCGATCAACTCCGGTAAGGTCAGATAGGCATCCGGACCTACCACAAGATCAACGTGATGGTTCGTTATCAAATCATCTTTTACACGCTCGGCCATACACCCCAGCACACCGACAATGAGACGGCGTTTTTTCTTCTTAAGCGAGTGGAAGAATTCAAGACGATTCAGAATCTTCTGCTCGGCGTTGTCACGGATGGAACAGGTATTCATAAATACCGCATCCGCTTCTTCCAGTGTCCCGGCTACCGAATAACCCGCCATCTGCATGACAGAAGCAATTACTTCACTATCTGCCACGTTCATCTGGCAGCCATAAGTTTCGATGAACAACTTCTTGTTGTCATCCGCAGTTGCAGATTTAAAGTCTGCTCCCGTTACTTTTTCCATAATTATTTTTCTATATTAGGTTCTTTTCTCTTCTCAGAATAAAGAAAAAGGAACAATTATCCCTGCAAAGATACGGCTTCATCCGTAAAAACGGATGAAATAAAAGAAAAATACCATCTAAAACCGTTAGTCTGAGGGACCTATACTAATTAATGTTAACAAACTAAACATTTTCTGAGTGTTAATTTGGCATAGACGGAATAAATTCCCACATTTGTGAAATGAAAGAAACATTAGATTTTTTCATAGTTAAGGTTTAGGTTAAAAAAATTAAGGGGAGCTGTGAAGCTGCCCTTTTTTAGTACCCAAATTCTTGGTTGTAATCAGATTTATTAGTTACTTTGCCCGAAAGCAAAAACGGAACAGTCCGGGAAATCCGATTATAAAAGTTAAAAACATAAAGAAGATATGGAAGACGTCTTTAAATTTCTGTTAGTTGCAGCTGTAATGGTCATCGGACTTGTCAGACAGTTCAAAAAAGAAGCCAGAAAAGACACTGAAGGCAAACCTTTCATGCTGCCCGGTACAAACATGGACGATGACACCTGTCCACCCTATCCCGAACAGGAAGACACTTATGGCGGATACATACCCGAAGGCCCCAGAACAACAGAACAGCCAGCTGAAGGAATCTTTGCCCGTCCTGCCAAGTCTAACCCTAAAAAATCTGCAACCTCTTCATATACTCCCGTGCAAACCAACCCCTCCCCTCCGATAGCTGAAACACCGGAATCCAACGGAACATCCGAATACAGCATTCATTCGGCAGAAGAGGCACGGCGGGCCATTATCTGGTCGGAAATACTCCAACGGAAATATTGAAATGAATCTTTACACGAAAAAATAACTATTTATATTATGGCACTCAATTACATTTCGGCAGCAGAAGCTGCGAGCCTCATCAAACATGGTTATAACATCGGCTTGAGCGGATTTACCCCCGCAGGAACAGCCAAGGCCGTTACGGCTGAATTAGCAAAAATCGCGGAAGCAGAGCATGCGAAAGGGAACCCGTTCCAGATAGGCATCTTCACCGGTGCTTCTACCGGAGATTCCTGCGACGGCATCCTTTCACGCGCCAAAGCCATCCGTTACCGTGCTCCTTATACTACCAACGCCGATTTCCGCAAAGCCGTGAACAACGGTGAAATAGCCTACAACGACATCCATCTTTCACAGATGGCACAAGAAGTACGTTACGGTTTCATGGGAAAAGTGAATGTTGCTATCATCGAGGCATGTGAAGTTACTCCCGACGGTAAAATCTACCTGACGGCAGCCGGCGGTATCGCCCCGACTGTCTGCCGCCTGGCCGACCGGATTATCGTGGAACTGAACGCCGCACACAGCAAGAGCGCCATGGGCCTGCATGACGTTTACGAGCCCCTCGACCCTCCTTACCGCCGCGAAATTCCCATCTACAAGCCGAGTGACCGCATCGGACTGCCCTATATCCAGGTAGATCCGAAAAAGATTGTAGGTGTGGTAGAGACCAACTGGCCCGACGAAGCACGCTCGTTTGCCGACGCTGACCCGCTGACCGACAAAATCGGACAGAACGTGGCCGACTTCCTTGCCGCCGACATGAAGCGCGGAATCATCCCTCCCACCTTCCTGCCGCTGCAATCCGGTGTGGGTAACATCGCCAATGCCGTGCTGGGCGCCCTGGGACGTGACAAGACCATCCCCGCTTTCGAAATGTACACAGAAGTTATCCAGAATTCCGTTATCGGACTGATTCGTGAAGGTCGCGTGAAATTCGGCAGTGCCTGTTCACTGACCGTAACAAACGACTGCCTGGAAGGTATCTACAATGATATGGACTTCTTCCGCGACAAGCTGGTGCTCCGCCCGTCAGAAATCTCCAACAGTCCGGAAATTGTACGTCGTCTGGGAGTTATCTCCATCAATACCGCCATCGAAGCCGACATCTACGGCAACGTGAATTCCACGCACATCGGCGGCACCAAGATGATGAACGGCATCGGTGGAAGCGGTGACTTCACCCGCAATGCCTATATCTCCATCTTCACTTGCCCGTCCGTTGCCAAGGAAGGTAAAATCTCGGCTATCGTACCGATGGTTTCGCACATGGACCACACGGAACACGACGTCAATATCATCATCACCGAACAAGGTGTGGCCGACCTCCGCGGCAAGAGTCCGAAAGAACGTGCCCAAGCCATCATCGAAAATTGCGTCCATCCGGACTACAAAAACATTCTGTGGGATTACCTGAAACTGACCGACGGCAAGTCACAGACTCCCCACGCCCTGCGTGCCTCACTGGCCATGCATGCCGAACTCGCCAAGAGCGGAGACATGAAGAATGTGGACTGGGCACAGTATAAATAAAAGAATAGAAAAAACTTTGCAATCTGTGGTGAACTGAATCTCCATTCACCATACAAAACCAAAAACGGGCTGCCCTGGAATCACTTCCCGGGCAGCCCTTCCTTCACATGTAAAGTGAAGATGCAGAGAGAGAGTATGATGACACTCTATTCCTGACCTCCCCCTAACGCCTTGTAGAGGTTAATCAAGCTTTGTATTTCAGAAAATCGGTTGGCTGTCTGCGACAGTTGCGCACTGAGCAAGGTCTGCCGGGCGGTAAGCACCTCCAGATAGGTGGTGTTGCCATGCTCCATCAGCAGGGAAGTGCTGCGGGCGGCCGTCTGCAAGGAAGCCACTTGCTTGTCCAGCAGCTCACTTTTGGAACGGCTTGTCTGCCAAGCGGTCAAGGCATCGTTCACTTCGCTGCCTGCATTCAGCAATGTCTGCTGGAAGGCAAGGGAGGCCTCTTCCTGCTGGGCACGGGCTATGCGGTACTGTGCAATGAGCTGCCCGCGGGCAAAAAGCGGCTGCGTCAGCGAGCCTATTGCCGAAGCCACGAACTTACCGGGATTCACAATCATCGAACCGGCGGAATTGGTCCAACCCGCACTCCCGCTCAGCGTGATGGAGGGATAAAAGGCGGAACGCGCCGCATTGGTGCCGTAGAACGCCGCTTCCAGCGTCCGTTCGGCCGAACGGACATCAGGACGACAGGAAAGCATCTGAACAGGAATCCCTATGGAAAAGTCCGCGGGGAACTGTTGCTCTGCCAGCACACCGCGCTCGTAATGGCGGGGTGTCTCTGCCAACAGCAGAGCAAGGCTGTTCTCCACTTGATTTATCTGTTCCTCCAAATCGAGTACAGAAGCCTGCACCTGGTAGTAGGCAGCTTCCATCTGCGAAACTGCCGACTCATTCGCCAGGCCCGCATTCATCAGCGCACGGGTAGAAGCGACGGTTTCCTTCCAAGTCTCTTCCGTCTGCTTGGAGATGGCAAGTTGTTCGTCCAGCATCAGCAAGGTATAATAGGTATTGGCTATTCCGGTTATGAGCTGGGTACGCACCGCCTGGTGATAGTCCCGGCTCTGTGCATAAAGCGCCTTCGACTGCTTCTTGGCGTTGCGCATACGACCGAAAATATCCAACTCCCAACTGGCAGTGACGGGCAGCGAATAGGTCTGCGTAGCCTTGTGGCTGTCAAAGCTGCTCACCGTGCCCTGCGGCGCGAGGGCAAAAGAGGGCAGGAAAGCAAGCTTTGCGGACAGCAATGCAGCTTCAGCTTCCTCCACACGGAGCTGTGCCGACTGGTAATCGGTATTGTTCTGCAACCCCTGCTCAATAAGTGCCTGCAAGTGAGGGTCGGTAAAAAGTTCGTGCCAGTCCATGCCGCCCAAACCAAGGTTCAAGCTGTCTCCGGAGGCAGCCGGAGAACCGTCGGGACTCTCCGTAAAAGCTGCCGTTTCTTCCCCGTAGAGGCCATCGGGGACCTCGGTAGCGGGTTTATATTGGGTGTACACGCCGCAGCTGCTGAGCAGCAAACCGGCGGCGGACAATAGGATGATATGTTTCTTCATTGTTCCAATCTGTTTTTATTCCGTTTCCTCTGCACGAAACCGTCCGTTCATGCAGGGAAAACCATTTGTTTCGTTTTTAGAAACGAATCGTTTCACTATTTGAGACTCAATCTTTCGCCCGTTCTGCCTCACTCTTCTGCTTTTCAAGCAATACCTGCACATCGGCTTCTTCCTCCATTGGCGGACGGACCTTCTCCTGCAAGTACTCGAAGATGATGTAGAACACCGGAACGACGAAAAGCAGCGCCAGCGTTCCGATAAGCATACCGCCTACTACACCCGTACCCAGCGAGGAGTTACCGTTGGCGCCCGCACCGCTCGAGAACATCAGCGGAAGCATACCGAATATCATCGTCAGCACCGTCATCAGGATAGGACGCAGGCGGACCTGGGCAGCCGAGTAGGCCGATTCCACAATGCCCATTCCCTTGCGGCGCCGCTCGATGGCATACTCCGTAATCAAGATGGCCGTCTTGGCAAGCAGGCCAATCAGCATAATCACACCCGTCTGCAAGTAAATGTTGTTCTCCAATCCCAGAACCTTGGCAAAGAGGAACGAACCCATCAGCCCGAACGGTACGGAGAAGATGACCGCAAACGGTATCAAGAAGCTCTCGTAGAGACATGCCAGGATGAGATAGATAAGGAAGATACAGATGGCATAAATAAAGACCGTCTGCGCACCGCCCGTGCTGGCTTCCTCACGTGCCATGCCTCCGTACTCGTAACCGTACCCCAGCGGCAACGTCTGTTCCGCCACTTCCGCAATCACTTTCTGTACTTCGCCGGACGAATATCCTTCGGCGGGGTTCACATTGGCGGTAATGGCACTGTACAGATTGAAACGGTTCGCCGTCTCCGGGCCAAGCACCTTGTTCAACGTCACGAACTGGCTTACCGGAGCCATCTCCGTACCGTTGCGCACAAACATGTTGCCCAGTGCCTGCTCGTCCAGACGATATTCGGGCGATGCCTGCATCATGACGCGGTACACCTTGCCAAACTGGTTGTAGTTGGAGATATAGGCACCGCCGCAATAGCTGCCCAACGCATCGAGCACCGCATTCGGCGAGATGCCCGCACGCTTGCACTTGGCTGCATCCACATCGACCGATACCTGCGGGAAGTTCATGGCATAAGAGGTATACGCCATAGCCACTTCGGGACGCTGGTTCAACGCACCCAGAAACTGCATCACCGCCCCGTAGAACGTTGCCATATCACCGCCCGTCCTGTCCTGGAGGTTCAGCTCAAGGGAGTTACCCATGCCGTAGCCCGGAATCATACCCGGCTGGAAGCTGAATATCTGTGCCTCCTTCACACCGTAGAACTGGGCATTGAGGCGGGCCACCACAGCGTCGGACGTGTGTTCGCTCCCCTTCCGCTCGCCCCAGTCCTTCAGACGGATGATGATGGTACCGTAGGAAGTGCCCTGTCCGGACATCAGTCCGTATCCCGCCACCTTGGAATAGTGTTCTATCTCGGGAGTGTTTTTCAGGATGTCCTCCAACTTGTTCATCACCTTTGTGGTTTCTTCCAGCGTGCTTCCCGGAGACGTGCTGACGTTCACCATGATGACACCCTGGTCCTCCTGCGGCACAAGTCCCGTCTTGGTGGTGCTCATCAGGTAAACCAGCAATACGACGGTAGCCGCCAATGAAGTCCACACCATCCAGCGGTGGTGGATGAAGAACATCACACCTTTCTTATATTTGCCCAGCACGGCGTTGAACGAAGCATTGTATGCCGCACGCACCCGTCCGTTGATGCTCTTCGCACTCTTCGTGCCGTCCGACGGGCGCATCATGATGGCACACAAGGCAGGGCAAAGCGTCAATGCCGAAATCATGGAGATGCCCACCGCCGTTGCCATCGTGACACCGAACTGCGTATAGAACACGCCCGAAGTACCACCCATAAACGTCACGGGGATAAACACCGCCATGAACACGCAGGTACAAGAGATGATGGCCATCGTCACATCGCCCATCGCATCCTTCGTGGCAAGGTAGGGGGACTTGTATCCGGCATCGAACTTGGACTGCACCGCCTCCACCACCACGATGGCATCGTCCACCACCGTACCGATGGCAAGCACCAGCGCAAACAGCGTCAGGATATTGAGGCTGAACCCCGCAGCCACCAGGCAGGCAAACGTGCCGACCAGCGACACGATAATGGAAATGGAGGGTATGAGCGTACTCTTGAAGTCCTGCAGGAAGAAATACACCACCAGGATTACCAGGATAATGGCAATGACCAGTGTCTCCACCACATTGTGTATGGAAGCGAAGAGGAAGTCGTTGGAACTCATCATCGTCACAAATTCCGTCCCTTCGGGCAGGCTTTTCTCCATCTCCTTTATCTGTGCCGTAATCTCCTTGTTGACGGCGGTTGCGTTGGAGCCCGCCGTCTGGAACATCATGAAAAGCACCGCCGGCTTGCTGTCCATCTCACTGCGGAAACTATAGGTCAGCGTACCCAGCTCCACATCCGCCACGTCCTTCAGACGGAGCACGGAACCGTCGCTCTGCGACCGTACCACCGTGTTCTGGAATTCCTCCACACTCTTCAGACGTCCGCGATACTTCATCGTAAACTGGAACACGTTCTTTGAATTCTCGCCCAGCGAACCGGTAGGCGCTTCGATGTTCTGCTCGCCCAATACGGCAGTCACATCCGAAGGGACCAGTCCATACTGCGCCATCCGTTCCGGTTTCAGCCAGATACGCATACTGTAGGTATCACCCAATTCCATTACGTCACCCACACCTTCGATACGCTTGATTTGCGGAATCACGTTGATGTCGAGGTAATTGGCAAGGAACGTCTGGTCGTAGCGCCCGTCGGTGCTCACCAAAGCGCCGATTTGCAGGAAGCTGGTCTGCCGCTTCTGGGTAGTCACACCGATTTTCGTCACTTCGGCAGGCAGCAATCCCTGCGCCTTGGATACGCGGTTCTGTACATTCACCGCAGCCATGTCGGGGTCCGTGCCCTGCTTGAAATAAACTTGTATGGTCGCGGAACCGGCATTGGTGGCGGTAGAGCTGATGTACATCATGTTCTCCACACCGTTGATGCTCTCCTCCAACGGCATGATGACACTGTTCAGTACGGCTTCGGCATCGGCGCCGGTGTAGTTGGCACTGACATATACCGTAGGAGGCGCAATGTCAGGATATTGTTCCACCGGCAGCGTAAAGAGCGAAATGAGCCCTATCACCAGAATCAGTACGGAGATGGAGATAGCCATCACCGGCCGTTTTATAAATATGTTTCCTTTCATCTTAATGGGTCATTGATAGTTGATAAAATAGCGATCATCATTTCACTTGCGTCCCTTCGCGCAGCAGTCCGGCACCTGTGGAAACAATCTCGTCACCCACTTTCAGTCCGTCCAGCACCACGTATTCGCGTCCGTCATTTATTCCTGCCACGGTAATCAAGGTAGAGACGGCCTTGCCATCCACTACCTTATATACCAACGTCTTGTCCTGCAACTGTACGGTGGCTTCTTGCGGAATCACAATGCAGTTCTTATACGTGGCAGGCACCACCACCGTGCCCGATGCCCCGCTGTGGAGCAGGCGCGATTCGTTGGGGAAGACCACGCGTGCCACTACCGTACCCGTCTGGCGGTCGATGACACCACTGATGGACTCGATGGTACCTTTCTTGTCGTAGACGGAATTGTCGTTCAGACGCAGCTCTGCCGCCGGCATGTTCTTCAGCGCCTCGTCCATGCTGCCGTACTGGCGTGTCAGGGCGAGCAACTGGTTCTCGGTCATGGAAAAGTAAACGTACATGTCGCTGTTGTCACTGACCGTTGTCAGCGGTTGCGGCAAGCTGGGGCTGACCAATGCCCCTGCACGGTAGGGCAACGCTCCCACCACACCGTCGCTGGGACTTTTCACTTCCGTATAGGAGAGGTTGTTGCGTGCGTTTACCTCCTGGGCTTCGGCCTGCGAGAGTTGCGCCTTGGCGGTAAGGTAGCTGTTTTCGGCAGTCTTCAGGCTGAATTCCGAAACCACTTTCTGCGCATACAGTTCCTTGTTGCTGTTATAAGTCAGTTCGGCAGTAGCCAGTGCGGCACGTGCCGCTTCCACATTGGCAACGGCCGTTTTGAGTGCAGCCTTGTAGGGAACCTGGTCGATGATGAAAAGCAGTTGTCCCCGGCGCACCTTCTGCCCCTCGGTCACACACAGTTTCTCGATGGTACCCGACACTTGCGGATAAATATCTATGTCCTGCCGTCCGCGTATCGTCGCCGAGTACGAAGTGGAAAGCTCCTTATCCGTCGCCTCCACCTTCATAGTAGCATAAGAAGGTTTCATTCCAGAAGCATCCGATGCCTGCTTGCAAGATGCCAAACACATTGTACAACCGACAATCCCTATCAGCCGTATCCATTTCTTGTTCAATGTAATCATACTTTTTCTCATTGTCTTTTTGTTAAAACCGATGGCAAAAGTAGAAGAAAGGAACAACGTCATAATGACCAATTATACTCCAAGGATGTTCTTTTTTCGCCATTTATCTTTTTTAAGGCTAACCTATTGTTTTAAAAAGACATAGAGAACAAGAAAGAAGTATAATAGAACATTCCATATTTCCCATTATTCCTCAACTTTGCAAAACAAAAAAAGAGGAATATGGAAAAAAGGAACATAAAAACCGTAGAAATCGCAGACTTCAAGAGCAGCGAACACGTCCTTGACTATGTAGATGATGACTTTGTCATAATCAACAGTCTGGAGGGAAGCCCCTACAATGAAGATACAATAAGACTGGGATGCTTCCTCATCGCTATCTGTCTGGAAGGCTGCATCCAGTTGGACGTCAACTACAAAACCTACCAACTGGAAGCAGGCGACTTGCTACTCGGCCTTCCCAATACCATTATCAGCCACGCAATGGTAAGCCCGAAGCACAAGATAAGGCTTGCCGCATTCTCCACGCAGTTCCTGCAACGCGTGGTCAGGATGGAGAAGGACACATGGAATACCGTCATACATATCCACAACAATCCCATAAAATCTGTCGGGGAGGATGGGGACAAGGAAATCTTCAAATTCTACCGGGAACTGCTTATGGCAAAGATGAACGACGAGCCTCACCACTACCACAAAGAAGTGATGCAATACTTGTTTTCTGCCATCTTCTGTGAAATGCTGGGGCACCTCAACAAAGAAATGCCCCCTTCCGAAATGGCAACCGATGCCAAAGAAGGCATCAAACAGTCCGACTATATCCTGCGCAAGTTCATAGAGATGCTATCCAAGGACAACGGCATGCACCGCTCCGTGGGATATTACGCCGACGCACTCTGCTATAGCCCCAAACACTTTTCGAAGGTCATCAAGCAGGCGTGCGGGCGCACACCGCTGGACCTAATCAACGAAAGTGCCATCGAACATATCAAGTACCGGCTGAAGCACTCGGACAAGTCCATCAAGGAGATTGCAGAAGAGTTCGATTTCCCCAACCAGTCTTTCTTCGGAAAGTACGTGAAGTCCTATCTGGGCATGTCTCCGGCACGCTACCGCAATACGAAAGAGGAGTGATTGCCCCCACGCTTGGGGCTCACTCCGTAAAGGTCTGCATTAGGAAGCCAAACCTTAACTTTACGATGCTCAAGGTCAACTTTACGACGACTAAACCTCAACGTATCACCTCATCACACACCGCATCCTGAAAAGCGCGTGCTTCCCTGCCCGACAGTACATTCTGGTTCATGATGGCAAAGGCTATTTCGTGCCCGTTACGGGCTTTGAGGTAGCCGGCCAGGCAGTTGATGGCAGTGAAGGAACCCGTCTTGGCATGTACGTTCTTGTGCGAGAGGGTACCCTTCTTCATGCGGAACTCCAACGTGCCGTCCACACCGCCAATGGGCAAAGCCTTATACAGTTTCTGGAACACATCCGTACGCGAGTAGGCGTATCTGAGGAAGGAAACCAAAAGTTCCGGAGAGATGTAGTTGTAATTGGAAAGGCCGCAACCGTCCGCCAGGTTATATCGGTCGGGGTCATGCCCCAGCTTCTTTATCAGCATGCGGATGGCGGAAAGCCCGTCCTCGGCAGAGACACGCTTCTTTCCGCTGCTCTGCACACCCAACCGGCACAGCATGGCTTCGGCATTGAGGTTATCGCTCTCCTTCATTAGCTGTTTCACCACATCCTGCACGGAAGTTTCATAGGAAGCCATCCGCACGGAAAGGCTGTCTTGCCGGAACTCGCCGAAGAGGTAAGAGACTTCCGCTTCTGCCGCCGGAATGCACCGGATGCCTCGTGCCTGCAACCGTTCCATAAAGGTATGCATGAAGAAGTCTTGCGAAGAAAAGATATTGACCGTACCTGCACGGCGGGCATCGACGTTGCCCGTCACGGTGATATTGTTCCCGTTCACCAGCCAGTCGCGCGACACACGGAAGCGTCCGGCAGAAGGGGTACGGCTACGGGTCTTGTTCGTCAGTGTATAATAGGAAGAGGCGGGAGTGCATTCAAGGCGTGCGCTCTCGCCCCGTTCGCCGGGTGTGGCGGTAACCTTCACCACTCCTTTGTTCAGCATCAGCGGCGAGAGGTAGGGCTGGAAGGAATAGGGCGTATCGTCCCACAACCAGCCGCTGCCCCAGTACAAGGAGTCTTTCATGGAGACATCTCCATACACCTTGCCTTTGATGACGGAGAAGGGGAAACGGGCCACGGCGGCCACCAGGGAATCCAATGCTTCTTCATCAAACTCCGGGTCGTAACCGCCTATCACATACACGTCTCCCTGCAAGGTATCTTGTTCGATCGTTCCCCGATACCACACTTCCGTACGGAACGGCTCGTCGGCTTCGGGACGGGAAAGGGCCGTGATGGTCGTCAGCAGCTTCATGGTGGAAGCGGGACGGGAAAGCTTGTCCGCCTGATAGCTGTACAAGGGCTTTCCGGAGGTCAGGTCATAAACCGAAATGGCTACGTTGGAACCTGAGGGAAGCTGATACTTTATCAATGTATCGAGCCGCGAAGAGAGTGTACCCGTCCGGTTGTCCGCATTGTCTGCATTCCGGGCGGACAACGACAGCAAACAGACTGACAGAAACAATTGCAGCAATATCCTTTTCATAAGTAAATTTGTCTTTATGAGTCACTTTTAGACAGATCTCATTCAGTTACTTTGGGCACCGGTTTCTCAAAATGAGTGCCGCACTTGCTGCATACATACTCCCAATGCTCAGTGCCCGGAGGTGCGGCCGACAATGCCGAAATGGCAGCAGCTACCACAGCACGTACCCGATGGCTCTTCTTCAGCACAAACTTAATCTCGTCCGAACCGCAATGCGGGCAGTATCTCGACTGTTCCGGAATCATCCGGTTTTGTTCCAACAAGAGAAGCGCCTTGTCATAGTCCTCTTCATATACCAACACATCCACTCCTGCAATCTCACTGCCATACCCCCTCATTACATTGGACATGTTTTCATTATGCAGGACAGAAACAATTCCTTCATTCTCCAAAGCACCCTGAATGACATGTGCCTGGAAAGCATCATCGCATGTAAACAGTTTTATGGTTTTCATACGCCATTATTTTATTTCCTACAATGCCTCCTTGAATATCTCCCCCACCGTGGGATGCGGAAAGACAATCTTCTTCCATTCTCCGGCAGTGAGTTTCAGCTCGATGGCCATGCCTGCCAGCGTGATGATTTCCGAAGCGGGATTACCCAAAACATGCGCTCCCAAGACAGTATCATCTTCCGCAAGCAACAACTTGCAAACCCCATTTACACCTTCATTCTCGGCAACAAAACGCCCGGAATAAGCCATCGGTAGTTTTACGGCACGATAGGCAATGCCCTTCTTCTGTAAGGATTCTTCCGTCTCCCCCACCCCGGCTATCTCGGGATTGGTATATACCACACCGGGAATGGCACGGTAGCTCATGGCATCCTTCTTACCGATGATGGAATGTATGGCTACTTCCGCCTCGCGGACAGCTGTATGTGCCAGCAGGGAATACCCCGTCAAGTCACCGCAGGCATATACTCCGGGAACGGAGGTCTGCATCTGTGCGTTGACAAAGACATTTCCGCGTTCCGTCCTTTCCAAGCCCAGATTCTCCAGACCGAAGCCTTTCATTACCGGACGGCGGCCCACGCTCATCAAAAGCTTTTCGGCAACGACGGAACCGGGACCGTCGGAATTTTCATAATTCACCTGCACTTGCGGGCTACCGTCTTCCGAAGAAGCCCCGGCAAGCGAAACGACTTTCGTACCCAACATGAACTTGATTCCCCGTTTGGCATATTCGGCACGAAGCAAGGCGGACAATTCTTTATCCATACCACCCAATATTTCATCCAGCATCTCGATGACCGTGACCTGTACTCCCAGACTGTTGAAGAAAGAGGCGAACTCCATACCGATGACACCGCCGCCGATAATGGCAAGCGAAGCGGGAAGCTCCTTATTATCCAAAGCATCCCGATGAGTCCAATAAGGCACGGCATCCACACCCGGTATAGGCGGGATAAAGGTTTCGGAACCGGTACAAAGCAGCAAGTTGTCGCATTCATAGACTTCTTCACCACACTGTACATGGTTCTTGTCTATAATCGTTGCCTCGCCACTTACAATCGCTACATTATGGGCAGTCAGCTTTCCTTTGACTCCCAACACAAGCTTGCGCACCACCTTCTGCTTACGGGCAATAATCTTGGGCAAATCGAAGGTTACCTCCGGCACATTGACCGCATATTTGGCAGCATGACGCGCCCCGTCGTATGTCTTGGCAGAATACAATAAAGTCTTGGTGGGAATACACCCTTCATTCAGGCATACTCCGCCAAGATTCTGTTTCTCAAAAAGTACAACGCTCAGACCGGCTTTTCCGGCAGTTTCGGCAGCAGTATATCCCGCAGGACCTCCGCCGATAATGGCAACTTGGTATTTCATAGCTTCTGGGTAATTATTAATTTGTGCGCAAGTTAATAAAACCCGTATTATCCGACAAAAAAGAAGAGTTCTTTCTTTCGGAGAATGTATTGTAAAGAGGAAATAATTATCTTTGCCGTGCAGTATTGGCCGAAAATTCGCATTCAATAGACATAAATCAAACAATAATCAACATGAAAACCACTAAACTATTCCAATCCATCTTTCTGTTCTCTCTCTTCCTTTGCGGCTTGGCAGCCTGCAGCGAAGACGATGCCCCCCGCCTCTCACCCATACAGGAAACTACCATGGAAGGTGACGCCTCCACACTACAGATAGACCTGACACGCAGTGACTGGCGTATCGCTTCCGTCACCGACCTCAACGGCTACCCTCCCATCGGCAGTAATACCCAATTAGAAGGACCGGGAACCGTTGACTACGGCTGGGCAACCATCAAACGCGAGAAAGAAAACACACTCATCATTGAAACGGAAGACAACTTTGACGGAACAGAACGCAGCTTCATCATAAATCTTGAGATGAAGACAGGTTTTTACAAGGAACAGATTGTCATACATCAGAAAATATGCGAGAACCTCTACCGGATAGAGTCCATTGAATACAGCGTGGAAGAAGGCGACGGAGTGGAAGAAGCCGGAACGAAACCCGACAAGAGTACCTATAAAGATGAAAATCTGGGAAACACGACCGGCAAGCACGACTACTATCCGTTCATCAATGAATGGACAGAATATGCATTCATACCCGATGACCACTCCGACGAAATCTTCAAAGGGATAGACCCGGAGAAACGCAGCATCTATCTGCCCGAACGCATAGAAGACGGAAAGGTAGTCGTGGGGCAACAACAGTTATTCTTCATCAACCAAGGCAAGTACTACAAAGAAGACGAACTGAGATATAAACATTTCGAAGTGGACATAGTGGGCATGAAATGGAACATATACACTTCAACCATCTATTACAAACAGCTTCAAGTGACATTCACCGCCACTCTTTCGCGACCCGGCAGTGATACAAAGAAGATATCCAAAGGCAAATTCACACAAAGATATCCTTATGGCTGCTCGGAAATACATCACGAAGTGAAAGATTCTCTGGAAGATTGACAGACACTATCATTTATCATCACATACCAAACAAGGCAATACCCCTACCCTACCAAGTGCCGGAGACTCTCCCCCGGCCAACTTGCGGCATTCCTGTTTGCCCACCTCCAAAGCATCCCTTTTCCCAGTGAAAGGTCTGTACCCACCCACTGCAGGCATATAGGGCTGATATATCAACGTATCTTCTCCAGGAAGTATTACATAGCTACCCTCTACTTTCATCACCCTAGATTTCAGTCCATCACCACCGGATGGATGTCCCGAACAGCCAGAATGGGATATTTTCCAATCTCTAATTATGTATCCGCAACAACAAATATATGAGCAAGTCGACTGTAATCCATAATACAATCCATCTTTTCTAAAAATAATCGGTTAATCGATCCTACACGCTTGGTACCTCCATATCAATATAAAAAGTATTCAGGTTCTCCTTTCAACATCACGGATTTAGATATAATTTTAGAAGTAAATCTTTTAGGCGCACTAGGACATACATTACCAATATAAATATTGACAACTCCAGGTGTTGTACCTATACTGCCCGTTTCATCCACGTAAGCTAAATGCCTTGTAGATAGCTTAAATTCAATCACTTTACGTTCTCCAGCCTTGAGTTCTACCTTTTCGAATCCGGCTAATTGGCAAAGTGGAGTTTCTCGTGCGATTGATTTGTGTGACAAGTAAAGCTGTACGACCTCTTCCCCCATACACTTACCTGTATTGCTGACTTCAACTTTTATCTTTAGACTATCACCTATTTGCATCTCTTCCGGACATTCCATTTTTTTATATTTAAACGAAGTATAACTCAGTCCGTATCCGAAAGGATATAATACGTCTCCATCAAAATAACGGTATGTTCTATTGGCCATAGAGTAGTCCTCGATAGAAGGAAGGTCGGCATCCGAGCGATAGAAGGTGACGGGTAGCTTTCCGGAAGGATTATAGCGCCCGAACAAGATATCTGCCAAAGCAGTTCCGGTCGCTTGACCACCGTACCATGCCTGGATGATAACCGGCAAATTCTCTGCTTCCCAATTAAATGCCATGGCACTACCTGACATACAGATGAATATCATAGGCTTATTCAAGCCTTTCAGTTGCTTCATGACTTCAGTCTGGACTGAAGGTAGATTGATAGTGGTCCTGTCTCCACCCACAAATCCTTCAATACCACCTGCATCTCCTTCTTCTCCTTCTAGCATCGGAGATATGCCACCAACATAAATTATCAAATCGACATCCTTATATCTGTTTGCCAAGCTATTCATATCAACATCCTTTTCCAATTGAATGAAATCAGATAAGGCATCATACACTACTTCTACTCCCTTTTCTGTTTTTAAGGCATCAAGCAAGGTAATATTCTGTGTAGGCACTCCATTGTAGTTCCCCAACTGAGTGACTTCGTTATCAGCATTAGGCCCCAACACAGCAATCTTCTTTACCTTCTTGGTGGAAAGGGGAAGCAAATTACTTTCATTCTTCAACAGCACCATGGACTGGCGGGCAATGTTCAAAGCTTGTACCTTGTGTGCGTCACATTCCAAAACACTTTCAGGAATATTACCGTAAGGGTCTTTTTCCTTCGGATTGAACAGACCTAGTCGGAAGCGGATTTTAAAGAGTTTTTTTAATGAAATATCAATCTGCTCTTCAGTAATCAATCCAGCTTCCACAGCCGCAGGTAGGGCACGGTAAACATCACCGCATTCCAAATCGGTGCCATGCAATACGGCATCGGCTGAAGCGGAGATAGAGTCTGAGTGGGTCTTGTGCCCGTAAATGAAGTCGGTAATGGCCCAACAGTCGGAAGTTACATAGCCATTAAACTTCCAATCGTGCAACAAAATTTTGCGCATTAATTGGTTACTTCCGCAGCAAGGTTGACCGTCGTAGCTGTTATAGGCACACATCACACCGGATACTTTACCTTCCGTCACCAACTGATGGAAAGCGGGCAAGTAAGTCTCATATAAATCGCGTTCGCTGCTTTTGGCGTTGAACTCGTGACGCAGAGGTTCCGGCCCGCTGTGTACAGCAAAGTGCTTGGCACAGGCCGATGTCTTCAGATAGACGGAATCATTACCTTGTAGGCCTTTAACCATGGCCAAGCCCATTTGCGTGGTGAGATAGGGATCTTCACCATAGGTTTCATGCCCCCGCCCCCAACGCGGGTCGCGGAAGATATTGACATTGGGAGTCCAAAAAGTGAGTCCGGTATATCGGTGTATGGTATTACCTTTCTTTACCGACTTGTTATATACCGCACGCCCCTCGTCCGAAATCATTTCAGCTGCCTTAAACCACTCTTTAGGATTGAAAGTAGCAGCAACACCGATAGGTTGCGGAAAAACGGTAACTTTCTCTGTGGAGCGTGCTACACCGTGTAAGCATTCATTCCACCAGTTATAATCCGGTATGCCCAGACGTTTGATACCTTCGGAAGTATGTGTCATTTGAGAAACTTTTTCCTCTAGAGTCATACGAGCTACTAAATCACCTACACGCTCGTCAATGGGCAAGTTAATGTTCAAGTAGGGCGGAAGCGCCTGGGCTTGTATGGTAAGCGTTGTAACCACAATCCTTAATAAAAAAAATCCAATAAAATATCGCTTCATTTTTTATAGTTTTCTTTTTAATATATCAGAACTCACACAGAATAAGAAACAATTGAAAAATCAATGCCCTAAATCCTTATTCAATATACTGTCTATTGTCATATTTTACTTCGAAATATTTCCGTGTAACTAATCATCATTGATTTAACATTCGTACATTTACCACTAATCTGCCTTCAATGGGAATATATTGAGGCTTAAACCCACTGCCGCTGACAATCAAAGTATCAGTGGACATGGCATGAAGGGAATACTCACCCATTACGTTTGTCACCGTCTTTTTATCACCGACCCTAACCGTTATCTGAGGCAACAAGTTGGCCTGCACATCACGCACGACTCCTTTCACCGTCACCGGAACAGCTATAACCTTCGTTCCAACCACTTTCTTCTCTTTGTCCTTTAACGTAGGAACGTACTTTTCAGACGCACGATCCACTGTTATTACTTTCTTTATACGGATGTCATCCGATGCACGACCTATCTGTAATTCAAAAGCTCCCGGCTCAACCACTTTCTTCATCTCCCTATTGTAAAGAGCCAGCTCTGATACCGGAATTTTAATTTTCACTTGCCTTGTCTCCCCTTTCTTGATAAATACTTTTTCGAACCCTTTCAGTTCCCGGACAGGGGTCACGACACTGGCTACCACATCACGTACATAAACCTGCGGCACTTCCATACCATCATAACCGCCCGTATTACGGATGGTTACCGTCATTTCAATCACTTCGTTCCAACCATAATCCTCCTTGGATGTAGTAGCAGACAAGTACTCAAAGTCCGTATAGCTCAACCCATGCCCGAACGCCCAAAGCGCCTGCGGAGAAGAGAACACATAATCCTTACCGGGCCTGTTCCTATTTCCCGGTCTATGGTAAAAGCCTTTGTCTGTAGGCAGATAATTATAGTAACAGGGCAAATGACCTACACTCTGCGGAAACGAATAGTTCAGTTTTCCGGAGGGATTGACGTTACCCAAGAGCATATCTGCCAGCGCCAGACCGCCTTGCTCTCCGGGATACCACTGGACGACAATACCCGGTATGTTCTCTTTTATCCAAGGCATGGCAAAAGGTTTGCCCGACAACAATACCACGATTACCGGTTTGCCCGTGGCATGAACCGCCTTCACTAGGTCTTCCTGTACGCCCGTCAGGGTGAGGTCGCTCAAATCAAAACCCTCCCCGCAAGTCGCATTGCTATAGTCACGTGCAAGAGAAGCGCTTGCCGAACCTACCACAACGATGCAGACATCGCTCTTGACGGCAGCATCCACCGCCTCCGCAAAGCCGGAACGATTGTCTGTCACCAAGTCACAACCCTTGGCATAATTCAATGTCAACCGGCTGCCGACCTTTTCTTCCAGAGCCTTGAGTAGTGTGATGCCATCCTTATTGTCACGGCTCCATGTGTAATCCCCAAATTGCACCTGGTCGGCATTAGGCCCCACGACCGCAATGGAATTCAGCTTATCCATCTGTAAAGGCAGAATATGATCTCTGTTCTGCAGGAGGACAATGGATTCTTCTGCAATCTTGCGGGCTAACGCCACATGAGAGGGAGCATGCACTACTTTGTCGTAATTCTTTTCCGTGGGCAGTGAGTATTCAAACAACCCCATGTTGAACTTGGCCGTCAGTATGCGGCTAACCGCCTGGTCAATATATTTCACATCAAGAAATCCGCCTTCCACCAACTGCTGCAATTCGGCATAACTATTATCCGACGCTTCAGCGTCCAAGCCTGCAGTTAATGCCTGCATGGCGGCTTCCGCACCATTTTGTGCTGTTTTATGGAAGTAATTCAACATGCCGATGGCACCCCAATCCGAATACACATATCCTTTGAACCCCCATTGGTCGCGCAAAAGCTCCGTCATCAGATAATGGGAAGAAGAATTGGGCTCATTATTCCATGAATTGTAAGACGACATCACCGCCCATGGACCAGCCTCCTTTACCACCGTCTCAAACGTCTTCAGATAAATGGAAAGTAACTCACGCTGCCCGCATGCCACGGAAGCAAGGTTCAAACCTCCCTGTGGGGTTCCGTGTGCGCCGAAATGCTTAATCATGGGAGACACCTGATTGTCCAGATACCCTCTCACTTGCGATACCCCCATACGTGATACCAAGAAAGGGTCTTCACCGAAGCACTCCTCCACACGCCCCCAACGCAAATCACGGCAAACATCAATGACAGGAGTCAAAGACTGCGTGATGCCTTGAGCCGACAGTTCTTTCGCGATGGAGGATGTCATCTCGTATGCCAATGCAGGATTGAAGGTGCTTCCCAACGCAATGGCCTGCGGGAAAATGGTGGAACCGTCGTGCACAGAACCGTGCAAGGACTCCGTCAACGTAAATACAGGAATGCCCAAACGGGTTTTCTCCCGCATATACGTCTGCACCTCATTCATCAGTGCAAGGCATTCTTTCCCGGGCAATGTAATGCCTTCAATGAAACCGTAATTCTGCCCGCCAATCATTTTTTCCAGTTTATCTTCATTCAATTTTCCATTCTCCATGACTGAATAAGCATGAATATGGCGCATCTGGGCAATCTTTTCTTCCAAAGTCATCCTGCTTAACAGATCCTGTACCCTTACCTCTACAGGCAAAGAAGCGTTCTTATATTTAGGAACAGGCTGTGCTGACAGGTGAAAGCCTAAAAGCAAGGAAGCTATTGTAAATATATATTTTTTCATTGGTATTTTAGTTTGTTTGATAATCGGTTTTTTAAAAAGAGTTTAAGTAAAACGGGCTACCGAATAACGATAGTAAAACGCTACGAGATAGCCCGTCACCATCTACAATTATTGTATCCTGAAAACTTATAGATTCATTTAGGTTAGAATGTGGAAGTTACTCCCATCCGGGATTCTGGGAAAGGTTGGGATTCAAATCCCGCTCGCCCTGAGGAATCGGGAACAAATAGTTTTTGGAAGCATCAAAACGCCGAACTTCTACGAAACGCCGTGCAGTTCCATCCACATCCACAGTCCTATCATCCTTACCAATTCCGTCAAGACGCATATAGGCACCGTAGAGATTACCGTTCAGACCTACACCATCAGTCACAGGATTCTTCTCAGCATCTCTCCAACGAATGATATCCAAATAGCGAAGTCCCTCGTTTGCCAATTCAATACGACGTTCATTCTTGACCAACGCCATCAATTCATCTTCGGTATTGTAGTTTTCACGATGCACCAAACCACCCTTGACACGATTACGCAATTGGTCTACAATATTACAGATTTCCGTCTTGGCACCAACTCCTTGTGTTCGCACCAAAGATTCGGCTTTCATCAACAGCACTTCGGCATAACGGAACAAGACAACATCGTTCGTGCAATCCCATATTTCATTCATTGCATACGGAGAATAATCAATGTATTTATTCCACATATAGCCGGTACGGGAAGGTTCAGAAGCATTATAACGCTGTGCAGGATGCGTCCGCTCATCCTCCGGATCATAATATTTCTCCACAATCGTACCGGTTGCCGAATCCAACGTTTTAAGGTTAGCAGTAGGATAAACTATCGATTGGTAAAACCTCGGATCACGGTTTACATACGGATTCTTAGCATCATAGTTAGAACCGTTTTCATGAATCAAACGGCCATCCGCCATAGGATAAGCGTCAATTAAGGCACCTGTAGGATACATCGCTGTATAAGGATCGTTGCCAGACATACCTTTCAACAACATACCACCGTTACCACTATGCGCATTGGCAATGCCGCCCACACTGGGAGCACACGGAATGGTCAGAATCATCTCGCAGTTCTCTTCGGAAGCACCCGAGAAAAGATCTTCATACGGAGTCTCTCCCTCGGTATAGAGCTGGTACTTGCCTTCCAATCCCTTAATGGTTTCTAGACATTCGGCATATTGTCCGTTGAAAAGCTGAATACGAGCTTTCAATGCACGGCAAGCACCAGCTGTCACACGTCCATTCTCCAAATCCAAACCTTCCAACATAGGGATGGCATCGTCCAACCGATCAATGGCATATCTTACCACCTCTGTACGAGACTGACGAGTCAATTGTTCACTTTCGGGAATAACCATTGCTTTTGTAACCAAAGGTACATCACCGAAGAAACTAGTCAGTATATAATAGTTATAAGCCAACATAAAATAAACCTGTCCCTTGATGCGGCTCTTATCGGCCTCAGTAATAGAAGGAATTTTCTCCAACCCTTCGAGAAGGAACCAACACTTGCGTATGGAACTGTAAGCACCGGACCATTTTCCACTAGCCACATCCCCATAAACCGTAGCGGAACCATTGGCTACTTGTTGTTGTCCGCCCCACCATTCCCAACAGAGATAAGCGTTATCGGACATTGATTCCTCCCAACAGAAATCCCTCGGAAGGGTAGCGGTATAAAGATTCACTAAAACTTTCTCTGCATCATCAGTCGTTTTCCAGAAATTTTTATCTGTCATACTGGTTTGAGGGAATGAGTCCAAAAAGTCCTCACAAGAAGAAAGAGAGAAAGTCGCCAATATGGCTACAGAAGCCAAATATGCTATTTTTTTCATACGTATTATCTGTTTTAAATCAATTAGAAATTAAGATTCACACCCAACGAGTAAACCGATACGTTCGGGAAGAAACCGCGAGCGCCAACTGAAGTCTCGGGATCCCAGGTACGGAATTTAGTAAGAGTAAAGAGGTTCTCACCCGAAGCATACAAACGAAGGCTGCCTACTCCGGTCATCTTGAATGTATAACCGAAAGTTAGGTTCTTCAAACGCAAGTAAGCGGCGTTTTGCACCCAATGCGACATATTACCGTAGTTATAATCCTTATTCAAAATACGGGGGTAATAGCACCCTTTCTTGGGATTGGCGGGATCGAAACTATCCGTATAGTGGTCCTTGCGAGCCGAATTAATGCCCATAGGCTGTATAGCCTCAACAGTTACATATCCGTCAGCCTTGCCCACACCTTGGAAGAAAGCAGAGAAATCAAAATTCTTGTATTCAAAGCCCAAGTTCAAGCCGTAAGTGAAGCGAGGAATGGAATTACCGATTACTTTCTTGTCATCGGAATTGATTTTACCATTATCATCTAAATCCTTGATGATGATATCACCGATTCCCCAACCCGGATTGTAGGTTTTCATCAGTTCGGCATATTTTTCATAAGTAGCCTGGTCTTCGCAGATACCCAGAGTTTCCCAACCATAAATGGCATTCAAGGGCTCTCCTTCAAAACGCACCGTCAAATCATTTGTCGGAGACTTATAGCCATGCAGATCCATCACCTTATTCTTCACGTCAGAGAGGTTGAAACCAATGCTATAATTAAAATCCTTACCAATCTTAGAACGCCAGTTCAAAGTCAACTCCCAACCCTTGTTCTCCATTTCACCAGCATTGGTCATGGCGGGACTAATACCCAATGTGCTCGGAGCCGCCAAACTTAACAGGATGTCAGAAATGGTGCGTTTGTACCAGTCGAAAGTTACATTCAAGCGATTGTCGAACAAGCCCATATCGAAACCAAAGTCCAAATTTTTGGAAGTTTCCCAAGTAATCAGCTCGTTGCCCATTACACTTTCACCATAACCTACAATCGGTGTAGCACCAAAAAGATAATTGCCATCAACGCCAATGGTAGAAAGGAATTGATAGTCGCTGATGTTTTGGTTACCCAGTTCTCCCCAAGATGCTCTCAGTTTGAAATTGGATACATGTTTCTTTAGCGGTTCAAAAAAAGCTTCTTCGGAAATCCTCCATCCGGCAGACACAGAAGGGAAGAAACCAAACCGATGACCGCGGGCAAATTTGGAGGAACCGTCATAACGGGCTGTAAACTCTACCAAATAACGGTCTGCATAAACATAATTCACACGACCGAAACCTGAAACCAATGCCGAATAAGTAGAATTACCATCAGCTGCGGCAGTCGTGGCATCACCTGCACCGATTTCCGTAAAGTCATTATTCGGGAAATCCATACGTGAAGCGCTTGTACTGGAATATTTGAACGTTTCCAAAGACCAACCTGCCATAGCTGCGATGTTATGCTTGCCGAAAGTCTTGTTATAGTTGGCCGTTGCATTGGCAGTCAGGTTGCGGTATTGACTCCAGTTGTCAGACTGCTTGTTGCGTGCAACGCTCACTATGCTTGCTTGTCCGGCAGGTTCGAATGCATCAAACTCCACTGTCTTTTGAAAAGACTTATCTTTATAGATGTTGGACTCATAGCCAAAGGTACCTTTCAATGTCAGTCCGTCCATAACCTTGATTTCGGGAGATATCAATAAAGTCATCACGTCATTGTGTTTACTATTCAAACCGTAGTCGTCAATCTTCGTCCGTCGTACTGGATTCTCAGCGGCAGTAGAATAAGACCATGTTCCATCAGAATACTTCACCGGCATATAGGGCAAACCACGCATAGCACGACGATAGGCTTCGGCGGCACCACCTACTGACTCTTCCTTCATACTGTTCAGATAAGCCATGTTCACGTCCATCTTCAGCCAATCAGCCAATTTGGAAGAGGTATTGACACGTAGATTGTAGCGCTCATAACTGGCAGAAGGGATAACCCCCTGTTGATCGGTGTATCCGGCTGAAATCATATAAGTCATCCGGTCATTTCCCCCGTTCATGCCAATCTGGTGGCTATGCTGAATAGCGGCCTTGTCCAGCACCTCATCATACCAGTCCGTATTTGCCTCGTTCTTGTCGGGATCGCCACCGGCTTTTAAACGGTTAATCTGCTCCTGTGTATAAAAGGGACTTTTCCCTTCGTTTACCATCATCTGGTTGTAAAGTTCGGCATACTGCCAAGAGTCCACCATTTCGGGTACACGGGTCGGTGTCTGTATGCCTACATTGCCGGTATAGTTGAAACGCATCTTGCCTTCTTTTCCTTTCTTTGTAGTCACCAGAATAACACCGTTAGCAGCACGGCTTCCATAAATGGCTGCAGATGCTGCATCCTTCAATACCGATACCGACTCTACTTCGCTAGGAATAACATCATTCATACTCATGGACACACCGTCCACCAATACCAACGGTGATGCATCTCCCCAAGTACCGATACCACGTACACGTATGGTTCCCTGGTTTGGACCGGGCTGACCAGAACTCTGGGTTACCGTCACACCGGCAGCTTCACCTGTCAAGGCAGTAGCCAATGAAGTTACAGGTTTGTCGGCGATACGTTCCGACTTTACTGTTTCCACCGCTCCCGTCAGATTTACCTTTTTCTGCGTGCCGTAACCTACTACTACCACTTCTTCCAACGTCTCCGAATCTTCCACCATGACGATATGAATAGAGGACTTATTTCCCACATTGACCATCTGCGTCTTATAGCCGATGTAACTTACCTCCAGTCGTGTATCGCCCGCTGCCAACTCCAAGGTAAAATTACCGTCAATATCCGTTATGACACCGTTGGAAGTTCCGGGCACATGGACGGAAGCACCGATAAGGGCTTCTTTTGTAGAATCCACCACTTTACCGATAATCTTACGCGGTCCGGAGATATGCGATTGAGCTGCCTTATATACCGAAATCCGCTTACCGGTAACTTCGTAACTGATTCCTTTGCCATCGAAAAGTATACCCAAGACTTCGGCAACGGTCTTATTCTTGGCATCCACAGACACCTTCGCGTTCGTATCAACATCGTTGTTGCGGATTAGGAAAGAATAGTCTGTCTTCTCTTCTATTTCCTTGAAGACTTTGCTCAACGGCACATTTTTCTGCTGGATGGTAATTTTGATTTCCTGCAAAGGCGAGGCAATGGCTGCAAATGGCAAGATAAAAAACAACAAGGTTAGCAGGAATTGCCTTTTTACAGATAAAAGGTTCACTTCAGAACGGCAAAATATACGTACCATTCCGCTATAAAAACATTTATTTTTCATATATTTGTATTGATTTTAAGATTTTCCTAAGTAATTTCTTAATTTTGGAATCGGAGAGCATACCCCAATATGTATCTCCGATTTTTTCCGCTTGCTTTTCTATGTGCTATCTTCCATAATCAATCTAATGAGGTTATTTGATTCATTTTACTTATCAGTCACGGTAATTACATTACCGTTCCGACTCCAACTATATTTCTTGTCGACGTCTATATAGTCCAATATCTCTTCTACTGTAAGCGTAGAACTGATGCTTCCCGAAAACACCTCTTTCTCTATATGCCGACTGCGAAGAACAATCTGCACATCGTATTTACGCTCAATGACTTTCATTATCTCCGGCACCGAGGCATTGACAAAACTCAACCGCCCTGTAGTCCAACGCGAAGCCTGTAAAGCATCCGCATGAAAATGACTGATTTTTCCGCTTCTCTTGTTATAGGTAAACTTCTCATTTGGAGAGAGAATCACATTCCCCTGGGTTTCCGAAGCAGAGAACACATTCACCTTACCTTTTATCAAGTTCACCTCTATCTCCTCATCTTCCGGATAAGAGCACACATTGAAAACCGTGCCAAGCACTTTGACTTTGATGTCATCAACGTGGACGATAAAAGGTTTCTTCGGATCAGCCTGCACCTCAAAATATCCCTCGCCTACCAGATAGACTTCCCGACTCTTCCTACGGAGAAAACCAGGGTCGTACTTCAACACAGAACCCGAATTCAGACAAACAACCGATCCATCCGGTAAGACAACTTTGGTCTGTGACCCCAAGGGCACTTCCATCCGGCATAGAGCAGAGTCCCAATATGTTTCGGCCAGATCCCGATAAATATAGTATACAGCGATGGAAGTTGTAAGAACCAGCAAGGCAACAGCAGCTACCCGCGAGCAAACCCTCCACAACATTGCCCTCCGCTTGACCGGCTCCTTCGTCAATCCCAGAATCGCAGACAAGGCCTTATAATCGGCCTTCTTTTCCTGCTCGAACTTTCCGACCAACGATTTTGCCCGTGTCCGTGCCATCTCCTTATACCGCTGCTGATAAGAAGGATCTGATTCCAAGAAACGAAACAATTCCCGTTCTCCCTCTTCTGACAGTTTCCCAGCCAAAAAGTCAAGCATCAATTCTTCAAAAACATCAGGTTTATTTTCCATCTTTTTCATATCCGTTTGTATATAATACACATCTCGGAAAACAAACATTTACTCATAAAGCAATTTTTTTTAAAATAAATGGAAAAAAATCTATAAAAACAAATATCCCGGTTTATAAACGAGAGAAACGATAGAAAGAGGGTGGGGAAAGGGAAGGGAAAACGTCAGAGTCTGCCGTAAACGAACAGCAGCAACAGTCCTGCCAGAGAACCTAACCGGGATTTAATACGGTCCATCGCATTTTTAATGTGGACCCGCACCGTATTTACAGACATACCCTGTTCATCAGCAATTTCCTGCGGAGACATACCTTCGTACAGATACTTCCTGAAGATGAGGCTACACCTTGCAGACAGTGAGTCTATCACCCTGCTAACCTGGCTTTTCAGTTCCTCGATTTCCAAGAACTGCAACGGATCATCATCTTTTGCACAGAACTCTTCCTGAAAGGCCAGCAGTTCTTCACGGTACTCATCAAGCACACGCTCGCGTGTATGCAGCGTACGGATATGATTCAGACAACGGTTCTGCACGCTTCTCAACAGATAATTATGAATAGGAAAGCTCAACTGCCCCCTGCTGTTCCATATATTCACGAAAACATCATTGACAATCTCCTTGGCCTCATCCGTATCAAATACATAGGTGGTGGCATAAACGCACAGATAGCTATAGTAGCCATCGTATAATGCAGAAAAGGAACTTTCCTTTCCTGCGTTTATACCTTCGATTATTTGTTCGTTTATCCTAACAAGAGACATATCCAGACATTTTTCCTTAGACACAATTCACACGCAATATTCAAAAAAAATACCAAGATATGCAAAATATTCCATGAAAATATTCTCAAGGAAAGGCACTTTATCTATGTATTTTACCAACTGTTCGACAATCTCCGGATTTACACGTAAAATGGAACAATCCAAATTCATGATCGTTCCTTTTTTTGCATAATGGACGCCATATCCAGAAAACTGTAAACAGAAAAGCGGAAATTAAGCTCTACTTACGATTCATTAACCTGTATCTACAGAAAAACGGAATCTCCAGAAAAATAAAATGTTTTACTATGAACAGTTTCAAAAAATAAACTTATCTTTGTATATACATCCCCACAAAAAATAAAGGCTATGAAACAACAGAAACTATTCCACCTCGCATTGTACGCCATACTGATTGTCTGCACAACCGGCTGTTACGATAAAGACGAAATTAGAGATGGGGAAATGATGTAGAACTCCCGCCCTTCATCATGGAAAACAATTCGAGCGGCAGTATTACCACCACACACTCCCCCTTCGAAGACGCATGGCAAGAAAGTACCTTCCAGAGCAACGATCCCGAAGCATTTGCATGGATGGGAGAAGAAGACGTATTCGTCAATGCCCCTTACGTGTTTGGAAATAAACCATCGTCAAGTGGAACAACCATAAAATATGGCAGCGAAACGACAAAAGCCAAAGGACCGAACAGCAGTGCTTCCACCATCAGTATAGCACCTTACCACCGGCTCATCATAAAAGGAACACTGCATTACAGCAAGCTTGTAGCTACCTATACGCTGACATTCGCAGGCGAATATACAAAGACAGAAAAACAGATAAAGGGAAAGTTCATACAAACGACTCCGGAAAGCCACACCGGATCCATGACCATGAAACCGATAACGGCAGATTAAAACAGAAACGGCATACGCGGGCACACGCCCTATTGCTCACCCTCTCCGTTCCTCCAGCAGCCGGATAAACTCTTCCTCCTTGACGGGAAGAAGCACCGCACACTTGCCCCCGCCATATTTCACGAGCACATAACGCATCAACGCAAACCGCCCTACCTGCATGGAAGAAGCACGCTCCACGGAAGTGATGTCTTTCAGCAGAATTTCCTTACCCCGCGAGAAACGGCCGAAAAACAGCACCAGCTTCCCGTCGGGCGTTACGGTATAAGTGGTATGAATCAGCTTCTCGATAATGACCACCAGCCAAAGCATGAAAAGAGCAGCCGGAAGCGGAAGCCTGTTCCAAAGCATATAAACGGTGAGACTACCTATCAAGATGAGGAACAGATATTGCCCCATAGCAATGCGCGCATGAAAGATTCTATTCATTTTATCTGATTTTTGCCGCTAAGGTAGATATTTTTAAGAATTAATGCCCGCAGAAAGTACAAGGAATGCAGTTATTTTGTAGTTTTGCAGCCATAAACACTCATTCTTATGATAAGAAAGTTCGATTTTCTCGTTATCGGCTCCGGACTTGCCGGTATGAGTTTTGCGCTGAAAGTGGCGCACAAAGGAACAGTAGCACTCATCTGCAAGGCTGGTTTAGAAGAAGCAAACACCTATTTCGCTCAAGGAGGCATTGCCTCTGTCACCAATCTGACAGTAGATAATTTTGAAAAACATATTGAGGACACTATGGTTGCGGGCGACTGGATAAGCGACCGCGAAGCCGTAGAGAAAGTGGTGCGCAACGCACCCGGACAAATCAATGAGCTCATCAAATGGGGAGTGTCTTTTGACAAAAAAGACAATGGAGAATTTGACCTGCATAAAGAAGGCGGGCATTCCGAATTCCGGATTCTGCACCATAAAGACAATACAGGCGCAGAAATACAGACCAGCTTGATAGAAGCCGTCAAACAGCATCCCAACATCACGGTACTGACCGACCACTATGCGGTGGAAATCATTACCCAGCACCATCTGGGCATCATCGTGACCCGCTACACACCGGGCATCAAATGCTACGGTGCCTACGTGCTGAATGAAAATACCGGTGAGGTAGATACCTTCCTTTCCAAAGTAACCATCATGGCTACAGGCGGTTGTGAAGCCGTTTACCGTAACACTACCAATCCGCTCGTCGCCACCGGAGACGGAATCGCCATGGTCTACCGTGCCAAAGGCGCCGTAAAGGATATGGAATTCATACAGTTCCACCCTACCGCGCTATATCATCCCGGAGACAGGCCTGCTTTCCTCATCACCGAAGCCATGCGCGGATACGGCGGCGTACTGCGCACCATGGACGGAAAAGAGTTCATGCAGAAATATGACTCACGCCTGTCACTCGCCCCGCGTGATATCGTGGCACGTGCCATCGACAATGAAATGAAGCAGCGCGGTGACGAACACGTGTTTCTGGACGTAACCCACAAAGACCCTGAAGAGACCAAGAAACATTTCCCGAATATCTACAAGAAATGCCTCAGTATCGGTATCGACATCACAAAAGACTACATTCCGGTAGCTCCTGCCGCCCACTATCTATGCGGCGGCATTAAGGTTGACCTGGACGGACAATCCAGCATCCGGCGCCTGTATGCCATCGGCGAATGTTCTTGCACCGGGCTGCATGGCGGCAACCGACTGGCCTCCAATTCGCTGATTGAGGCCGTTGTTTATGCCGATGCAGCTGCCAAACATGCCTTGAGTGTACTGGAACGTTACGATTTCAACGAGGATATCCCCGAATGGAACGATGAAGGCACGATTTCCAACGAAGAACGTGTGCTGATTACACAAAGCATGAAAGAAGTAAACCAAATCATGGAAGCATACGTGGGCATTGTACGCAGCAACACCCGCCTGACACGTGCCTGGAACAGACTGGATATCCTTTACGAGGAGACGGAAAAGTTATTCAAAAGCAGCAAGGCCACACGCGAACTCTGCGAACTGCGCAACATGATCAATGTGGGTTATCTGATTACCCGCCAAGCCATGGAACGCAAGGAAAGCCGCGGGCTGCACTATACAATAGACTATCCGCACGCCGGGAAATAAAGCCAATCTTATTTTGCCAACCTATTGCCATCACTTTGGCAAACTTTTGCCATCGCTTTGGCAAAGAATTGCCACCGCTTTGGCAAAGCTTTGCCAACGAACAGGCAAAACCTTGCCGATAGGATGGCAAAATACAGGCAACCCTATCTGACCATTCAAACAAAACGCCCGGATACTTTCTTCAGAGTATCCGGGCGTTTCGCGTTATCCGTGCCTGCACAAGCAGGAGGCGTTATCAATAATTCGACTTCTTCACTTCAAAGTAAGCCTGCGGATGCAAACAAGCCGGGCAGATCTCCGGAGCTTCCTTGCCTGTATAGATGAAACCGCAGTTACGGCATTGCCATACCACTTCGCCTTCCTTGGCAAATACACTGGCTGTCTCTATGTTCTGGATAAAAGCACGGTAACGTTCTTCATGTCCCTTCTCGGCAACCGCAATATTGCGGTACATGAGAGCAATTTCCGGGAAACCTTCTTCATCGGCAATGTCAGCAAATTTAGGATAGTCCAGCGACCACTCTTCATGTTCACCGGCAGCAGCTTCCTGAAGATTCTCCAGTGTGGTACCGATAACACCGGCAGGATAAGAAGCGGTGATTTCTACCATACCGCCTTCCAGCCACTTGAACATACGCTTGGCGTGTTCCTTTTCCTGGTCGGCTGTTTCTGTGAAAATAGCGGAGATTTGTTCGTAACCTTCTTTCTTGGCTACACTTGCAAAATAAGTGTAACGCATTCTTGCTTGTGATTCACCCGCGAATGAAGTCAACAGATTCTTCTCGGTCTGAGTTCCTTTAACACTTTTAGCCATAGTTTCTTTTTTTATTAGTTAATGTAATTACGTATAAATGTCGTTTATTTTGTCCTATCAACTTTACAAAGTTAGGAATTTAGTGCGAAACAGCCGCAATTTACCTCATAGGATTTATCTATCGCCCCATAATAAAAATCTATCTTATGTCACTGAAACAAAAAACAATCCGTTTATGTTCAGCTATTCGGTTTATTTTATCTACTTTTGCAGTCAATTTGCAACATACACATTACAATTCTTACAGAAAGAGAGGAGAGATCGTTCAAAAAGCCCGGCATAACAGACAAAACCAATTATGTTCATTTATTCAATAAAACAGATAGTTCAATGAAAGCATTCGAATTCAAGCCAAAGCTATACACAGCTTTAAAAAATTACTCGAAAGAAACATTCATGGCAGACCTCATGGCAGGTATCATTGTAGGTATCGTAGCCCTTCCACTTGCCATCGCATTTGGTATAGCCTCCGGAGTATCACCGGAAAAAGGTATCATTACAGCCATCATTGCAGGTTTCATCGTTTCCCTGTTGGGAGGAAGTAAAGTACAAATCGGCGGACCTACCGGCGCATTTATCGTCATCATTTACGGTATCATACAGCAATACGGGGAATCCGGGCTGATTGTAGCCACACTGATGGCAGGTGTCATCCTTATCCTTCTGGGAGTATTCAAGTTAGGGGCTGTCATCAAGTTCATCCCCTATCCTATCATCATAGGATTCACAAGTGGTATTGCCGTCACCATCTTCACGACACAGATTGCCGATGTTTTCGGACTGACCTTCGGAGAAGATAAGGTTCCGGGAGATTTCGTGGGAAAATGGATTGTCTATTTCCGCCACTTCGACACTGTCAACTGGTGGAACACGGCGGTAAGTATCTTCAGTATCATCATCATAGCCATTACCCCCCGGTTTTCAAAAAAGATACCCGGTTCGCTGATTGCCATTGTGGTAGTGACCGCAGCTGTCTATCTGATGAAAGTTTATGGCGGAATTGATTGCATCGACACTATCGGTGACCGTTTCAGTATCCGTGCCGAGCTTCCCGATGCCGTGATGCCCGCCCTGGACTGGGAAGCCGTCAAAGACCTGTTCCCCGTTGCCATCACCATTGCCGTGCTGGGAGCCATCGAATCGTTACTGTCCGCTACGGTAGCCGACGGTGTGATCGGTGACAAACATGACTCGAACACGGAATTGATAGCACAAGGTGCCGCCAACCTCGTGACACCCCTGTTCGGCGGTATTCCTGCAACAGGTGCCATTGCCCGCACCATGGCGAACATCAACAATGGAGGTAAGACGCCGGTTGCCGGTATAGTCCATGCGGTAGTATTGCTGTTGATTCTCCTGCTGCTGATGCCGTTGGCGCAATATATCCCGATGGGTTGCCTGGCAGGTGTACTGGTAATCGTTTCTTATAACATGAGTGGGTGGCGTACTTTCAAGGGACTGTTGAGAAATCCCAAGTCGGACGTTACCGTATTGCTGATCACCTTCTTCCTCACGGTCATCTTCGATCTGACGATTGCCATCGAAGTGGGTCTGGTCATTGCTTGCGTACTCTTCATGCGCCGCGTAATGGAAACCACCGAAATCTCCGTCATCAAAGATGAGATAGACCCGAATGCGGAACTTGACATCGCCACCAATGAAGAACACCTGGTGATTCCGGAAGGCGTGGAAGTATATGAAATCAACGGCCCCTACTTCTTCGGTATTGCCACCAAGTTTGAAGAAACCATGGCACAGCTCGGTGACCGTCCCAAAGTGCGCATCATCCGCATGCGTAAAGTGCCTTTCATCGATTCTACAGGTATTCATAACCTTGAAACCCTTTGCCACATGTCACAGAAGGAAAAAATCACCATTGTACTTTCAGGAGTAAATGAAAAGGTGCATAACGTACTGGAAAAATCCGGGTTCTACGGACTCCTGGGTAAGGAAAACATCTGTTCCAACATCAATATCGCATTGGACAGGGCAAAAGAACTGCTGTAACCTTTCATCATCAGTATGGCAAAAAGAAGGAAAAAGAAACAATCCTCCAAAGGAGTCATTTACCTGATAGCGCTGATATGCATCATCTGCCTTTGTTATGAACCCATAGCAAAGGTGCTGCATATCAGTCCTCCTGTTTTTGGGACGGAGAGGACGGAGAGAGCTTCTGCAAGGCAATCTCCGGTCAAAAGTACGTCTGCAGACGAAAATGTCCTGTTCCCTGCCCCTCTGAAGAATGTTTCCGAGCAGATATTGCATAGAAAGGGGTATACCGTATCCTACAACCGGGATCTGAAACTGCCCAACTGGGTGGCCTGGGAACTGACTCCGGAAAAGTTAACAGAACGTGAAAGCCGGACGGATAAGTTCCTGCCCGACCCCGATTTGCCGGAAGACGAGGCGGTAACCACCGATGACTATAAGGGAAGCGGTATGGACCGCGGACACATGTGCCCTGCCGGTGACAACCGCTGGCACTGGAAAGCCATGCAGGAAAGCTTCTACATGACAAACATTTGCCCGCAGAACCACAACCTGAACCGCGGAGACTGGAAGGAACTGGAAGAGGCATGCCGCCGTTGGGCACAAAAGGAAGGCAGGATATACATTGTATGTGGTCCGGTTCTTTACGACCGGCGTCATCGCACCATTGGCAAGAAACACAAGATTACGGTACCCGAAGCGTTCTTCAAGGTAATTCTGTGTACAGACAGCAATCCCCCCAAAGCCATCGGCTTCATTTATAAGAATGCACCGGGCAATCATCCGTTGGACAGCTACGTCAACACCGTGGACGAAGTGGAACGGATTACGGGCATCGACTTCTTCCCCGCCCTGCCGGATGAAATAGAAGAAAAGGTGGAAGCCGGTCTTGCACAGTTTTGAGCTAAAGAGAATATTCTCTTTAGCCCATGTCTATACCGTTACAAGCCTAATTCAACTCCTGATTCGCATTAATAAGAAACACTTACCGGTATATCCGTTTCCCGTATCCGTGCTGCAATGCGGTCCAACTCCTCATGGGTAGCTTTCTGCAAATCATGGTCGGGTGTCTCGCGGTCGATGGTATAAATCATTACCTGGCGGGGAGCAATCTCCTTGACTGCCTTCAGCCAGGGAAGAACGAACTTATCGGATGTATTATCCATATCCTGCCCTTTATAACCTCCTTTGAGAAACATGGTCTGGACAATGCAGTTCCCCTTGAACGCTTTCATTCCTTCGATAATCTCGCGGATGGAGTAACGTCCTGTCGGACGGTCGAGCACGCGGACGTACTCTTCATCCACCGTATCCAGTTTAAGGATGTTATTATCAACCCTGTTCAAGGCTTCGAACACGGCAGGACGATGGATAAAGGTGGAATTGCTCAATACGCTCACCTTCGCGTTCGGGAAATACTTGTCGCGCAGGGCAAGCGTATCCTCTATGATTTCGGGGAAATGGGGATGTGCTGTCGGCTCTCCATTACCGGCAAAAGTCAGCACGTCCGGTGTAGGCCCGTTTTGCCGCATGTCTTGCAGGCGGGCTTCAAGCGCCGAACGGACTTCCTCACGTGTAGGCAACGACTGTTTGGGGCGATGGTCCGCATTGAAACCACACTCACAATAAATGCAATCGAAGGTACACACTTTACCGTCTGCCGGCAACAGGTTTATTCCCAAAGATACTCCCAAACGGCGGGAATGGACGGGACCGAAGATGGGAGATGGATAAATGACAGTCATACTATTTACTATTTCAGTTGAAACTAATGACAAAGTTAAGCGAAAACTGTGGTATTCAAACAATGTTCAGCCTGCAAAGTTTACCTGCAAAAGAAGATACTCCCTTCATAAAACATAGATTATATGTTATTTAATGTAAAGCATACATTACTTTTCATCTAATATACTTGTTTATATGTAAAGTATACATTACATTTGCAGACAACTTATAAATACATAGTATTATGAAAAAGAACTATTTGTTTCCAACCACTTTCAGAAAGATAGGTTGGTGTTTATTTGTTCCGTTCGTTGTCATGTCTTTCATTTGCCTTTTCAACGGCGCCAATGAAGATTGGTTGGAGGTAAGCGTACTTTCAGTGGTTCCCTGGGGTGTCAGCAAGAATTCTTTGTTCGATGAGTTAAGTATGATAGGACTAACGGTTTCACTCCTATTCATAGCTTTTTCAAAGGAAAAAGACGAGGATGAATGCATTGCCAATATCCGTTCAAACTCTCTTATATGGGCTACTATAACAGGATATTCCTTACTGATAGTATGCACTATGCTAATTTATGACATGCAATATCTTAATTTTGTATTCATAGATTTATTTATGATACTGTTCCTGTTTATCATAAAATACAAAATCGAACTTTATAAATTCAGGAGGAACAACAATGACTAATACATTAAGAGTAGAAAGAGCTATTAAGCATATAACCCAACAACAATTAGCCGAAGCTATAGGAGTGAGCCGGCAAACCATCAATGCCATAGAATCGGGAAAATATGTCCCCTCCACACTGCTGGCCTTAAAAATATCGGAGGTATTCGGAAAGACAGTGAACGAGATTTTCATACTGGAAGAAAATGACAAGTAAACGAGAAAACCCTAAAACTTGATACGCAGCTGCAGCTGCAAGTCCGCTTTCCGGTTTCCCGGTATCTCATCGTTGCCCGAACCAATCGCCTCCCTGTCCCGGTAAACCGTCTGCCCGAACTTGGCGAGGAGCATGAAAGTCTTGTTCAAATCATACCTCAGACGGGCAGAGCAACGGAAACCACGGCCATAGAAGGAAGGGGTATGAAAAGTGTATAGAAGTCCCCGTTCGGAAGCATAAACACGCGAATCGTAGTCGTCTGTATGAAACCAGGTTCCCTGCAAAGAAACCGATAAGGGGAAAGGGAAAGCATACGAACACAACTGCGTACACTGGTACCCCTGACTTCTGCCAAACTTATATCCTGCCCCATCCTGCTGGCGGAAATGATGATAATCCACCGTAGTGCGGAGAGTAAAGCGCCCCGGCATATAGGTCAGCCGATAGCGAAGTTTATGATGATAAACGGGCTGTATAACCGTACCGCCCGTTCCCGTCACATCCCTGTCCTTCCGCTTGTACCGGTAATTGAGATACATCGAAAGATTTCTCCGGAGAGTATAAGTGGACTGGAACATGACATCCGCTCCCTTTGAAGGCTTGCTGATGCGGTATTTCCACCAAGGAAAAGAAAACAGATCCAGCGAAGCGAAAAACTTCCAACGGGCGAAAGGGGTTGCTTCTGCTGCCAGATACCATCCGTTCTCATTCTGCGGTGTACTGCTCTCGCCAAAGGAACGTCCGAATAAAGCCCAATAGTCATACGAATAGTACCGGTGTACAAGTAGCAGATGACAATCGGAAGAAAGATGATACTTCAACCGGTTCAGCAACGCATAGCCTTTACCGCCGGTCGCCGCTTCCCCCACCCATACCAAACGGCCCAGACGATACCTGTAATCCATACCCACGTTATAGAAATCACTTCCATGAAGATTGTACTTTGCATACTTGTTCAACCGGGGCTCGTAAGGACGATTGAAAAAATAGTAAATCCCCGTCACTCCCACCTTCAGAGAGTTCTTTTCATAGGTCATGTTTCCACCTATTACCTGCAAGGCAAAGGCATTCATTTTATCTGCCTCTTTCTGCGTGCGATGCAATCCCGTCTTGTAAATGGAAGTTATCCCACCATCCTCTACTATCCCGTCCATGGAACGATGCGAATAGAAAGCTGAAATATCCAAGTAAGGCAATACTCCCACCGTCGCCGCCGCTCCCCGGAAATAATTGTATTCATCGGTAGAACTGTGCTTGCGGATGCCTCCGGCACGATATTCAGCCGTAGTCATGGAAAAAGTCTTTCCTAAACGAAAATCCGTACTGAGCACCAACCCTTGCCCGAAACTGAGACGATAATTGCCCAAGGCAAACGCTTTCAGCCGCCCCCTGTTCTTTACCAGAAAATAAAAAGAATAATAATCATAGCCTTTTCCGTTGTGCAGGGCAAGGAAAGGTTCTCCGGCATCCTTCTCTCCCGTCACACCTGCCTGGACATAATCTCCGTAATGAAAACTATAACGTAAAGAATGGTAAAGGGAAGGTCCCAGATAATTCTTTTCATATCCTTTGCGGGTATAGAACGGTACATCCAGACGTGCCAATGCTTCGTGTTTCCCGTATTTCAGTATGGACTTTAAAGCAGGATACCCCCTACCCTCTTTCACTGCCTGTACACAAACAAAAGGAAGCAGCAAGTCGATGGTACGTTTGTCCATTTCCTCCACCAGTTGCAGTTCATAGATGGTCTGCATCTGCCCATGTATATAGACGTAAGCCAGCAAGTTTTCTATCTGTATATCCGTGAGGAAAGGAAACCGTTCCAATTGCTGTTTAGTGGCGGTATTGATATTGACGGGCTCCCGCAGGTGTCGGGATAATTCTTCCAGTTCATCTTCCCAACTGCATTCTTCTTCGTTCTCCATCGAGAGTTGTTCCAGATTGTCTTTCCAAAGGAGCAAGGATTGTTCTTCCTTAAAATCAGGTGAATTTTGAGCTTCAAGCATAGGAGTTGTCAGCAGCATACTTACAAAGACTCCTATCTTGATATATTTCATCGATAACAGGCTGTTTTTTTAAGTTTACGGACAGCGAAGTTACCTTAAATAAGTTAATCGGACAAGGAAAAACCGCCGGAATACAACAACATTCCGCAGAATCGTGTACTTTTGTGACATGAACATACGACTTAACATAGTAATATTCATCATGTTTCTGTTCTTCGGAAACACAGTGTGCCGTGCCCAGCAACAATCCGCCCCCGGCACTCGGAAAAATATTTATTTAACCCCTATGTGCGTCTATGAAGGGGATACCATCCCTTACATCAAGCTTCCTACCGTCTATATCTTCAAACCGCTCAAGTTTAAAAACAAGCGGGAAATGGCGAAATACTACAAACTGATTCGTGACGTGAAGAAAGTGCTTCCCATATCCAAGGAAATAAACCGTGCCATCATCGAGACCTATGAGTACATGATGACTCTTCCCAATGAAAAAGCCCGTCAGAAACACATGAAAGCCGTGGAAAAAAGTCTGAAAGAACAATACACCCCGCGTATGAAGAAACTTTCCTTTGCCCAAGGAAAACTATTAATCAAACTCGTTGACCGGCAAACCCACTCCACCGGATACGAACTGGTAAAGGCGTTCATGGGACCTTTCAAGGCAGGTTTCTACCAGACATTTGCCGCCTTGTTCGGTGCCAGCCTGAAAAAACAATATGATCCCACGGGAGACGATGCACTCACGGAACGGGTAATATTGATGGTAGAAAACGGACAACTCTGACAAAGGATATTCCGAACGGGAAACAGACATTCTCCGCTTCGCGTGCCCGCGAAGGCTGAAACTGCCGCCTGGCATGGTTAATATTGTGTTGATAACAATATAACCAATTGTTGATTACTGCTTATTCGGGTTGTACTTCTCCCACCATCGGAAGCTCTTTCCATCCCTCACCAAAAGCATCATATGCATCGGTAACCACCACAAAAGCCTTTGGATCTACTTCCCTTATCTTCTGCTTGATGCCTACCACTTCCTTATAACTTACCACAAGAAACAGCATCTCCTTGTCCGCATTGGTATAAAGGCCGCTGCTCTTGATGCAAGTGGCGGTGCGGTCCAGATCCTTAAGAATATAGTCGTGCAAGGCGGTAAGGCGCATATCGCTGATGACAAACAGTATCTTGTCATTCTTCTCCCCGTTTATCACGTATGCCAATACTCTCGAGGTTACAAAAATGGCTATAAGCGAATAGAAAGACAAATGCCACGAAGGTTGTGTGGCGTCATCCGGATTACCGATGCCAAAACCGATAACCAGCAGTCCGAAACCTACTACAATACCATCTACCAGCAATATTGCCTTCGAAAAACGTATATGACAGTATTTCTGCAATATCATCGCCACGATGTCCGTACCTCCCGTGGTTGCCCGGCTACGCACTACAATACCACAGCCCACACCGATGACCACCGCACCAATCACGGAAGTCAGCATCAAATGGTCCGACATGTTCAAGCTGCCACCCAACAGTTGTGCAGGGTCCAACTGATGGAGCGCTTCTTCGGAAGGATAGGAGAGGAGAGACAGTACATTCATGGCAAGCGGAGTAAAAAGCGCCGCCACAATAGTACGCGCCCCAAGCCTTGCCCCCAACACAAATACGGAAATAACAAGCAAAGGAATATCAAACATATAACCGAACGTACCTACCTGAATGGAAGGAAACAGATTATGAAGCACAATGCTGGCTCCATACACTCCACCGGGAACAAGATTATAAGGATTGATGAAATAAACGAAGCCTGCCGCCAGAATAGTACAACCTACAAAAATGCCTATCCATGAAGAGATTATCTTTTTCATACTGATATGATTTATATATATTCAGCAAATATACAAAAAATAAGAAAAGAAACGAATCGCACAGCAAGTTTTCCACATATACACAACAGGTGTTGAATACATGGTTAATAAGAAAGTTAGAATAGGAGATAAAGCATTAGTTTACAACGAGTAAAACGGTTGATTATGAAAATGAATCTCTGTTCATAAAACCCTTCATCATACCTATATAAAACAAGTTTACTGCGTCTATAGACACAGTAAACCCTATATATTGACAGTTTATCAACAGCCTTGTCAATATCTCAGTTTCTTGAATAAATCCCAGATAACAATACCTGCTGTAACAGATACATTCAGAGAGTGTTTCGTACCGTATTGAGGTATTTCAATACAACCGTGTGAATGGTCAATAACTTCTTGCTGGACACCTTTTACTTCATTTCCCATCACTATGGCATATTTTTTAGTTTTGTCCAGAGTCAATTCATCCAGCATGATACTACCCTCCGCCTGCTCTACGGAATAAACCACATAACCCTCTTTTTTGAGGTTATCAACCGCTTCAACAGAGTTATTAACATACTTCCAATCTACGGTGAATTCAGCTCCTAATGCCGTTTTATGCATCTCAGGATGCGGTGGAGTGGCGGTAATGCCACATAAATAAATACATTCTATGCGAAAAGCATCCGAAGTACGGAATACAGAACCAATATTATGAAGGCTGCGTATATTATCCAAAACAATCACTAAAGGCAGCTTCCGGGCTTCCTTAAACTCTTCCACACTAATACGGTTCAGTTCGGTAATCTTCAGTTTGCGCATAACACTACTTAATCTATGGTTCAGGTTGCAAAGATACTTCTTTCCGTTTATATCCCGGTTAATAACCGTTGAAAACGTGTCAATACCTACGGGAAAGATTTTTAGAAATAATCCTTGCATTATTCAAATGATTGCCTATTGCAGCACCGGAATCAACAAACCAAAAAAGTTAGGAGAAATCTTCAAAGGCTGTTTGAACACATTTTTCAGCATCATTTCACCAATAAATATCTTTAAAGTTATTAACTTTGCAGTTTATCAACAAGGTGTTGATGAGGAATGGCCGTAGACCGATAGAATGCTTATTATCAAAAGATACACTCAAATTTCCTGCGTTAATAAACAATGGATAAAGTTTTATCTTATACTAATAACTTCAGGAGCAAGAAAAATCATATTTACTTCTCCACACTATTAACAGGCTATCATTACTATCAAAGGATTTTTAAAGAAAGAAGAGAAATTAAAAAATATAATTATGGATAATCTTATAGAAGCTATCAAGCAACTGAAGAAGGAAAAGAACGCAGTCATTCTGGGCCACTATTACCAGAAGGGTGAGATACAGGATATAGCCGACTACGTTGGCGACAGTCTGGCGTTGGCACAATGGGCGGCACGGACGGAAGCTGATATCATTGTGATGTGTGGCGTTCACTTTATGGGGGAAACGGCCAAGGTGCTTTGCCCGGACAAGAAGGTACTGGTGCCCGACATGGCGGCAGGCTGTTCGTTGGCAGACAGCTGTCCGGCTGATAAATTCAGTCAGTTTGTCAAAGAGCACCCCGGATATACAGTGATATCCTATGTGAATACAACCGCTGCCGTAAAAGCCGTAACCGATGTGGTAGTGACTTCCACCAATGCCAGACAAATTGTAGAAAGCTTCCCCGAAGATGAGAAAATAATCTTTGGGCCGGATCGGAATCTGGGTAATTATATCAACTCCGTGACCGGAAGAAATATGTTACTATGGGACGGTGCGTGCCATGTACACGAGCAATTCTCGGTTGAAAAGATTGTTGAATTGAAGCAGCAGCACCCCGATGCCATCGTGCTGGCCCATCCCGAATGTAAAAGTACTGTGCTGAAGCTGGCGGATGTGGTAGGTTCTACGGCTGCCTTATTGAAATATGCAGTTGCTCATCCAGAGAAGAGCTATATAGTAGCCACCGAGTCGGGCATCTTGCATGAGATGCAGAAGCAGTGCCCGCAGACAACGTTCATTCCGGCTCCTCCCAACGACAGCACGTGTGCTTGCAATGAATGTAGCTTCATGAGGCTGAATACGCTTGAGAAACTTTATGATTGTCTGAAAAACGAGTCTCCTGAAATTACGGTAGATGCAGGAATAGCCGAGAAGGCAGTGAAACCGATTAAGAGGATGTTGGAGATATCGGCGAAGTTGGGACTTTGATTTTGTTTTGCTAAGGCGGTATGTCAAAACTCTGATTTTGAAACGATGAACTTATCATTTGAAATCCGAGCCTATTAAAAGACTAAAGAAAGGGTCGTATCATTACTCAATACAGAGCTTGATACGACCCTTTTAAGTGTTATAGTTATGATCTGTAACTTTGGGGAGGGGTCATTTTAGTTTTCACACACCCTCTTGATGTTTTCTATTTCAACAAGAATTTGCACAGTTTGTTGGTTGCCAGTGCACGGTGACTGATCTTGTTCTTCAATTCATTACCCATTTCGGCAAAGGTCTGGGTATAGCCTTCGGGAACGAATATAGGATCGTATCCGAATCCTGAATTTCCTCTCCTGTGTCTTATGATTTCGCCTTTTACAATTCCCTCGAACAGGTGTTCTTTTCCGTCTATGATCAAAGCAAAGACGGTACGGAACTGTGCTTTGCGGTTTTCCGCTCCTTCCAGGTCGTGCAACAGCTTCTTCATATTCGCTTCCGAATTGTGCGCATCGCCCGCATAACGTGCCGAATACACTCCGGGAGCACCGTCCAACGCTTCTACTTCCAGGCCGGTATCATCGGCAAAGCAGTTCGAATGGTAATTCTCGAAGATGAACCGTGCTTTGATCAAGGCATTCCCCTCAAGAGTATCTGCCGTTTCAGGAATATCAACCGTACAGTTGATATCTTTCATACTGAGAAGCTCCACTTTATCCTTTAAAATAGCAGAAACTTCTTCTAACTTGTGGGCGTTGTTAGTAGCAAATACAAATTTCTTCATTCTCATTTACCTTTTAATTTGTCAAATCCTTCTCCATATACACCGATAACGGAACTTTGGGAGATGAAAGCATTCGGATCTATGTCTTTCACCATCCGGAATATTTCAACAGACTGGCGTTTGTAGGCAAGTACAACCAATACTTTCACGTTGCGTTTACTGTACCAGCCTATACCGTCGAGTACCGTTACACCACGGTGAGTTTCCTTGGTTATGCGGTCGGCAATCTTTTCATATTCTTTGGAGAAGATGAAAAATTGTACGGATTGGCGTGCGCTGTTTACAATATAGTCTAAGACAAAACCAATGACAAAGAGGGTTACGAAGCCGAATATGACTCGCCGCCAGTCCTGGAAGATGAAGTAGCAGGAACTGATAATGACCACGTCACAAGCCATGATCATGCGTCCCAGCGTAACGTCCTTGTATTTGTGGATAATGGCAGCGATGATATCCGTACCTCCCGTGCTTCCGTTGCAGTTGAATACGACTCCCAACCCTGCGCCACACATTACCGCACCTATCAGACAGGCCATGAAGTCTTGTCCTTCTCCTAAAAGTTGGGGAGGAACGCCGTCCGGACCGTTCACCATCAACTGGAAAAACCATAAGAAGAAAGTCAGTCCGAAGATGGCGAACGTCGTCTTTATACTGAATTTAGGTCCCAGTATTTTGATGGCGAATGTCATCAGTACTGCATTGATGATGAAGTACGACCATTGGATGGGGAATCCAGTGGCATAGTAAATGATTGCACCGATACCGGTAGTACCACCGGTTGTGATCTGATAGGGGATGAGGAAAGCTGCCCATCCCAATGCATAGCTGATGAGTCCGAGGGTGATGAAGATATAGTCTTTCAACTCTCTCATCACTTCCGCTTTGGTTGGTTTTGTTATTTGCATATCTATTATTTAACGACGATGTTTACAATCTTCTTCGGTACTACGATCACTTTCACGATGGTTTTGCCATCCATCCATTTCACGGAACGTTCGTCGGCCAGTACGGTAGCTTGAATAGCGTCGGATGCGGCATCTGCAGGGAATTCCATGTTGAAACGCGCCTTTCCATTGAAGGAAATGGTATAGTTGACCGTATTTTCTATCAGATATTCTTCGTTGTATATCGGCCACCGGGCATCGCATACAGAGCCTGTATTGCCCAAGGTTTCCCACAACTCTTCACATACGTGGGGGGCGAAAGGAGCAAGGGTGACGACAAGCTGGTTCAGAATTTCCTTCTTGTAACATTTCAGTCCGGACAATTCGTTGACACAGATCATAAAGGCACTGATAGAGGTGTTGTAGGAGAACTGTTCGATGTCTCCTGTCACCTTCTTGATAAGCTTGTGCAGGGATTTCAGCTCTTCCTTGGTGGCAGGTTCATCCGTTACCAGATACCGGCCGTTGCGGTCGTAGAACAGGGACCAGAATTTCTTGATGAAGCGGTGTACGCCGTCAATGCCGTTTGTATCCCAAGGTTTGGATTGTTCTACAGGACCGAGGAACATTTCGTACATACGCAGGGTGTCTGCACCGTACTTTTCGACAATCATGTCGGGATTGACCACATTGAACATGGATTTACTCATCTTTTCCACGGCCCATCCGCAAATGTACTTGCCGTCTTCGAGAATAAACTCTGCCGTTGCGTACTCGGGACGCCATGCCTTGAAAGCTTCGATATCCAGAATATCGTTTGATACGATGTTTACGTCCACGTGGAGTGGGGTAGTGTCGTATTGCTCTTTCAGATTCAGGGATACGAATGTGTTGGTATCCTTGATGCGGTAAACAAAGTTGCTTCGTCCTTGAATCATACCTTGGTTCACCAACTTCTGGAAAGGTTCTTCTACTGCCGAAACACCCAGGTCGTGCAGGAATTTGTTCCAGAAACGGGAGTAGATCAAGTGACCGGTAGCATGTTCGGTACCTCCCACATAAAGATCTACATTTCTCCAGTATTCATCCACTTTCTTGTCAACCAATGCTTTGTGGTTGCGTGGATCCATATACCGCAGATAATAGGCACTTGAACCTGCAAAACCCGGCATTGTGTTGAGTTCCAACGGGAAGACGGTGATATGGTCTATCTTTTGGTTATCGGCTACACATTTGTTTACTGTATCCCAAGCCCATTTGGCAGCATGTCCCAACGGAGGTTCACCGGTTTCGGTAGGCAGGAATTTAGCCACTTCGGGAAGTTCCAGGGGAAGGCTCTCCTCATCTATCATATAAGGCATTCCTTCTTTGTAATAGACAGGGAATGGTTCTCCCCAGTAACGCTGGCGTGAGAAGATGGCGTCACGCAGGCGGAAGTTTACCTTTACACGTCCCAAATTATGTTCTTTCACGTATTTCTTGGTGGCCGCAATGGCTTCCTTGATGGTCAATCCATTCAGGGAAAGGTCACAGTAGGGAGCGACGCCTTCACGCGGGGAGTTGCATACGATACCCTCTTTGGCGTCAAAGCTTTCTTCGCTTACATCACATCCTTCTACCAACGGACGGATTTCCAGACCGAAATGTTTGGCAAAGGCATAGTCGCGGCTGTCGTGTGCAGGTACGGCCATGATGGCACCTGTTCCATATCCGGCCAGCACATAGTCGCTGATCCATACAGGTACTGCTTCACCGGTAAAAGGATTGACGGCATAACTTCCGGAGAATACGCCTGTAACGCTGCGGTCGGCTATACGTTCGCGTTCCGTACGTTTCTTGGTGCGTTCCAGATAAGCATCTACATCGGCTTTTTGGGCTTCGGTAGTCAGTTGGGGAACCAATTCACTTTCAGGAGCCAGTACCATGAAGGTGACGCCAAACATCGTATCTGCACGGGTAGTGAAAATGGTAAACTCCAATTCACTGTCCTTTACTTTGAATTGTATTTCGGCACCTTCGCTGCGTCCGATCCAGTTTTTCTGGGTTTCTTTCAGAGACTCGGTCCAGTCGATGGTATCAAGTCCGTCCAACAGACGCTGTGCGTATGCAGATACACGGAGGCACCACTGGCGCATCTTTTTCTGGACGACAGGGAAACCGCCACGTTCACTGACACCATCTACCACTTCATCGTTGGCAAGTACGGTTCCCAATTGCGGACACCAGTTTACCATCGTCTCACCCAGATAGGCGATGCGGTAGTTCATCAGGATTTCCTGCTGTTCCTTTTCGTTTTTGGCATTCCATTCTTCGGCCGTAAAATGCAACTCTTCGCTGCATGCCGCATTCAAGCCTTCGTTTCCGTATTTCGGGAATGACTCTACCAGTTCCTGGATGGGGCGGGCTTGTTGAGTATCGTTGCAATAATAGCTGTTGAACATTTTTTGGAAAGCCCATTGTGTCCAATGGTAATATTCCGGGTCACAAGTACGGATCTCCCGGTTCCAGTCAAAGGAGAAACCTATCTTGTCCAGCTGTTCGCGATAGCGGTTGATATTGTTGACGGTAGTAATTGCAGGGTGCTGTCCCGTCTGGATGGCATATTGCTCGGCGGGAAGTCCGTAGGCATCATATCCCATGGGGTTCAGTACATTGAAACCTTGCAGTCGTTTGTAACGGGCATAAATGTCAGAAGCGATGTATCCCAGTGGATGACCTACATGTAAACCTGCGCCTGAAGGGTAGGGGAACATGTTCAGCACATAGTATTTCTGCTTCGTCTCGTCTTCCGTCACTTGGTAGGTTTTATTTTCTACCCACCGTTTCTGCCATTTCTTTTCAATCTCCCTGAAATTGTATTCCATAATGGTATTTGTTAGTATATTGTTGAAAACTTTGTTGATTACTTAGTTAAAACCGGTTAGTATCCGGTTAATATCGGTGCAAAGTTACGGGTTTATTTTCAGATTTGTAACGAAGTAGCGTAAAAAACAATGCTTAATGTTTGACAATTCATTTTTTATTACCTATATTTGTGATGTGCTTTTAAAAACTAATTTTTTGTTTGTAATACAAGTAATAGCTTAATTAATTCAATAGGGTTTATAAAGAAGGTTTTTTAGGATATTTCAAGAGATGAAGTCTGGGAAGATTTCATCTCTTTCTTATTTAAAGAGTAGTAACCCAGGTTCATAAAAGTATCGCTGAATTACTAAAGATTATGTTTTTGCTTACTAAGAATTAATCGTCCGACGGTTGTCTAATTATCGTCCAACAGTTGTCGGACGATAATTAGACAATTGTCGGACGATAATGAAACAGCCGTCGGACGATTAGCTCTTAGTAAATAGAGATATAGTTTGTTCAGACCCGGAAATAATTCCTTGAAGTGTGGCCTATAAAATTGGTTATTTCGTTTATTTTCACTACTTTTGCAAGTACAGTAAACAAAAAGACAGGAGGGTAAAGGCCTATGAAACAAGTGTTCTTTTTACTATTCCTTATTCCGCAATTCCTTTTTGCGCAAGAAGACAGCATGCGTCTTGTCCGTGATAGCGTGCGGATGAAGCTGGAAGGGCAGCCGGAGTTTTCTTCTCATGGCTTGCTGCCGGAAAGGATGAAAGAGTTGCCTTTACTATCTTCGGAAAACCCCAACCGTCTGCCTGAATTTTCCTTAAAGGAAGTACTCCGCCTGCCTTATCAGACCAATCCTTCTTTACTCTTTCGTGGTGATTATAGTACAAGTGGCATATTGAAGCAGTTTACGAACGCTACGCTGTTTGGTTCCGGAGGACAAACCAGTTTGCCCGGTATGGGACGTATTAACGAGGCTTCATTGGGATATCAACAGGAACTCAATCAGAAATTGGCATTGCAACTTAGCATGAATGCCATGAAGATGAATATGACCCATTTTGCCGGACAATCATTCAGTGCTTCGGGAGCTTTGATATACCAGGCTTCCGAACGCGTTGCTTTCAAAGTTTTCGGCTCTTATGATATCGGGAATTCTTATGGAATGAGTACGCATAGCTATGGTGCTACCATGTCGCTGGATATGTCCCGCCGTTTTGGTATGGAAATGGGTGTGCAACGTTACTATGATGCCATGAGAGGACGTTGGGAAACAGTTCCTGTCGTAATTCCTTATTATAACTTTGACAAGTTTAAATTAGGATTTGATGTAGGCGGGCTGCTGTATGAAATTCTTCGTGAGGTAATCTTTGAAAAGAAGGATAGGGGAGGTGGCCCATGCAATTAGGATGTCGGCAAGTATCCAATGAGGTACGGATTGCCTATATTGTTAAGTTCAGTTAATCTTTAATTTTCAACTCTCTGTTTACCAACAATGGTAACATACAGGTAACTAACTGATTTATAAGTGCCTTCTTGTGTGATATTTAGTAGTTTACTAATTTTGCGACTGTAAATCAAAACATAGGAGGATAAATTATGAAGAACTATCAAAAAGTAAGTGTGCCCTCTGCTGAGGCACGTGTTGAACTGCACGATTCATTGAACTTGACCGGTGCGGAGATATCCATCAATAATCTGCCTGCAGGTACGGGAGTGCCTTTTGTACATTCGCACAAGCAGAATGAAGAAATCTATGCTGTCCTGTCAGGGCGTGGCACAATGGTGATTGACGGTGAGGCTGTTGAATTAAAAGCAGGTGACTGGCTTCGTGTGGCTCCGGCAGGAGAACGGCAATTGTCTGCTGCTGCCGATAGCGCCATCCATGTTATTTGTATCCAGGTAAAGGCAGGTTCGTTGGAAGGTTTCACAATGACAGATGGTGTGGTTAAATAAATAAGTTATTTCGCCCATACCGTATGGAAGATTAAAGGGAGACGGATATGTACAGGAGAGGTACGGGCATAAAAAAAGGAGTACCGCTGTACTCCAACCTTTGTTAACCTTAAATCTAATACTATGAAAAACACACTGCAAAGATACGGACTTTCTGCTTATCTCCAAATAAAGCAAATAAAAAAGCCTGTTTTATAACATGTTTTAGTAAATAATATAACTTTGTTAAGGATAAATCTGCACAGCTTGCTGTTTGGGTATAAAAAATATTTGTATGACCTTTTATGTATAGAAAATAATGGATATCTTTGAAAAAACATTTATTCATTAATTTCATCAGAATATCATTATGGGAGTTACCAACAAATCGACAGTGAAGATAGGAGCGGCGGGTGTAGCCGTCATCGGAGTGATTGTATTGTTTCTGGCCATGTTTGCCGTGGAGCGCATTGACTCGGGACAGACGGGTATCATCGTCAACCTGGCAGGCAGCGAGCGCGGTGTGGACGATGCCAAGGTGGAGACCGGATGGGTGGTCTATAACCGCTTTGCCAAGCAGCTTTTTGAATACCCCGCTTTTGCGCAGATTGTAGATTATGAGCCTTTCGACATTCAGGACAAGAAGGGAACCATTTTCAAGACCGACCCTACGATAGAATACTTCATTGAGCGGCAAGATGCCAAGGTAGTCTTTCTGCGCTACCGCAAGACCCCCGAGGAACTGGAACAGAGCGTCATCCTGACGGAAGTGAAGAATGCCTATAAGGACGTGGCAGGCCTTTACGAGACGGATTCGCTTATCAACAACCGCCCTGCCTTCGAGAAGGAAGTGGAGGAACTGCTGAAAGAGCGTCTGAGCAAGCGTGGCTTTACGTTCACTAACATCCAGTCGTCCGTGAAGCCTAACGAGACTTTGCAGGCTGCCATCGATGCCAAGAACACCGCCGTGCAGAATGCCTTGAAGGTGGAGAACGAGAAGAAAGCCGCCATAGCCGAAGCCGAGAAGGTGGTAGCGGCAGCCAAAGGTAAGGCGGATGCCAACCGGATACTGCAACAGAGCATCACCCCGGAACTGATTCAGCTGAAAGCCGTAGAAAAGTGGGACGGAAAGTTGCCGCTTTCCACAAGTGGAAACACGTTGCCCTTCTTGAAGTTGCAATAAGGAGAGGCTGTTTTTCTTACATTCCTCTTTCTTAGGAGCATTTGTTTCTATTTTTTATTCCGCTTCTGCTTGTTTCATCCATTCATTCTATACCCCCCCTCAGAATAGCTTCTGAAGGGGGAGGACAATGAGTCAGGGACTGAACCGCATTCAGTCCCTGACTCATTGCCTTTCAGTCCCTGACTGAATGGGGTTCACTTAATGAGTGAATGTATTATGTGTGCAACACAAAGGGAATCGGGCGATTATCTGTAAATAAAAGTGATGTGCCGTTACTTCTCTGCCAATAGTTCCGCCTTGAATACTTCCTGCGTTTCCACCCGGTTGCCGATGGTTTCGGTGTTGTAGGCGAACTTGTTTGTACGGTTGCCGGCCATTGCGCTTGCTGCGTTTACCAAAGATGTCACTGCGATGATTGCTGAGATTGCTAAAGTCTTCATACTTGTTCTATTTTTTAAGTTATGCATTTATTGTTTTTCTGTCTTGCGGGTGTTACTTGTTCCCTTTCGACATGGCAAAGATAGGGCGACCCCAAACCCTTTTAGGTTATCGCTACGTTAATGTTAGGTTAACGGTGAGGAGTGATGGATAAAGTGAGTTTAATTGGATAAACTTCAATCGTATTTAGAATAATGTCGTCATGAAGATACCTGAATTAATCAAGCAAAGGAATACTTATGTGGAGCGTGTCAGTTCCTTTATCCGAAAATCTCTGGTTAAAGTACTGGTGGGACATAGGCGTGTAGGGAAAAACTATATCCTTTATTAGTTGATGGCAAGGATAAGACAGGAAGAGCCGGGTGCTAATATCATTTATTCCTCTATGGTGATACAAGCAAGGATAAACAATACTCAAGTGTTTTTAGGAAAAAAATCAAGTTTCGCAAGTTCGGGAGTTAGCAGGAGTTAAAGGGAACTTGCGAAACTTGAGTAAAAAGCAGCCGTTACTTCTCTGTGATAAGCCTGATGGCATAGTTTAATGCAGTATCTTCGTCCTTCATGAAGTCGGCCACTGTCTGAGACACCCGGTGATGAGGCGGTATGCCTACCCCTTCCATCGGAAATCCTTTGGGAGACAGGGCCGGTTCGCGTGTCGGTATGCGGAGATAGGTGAGATGCTTGGTGGCGAAATTTCGGGGACCGTTGCCGGTATCTCCTCCGGTGGGTTCGCCGATGAGCGTGGCATTGTCGCTTTCTTTCATATCCATGACGAAGCTTTCGGCGGCGGAAAAGGTCTTGGTGCCGGTCAGCAGATAGATTCTGCCTTTATAGGCATCTGCTTCGGGCTGCATGATTTGGCTTTTGCCGAGGCAATGAGGCTGTTCTTTCCGGATGAAGTATTTGCAGATGTCCCGTCCGTTACCGCTGCTGCCTCCTCCGTTCTGGCGGACATCTATGATGAGGTAGGGCAAATCCTTCACTTGGGGATAGGTAGCTTTGAACTCTTCCATCACGGGAGCCATCATGGTATGGATGGCAAGGTAGCCGATACTGTCGTGCAGCACTTTGGTTTCTACGGTTTTCTTTTCTTTGTAGGAGAAATAATCTCCCCGTTTCAGTGGCAGGCTGATGGTGAGCGTGTCGTTTCCTCTGAGTAAAGTGTAGTTCTTTATGGTGTCTGTGAAACTGCGCAATGCGCTGCAGGCTGTCCGCATCCGTCGGTCGGCGGCGGTGGATGCCTCGGCGTATTTCTCGTTTTCTGCAATCCACTCCTTATAGGGGAGTCCGTCGATGGCTATAATCCGATCTTTGTCCTCGAAGCCGTGTTGCGTCAGATAGCTGTTCGGTTTGTCTATAAACAGGGAATCTTGTATGAACGCGGGAGAGCAGGCTGCTGTGTACTTCCTGTAGCAACTGTTGGCGTGCCCACATTGAAGCGCCGCGATATATTCCTGCACGATGAGTCCGTAGTCTGTAGTGTTGTTTGCCCGGCTGACGCGGGCGGCGCAGGTCTGATAGAGTGAATCCATATTCAGGTGTTTAGCCTGATACAATGAATAGTTTTCCATGACTGTCCGGTGGATTTCATTGAAATCGTCTTCGAATTGCGAAGCGTTGAGAGGTAATTCCGAAAGGTAGAAGTATTCCGCTTGGAGTTCCTGGCTGTAGAAATGTTTGGCGTAGATTCGTAATCCGTAGTAGGCGACAGCCAATATTGCTATTACGATGGCTGTGACTTTGAGGACTTTTTCCAGTCGTTTCATTATCGTGGTATTGGTTGGTGTATATGCCACAAATTTATGGTATTTTCTTTATTGTACCAAGCAGGCGGGGGCTTTTCTGAGCTGTAGTTGTTTCCTTTGGTGAGGTATATTTGGCGTACGGGCATAAAAAAAGGAGTACCGCTGTACTCCAACCTTTGTTAACCTTAAATCTAA
>OKSL01000078.1_pt1 | contig 84790 bp, 78 predicted proteins | sample 1606251 | NCBI WGS metagenome assembly OKSL01 (sample SAMEA3879543, study PRJEB24766) | human gut metagenome | biome: human-associated habitat; feature: feces | place: USA | collected 1985/1987 | reverse complement strand
AGATGGCTAAAATACAAGCTTTTTTGTGCAAAATATATAAGAAAGTATAGAGAGATGTTTATATGCCTAATATTAAACCTATTTCTGATTTAAGAAATTATACAGATGTACTTAAGGAAGTTGATTTATCCAATCGTGTATATTTGACAAGAAACGGACATGGAGAATATGCAATACTTACCATGGATGAAGTAGATGAACTTGATAGGATAAAAGCAGCATACCTGTTACTCTCTAAGCTGCAAAATGCTGAGGAAAAAGCTGATAAAGAAGGCTGGGTAGATGCAGATGCGCTTGAAAAAGAATTGGGGGTGGATGCCTATTGAGAATAAAGTATTCACCGGAAGCAAGAGATAAGTTGTGTCAAATGAAAAAGGAAGAAGGCATAAAAAGGGTAAGTCTGATTATGAAAGGAATAAGAAACCTGTCAGATTATCCCAGGCAGTGTCCGACTATTGAAATGGTACTTGGAATTCCCAGTTCCTATTATTTCCTGCAAAAAATGTTCGGGATTTCACTTCGCACATCTGAAAGTCTTGAATTCTGGGGCGAATAAAATATTTTACCCTTATCACTTCTTACTTACCATCTACCGTTTTTTCTTATTCCCTTATCCACCCATCCGCATACTCTTTCATAACCTTCGCCGCATGATTTGTGGGAGTACAGTGCAACCGGCACAAAAGTGTCCGAGAAGCCAGTCTTTCCGCAAAGAAAAGATTTTTCTCAAAAAGAGCAGGCGTCCAGGAGGGCGTAATCATGCGGTTTGTCAGAGACAAAATCTGCTCGTCCGGGGTGAGTTTTTCCACAAAATCGGAAATATCCTGCTTCAGGAACACAATACCGCCCAAAGGATGGGAAGAGGCGGTGGAAATGCCGGAGGTACCGCACCAGGGAATACCGTGTACCACGGGCGTGTTTTCTGAAAAAGAGAGCAAATTCAAATCACCGTTTAACAGAGGTGTACCGAAGGCTTCCTGCCACAAACGGGTATGTGTGGACTTACCGGTGCCGGAAGGACCGGAAAACAGGTAAGCCTTGTTTTTATAGAGCAGGGAAGCGGAGTGCAGTACCGTCATTCCCCTTTGCTGTGCTAGGTATAAAAAGCCCAACCGGAGAACATGGAAAAGAACATCCTGCAAAGAGCCTTTTTCCGAAGGGATGCAGTAAATACAGAAAAAAGAAGCATCTTTCTTTAAGCGTGCTTCGACAAGCAAAGGCTGGTCGGGGAAAAGAAACAGGTATTCATCCGCCCGTTCCATTACGATAAGTTCTTTGTTATGAAGCAGGGCCATGCCGTTTCCGGCGGTAGCAGGTGTTCCGGCTAAAACAAGCACGGTCTGGTCAGGAACATTTTGCTGTGATGTGCCGCAGTCCGCTGCTTTTATGGGAGCGGCATTGTCTGGAAAAGCAAACATAGTATCTGTTGCAAAAGGCAGCAGCGCCGGAGAGAAAAAGGTACTTTCTCCGTATAAAGAAAAGGTCAGTCCTGCAATGGAGAGCGTGTGCCACAAACCGTCCGGGCCGGTGGGAACAGCCATATCGCAAAGAAGCATGCCGCCATTTACTAACTTCTGCAAAAAAGACAGGGTCTCTTTTTTTATGGTTTCGGCTTCCTGACCGGAGGCGCCGTAGCGGAGCAGAAGGTGATTTACCACTTCCATAGAGGTATGCTCCGTTTTCAGAAACTTCCAGATGCAGATACCGGTGTCGTTCAGCTTAAGTCCCCTTTTGTGGTCGGCAATGCTCTGGCCGGTGGGGAGCAGATAGGAAGATCCGTTTATGGTTTTCAGGATAAAATCGGAATTCTGAATCATGGAATACCTCATCTTTCTTGCATCGATGTATAGTATTTATTATAGCATTGGCACATAAAAAATGCTACAATACCCATAAAAGACAAAAAAGTGAGGGGAAGGCTTTGCAGACAGAGGCAAAAATAAGCCCGGAGGAGCTGCTTGCGGAGGGCAGAACCATTCAGATAAAGCCGCAGGGCTACAGTATGTATCCGCTGTTTGTTCCGGGTAGGGACAGTGCTGTGATAGCACCGCCGAAAAAAAGAGGTAGGGACAGTGCTGTGATAGCACCGCCGGAAAAAAACGGCAGGCAAGGTGCAAATCTACGGTACCGCAGGGGGGATGTTGTGCTATACCGGGGCGAAGGGCAGAAGCTGATTTTACATCGGATATGCCGCCTGAAAAAAGAGAAAAACGGAAGCACGGCTTATTATATGGCGGGAGATAACCAGAGCAGGCTGGAGGGTCCTGTTTATCAGGAGCAGATAAAGGGAGTACTTGTGGCGGTTATCCGGAATGGAAAAACTTTTACTATAAACAATCTGATTTACAGGGCGGTCTTTACCGTGTGGCGCTGGCTGCGGCCTGTCCGCCAACAGATAACGGGAACGGCAGCAAAAATAAAAAGGAACAGAATAAAAACAGATGCAGGGGATGAATATGGGAAACGCACAGAGTGAGGACAACAAAAAATGGCAGATAAGGCGGGAAATGGAGGCAAAAGAGGCGGATTTTGAACAAAAACGGAATGCCTATTTTGCGGGACAGTGCACGGACAAACAACTGACGGAGGATACTACCCAGCCTTTTTATGAAAGTATGAGACTCAGCCGGAAACGTCTGGAAGAGCGGAACCTGACAGTGGATGTGCAGGCGGAAGAAGACAGATCCGGCGGAAGATTTGCCATGTTTGTGGATGCCGAAATGTATCAGGGACCTTACAAGGACGGCGGGGATTATGTGGGAATGCACCGCCGGGGCCTGAAGATAAAGAGAACGTTTTACAGGAATGGAAAAAAGCTTTGCAGGCAGAAGGACTATGAAATATCCAGAATCCAGTTTTTGAAATCCGATGTGGAAGGGGATATGGCGGCATGCCCCAACTGCGGACATATGGGTAAAATTTCCAGCTACATAGACGGCTGTGATTACTGTGATGCAAAATTCGTGGTGTCAGATTTTGAAACCAAGGTGTCCGGATATTCGGTAGAGGAAAATGTGCCGAAAAAAGCGAAAAAGACCTTTACGAGAATGTTGACAATCATGTTTTTTACCTCCATTGGTCTTGTAATCCTGGGCGTACTGGCGGCGGTACTGGTCATGATGCTGCTGATGCAGGGAAACAACGGAACACAGGCGGTATGGTCGGGCATTGTCATGATAATTGCACTGGGCATGTATGACAAGCTGGGCGCTATCTTTTCCATTCTGTTCTGGGTATACCTGATTTTGTTCATCGTGCTTCTGGTGCGCACCAGGGTGCAGATATCGGGAGAAAACATGGTAAAACAGTTAATTCCTGATTTTTCCATGCAGGACTTTCTGCAAAATCTGGAGTACCAGTTGAAGAACATCCATCTGACGGACAAAGCGGAGGCTGTGCAGCCTTTTGCCCATTGTCCGCTGCAGGGAATTGTGGAGGATTACCGGGATGTGGTGGACTGCGTTTTGTGTAATCTGACCTTTACATCGGCGGCACGGACGGCGGAAGGCATACGGGCGGATGTAACGGTAAAAATGAGACTTTCCTGCGATACGGGCAGAAAGATTAAAAACCGCTACGAAAAGCTGCAGCTTACCCTGACCTGCTCGGAGGCAGCTTTGGCACGGGAAAAAACAGCTATCCGTGAATACAAATGTCCCGGCTGCGGAGGCAGTGTGGATATCTTAAGCGGCGGTGTCTGCCCCTACTGCGGAACCCACATGGACTACGGAAAGTTCGGCTGGGTCATAGAAAAATACGAAAAGGGCAAGGCAGAAAACCTTTATAAAAGAATAATTTTCCTGTTTATTGCCATCTATATAGGGGCAATTGCCATCGGCGCCATAGCTGCGGGCAGCACGGAGGACGGTAAGGAAATGCTGTCGGCTGCCGACATGATGATTCACCGCCATGCCATTCTGGATGAGCTTTACGGAAATGTGTCAAAGCCGGATGAATGGAGAGAAGATATTATCTGTGTCAATACCGCAAAAGACGATATCGACCGGTTCTATACCTATAGCTGTGAAAACGGGTATGAGGCAGCAGCCGGTTATGCGGAGTTTTTAAGAAGTGAAAACATGACGGAAGAGAAAACCGGCAATGCGGCTTTCTGCTTTTACCGGACGGCAAGTTACGGCGGGGAAGACGGCTATGTTAAAGTGCTGATAGAGCCCGCGGAAGACGGCATGACCGTTACCTTTTCCCTGACGGATGAAATAGGTGAGTAGGGGTGAATATCAGTTTGACAATCCCACAGAACCTTTTATAATGGTAGTAAATAAATTTCAGCAAATAAATGGATTGGAGGAATTTAAAATGGCATTTTGTTCAAAATGTGGCGCAACGATTAACGGAGAAAAATTTTGTCCCGCATGCGGAGCTCCGCAGCAGTATCAGCAGACGGGAGCACCCCAGGGCGGTGCACAGGGCAACTTTGACAAATTTATGGATACACCCAATACCACGGGTGAATTTGACCCCAACGATATTTCCCAGAACAAGGCAATGGCAGTTCTTTCTTATCTTGCCATTCTGGTACTCATTCCCATTCTGGCAGCACCGGAATCCAAGTTTGCCAGATACCATGCCAATCAGGGACTGACCCTGTTTATTACGGAGATTGCGTATGTTATCGTGGAGTCCGTACTGGGTCTTATTTTCGGGCTGATTCCCGTTGTGGGCGGCATCTTAAACGGTATTCTGGGCCTGGTACATATCGTATTTTTGGTATGGGCAGTGCTTGGTATCATCAATGCGGCAAACGGCGAAGCCAAGGAGCTTCCGTTGATTGGCAAATTCAAGCTCCTGAAATAATCAGCTTATCCGGAATGCTTTACTGCGGAGCCTTGCATGCCAGTAAAGAAATTCGTGGGCAAGCAGGGGCATGGCAGCGAGCAGAAGCAGCATTTTCCAATCGGAAAAGCTTAAAGGCACGGTGCCGAACGCCTTGATAAAGTATGGAACCGTGGTGACAAGAGCCTGCAGGGCGATACCTAAGACCACGGCAAGCATCATCAGCTTATTGGTAAAGTGCTTCATGCGAAACAGCGAGCAGTCCACATCCCGCATGCCGATGGCATGGAAAAGCTGGGACATACCGAGAACGGTAAACGCATAGGTCTGGGAGCGGGTCAGAACGTCCGGCAGCAAAAGAAGTTCGCGGATATGGGACGTTGTAATGGCAATGCCGCTCGCCCTGAGGGTCTGGATAGGCAGGTAAAGGAAAGCACTGATGCTGATAAAACCAATCAGCAGACCGTAAAAGACCGTGCAGGAAAGTCCGCCGTCCGCAAAGAGATTTTCGTCCTTGGGACGGGGCGGGCGTTTCATAAAGTGGGAAGTATCGCTGCAGTCCACACCTAAGGAAAGGGCGGGCAGAGAGTCCGTAATCAGGTTTATCCATAAAATATGGCTGGGCTTTAACGGAGAGGCAAAGCCGAACAGAATAGCCGTCAGCATGGTAATGATTTCCCCGAAATTGGAAGAAAGTAAAAACAGGACGGACTTTTTGATATTGGCATAAATGCTTCTGCCCTGTTCGATTGCCTTTACGATGGTGGCAAAATTGTCATCGGTGAGAATGATGTCGGACGCATTTTTTGCCACATCCGTTCCGGCTTTTCCCATGGCAATTCCCACATCTGCGGATTTTAAGGACGGGGCGTCGTTGACACCGTCCCCGGTCATGGCAACCACATTGCCGGTTTCCTTTAAGGCCTTCACAATCTTGGTCTTGTGGGAAGGAGAAACCTGGGCAAAGACATGGATGTTTCGGACAGCTTTCTTAAATTCCGCATCCGGCAGGTGGTCCAACTGGCTTCCGGTCATGCACTGGCTCATGGAGTCGGCAATGGAAAGCTCCCCGGCGATGGCGTAGGCGGTGTCCACTCTGTCACCGGTAATCATAACCACTTTCACACCGGCTTTCTGACAGCTTGTCACCGCTTCGGCAACACCCGGACGGATGGGGTCCTTCATGCCGGCAAGACCGACAAAAATGAGCTCCTTTTCCGTGGCTTTCCGGTCACCCGTCCGCATGGCAAGAGCCAGTACACGCAGAGCCCGGGAGGACATTTCCTTTATGGCATTCCGGATGTTTTGTTTGTGGGTGGGTGTAAACGGTACTACTTTGCCGTCAAGCCGGATGTGGGTGCAGCGTTTTAAGATTTCATCAGGAGAACCCTTGGTATAGGAAACGGAACTGCTTCCCATACGGTGCAGGGTGGTCATCATTTTCCGGTCGGAGTCAAAAGGAATTTCGTCTATGCGAGGCAGGCGGGTTTCTAAAACCGGACGGTAGACATGCAGTCCGGCAGCCATATCTAAAAGCGCTAACTCCGTAGGGTCGCCTATGCGGGCAGAGGCATCGTTGCAGAGGGCAAAGCCTTCTATAAAGGAGCGGTGTGTCTCCCGGGACAGTTCCTCCGGCGGTAGCAGTCTGCCGTCCGTGTAACAGGCGGTGACGGACATTTTATTTTGGGTCAGCGTGCCGGTTTTGTCGGAGCAGACCACACTGACGCAGCCCAGGGTTTCTACACTGGGCAGTTTTTTTACAATGGTATTGACTTTTACCATGCGGGACACACTTAAGGCAAGTACCATGGTGACGATGGCAGCCAGACCTTCCGGGACGGCAGCAACGGCAAGGGAAATGGCGGTGATTAACATTTCCATGACATTGCGGTGCTGGATAATGGCAATGAGAAACAGCAGGGCGCACAGGGCAATGGAGAGAATGCTTAAAAGCTTTCCCAGGTCGGAGAGGCGCTTCTGAAGTGGTGTGCTTTCCGCCGGAACTTCGTTTATAAGAGAAGCGATTTTACCGATTTCCGTATCCATGCCGATGGCGGTGACGGTGCCTTTTCCTCTGCCGTAGGTGACATTGGTGGAAAGATAGGCACGGTTATGGGTGTGGGTATCCTTTTCCACGGGAAGGGACTCCCCGGTGAGAGCCGACTCCTCTATTTTCAGACAGTTCGATTCGGTGATAAGCAGGTCGGCGGGAACCTGTCTGCCGGCATCCAAAAGCACTTCATCGCCGGGTATAAGGTCGGCGGCGGGGATTTCCGTGGTGTTTCCGTCTTTTATAAGAAGCGCTTTGGGGCTGCTCATTTCCTTCAGGGCATGGAGCGCCCTCTGGGCTTTTCCCTCCTGAATGACGCCTACGAGCGCATTGACTAAAATAACGGAAAGAATAATCAGGGTATCGCTGTATTCCCCGAGCAGCATGGAAATGGAAGCAGCGATGAACAAGATAAAAATCAGAGGATCGTTCAGCTGGGCTAAAAAGCGTTGCAGGGCGTTTTTTTCGGGCGCCTCTTTTAAGACGTTATGCCCGCGTTCTGTTTCCTGACTGGATAATGGCTGGTTCATAAAAAAATCCCCCTGTTTCATACTTGAATTAGACAACCTGTGCCTAAAAGCAAGATATGAGACAGGGGGACAAAATATACTTGTCGAAATTTATTTCATCATGGGAATTTTCTTCACAATGCGACGGTATATTTTCCAGATAATGACCGCGGGAAAACTGATGGTCAGGTACAGGGTCACAAGACCGCCGAAACCGCCCGCAACAATAACAAACGCAAGAAGAAAAGGATTCATAAGAAAGACCTCCTGATATGTAATATATAGTATGGGTATCACTTACCAAAGAAAAGATAGCACATTCTGCTCTTTCAAAAAACGGATGTTAAGAGCCTTTAACGGAAGAGGGCGAAATCTTAACACGGTTTTAACAGCATTTTTTGCGGACATTAAAGCAAGAATGCGTGTTGCATAAATGTCCTTTTCCCGATATACTTGAATTTATAACAGACAGAGGCTTGAGCCTTAAAAAATAAAAAGGGGCAGTGAATATGAATTTTACACAGGCGCAGGAAAAGTTAAAAAGCTACGGACAGGAACAGGTTCTTAAGTACTTTGACGAGTTAAATGATGCGGAAAAGGAAGAGCTCTTAAACCAGATAGCCGAAACGGACTTTTCCGTTACCGAAATGTGCACACATAAAGAAAAGGCAGCCGAAAGAGGCGTGATTACGCCCTTAAAAGCAATGGAGCTGCCGGAAATCGAGGCAGAGAAGGAGTCTTACCGGAAGATCGGACTGGATGCCATCAGGGCAGGAAAAGTAGGAGCGGTTCTTTTGGCGGGCGGCATGGGCACCCGGCTCGGCTCCGATGCACCCAAGGGCATGTATAACATCGGCATTACAAAGGATGTTTATATTTTTGAAAGGTTAATCTGCAACCTGATGAAGGTAGTGGAGGAGGCAGGCAGCTACGTGCCCCTGTTTGTCATGACCAGTGAAAAAAATCATGAGGCAACCGTGGGATTTTTCAAAGAACACGATTTCTTCGGTTACGATAAGACAAATGTATTTTTCTTTAAGCAGGATATGGCTCCGGCAGCGGACTACGAGGGAAAGATTTACATGGAAAGCAAATCCAGAATGTCCACTTCCCCCAACGGAAACGGTGGCTGGTATGTTTCCCTCTGCCATGCGGGGCTCCGGGATGTAATCCTTGAAAAAGGCATTGAATGGCTGAACGTGTTTGCCGTGGACAATGTGTTGCAGCAGATAGCAGACCCTGTTTTTGTGGGCGCCGTCATCGAGAAGGACTGTGTCGTAGGCTCCAAGGTAGTGCGCAAGAACGCACCGGACGAGAAGGTGGGCGTTATGTGCTTAGAGGACGGCAGACCTTCCATCGTGGAATATTATGAGCTGACGGAAGAGATGCGGGATGCGAAGGATGAGAAGGGCGACCCGGCATACAACTTCGGTGTTATCTTAAATTACCTGTTTAAGGAAAGCGAGTTGCACAAAATCATGAACCGCAAGCTTCCGCTGCATATTGTGGAGAAGAAGATTCCTTACTTAAACGAGGCGGGAGAACTGGTAAATCCCGAAGTACCCAACGGCTATAAATTTGAACAGCTTGTACTGGATATGATTCATGAAATGGAAAGCTGTCTGCCCTTTGAAGTGGTCCGGGAAAAGGAATTTGCCCCCATTAAGAACAAAACCGGCGTGGATTCTGTGGAAAGTGCACGTGAACTCTTAAAAAAGAACGGCATAATTCTGTAATTTTAAGAGTTGTTAAGGCGTGTAAAATCAGCTACACTTAATGTATACAAAACAAGTATGATTTCACACGCACTCCTGGCGGTACCGGGAGTTTGCAGGTGAGGAAAGGCAGGAATTTACTATGGCAATTTTGGTAACAGGCGGCGCCGGATATATCGGCAGCCATACCGTAATAGAATTACAGAATGCCGGCTATGATGTAGTGGTTATGGATAACCTGAGCAATTCCAGCGAAGTGGCACTGGAAAGAGTACAGGAAATTACCGGAAAGCCCCTTACTTTTTATAAGGCAGACATTCTGGACAGAGAAGCAACAGAGGAAATTTTCTCCAAAGAAAAGATTGAAGCGGTCATTCACTTCGCAGGCTTAAAGGCAGTCGGAGAGTCCGTACAGAAGCCCTGGGAATACTACAACAACAATATCACGGGCACCCTGGTTTTACTGGACGTGATGAGAAAACACAATGTAAAGAATATCATTTTTTCCTCCTCCGCAACCGTTTACGGCGAGCCGGAAAAAGTACCCGTTACAGAAGAAACACCCAAGGGAAGCTGCACCAACCCTTACGGCTGGACGAAGTCCATGCTGGAGCAGATTTTAACCGATATCCAGAAGGCAGACCCCTCCTGGAATGTCATCCTGCTCCGTTACTTTAACCCCATCGGTGCACACAAGAGCGGAAAGATTGGCGAAAACCCCAACGGCATTCCCAACAATCTGATGCCCTATATTACCCAGGTAGCGGTTGGAAAGCTGCCGAAATTAGGCGTGTTCGGCAACGATTACCCTACGCCGGACGGCACCTGCATCCGCGACTACATTCATGTACTCGACCTGGCAACCGGCCATGTAAAGGCACTGGAAAGACTGAAAAAAAATGCCGGCCTCGATATTTACAATCTGGGAACCGGCATTGGATACAGTGTTCTGGATGTGATTCATAATTTTGAAGCAGCCACCGGCATTACCATTCCCTTTGAATTCAAGCCCAGACGTGCGGGCGATATTCCGGTAAACTATTCCAATGCAGACAAGGCATGGAAGGAACTGGGCTGGAAAGCACAGTACGGAATTAAGGAAATGTGCGAGGACTCCTGGAGATGGCAGAGCAGCAATCCCAACGGTTATTAATGGGGATTACTTTTCTGCGGGGAACGAAACCGTAATGGTGGTTCCCTTTCCCAAGGTGCTCTCTAAGGAAATGCTTCCTTTTAAGTAGGCTACGGCATGCTTTACAATGGAAAGACCGAGACCGGTGCCGCCGCTTTCACGGGAGTGGCTTTTGTCCACCCGGTAGAAGCGTTCAAATACGCGGGACTGGTCGGCGGGAGCAATTCCCACACCGTTGTCGCTGACGGCAACCTGCACCTTGTCACCGGCCGTTTTTACATCTACTTTGACAAAGCCGCCTTCCTTGTTGTACTTTACGGCATTGTCGCACAGATTATAAATGATATCATAGAGGAGCTTGTGAACGCTTGTGAGCGGGGCAGGCTCCCCTTTTATCGTCAGGGAAATGTTCCGGCTTTCCGCAATGGGGCCCACCATTTCCAACGCCTCTTTCGCAACGGAGAGGGCATCCACAGTTTCCCAGTTCATCTCCGTGTTTTCATCAAGCTGGGACAGGCGGATGATGTCGCTGACCAGGGACACCAGTCGTGCCGCATCCGTCTTGATATGACCGATAAAACGGGGCATATCCTCCGGCTTTACAAGACCGCTTTCGATTAAGTCAGCGCTGCCGATAATGGACTGGAGCGGAGTTTTCAGCTCATGGGAAACATTGGCGGTGAACTCTCTGCGGTTCTGCTCTGCCTGAATTTTTTCGGTATTGTCGATGGCGAGTAAAAGCACACCGATAACCTCGTCCTTTTCCACAATCTGGTTGATGCACAAATCGTAATTTCTGCCGTTCTTTTCATATTCTAATTCCTGTTTCTTGCCGGACAGTGTTTCCTTGATGGCGCGGCTGATTTCCGGGGTACGGTCTATGGTAAGAAAATCCTTGCCGATGCTGTCTTCTTCCGCTTCGAAAATCTTCCGTGCGGCGGTATTCAGACTGACTACCACACCGTCCTTATTTAAGACGATTAAGCCTTCACTCATGTTGGAGGTAATGGCATTAAATTCATTCTGACTCCGGGAAAGCTCATCCATCTGTAGGGCAATCTGTTTATTCTGCTGTGCCATATGGCGGAGCAGCGGGCTTAATTCCTCGTACACATCATTGGAAAGCGGGTCGTTCAAATCCAGATTGTTTAAGGGCTTTACCAGATTCCGGGAAGCGCGCTTTGCCAGGAAAACGGAAAGCAGGATGGCAAGGAATGTAATGACCAAAAGCGGCTGCAGCATACCTAACAGGAGAGAAACGATGGTTACCTGACTGGTGGAAATACGGAGCACCCTGTCATCGGAGAGCTTCTTGGCAAAATAATAGGTCTGTTCCGTCAGGGTGCGGGAATAGCGGTGGGACTCTCCGTAGCCGGAGAGGAAAGCCTCCTGAAATTCCCTTCTGTCGCTGTGGTTTTCCATGGTAGCGGCATCTGCATTGGTATCGTAAAGGACGGTGCCGTCCGTATCAATGAGAGTAAGACGGTATTCACCGTTTTCCAAATTTTTCAGATATTCGATACCCTCGTCCTCCACGGCGGTCGAGGCAAAGCTTAACTGGGTTTTTAACTGGGATTTCCTTAAAGAGGTGAAATAATCGTTTAAGGAAGTCAGTATGACGAGGTAGCAGGCAAGGAGCACCGTGCAGGCTACCAAAAGGATGGAATGAAATATTTTCTTTGTCATAAAGATGCCTCCATTCTGTATCCGACACTGATTACAGTTTTAATCAGCGAACCGTATTTTCCGAGTTTCTTTCGTAAGGTTTTGATATGCATATCCACGGTGCGGGTTTCACCGTAGTAATCCACACCCCATACGGCATTCAGCAGTTTTTCACGGGAAAAAACCACGCCGATGTGGGATAAAAACAGGTGCAGCAGTTCAAATTCCTTGTAGGTGAGAGTAACTGTTTCGCCGTCCACGGTTACCACGCGGTTGTCAACCTGCATGGAAATGCCGGACAGGGAAAGAGTCTGTGCGGGCACGGTATCCTCACAGCGGCGAAGAACGGCCTTCACGCGGGAAACTAATTCCATAACGCCGAAGGGCTTTACCAGATAGTCGTCGGCGCCTAAGTCCAGACTCTGGATTTTATCGTATTCCATACCCTTGGCAGTTGCCATGATAACGGGGATTTTCTGGGTTTCCGGCATAGCGCGAAGCTTTTTTAACACCTCCACACCGTCTAATTCCGGCATCATAATATCCAGGATAATAAGCTGGGGTTTTTCCTCGGAAAGGGCATGCAGCATGGAAACTCCATCTGCAAACCCTTTCGCTTCAAATCCTGTGGCATTTAAGGTATACACTTCAATATCCCTGATGGCACTGTCGTCATCCACACACCATATCATAATTCTGCTTCTCCTTTATGCACGCCGGTGACGGAAAACTGTACCCATTCGGCAATGTTTACCGCATGGTCGCCGATTCGCTCAAAATACTTGGCAATCATCAGTAAATCCATGGCATATTCTCCGTCGGCTGTGTTCTGACTTATCATATCAATTAAGAAATTTTTGGTTTTGGTAAAATCGTCGTCCACAATATCGTCATCCACGATGACCTTCCGGGCGAGCTGCAGGTCCTGCTTTACATAAGCATCGATACTGTCCGTAACCATCTGGATGGTGGATTTTGCCATATGCTGGATGTAGGAGCATTCCTCACCGGTTCTGCCGTTTAAGAACGTAATAATGTCGGCAATGTCGGCTGCCTGGACTCCGATTCTGTCCATGTCTGTAATCATTTTAAGCGCTGCGGAGATTTGACGCAAGTCCCTTGCTACCGGCTGTTGCTGTAAAAGCATTTTTAAGCAGATGGATTCGATGCTCCGCTCCATATGGTCGATTTCTTCGGTAATGGGAATGACATTTTTGCATTTTTCGGGCTTTCCCTCCGTCAGTGCCAGTGCGGATAAAGAAATGGATTCCTGGCACAGAGAGCCCATCTCGATAAGATTTTTGTTTAACAGCTTTAACTGTTCGTCGAATTTGTTGCGCATCAGCCAAACCTCCCTGTAATATAGTCTTCCGTCCGTTTGTCGTTCGGATTTGCAAAAAGCTTTTCGGTGTCATTGTACTCAATCAGATTTCCCAGAAGGAAGAAAGCGGTCTGGTCGGAAATACGGGCAGCCTGCTGCATGTTATGTGTAACAATGACAATTGTGTATTTCTTCTTTAATTCCATGGCAAGGTCTTCAATTTTGGAAGTGGAAATGGGGTCCAGCGCACTGGTGGGTTCATCCATAAGAAGTACCCTGGGGCTGACAGCCAGCGCTCTTGCGATACAGAGTCTCTGCTGCTGGCCGCCGGAAAGACCGAGTGCGGACTTCTTTAGGCGGTCCTTTAATTCATCCCAGATAGCGGCATCCTTTAAGGATTCCTCTACGATTTCATCTAACTTAGCCTTATTTTTGATGCCGTGGATACGGGGGCCGTAGGCGATGTTGTCATAGACGCTCATGGGAAAAGGATTGGGCTTCTGGAACACCATGCCGATGTCGCGGCGCAGCTCGTTGACATCCACGCCGGGAGCAAAAATGTCCTTGCCGTCGTATTCCACTTTTCCGGTGATTTTGACATCGGGAACCAGGTCGTTCATGCGGTTCAAGGTCTTTAAGAAAGTGGACTTGCCGCAGCCGGAGGGACCGATTAAAGCGGTAATGGCATTTTCCTTGATGCCGATTTCAATGTTTTTCAGTGCCTGGGTATTGCCGTACCAGAGGCAGAGGTCTTTAACGGTAATAATGTCTTTCATAGGAAATCTCCTTTTGTACCGGGAAATGAACCGGTTTCTGTTTGAAAATCAGTTTCTTGTACCGGGAAATGAACCGGTTTCTGTTTGAAAATCAGTTTCTTGTGCCGAAAATCAGCCGGCGTTCTTTTTCTTAAAATATCTGCCCGCGAAGTCTGCCAGCAGATTGATAATCAGTGTCATAATCATCAGAATGGCAGCGATGGCAAAGGCGGTATCAAAATCACCCTGCTCCTTGGCGTACACGTAAAGAGCAACGGTAAGAGTGGCGCCGGAGCTGGTAAGTCCGTGGAAGATATTGTTTAAGGCATGGGCAAAACCAGCGGTGAAAAGCAGGGCAGCCGACTCACCGATGATTCGACCTACGGAGAGTATAAGACCGGTTACCACACCGTCGATACAGCCGGGGAGCACCACCGTACGGATGACGCGCCATTTACCGGCTCCCAGTCCGAAAGCGCCTTCCCGGTAGCTTTGGGGAACGGTCTTTAAGCTTTCCTGCGTGGTCCGCATGATGGTGGGAAGGTTCATGATAACCAGCGTCATGGCGCCCGCTAACAGGGATGTTTTCATGGATAAAAACTGACAAAAGAAAAGCATACCCACCAGACCGTATATAATGGAAGGGATGCCGGAAAGGGTTTCGGCGGCATATTCAATCAGGGCTACAATTTTTTTGTTCCTGGCATATTCCGTCAGGTACACGGCAGCGCCGACTCCTAAAGGGAGCACTATAAGAAGCGTTGCCAGTATGATGTAAATCGTATTCAAAATATCGGGCAGGATACCGATTTCATCTGTAAGATAGCTGGGCTTTGTGGTGAGGAATTTCCAGGTAATGTGGGGGAATCCCTTAAAGAGCACATAGATAATCAGGAAAAGAACCAGCGCACAGGTGAAAAATACGGAAAGCCACATGAGGGCTTTCATGATGCCGATATAGATTTTTCTGCTTGTGGAAAGAGAGTTTTTCTTCATAGAAATCTCCGGACCTTTCTGTTTTCTGCCTGTCATTCCCGACAGGCATTTTGTTAATCTTTTTTCCGTTTCAGAAAAAAGTTTAAGGTTGCGTTAATCAGCATAATAAAGAAGAATAATACCAGAGCGATGGAGAACAGAGCCTGTCTCTGCAGACCGGAGGAGTAGGACATTTCGCTGGCTACCGCGGTTGTTAAGAAACGGACGCTCTGGAAAAGGGAAGGCATATTGGGTACGTTGCCGGATACCATCATGACCGCCATGGCTTCGCCGATGGCACGGCCAACACCTAAAACGATGGCTGCGGCAATACCGCTTTTTGCTGCCGGAACGGATACCTTGAAGTAGGTTTCCACCGGTGTGGCTCCCAATGCAAGGGAAGCCTCTTCGTATTCTTTCGGTACGGCATCCAGGGCATTTAGGGAAACCTTGATGATGGACGGCAGTACCATGATTGCCAGTACAACGATGGCAGCAAGGAGGCTGGCACCATCGGGAATATGAAATATATTACGGATGGCAGGTACCAGAATCAGCATACCCACCAGGCCATATACAACGGAAGGAATTCCGGCTAACAGACTGACAGCGGTTTCTACAGCGCGACGCAGATTGTAGGGAGCTATCTTGGAAAGAAACACGGCTGTTAAAAATCCGATAGGGGCTCCCAGTATTACGGCACAGACCGTACCGTAAATACTGGTTAAAATAAAAGGGAGGATGCCGAACTCAGGAGTCGCAGCCGTAGAATGCCATTCTTTCCCAAATAAAAAGGAAATCAGTCCGATTTTGCGGATAGCCGGAACCCCGGCTATCACTAAGTATATGGTAATCAGAAGTACGGATACTACGGTAATCATTCCTAAGATTAGGAAGATACCGGCTACAATTCGTTCAAAAGCTCGTTGTTTTTTCATACAAATCCTCATACCTTTCTTTTGCTTCCAGGAATTTCAGAAACTGTTATTTTGCAGGTACAACACCGGCGCCGGTAATGATGTCGGCAACCTTGTCGCTGGTTACATAGTCAAAGAATGCCTGTGCTGCATCGGAGAGCTTTACACCATCCTTGGTTACTAAAACGAAGGGACGCTGGATAGCATAGCTGCCGTCTTTTACGGTTTCTTCGGAAGGAGCCACACCGCCGACACTAAGAGCTTTTACGTTGTCCTTTACTGCGGAAAGGGAGGTGTAACCGATGGCATCCGGGTTCTGGCTTACGGTAGTGATGACATCACCGGTAGAAGTAAGCTCCTGACGGTACTGGCATTTTTCAGAGGTTTTGGTAATGGACTCGAAACCGTCTCTGGTACCGCTTCCTGCTTCACGGCCGATTACTACGATTTCTGCATCGGCGCCGCCGACTTCGCTCCAGTTGGTAATTTCACCGGTGTAAATGGAAGCAATCTGTTCAATGCTTAAGTCATTTACCTGGTTTTCGGGATTTACGACTACGGCAATACCGTCAAGTGCAAGTACGGTTTCGGTAAGTCCCTGTGCTTTTTCTTCATCCTTTAAGGAACGGCTGGAAAGACCGATGTCGCATCTTCCTTCGGATACGGCTGTGATACCGGAACCGGAACCGGTAGGATTGTAAGTAAACTGGATACCGTCGTTTTCATTCATGAAGGACTCGCCCAGAGCACCGATGACTTTTTCCATGGAAGTGGAGCCGTCGGTTGCTACGGTTCCGGAAAGCCTGCTGTTTCCGCATCCGGTTAAGGAGGTTAAAGCAAGGATAGTTGCAACTGCTAAACTGACTACTGTTTTCTTTTTCATAATGTAATTCCTCTTTTCTTTTTTATGGCGCAAAGCCTTTTTGTTTACAAGAAAAGGGTAGCATCGGTTTGTAAAGTCAAAAAGCAGACCGGTGTAAAATCGGTGTAAAGCAGTAAAATACATAAAAAAAGCACCCGACTTTACATCGGGCGCCCTTTACTTAACAGGGGACTATGCTACATAACGATACATGAAGATGAAGTGGCAGATGCTGCCCGCCATGACAAACAGGTGGAAAATTTCATGGGAGCCGAAGTTTGCATGCTTCGCATTAAAGATAGGAAGCTTTAGGGCATAAATGATACCGCCCACGGTGTAAATAATACCGCCTGCTAAAAGCCAGCAGAAAGCCGGAACGGAAAGTGTATGGATGAGTTCACGGAACACAAAGACACAGACCCAGCCCATGGCGATATAAATTATGGAAGAAAACCATTTCGGACAGGTAATCCAGAAAGCCTTGATCAGCATGCCGGCAATGGCGATGCTCCATACAACGGTCAGCATGGTGACACCTTCTTTGCCGCCTAAAACAATGAGGCATACCGGTGTGTAAGAACCGGCAATCAGCACGAAAATCATCATGTGGTCAATCTTCCGGAAAATCCGTAAGGGCTTTCCACTTAAATTTACGGAATGATAAGTGGCACTTGCGCCATATAATAAGACCATGCTGAGCATGAAAATAAGCATTGCGGTAAATGTCCGGCCGCCTGCGGAAACGCCGGCTTTGATAAGCAGGGGGACGGAAGCGAAAAGGGCCATCATACAGCCGATAAAATGAGTAATGGCACTGCCGGGTTCACGAATAGTAATCTGCATAAAATTTCATTCCTTTCCATAGCCTGAAAATGCAGGCAAATATTTGTATAATAAATCTTTTACATGTTGACGGTTACAATACATAGTATTCAATACTACATGTCGTTGAAGAAATACTACTACATGAGTAAGAATATGTCAAGAAGAAAAATTTATGCATAAAAAAAGAGGATGCAACATCCTCTTTTTGTGTCCGGAAGGTTAGTTTACTTCCATAATCTGCAATGTGCAAGCTCCGCAAAGTAAGGTATTCCCGATAATCTGCAAAGCCTGGAGACTCAGTCTTCTTCCATAATCCACAGTCTACAGGTCCCCGCAAAAGTCCGGAGACTCAGTCTTCTTCGATGACCTGTATTTCGAGGTAATCGAAGGGAATGGTTTCGGTGAAATTGTCCTGGGTAAAGCGGGTTTTGCTGTGGAGCTGGAAATCCCGCACCGTGGAGTCGAGCCAGATGGGGTGACCCAGATCAAATTTTGTGCAGATTTCATCAATGGCATGAAAAATTTTATGGGTGCGGGTATCGGTTCCGGCATCCTCCACAACCATATCGTTTAACATTTTGTTGTTCTTAAAAGTTTTGGCCCATAATCGAAACATAAGATTTCCTTTCTGTATAGCAGGTATCAGAGTCGGGACCTATTGCCCCTGAAATCATCTTAACAGATTATATGGAAGAAAAATATACAGAAAATATTAAAATTTTCATAAATCCTTATACATAATATACAAAAGTAAGAAACGATGTGATATACTAAAAATAGTTTTTATTTTGTAAAAGGAGTATGTAAAATATGGATGTAAGGGAATACCGGGATGACGGAATAGACAGTTGGGAAGAAGTCAATCTGATTTACAATGCGGCGCTCAAGCAGGTGCAGACCAAAATGGAGATTTTAAATGACGAGTTTCAGAGAGTACACCGTTACAATCCCATTGAGCATATCAAGGCGCGTATCAAAAGTTCGGAAAGCATTGTGAAAAAGCTAAAGCGGTACGGCTACGAATCCACCATTGAAAATATGATTACCTATGTGAATGACATTGCGGGTATCCGCATTATCTGCTCATTTACTTCGGATATTTACCGGATTGCGGATATGGTGGCAAACCAGAAGGACATCAAGGTTCTTTCTATTAAGGATTACATTACATATCCCAAGGCAAGCGGCTACAAGAGCTACCACATGATTTTATCCGTGCCGGTCTACCTTTCCGACCGTATCGAGGAAACTAAGGTGGAAATGCAGATACGCACCGTTGCCATGGATTTCTGGGCAAGCTTAGAGCACAAGATGCATTATAAATTTGAAGGGGATGCACCGCAGCATATTAAAGACGAGCTGGTGGAGTGTGCACATATGGTGTCCGACCTGGATGCCCGGATGCTCTCCTTAAATGAGGAAATACTTGCCATGAGTGAGGAGAAGAAATAATAATTTACCGGGATTTTACATCAGACACTGACTGATTTTATCTTCTTGTCTTATGCTTAGTTCAAAAGAAGACAGGAAAGAAGACGGTTGCATGAAGCATTTTATTTCCAATCATACGCCTATGGGCGATTACCAAAGGATACTGTAGCAGGCGCATGGATGGAGTCCTATTATGCAAAAGCGGATAAAAAGGTACAGGACGACCGAAAATGCCGGACTCTGCTTCTTAAAAATGGGGATATAGCGGTTGGCTATCTGTACGGAGGTAAAGGGGCGCAGATAGGCTTCCGTTTTTTTTGATGATTTACAAGAAAATATGGCAGAGCTTCCGTTTTCTAAAATATATCGGATATCCGGGGTATATTCGGTGAAAAGGAAAAACGGCAGGAGCATTACTTCCGGTATTATACGAGAAAAGTACGCAGAACCATCCGGTGGTCCGATAAGCTGTTAAATGCCGATAAGCTTCTTGACGCATTGCAGGCACTGGAAAGACGGAAGTAATTTCTAACTGTTACCTCTGCATGCACCCGTTTGGTTTGGGTTTTGTCTTATCTTCTCTGTATTTATATAGAGGTAAATTTGACCCAACAGTCACAAATCCATGACAGAGTCAAAGGATTTACTATACTCTTTGTTATTTTTTTGACTCTAATTGTACTATTCTATATCAGAGTCAAAGGAAAACGAGCATCATTTCCCATTATTTTGACTTATTAAGGCGAAGTCTTTCACAGAGTCAAACCAAAGGCACCATGGAAAATTGTTTGATTTGACTCTGTGAAGACTTTTTGCTGGTAGAGTCAAAAGCCTTTCAGTTTAACGGTATTCGAGTTTGACTCTACAGAGATGTTTCTCTCTGGAAGTCAAAAGTCTTTCCTTTTAACAATATTCGAGTTTGACTCTGTTGCCTTTTTTTATTATAGAGTCAAATTTTAAGAAATCCTGTCCTCACACATTGAACCGGAGTGATCTTTTTGAATAGGAAACTATTTTCTATCCATAATAATAGTGTAAATATTCTGGAAAGGAAGTAGAACTATGATATTAAAGGAAAAGGAACGTACCACCATTGAAGATTTGCAGACACAGGAGAAAAGCTGTGTGGAAAAATACGGAAAGTATGCCGAACAGGCAAAGGATCCGGAACTCAAAAGCCTGTTTCAGACCCTGCAGAAAAAGGAACAGGAGCATTACGACTCTTTAAGCCGGGTGCTTTCCGGTACTGTGCCCCAATGCAACTGCAACGACTCCGACGGCAAAAATTATGAACCCAAGGCAACCTATTCCGCCATGGAAAATACGGACGACAAGCTGCACGATGCGTTTCTGGCAACCGACTGCATCGGAACGGAAAAGTTAGTATCCGGCGAATACAACACCGACGTGTTCAACTTCGGGGACAGCGGTGTGAGAAAGCTTCTTGCCGATATTCAGGTGGAGGAGCAGAACCATGCGGAAATGCTTTACAAATATAAAACTGTCAACGGTATGAAATAAACCTTTGGGGCTGCGGCAACCGCAAATATCTCAGGCGGAGCTGCAGCCCCTCTTGACTTCTCTTTTCAAATAGGGGTATGATTGTTTTTTAGAATAGAACTACAAGGAAGGACATCGTATACAAATGAAGAAAATTTGGAAAATCTCTGTTGTAGTAACTCTGGCAGTAATGGCATTCAGCGGATGCGGAAAAGCAGAAGCCTTTGCCTATAAGCAGTTTGACAACATACAGTTTACCTGTGCCTTGGAGGAGGGCGCAGGACAGGGTATTTCGGTTGGTGGACAAACGGGTATGCGGATACAGGAGGACGGCTCCTTCAGCGCCAGTTATTATGCCATGGATACGGAGGACACGGGAGAGGATTATCAGGGCGGTACCATGTATTACGGCTCCGGCTTCGGGCAAATTGCAGAACCGGTCAGGGTGGATGACCATACTTACAAAGCAAAAGTGGAGAGTATCACTTACTCGGAAGCCGGAGAAGAAAGCCTCCAGGGTGGTATGCGTATGGTATATACAGAGGTTTACGGACTGGAAGAGGCAGAGGAATTTATGATCTATCTGCCCGGAAAAAAGGTGACGCAGCTGCCGGAAGCATACATAGAAGGGGTAAAGGAACAGCTCTGCGATGAAAACGGAAATATGCCGGAAACTCTCCCGTTTTACGGGATTTTCAATGAGTCAACCGAGACGGGCTTTGTCGGAGAGGAGATTGACAACCCGTAAAGAAAGGCGTGCTACGCCGGTAGTAAATAAAGGAGGAAATTTTTATGAAGAAATCAATTGGTTTTTCGGTTGCAGCGATTATCCTTACGACTCTTTATGGGATGCTGTGTGTAGGCATTTTTACAAACACCGGGCTGGTTTATAACCTCTATGGAGTAGTTATTCAGGATTGGCAAGCGGATGCGCCCGTTTACATAAGCCTGTATGTGCAGACCTTCCTGAATGCGGCGCTGGTGCTTTTGTTTGCGGTGGGAGCGCTGCTTGGCAATCCCGGCACGGAGAATAATACCAAAGAGCTGATACTTCTTGTGTTTGCCGTGATATTTCAGTGCCTGCTGCCGGTGTGCAATACATTGGGAGGAAGCTATGAAACGGTTGTTATTGCCAGAAGGTACGGAGCTGCAAGCCTTGCTGCTTACAGCGCTATGAAAAACCTGCTTGGTCTGGCGGGAATTCTTCTGACTATAGCCAATGCCATGGCATTGTTGCAGATAGGAATCAATTACGGAAGAAAGAAGAAAAACCAATGAAGATTTCGGTAAGAGCTTATGAAGAAAAAGATTTACCCGAAATGATAAGAATTTGGAATGAAGTGGTGGCAGACGGGGTAGCCTTTCCGCAGGAAGAACTTCTGAATGCAAAAACGGGAAAAGAATTTTTTGCCGGACAGACCTACAGCGCCGTGGCAGAGGATACGGAAACCGGAAAGGTGTACGGTCTTTACATCCTGCATCCCAACAACGTGGGACGCTGCGGTCATATCTGCAACGCCAGCTATGCGGTAAGCCGGGACAGCAGAGAACATCACATCGGTGAACAACTGGTATTGGACTGTCTTATGCAGGGCAAAGCCCACGGCTACGGCGTGCTGCAGTTCAATGCGGTTGTGGCAAGCAATGTGCATGCCAGACATCTGTATGAACGGCTGGGCTTTGTGCAGCTTGGTGTCGTTCCGAAGGGCTTCCGCATGAAGGACGGCAGCTATGAAGATATCTGTCCCTATTATCATGAATTGTAAACGGTACGGTCGGGAGATGTAAAGGCAGGATGAAAAATGTCCGGTATTTGCAGCCTGCGGAAAGGAACGGCAAGAATTATGGAAAAACTTCTGCTCATTCACAGCACGAAAGAAATACAACTGCAGGTGAAGAACGTGGCGTCCCGCCTGAAGCTGGCGCTGGATATTATCCCGGATGAATATTGCGGCTGCCGTCTTAAGGAACTGGCGGCAGGTAAATATGCACAAAACCCGCCGGATACTGCAGCTTCCGATAGCACTGTGGCAGAGGACACCATACCTTCCGGCAATGCTGCAGCAGAGGGCACCGTTCCGGCACCGGCTGCACAAACACGGCCAAGCTGTCTTGTCCTGTGCGGTCTCCGGGACAAGCGTCTGGACAAGGTGCTGTTTGAATTAAGGAGAGCGGACATTCCGATAGATTATAAGGCAGTTTTAACACCGTCTAACCAGGAGTGGACGGTGCCGGAGCTTATGAAAGAACTGCAGAGAGAAAGACAGGCTGTGGGAAGATAAGCCTGTCTTTCCTTTTTGGGGCAGATGCCCTCTAAAACCCTTTAAAATGAGGAGTGCCCCGATACATCTCTGCATCGGGGCTATTATGAAAAAAATTATCTCAAATCGTTTCTTAAGATGGTTTTAGTATAGCAATTATTTATGAACAAACTATGAACAAGATGTAAATAAAAGGTAAATGTTACAAAGAAACGAAAAAACGAAAATAATTTATATACAAGTTGCACAAAAAAGTGCTTTTTATTGTTTTTTCGATGAAGAGATGATAAAATAGGTATATTATATGTGGTGAAAATTACCCTATTACTCCGGGAGGAAGAAATATGGATACCTTTATTGATAAATTGGCACAAAAGCTGACAGCACAGGAGATGATAAATGCCAACTCGGCAGCCGATGCGGCAGAGCTTACCATGCTGCGGGAGCAGATGGCGGAATATGAGGATCTGCTGAAGGACATTCAGGAGGAAAACGAAAAGGGAAAGGACAGCACGGCACGCATGGAAAAAAGTGCGGCGGCGATTGACCAGAGCACGGCGGGACTGACCCAGAGCGCATCCCTGATGGAAGAGCAGGTTGCGCAGGTAAAGGAACAGATTGGCAGAATGAGCGCCGGTGCAGACCGTCTGGAAGAGGAAATCAGACGTCTTTCCGAAACGAGCGGCAGCAGCGCTTCCTTTGAAGAAGAAGTCACCAAACTGAATATGGGCATGACAAGTCTCGGCGACAGCATCAACCGTCTGAACGAGAGCGCTACCAATATCAGTGACGGTGTTATCGGCTTAAGCGAAGGCACCTTCCATTTAGGAGAGGGACTTTCCCAGATGGACAAAGGCTTAGAACGCTTAAATGAAAGCAATACCCGCTTAGAGCAGGTTGTGGAACGCAACGAAAAGAGCGTATCCATGGCGGCACAGACCGTGGTACGCGCCGAGCAGAGCGTTACCAAGGCAGAACAGGGCGCCGCAAAGACGGACGAGCTCATCCGCACCGCCATGGCAAAGATTGAACAGATGCAGGCAGGAAACGGCAATACGGAAGAAGTAAAGGCACTGCTTGCCGAATTACAGAAGGTACAGAACGACCAGTTTGCACAGCTTACCGATCACGTACACAAGGAAAACGTAAAGGTATACCGCAATGTGCAGGCGGTTGTTATTGACGAAAACGACAAACAGAATGAGAACAGCGGAAAGAGCTTTGGTTACCTGTCCGTAAGAACCAACGCCATTCTGGTAGTATCCCTGGTATCTTTGCTGGCATCTTGTGCCGGACTGGTATTCCAGATTTTAGTATACCTTCACATTCTGTAAATACATATTTTATAAGCGTCTGGCAAAAACAGTTTATTACATATCCATAAACACGGAGGCAGCATGAGCAAACAAATTTGGAAACCCGGCAATATGCTTTATCCCTTACCGGTTGTTATGGTCAGTGTGGCTGACAAAGAAGGAAAGCAGAATATCATTACGATTGCGTGGACAGGCACCATCTGCAGCGACCCGCCCATGGTTTCCATATCCGTACGGCCGGAGAGATATTCCTATCATATGATAAAAGAAACCGGTGAATTCGTGATAAACCTGACCACGAAGGAGCTGGCTTTTGCCACGGATTACTGCGGCGTGAAAAGCGGCAGGGATGTGGACAAGTTTGCTGCCATGCAGCTGACACCCGTGCGGGGAGAAAAGGTAAAAGCACCGTTAATTGCCGAAAGTCCTGTGAATTTAGAGTGTAAAGTTACCGAAGTGAAGCATTTAGGCACACACGATATGTTTATGGCAGAGGTGGTCTGCGTCCATGCGGATGAAAAATACATGGATGAGCAGAACCGTTTTCATCTGGAAATGGCAGACCCCATTGTATATTCCCACGGCACTTATATGACCACGGGAAAAAAGATTGGTACATTTGGTTACAGCGTAAGGAAAAAGAATTAGTATGAAAATTACCCGGTATCACAAAAGGTTAAAATACACATATATGAAAGTGGCAGGCGGCATACTTGTTGTCGCCGCTCTCTTTTTTCCGTCCTATGTAAAATGGGAAGCTCCTGCGGAGAATATGTTTACCGTTTCTTTAAACGGTGAAGAAGTGGGAGTGGTTGCGGAGAAAGAAACTGCCGAAAAGCTGCTCCAGGAAGCCCGCAAGGAATTAGTTTCCGGCAGGGACGGGCTGGTATTTATGGACGTGGATATGAATTTGCGGGGGCAGGCAGTGCTGGTCGGCAAAATCGATGACGAAGATTCCGTCCGGTCCCGCATGAAGCAGGTGCTTGAGCACAACATCAAAGAAACCACACACCGTTCCTATGCCGTGAAAATCAATAATTACATGGTAAACTTAGGAAGCAGGGAGGATGTGCTTTCTCTTTTACAGCAGGCGGTGGACAAATATGACACGGAAGGACGTTATCAGGTAAATCTGGCCCATGCCCAGGGCAGGGAATTCAACGTACTTACCGCACAGATTGAAGACACGGTGGACGAAGAAACAACCGGCCGGGATAGCGGCACCGTACAGGTAAGCGACAAGGGCGGTTTTGAACTGGCAGCAGAAAATATGCTTACGGACACGGAGCCTGCGGGAGAAAAGGATTTCTCCGACTATGAGCTTGGTACGGTGGATATCCGTTTTGCGGAAGAAGTGGAAATTGTGGAAGTGTATCTGGATGACTCCCAGCTTACGGATGTAGCGCAGGCGGCGGAAGAGGTCATCAAGGAGCAGGAGGTAAATTCTGTTTACGAAGTGGTTTCCGGCGACACTCTTTCCGAAATTGCCATCAAGACCAACATCCCCATGGAACAGCTGGTTGCCATGAATGACTCCCTGGAGGACACCAATTCTGTAATCCGTGTGGGACAGGAATTGATTATCACAATTCCGGAGCCCGAGCTTTCCGTGGATCATGACGAAGAAATGTACTATGAGGAGATTTACGATGCTCCCGTTCAGTATGTATACAATGACAGCTGGTACACCAATCAGACCAAGACCCTGCAGGAGCCTTCGGCGGGCTTCCGGAAAGTAGTGGCAGTTGTTTCCTATAAGAATGATACCGAAACAAACAGGGAAATACTAAAAGAAGAAGTGGTCATGGAAGCGGTTCCGAAGATTGTGGAAAAAGGAACCAGAATACCGCCTACTTATATCAAGCCGATTTCCGGCGGGCGTCTGACATCAAACTTTGGTAAGAGAAAAGCACCGAAGAAGGGCGCCAGCACCTATCATAAGGGCGTTGACTGGGCAACCCCGAAGGGCACTACGGTTGTAGCATCCTGCGGCGGTACGGTAGCCAAAGCCGGATGGGGCAGCGGCTACGGCTACGTGGTCTACATTAACCATGAAGACGGCAGACAGACCCGTTACGGACACTTAAGCAAGGTTCTGGTAACGGCGGGACAGAAGGTTTCCCAGGGAGATAAGATAGCCTTGAGCGGAAATACCGGCGTAAGTACGGGACCTCATCTGCACTTTGAAATCCTGATAAACGGCAAGCAGGTCAATCCCTTAAACTACCTGAATTAGCCGGGAAAAGTCACGAACACATATTCACGTTTACAAAAACGGTGTATGGATATATAATGTAAGGATAAGAAATCTTGAAATGGATAGAGGTATGAAAATGGAACAATACGCAATCAAAGGCGGTAATCCATTAGTTGGTGAAGTGGAAATCGGCGGTGCCAAAAATGCCGCTCTTCCCATTATAGCTGCGGCCCTTATGTCAGAAGAGACAGTGCATATAGATAATTTGCCCGATGTCAGGGATACCAATGTATTATTGGAAGCTATGCAGAGCATCGGCGTTATGATTAAAAGAGAAGACCGTCACAGAGTGACGATTTATCCTTCCCGGATAAACAATCTGGTAGTGGACGGCGAAGGCGTCCGCCGTATCCGTGCGTCCTACTATTTTATTGGAGCACTGCTTGCACGTTACAAAAAAGCAGAAGTAGCGCTTCCGGGTGGCTGCGATATCGGCTGCAGAGCCATAGACCAGCATATCAAGGGCTTCCGCGCGCTTGGTGCGGACGTCAACATTGAGTACGGACTGATTAAAGCGGAAGCGGAGCGCTTAAAGGGCAGCCATATTTACATGGATGTGGTTTCTGTAGGCGCCACCATTAACATCATGATGGTAGCGGCACTGGCAGAAGGTCAGACGATTATTGAAAATGCAGCAAAGGAGCCTCACGTAGTAGACCTTGCCAATTTCTTAAACAGCATGGGTGCCAACATCAAGGGCGCCGGTACGGATGTTATCCGTATCAAGGGTGTTTCCCACCTGCACGGTACCGATTATGCAATTATTCCCGACCAGATTGAAGCCGGAACCTTTATGTTTGCGGCAGCAGTCACAAAGGGAGATGTTACTGTAAAAAATGTTATTCCGAAGCATTTGGAGTCCATTACCGCAAAGCTTTTGGAAATCGGCTGTGAAATCGAGGAGTCCGATGATGCGGTGCGTGTTGTGGCGGCAAAACCGTTACGACATACACAGGTAAAGACACTTCCTTACCCCGGTTTTCCCACGGATATGCAGCCCCAGATTACGGTGGCGCTGGCATTGTCCCAGGGTACCAGTATCGTAACCGAAAGCATCTTTGAGAACCGTTTTAAATATGTGGATGAACTGACACGCATGGGCGCCAACATCAAAGTAGAAGGCAATACCGCTATCGTGGATGGCGTAAGCAAATATACCGGAGCCAAGATTTCGGCTCCCGACCTCCGTGCGGGGGCGGCACTTGTGCTGGCGGCACTGGCAGCGGACGGTTATTCCGTTGTGGAGGATATTCACTATATCCAGCGCGGATACGAGGATTTCCATTTGAAACTGCAGTCTCTGGGCGCACAGATTGACAAAGTGGATTCCGAAAGAGAATTACAGAAATTCAAGCTTAAAATAGGCTGATGCCGGGAGAAACCCGTATACAGAACGCAAAAGAAAAGGAGACTAAAATGGAACAGGAAAAGTTATTGTTTACTTCCGAGTCTGTTACAGAAGGACATCCCGACAAAATGTGCGATGCCATTTCTGATGCAATTTTGGACGCTCTCATGGAGCAGGATCCTATGAGCCGTGTTGCCTGCGAAACAGCAAGCTGCACCGGTTTTGTACTCGTTACCGGAGAAATCACCACAGAAGCTTATGTGGATATTCAGAAAATCGTAAGAGAAACCGTAAAAGAAATCGGTTATGACAAATCCGAATACGGCTTCGACGGCAATACCTGTGCCGTTATGGTAGCTATTGACGAACAGTCCCCCGACATTGCCATGGGTGTTGACAAATCCTTAGAGGCAAAGAAGGAAGCGGCTGAAAACAATATGTCCGAAGAAGAGCTGGATGCCATCGGCGCCGGCGACCAGGGTATGATGTTCGGTTATGCCACCAATGAGACAGAGGAATATATGCCTTATCCCATTTATCTGGCACACAAGCTGACCAGGCAGCTGACCAGGGTTCGTAAGGACGGAACCCTTCCTTACCTTCGTCCCGATGGAAAGAGCCAGGTTTCCGTACAGTATGATGAAGCCGGAAAGCCCATCAGGCTGGAAGCGGTTGTACTTTCCACCCAGCACGACCCGGATGTTACCCAGGAACAGATTCACGAAGACATTAAGAAATATGTATTTGACCCCATCCTTCCCAAGGAAATGCTGGATGAGGACACCAAGTACTTCATTAACCCCACCGGACGTTTTGTTATCGGCGGACCTCACGGAGACGCAGGTCTGACAGGAAGAAAGATTATCGTAGACACCTACGGCGGATATGCCCGTCACGGCGGCGGCGCTTTTTCCGGTAAGGACTGCACCAAGGTAGACCGTTCCGCAGCATACGCTGCCCGTTATGTGGCAAAGAACATTGTGGCAGCGGGACTGGCTGACAAGTGCGAAATCCAGTTGTCCTACGCAATCGGTGTGGCACATCCCACCTCCATCCGCGTGGATACCTTCGGCACAGGTAAGCTTTCCAACGCCAAGCTGGTAGAAATTATCCGTGACAATTTTGATTTACGTCCCGCAGGTATTATCAAGATGTTGGATTTGCGCCGTCCTATTTACAAGCAGACCGCTGCTTACGGACATTTCGGACGCAACGACCTTGACCTTCCCTGGGAGAAATTAGACAAAGCAGACGACTTAAAGAAATATTTAGCATGAGAACAGGTGAATTAATAAAACGATTTATTCCTTATTATAAAAGTCACAAAGGAGTGCTGGCGGCAGATTTATTCTGCGCCAGCCTTATTTAGTATATAACAAGGGGGAAGACATGGCATTCACACATTTGCATGTGCATACAGAGTATTCACTGTTAGACGGTTCCAACAAAATAAAAGAATATGTCAAGCGTGTGAAAGAGCTTGGCATGGACAGTGCGGCAATCACCGACCACGGCGTTATGTACGGTGTCATTGATTTTTACCGTGCGGCAAGAGAAGCCGGCATCAAGCCGATTCTGGGCTGCGAGGTCTATGTGGCACCCAATTCCCGCTTTGACAAGGAGCTTACCGGCGGCGAGGACCGGTATTACCATCTGGTGCTTTTAGCGGAAAACAATACAGGCTATGCCAACCTGATGAAAATTGTCAGCCGCGGTTTTACGGAAGGCTATTATTATAAGCCCCGTGTGGATATGGAGGTTTTGCAGACCTATCACGAGGGCATCATTGCTCTTTCCGCCTGTCTGGCGGGCGAGGTGCAGCGCTACATTGTAAAAGGACTGCATGAGGAAGCGAAAAAAGCAGCGTTAAAATATGAAACATGCTTCGGAAAGGGCAATTTCTTTCTGGAAATGCAGGATCACGGCATCCCGGAACAGAAGCTGGTCAACACGGAGCTTTTGAAATTAAGCAAGGAAACCGGCATTGAACTGGTGGTCACCAACGATGTGCACTATACCTATAAGGAAGATGTGGACTCCCATGATATACTGCTCTGTCTGCAGACCGGTAAAAAGCTGGCGGATGAGGACAGAATGCGCTATGTGGGCGGTCAGTACTATGTCAAAAGCGAAGAGGAAATGAAGGCGCTTTTCCCCTATGCGTGGGAAGCGGTGGAAAACACCCAGAGAATAGCGGACCGCTGCCATGTGGAAATTGAGTTCGGCGTTACGAAGCTGCCGAAATTTGAAGTGCCGGAAGGCTATGACTCCTGGACCTACTTAAATAAACTCTGTAGCGATGGGTTAGCGGAACGTTACGGCGATGAGCATGCACCTGCGGGCAGCACTGGTCAGACCTTACGGGAACGGCTGGACTATGAGCTGAATGTCATCCGTACCATGGGCTATGTGGATTACTTCCTGATTGTGTGGGATTTTATCAATTATGCCAAGGAACACGGTATCCCCGTGGGACCGGGACGAGGCTCCGCGGCGGGAAGTATTGTGGCATACTGCCTGAAAATCACCAATATCGACCCCATCCGCTACCAGCTTTTGTTTGAACGTTTCTTAAACCCGGAACGTGTGTCCATGCCCGATATCGACGTGGATTTCTGCTTTGAAAGAAGGCAGGAGGTCATTGACTATGTGGGCAGGAAGTACGGCGCGGACAAGGTAGTGCAGATAGTTACTTTCGGTACCATGGCGGCAAGAGGCGTTATCAGGGATGTGGGTCGTGTTATGGACATGCCCTATGCGTTTGTGGACTCCATTGCGAAAATGATTCCCAACGAATTAAACATTACCATTGATAAAGCGCTGGATATGAACCCGGAATTCAAGAGCTTATACAGCTCGGACGACAGGGTGCATCATCTGATCGATATGTGCAAACGTCTGGAAGGTCTGCCGAGAAATACATCCATGCATGCGGCGGGCGTGGTTATCTGCCAGAAATCGGCGGACGAATTTGTGCCCTTATCCCGCGGATCGGACGGTTCCATTGTCACCCAGTTTACCATGACGACGCTGGAAGAACTGGGACTCTTAAAAATGGACTTTTTAGGGCTTCGTACCCTGACCGTTATCCAGAATGCCGTGAATATGATTGAAAAGGACACCGGCGTACATATTGACGTGGACCATATTGATTATGACGATAAAAAAGTACTGGAATCCTTGGGAACCGGCAAAACGGATGGTGTGTTCCAGCTGGAAAGTACGGGCATGAAGAACTTCATGAAGGAGCTTCGCCCCCAGAGCTTAGAGGACGTTATCGCGGGTATTTCCCTGTACCGTCCCGGCCCCATGGATTTTATCCCCAAGTATATCCGGGGCAAAAACAATCCGGACAGCATCACCTACGCCTGCCCGCAGTTAGAGCCTATTTTGGCGCCGACCTACGGCTGTATTGTCTACCAGGAGCAGGTTATGCAGATTGTGCGTGACTTAGGCGGTTACACACTCGGACGAAGCGACCTGGTAAGACGTGCCATGAGTAAGAAAAAACAGGCGGTCATGGAAAAAGAACGCGCCAACTTCGTTTACGGCAATGAGGAAGAGAGCGTTCCCGGCTGCGTTTCCCGCGGCATAGACGAAAAGACGGCATCCGGTATTTACGACACCATGATGGATTTCGCCAAGTATGCGTTCAATAAGTCCCATGCGGCATGCTATGCGGTGGTGGCATACCAGACGGCGTACCTGAAATATTATTACCCGGTGGAATTTATGGCGGCGCTGATGACCTCTGTTATCGACAACCCCAAAAAGGTGGCGGAATACATTTTGGTCTGCCGTAACATGGGCATTGAAATCCTGCCTCCAGATATTAACGAAGGCGAAAGCGGATTCTCCGTATCCGGCAGTTCTATCCGCTATGCCCTGACAGCTATCAAGAGTGTGGGCAGACCGGTCATTACGGCTGTGGTGGAGGAACGGAAGGAACGCGGACCTTTCCTTAATCTGCAGGATTTTGTGAACCGCATTACCGATAAGGATGTGAATAAGCGTGCCGTGGAAAGCTTTATCAAGGCGGGCGCCCTGGACGGACTCGGCGGTACCAGAAAGCAGTTTATGTCCGTTTTCTCCCAGGTAATGGACAGGACCCAGAAGGACAGGAAAAACAATATGGCAGGCCAGCTTTCCTTATTTGATATTGTGGAGGAAGAGGAGAAGGAAGGTCTTGCCCTGAAGCTGCCGGATGTGGGAGAGTACCCCAAGGAAATGAAGCTTGCCTTTGAAAAAGAAGTGCTGGGCATCTATGTCAGCGGCCATCCGCTGGAGGAGTATGAGGCGGCGTGGCGAAAGAAAATCAGCAATACCACTGCGGATTTTGCCTATGACGAGGAAGTGCAGGGCGTGCGGGTAAAGGACGGAGCCAAGGCGGTTATCGGCGGACTCATTGCCGGCAAGACCATTAAATATACGAAGGACAACAAGATTATGGCATTCCTTACCATAGAGGATCTGGTGGGAACGGTGGAAGTGATTGTGTTCCCCAAGACCTACGAGCAGAGCGCTTCCTTCCTGACGGAGGATGCCAAGGTGTTTGTGCAGGGCCGCATTTCCGTGGAGGAAGACAAGGACGGAAAGCTGATCTGCGAAAAGATAGTGCCGTTTACTGAGCTTAAGAAGAAAGTATGGATTAAGTTCCCCAATATGGAGGCATACAAAGCAGCGGAGGCGGGACTCATGGACACGTTAAGGGAGTCCGAAGGAAAAGACGGTATCGTAATTTACATTGAAAACCCGAAGGCGAAAAAAGAACTGCCGCCCAACCAGAACGTAGAAGCGGATGAAAGCCTTGTAAACCGCCTGCAGGAGCGGTTTGGAAGGGAAAATGTCACGGTAACGGTTTCCTGATTGGAAAGAAGCAGTTTTCAAGATATAATGTGAAAAATATATCAAAAAAATCATTGAAAATTGCAAGGAAAAGGGTTAAAATAGAGGAAATTGTTTAGATGAGCAACTGTTTAGGAGGAATAAAATTATGGCAGACCAGATGAAGACAATTGCCGTATTGACCAGCGGTGGAGATGCACCCGGAATGAACGCAGCAATTCGTGCCGTTGTCCGTACCGCTATTGCAAAAGGACTTACTGTAAAAGGTATTGAAAGAGGCTATGCAGGTCTTTTAAATGAAGAGATTATAGATATGGATGCGAAGAGCGTATCCGATATTATCCAGAGAGGCGGTACTATTTTAGGAACCGCAAGATGTCTGGAATTCAAGAACCCCGAAATACAGAAGGTCGGAGCGGATATCTGCAGAAAGCACGGTATCGACGGCCTGGTTGTTATCGGCGGCGACGGTTCCTACCGCGGTGCGCAGGCACTGACCAGAAACGGCATCAACGCAATCGGACTTCCCGGTACCATCGACCTCGATATTGCATGTACCGATTACACCATCGGCTTCGACACCGCAGTCAATACCGCTATGGAAGCGATTGACAAGGTAAGGGATACATCTACTTCCCATGAGAGATGCAGCGTCATCGAAGTTATGGGACGTAACGCAGGCTACATTGCTCTGTGGTGTGGTATTGCAGACGGCGCAGAAGATATTCTGCTTCCCGAAAAATACGATTACAACGAACAGGCAATTATCGATAACATTATCCAGAAAAAGAAAATGGGTAAGAAGCACTACATCATCGTAAACGCAGAAGGTGTCGGCGATTCCATGGAAATGGCCAAGAGAATTGAAGCGGCAACCGGTATTGAAACCAGAGCTACTATCTTAGGACATATCCAGAGAGGCGGCAGCCCGACCTGTAAGGACCGCTACTATGCATCCATCATGGGCGCATACGCAGTAGACCTTCTGATCGAAGGCAAGTCCAACCGTGTAGTCGGCTTTAAGAACGGCGAGTTTGTAGATTATGACATTGAAGAAGCACTGGCAATGAAGAAGAGCATTCCGGAATATTCTTACGAAATCAGCAGACTGTTATCCAAATAATAAGGCGAGAGAATGAACTCCCTATGACTGAGAATGTCACAGGGAGTTTTTTACAATCATAGAAGGAAGAAGGTGACGGCATGATTACAAGCACGTCAAATCCGCGTGTCCGCCAGCTCGTGCTCTGGCAGGAAAAAGCGAAAAAGAGGCGTGAGGACAATGTTTTTTTAGCAGAAGGCATCAAGATGCTAAGAGAGGCACCGAGGGACTGGATAAAGGAAGTCTACCTGACGGAAGAAGTACTGCAGCGCCTGAGGAAAGAGGACGGAGAGGTCCTTATAAAAATAGAGAATACCGGCTACGAACTTTTAAGCAACGAGGTTATGAAAAAGGTTTCCGATACGCAGACCCCACAGGGGGCACTGGTGGTATTGAACCGTCCGTCGTACACGCTGGAGGATATTGCCGGAAACGGAGAGGGCACCTTCATGGTGCTGGAAAACCTGCAGGACCCCGGCAACCTGGGCACCATTATCCGGACGGGAGAGGGTGCCGGTATACGGGGCGTCATCATGTCGCAGGACACGGTGGACATCTATAATCCCAAGACCATCAGAGCCACCATGGGTTCCGTTTACAGAGTCCCTTTTATATATGTAGAAACTCTTTCAAATAGCATATGTTATCTAAAAGAAAAGGGCGTCCGGACCTATGCGGCACACCTGAAGGGCACAAAGCAGTACTATGAATTTTCCTATACGGGCGGTACGGCTTTCCTGATAGGAAATGAAGGCAACGGTCTGAAAAAAGAGACTGCGGACTTGGCGGACGAATATCTGCGTATTCCCATGGAAGGACAGGTAGAGTCCTTAAATGCCGCAATTGCCGCTACGATTTTAATGTATGAGGCGTACCGGCAGAGAAGGCAGTAAAGACCGCAGACTATGAATGTATTAAAAATTAAATCATAATTTAATATATAGAAAGGATGGTAAATTATTTATGATCGGATTTATTGGACTGGGCAATATGGCTTCGGCTATTATTGGCGGATTACTGAAGAAAAAACTGGTGTTATCTAATGAAATACTGGGTACGGACAAGCTGCCCGAGGCGGTGGAACGATGCAAAAAGGAATACGGCATTGAAACAGCTTCTACCAATACAGAGGTGGCATCCGCAGCGGATGTGCTGTTTTTAGCGGTAAAGCCGCAGTTCTTTCCGGAGGTCATTGCGGAAATCAAAGATGCAGTCAGAGAGGACACCGTGGTAGTCAGCATTGCGGCAGGCAAGACCATGGCATCCATTGAAGAACTGTTCGGAAGAAAAATTAAACTGGTACGCTGCATGCCCAACACACCGGCGCTGGTACTGGAAGGCTGCACCGCTGTGGTGCAGGGCGAACTGGTATCCGACGGCGAAATGGAATATGTAAAAGAACTTCTGAAAGCATTCGGCACCGTCAGTGAAGTACAGGAAAAAATGATTGATATTGTAGTAGGCATCAGCGGCAGCTCCCCCGCCTATGTATTTATGTTTATCGAATCCATGGCGGATGCGGCTGTCCTTGCCGGCATGCCCAGAAAGCAGGCATACGAAATGTCGGCCCAGGCGGTGCTCGGCAGTGCAAAACTGCTTCTGGAAACGGGAAAACATCCCGGTGAACTGAAGGACATGGTATGCTCTCCGGCAGGGACCACCATTGAAGCCGTAAAAGTATTGGAAGAAATGGGCTTCCGCGCAACCGTTATTGATGCGGTGGATGCCTGCATTGAAAAGTCCAGAAATATGTAAACTTGACAAAATTTCAAACCTCTGCTAATATATCATCCGTGATTGCGTAACATTTCTGTAATAAATGTAATAAAATTGGTATATATTATGTTGGAGGTAACGAAAATGGCAATAAGCAAAAAGCTCCTTACAGTGCTTGCCGGTCTTGTTCTTATGACCGTCCTGCTGCTGCAATGTGATCTGGATGCACAAGCTGCTAACCATAATTACCTGAGTGATTACACCGGAGGTGCCGCAGCAGTATTAGATGCCAGGTCTACCAATACATCAAAGGTATTGAACGCAACAGCAAAGGAATTAAACTTAGACCTTGACAGCCTGAGCCGGGAAGAAGAATCTACTCTGGTCATGGCAAATGTCACCAGTGCACTGAATGTAAGGACAGAACCCGCAACAGATGCTGAGAAAGCCGGAAAGCTTTACAAGGACTGCGGCGGTAAAATTTTGGAACGTAAGGACGGCTGGACTAAAATCCAGTCAGGCGACTTAATCGGCTGGGCCAGCGACGAATATCTTCTCTTCGGAGAGGATGCGGAAAGTCTGGCAGCGGATGTGGGTGTCACGGTAGCCCATATCGACGACGGTCTGATGGTCAGAACAAAGCCCGGTACGGATGCCGATATTTACGGCGTGCTTCCCAAGGGCGATGAAGTAGAGGTATTGAGCGTGGGCGATGACGGCTGGGCCTGCATCGACTACGAAGGAGAGGATGGCTATGTCTCCACCGATTATATTACCATCGAGTTCAAAATCGATGAGGGCGAGACCATGGAAGCCATCAAGGAAAGACAGGCAGCGGAGGCAGAAGCCAAGCGCCATGTCAACTACGGACAGTATACCACGGACGCGGATACCACCCTGCTTTTGGCAGCACTTATCCAGTGCGAAGCGGGCGGCGAGGAGTACGAAGGACAGCTTGCAGTCGGTGCGGTTGTTATGAACCGTGTCAGAAGCGGCGCTTATCCCGACACCATCCATGCCGTTATCTATGCATCCGGTCAGTTTACCCCGGCACAGAGCGGTAAGGTAAACCGGGTATTAGAGTCCGGCAAGATTAAACAGAGTTGTATCGATGCGGCAACGGAAGCAATCTCCGGTGTGTCCAATGTAGGCGATCTGACTCACTTCAGAAGAAACAACGGCAGAGCCGGTCTGGTTATCGGCCACCATGTATTCTATTAAGCTATTCAAAACAATTTTTACGGAAATGAGAAAGAAGCATCCGGTCCGCAAAACGGCCGGGTGTTTTCTTTTTCTGAAAATACCGGATATTTACGCACTTTACAAAGATTTTATTGCCCGAAGGATAAAGATGTAGTAAAATAATTGCAAATGCGGAAACTATTCTGCAGAAGGGAGGATGAAGAAATGGATAACATGCTTTTTATCTGGCTGATTGCCTTGATAGTGTTAATCGTGATAGAGCTTGCTACCATGGGGCTTACCACCATCTGGTTTGCACTGGGTGCACTTGTCGCAGCCATCACTGCAGCCCTGCATGCGCCGGTTGTGCTTCAGGTTGTCTTATTCCTGGTAATATCCATTGTGTCTTTTATCTTTACCAGACCTCTGGCTGTCAAGTATTTCAACCGGGACCGCGTCAGGACCAATGTGGAAAGCCTTATCGGCAGACAGGGAGTTGTGATCAGCGAGATTAACAACGTGGAAGGAATCGGTCAGATTCAGGTAGGCGGTCAGGAATGGAGCGCCCGCACGCGGATGGACGGCATGACAGTTCCCGTAGGAACGGTAGTCGTAGTATATGCGGTCAACGGTGTCAAGCTGATAGTAGAACCGAAATAATGCCGGATCGCGGACAGCGGTTTCTACGGCAGGCAGCAAAAAATAAAAAAGGAGAGAATGTATGGAAGTCATTATTATTGTTCTGATTGTACTGATTCTGGCAATTTTGGTATCCTGTATCAAGATTGTACCCCAGGCTCAGGCATATGTAGTAGAAAGACTCGGTGCTTATCAGGGTACCTGGTCGGTAGGTATGCATTTCAAAATGCCCTTTATCGACAGAGTGGCAAGAAGGGTAAACTTAAAGGAGCAGGTAGCGGATTTCCCGCCCCAGCCCGTTATTACCAAGGATAACGCCTCCGTAAGAGTCGATACCGTTGTATTCTACCAGATTACGGACCCGAAGTTGTTTGCATACGGTGTGGAAAATCCCATGATGGCGATTGAAAACCTGACGGCTACCAGCCTTAGAAACATCATCGGTGATCTGGAAATGGACGAAACCTTAACCTCCCGTGAAATCATCAATACCAAGATGCGTTCCACACTGGACATCGCCACAGACCCCTGGGGTATCAAAGTAAACCGTGTCGAGTTAAAGAACATTATGCCGCCCCCAGACATCCAGAATGCCATGGAGAAGCAGATGAAGGCAGAACGAGAAAGACGTGAAGCCGTTACCCGTGCAGAAGGTGAAAAGAGAGCGAAAGTCCTTTCCGCAGAAGGTGAAAAGGAATCCGCCATTCTCCGTGCGGAAGCAGAAAAGCAGTCCGCTATTCTTCGCGCAGAAGCTGAAAAAGAGAAGAAAATCCGTGAAGCAGAAGGTGAAGCAGAAGCTATTCTTAAGGTACAGCAGGCATATGCCGACGGTATCCGCATGTTAAAGGAAGCAGCACCCGATGACAAGGTACTGAAGTTAAAGAGTTTGGAGGCCTTTGAAAAGGCAGCTGACGGCAAGGCTACCAAGATTTTACTGCCCGCAGATTTGCAGGGCATAGCTTCCCTGGCAACCACCTTCCGGGAAGTAGCCGGCGATAAATAAGAAAAAAGGAATCGCTGAGATTCTTATGATGCTCGGAATCTGCACAGGCGGGTTCCGAGTATTTGTATTAAAGGGAAAGGAATGGACATTTTTATGGTAAACTTAAAAGGACGTAATTTCTTAAAACTGCTTGATTTTACACCGGAGGAAATCCAGTACCTTCTGGATTTGGCCGCAGAATTAAAGGAAAAGAAAAAGAAGGGCGTACTGCATGATACCCTGCGCGGTAAAAACGTAGCCCTGATTTTTGAAAAGACCAGCACCCGTACCCGCTGCTCTTTTGAAGTAGCGGCGCATGATCTCGGCATGGGAACCACCTACTTAGACCCCACCGGTTCCCAGATTGGCAAAAAGGAAAGCATTGCCGATACCGCAAGAGTACTGGGACGTATGTACGAAGGTATCGAATACCGTGGTTTCGGACAGGATATTGTGGAAGAACTGGCAAAATACGCAGGCGTGCCGGTATGGAACGGACTTACCAATGAGTTTCATCCCACCCAGATGCTGGCAGACCTTCTGACCATCAGAGAACACTTAGGACGCATCAAGGGCGTCAAGCTTACATACATGGGCGATGCCCGTTACAATATGGGCAACTCCTTAATGGTGGCCTGTGCGAAAATGGGCATGCACTTTACCGCCTGCACTACGAAGGAATATTTCCCGGATGCGACACTGGTAGCAGAGTGTGAGAAAATTGCAGCGCAGACCGGCGGCAGCATTACCCTGACCGAGGATGTTACGGCAGGCACTAAGGGAGCAGATGTCATCTACACCGATGTATGGGTTTCCATGGGCGAGCCGGACGAAGTATGGAGCAGCCGTATCAAGGCATTAAGTCCTTATCAGGTAAATAAAAAAGTAATGGAGAATGCCGGAGAACAGGCTATTTTCATGCACTGCCTTCCCGCCTTCCATGACCTGAAGACCAAGATTGGCAAAGAAGTGGAAGCAAAATTCGGAATGTCCGAGCTGGAAGTAACCGATGAAGTATTTGAGTCCGCCCAGTCCGTAGTCTTTGACGAAGCGGAAAACAGAATGCATACCATCAAGGCGGTTATGGCGGCAACTCTGTAACAGGCAGTAACGACAGAAACGGAAAGACAGGAATATGACTTTGCAGAAGAAAGTAAAAACAGAGATTGCATGGCTCCCGAGCATCGACTCCACCAATGAGGAAATCAAGCGGAAAGCAGCGGAGGGCGCAGCGGAAGGACTGGTAATAGCGGCGGATATGCAGACAGCCGGGAAAGGAAGAAGAGGCAGGGCATGGCAGTCCCCCGCCGGCAAGAATCTTTATTTTTCCATCCTGCTCCGCCCTGAAGTGAAGCCGGACAAGGCGTCCATGGTCACCCTGCTTATGGCGGTAGCCGTGCAGAAAGCGGCAGCGGCGGTAAGCAGTACGGAAACCCTGATCAAATGGCCAAACGATGTGATTATGCACGGCAAAAAAATAACCGGCATCCTGACGGAAATGTACCTTAAGGGCGAAGAGATTGACTTTGTGGTCATCGGTACCGGCGTCAATGTGAAAGCACAGACCTTTCCCGAGGAGCTGGTGAATGCCTCCGATATAGAAACGGAGAGCGGCAGGGTGATTTCCCGCAAAGAGCTCTTAGAGGTCATAGTGGATGAATTTTTTGTCCTCTACGAGGAATATATAAAGACCGGCAACCTTCGGTTTGTGAAGGAAACTTACGAAAAAGCACTGGTGAACAAAGACAGGGAGGTGCTCATTTTAGACCCTGCCGGTGAATACCGTGCCGTGGCGGAAGGCATTGATGAAAAAGGAGAACTGCTGGTGCGCATGGCGGACGGCACCGTCCGTACCGTGTACGCCGGGGAAGTATCAGTGAGAGGTATCTATGGCTATGTCTGATGAAAAACAGGAAAAAATGGTGCTGTGCGGCGCCAATTCCTATGATATGAAGTATTATTTCAATGAAAAATTTAACGGCATCCCGGAGTCTGTCAAGAACGAGCTGCATATTCTCTGCGTTCTTTTTACCGAGGAAGTGGGCGGCATTTTTACCATCGGCTTTGACGAGGAAGGCAATGTGCTGTTAGAAACCAACGCGGATGACGATGACATTTATTATGACGACATCAGCAGCGGACTTATGGTAGCGGAGGTGCGCCGCCAAAGAAGAGAACTGTTGGAGAGCTTAAGCATTTACTACCGGGTATTTATTCTGAAAGAAGACTTCAGCGATATGCTGACGGATGAGGATGAATAGGTCATTTTTTATGATTGCAGGATGAGGATGAACAATGATTTTAGTGATTGACGTGGGAAATACCAACATTACCTATGGCGTGTATGAAAAAGGAAAAATGAAGGCAACCTTCCGGGCAACGACGAAGCTGCCCCGGACTTCCGATGAATACGGTATTCTGCTGCACAGCATGCTTTCCATGAAAGGCATTTCCATGCAGCAGATAGAAGGCACTATCATAGCCAGCGTGGTATCGGATGTGATGCATTCCCTGACGGGCGGCATCAGGCGGTATCTGGGACATTCCCCTATTATCGTGGGACCCGGCGTGAAAACGGGTATTAAGGTAGTGACGGAAAATCCGAGAGCTATCGGAGCAGACCGGATTGTGGATGCGGTTGCCGCTTACGAAAAATACGGTGGGCCGGTGCTGGTGCTGGATTTCGGTACCGCTACCACCTATGACCTGATAAGCGAGGAGGGTAAGTTTCTTGCCGGCATTACGGCGCCCGGCGTGCGTATCAGCGCGGAGGCACTCTGGCGGGATACTGCCATGCTGCCCCGTATTGAGATTAAAAAGCCTAAGTCCATACTGGCGGAGGAAACCATTACCAGTATGCAGGCAGGTATCTTTTACGGACAAATCGGCCAGACGGAATACATCATCAAAAAGGTGAAGGAAGAAAGCAGACTCAATAACCTGAAGGTGGTGGCCACCGGCGGGCTGGGACGCGCCATTGCGGATGAAACGGACAGCATCGACATTTATGACAGCTATCTGACACTGGACGGCCTCTGTCTGATTTATGAGAAAAACAGGAAAAAGGAAGCATGAAATTAACAATAGGCAATGTAGAACTCAAGAATAATGTGATTTTAGCTCCGATGGCAGGCGTAACAGACCTGCCATTCCGTGTCCTGTGCAAAGAGCAGGGAGCGGGACTTTTGTGCATGGAGATGGTCAGCGCCAAGGCAATTTATTACGGCAGCAAAAATACGGAGGAGCTGATGAAAATAAGCCCTGCCGAAATGCCGGTATCCCTTCAGCTTTTCGGCTCCGATGCGGATATTATGGCAGATATGGCAAAGAAAATAGAAGAAAAGCCCTTTGCTGTTCTGGACATCAATATGGGCTGCCCGGTTCCCAAGGTGGTCAACAACGGCGAAGGCTCCGCCCTGATGAAAAATCCGAAGCTGGCGGAAGAAATCATCACAAAAATGGTAAAAGCCGTAAAAAAGCCCGTCACCGTAAAAATCCGCAAGGGCTTTGACGAGGCACACTTAAATGCCGTGGAGATGGCGAAAATCGCGGAAGCCTCCGGTGCGGCGGCAGTAGCGGTGCACGGCAGGACAAGGGAGCAGTACTACGCCGGAAAAGCGGACTGGGACTGCATCCGGGCAGTAAAGGAAGCGGTGAAAATCCCGGTTATCGGAAACGGGGATGTGACCGATGCTCTTTCCGCAGAACGGCTTTTGAAAGAAACCGGCTGCGACGGTGTGATGGTGGGCAGGGCAGCCCAGGGCAATCCGTTTATCTTCCGGGAAATCACGGAATATCTGGAAACCGGCGTAATCCCCCCGAAGCCAACACCTGCAGAGGTGCGCGCCACCATTGAACGGCATGCAAGGATGCAGATGGAGGAAAAGGGCGAATACACCGGCGTCAGGGAAATGCGCAAGCACCTTTCCTGGTACACGGTAGGTTATCCCAATTCCGCAAAATACCGCCAGATGATTAACAGCATGGAAACCATGGAGGAGCTGCTTCACAGCCTGGATATGGTTTTTCCGAAGGAAGCATAGAAGAAATCCGGACGTCTGTGCATAGATTGTCCTTCCCCTGCATAAGGTACAAAGAAAGGGGACGGGCATGGAAGAACTGACGGTGGTTGTATTTTATATGGAAGAAACATGGGGCAGGGCAGAAAAAAGGATACCCTGGCATTTTAGAGCAAGAGAACCCTGGCAGTACCATGTGGAGTGGGAGCAGGAAGAAATACCGCATCTGTGCAGGGTGTATCTGCCGGAACGCATGCAAAAGAAAAAGGAATGGACGAAGGACGGATTTACTTCCTATATGGAGGGACTACCCATTCCGGGGGAAAGCGCCGACGTGTATTACTACTATACGAAGGCTGCGGCGACTTTTTTGCACAGGAAAAACGACAGCCTGTCCGCGGAGGGAGCACGGTTTTTACTGCGTTATTACGGGATAAAAACAGAAGCGCTGCTTTTGCTTGAGGATACGGCTGTCCGTGGAGAGGACTGGCTGTACGACTATGCCGGGGATACCCGTTATATGGGCATACTGACAGACAGACCGAGGGAGCAGGAAGAGGTGGCTGATTTTCTGTATGAAGAATACGGCATTGTGTTGCAGGTGGCGGACAGGGCCGGGAAATGGCATATTCCCGACAACACCTCCTGTCTTTTTGTGGCGGGGGAAAAATGGTACGGACTCCGTCCGGCGGACATCGGGCAGAGGGGAACACTGCTTTTTATGGGCGCAGGCGGGGAACGGACATTCGCAGGCAGGCTTCCGGCAGAACGGATAATTTCCGTGGAATGCTATCTGCGTGAGAGGGGAATAAAGTGATATTATGGAAAAACAGTATGCAATTTGTACAATTTTGCCCCGAAGGGCAAGGAAATTGTTGTATAATCGGCAAAATGTTGTATAATAGAAATTAACTAACGATACCGATTGGGAGGTACATATGGATAAAAAATTTTTATACGCAAACAAAGACGTTCAGACGAGAAAGGTAAACCGTTTTTCTCTGATTGGACTGGGGGTACTTTATTTATTGATCGTGGGTGTGTATCTGGAATCCTTCTTAAAGGGAAGCATGAAAATTCTTCCGATTATTGTGGTGGCCGCCGTTGTGGTGGTGAGCTGCGTACTTAACCTTATTGTAATCCTGAAAAACAGAGCAAGCGCAAAACTCAGGTATTTCTGTATGTTTGAGCTGTTTGTACTGGCAGGCATTGTGGCATATTTCTACGACCCGTACTTTATATGCTTTTTAGTATGCATGCCTCTGATTGCATGGATCTTATACGGTGACAAGAAATTTATGGCAATTACGTCCATTCTGTATGCGGTGGAAAATATCGGACTTACGGTATACAAGGTAAATGTGGCAAAGAGCATTTCCTCAGAAAATGCCATGGAGAATTATTTTGCACTCGGCACATTGGTGCTCTTCCTGTTTGTATGCTATTATGCAACGGTAGTTTCCGATAAATTCAATGCCGATACATCCGGTCTTCTGAAAGAGGAGGCTGATGCCCAGAAGAATCTTTCCGAAGGTGTGCTTAAGGTAGCCGAGGAAGTAAGAAAGGGCGCACAGGATGCCATGAACATTGTGGACGAAGTAAAGGATTCCACCGAAGTGACCAGCCGTTCCATCGTGGACATCAGCGAAAGTACATCCGTAACCGCAGAAAATATCCAGACACAGACGGTTATGACACAGAATATCCAGGAGAATATCGAAAAGACTGTGGAGAGAGCCGCACATATGGTAAAGGTTGCCGATACATCCAAGGATATCAATACCAAGAATGTCGACATCATGACAAGACTGAAGGAACAGTCCGAAATTCTTTCCGAAACCAACGGACAGGTTTCCGATTCCATGGGAAAACTGCAGGAAAATGTAGAAAATGTGCGTAACATCACAAAGACAATCTTCTCTATTTCTTCCCGTACCAATCTGCTGGCATTGAACGCTTCCATTGAAAGTGCGCGTGCCGGAGAAGCCGGAAGAGGATTTGCGGTAGTAGCGGATGAAATCAGAGAGCTTTCCGAAAAGACAAGAAAAGAAACCGAAAATATCGCAACTATCCTGGAAGCACTGAATGCCAATGCGGTAGAGACCGCCGATGCGGTAGGTCGATCCATGGAAGTCAGCGAACAGCAGGATAAGATGATTGCCGAAGCTTCTGATCAGTTTGGTGCATTAAATGGCAATGTAAACGAATTGGTAGCTGATATTCAGGAAATTGATACCATGTTAGAGAGTCTGTCCAATGCCAACAACCGTATTGTTGACAATATCATGCAGCTTTCCGCAACCACAGAGGAAGTAACCGCTTCCGCACAGCAGTCGGCCAGCATGAGTGACAAGAACAGAGTAAATACCGAAAAGGCACAGGAAGTATTGAAGCAGGTGCTTGAGGTTGCCGAGAAAATGGATCAGTTCCTTCAGAAGTAATAATTCTTACCGAAAAGGAAAAGATTTTACAGAGTGAAACTTTACAGAAGACACAGTGTCATGCGGTTCTTTCTTGACACTGTGTCTAAAATTAAGTATAATACCTACTTATTACAGGCGCAGAAAGCGGCTGTTGTAAAGGGAGAATAAAGAATAGGAAGGCGATTAAGATGGAATCCAAGAAAAATATTCTGACTTACGAAGGGTTAAGAAAATACGAAGACGAGCTGCATGACTTAAAGGTTATAAAACGTAAAGAAGTAGCACAGAAGATTAAGGAAGCAAGAGAGCAGGGTGACTTATCCGAAAATGCGGAATACGATGCGGCAAAGGATGAGCAGAGAGACATTGAAGCCCGTATTGAAGAGCTGGAAAAAATCCTGAAGAATGCAGAAGTGGTAGTTGAAGATGAAGTGGATTTAGACAAAATCAACATCGGCTGCCAGGTTAAAATTTTAGATATGGAATATAACGAAGAACTGGATTACAAAATTGTCGGATCTACCGAAGCAAACAGCTTAAAGGGCAAGATTTCCAACGAAAGCCCCGTAGGCAAGGCTTTAATCGGCAGCAGACTGGGCGACGTCGTAGAAGTGGAGACCCAGGCCGGCATCTTAAAATACAAGGTACTGGAAATTCAGAGATCCAATACCGCAGACTAAAACAGTACCGGGAGACCGGTTGAAGGAGTAAAACAGTGGCAGAGAATAATCAGGGACAACAGAATCAGGCAGCACAGGAGCAGGACATCCATCAGCTCCTCAAGGTCAGAAGAGAGAAGCTTGCCAATTTACAGGAAGCCGGCAAGGACCCTTTTCAGATTACCAAATATGACGTAACACATCACAGCCGGGAAATCAAAGACAACTTTGAGACACTGGAAGGAAAGACCGTATCCATCGCAGGACGTATCATGCAGAAGCGCGTCATGGGTAAGGCTTCTTTCTGCAACGTACAGGATTTGCAGGGCAATATCCAGACCTACGTGGCAAGGGACAATATCGGAGAGGAGTCCTATGCGGACTTCAAAAAATATGACGTAGGCGATATTGTCGGCGTAAAGGGTGAAGTGTTCAAGACAAAGACCGGCGAAATTTCCATTCATGCGGCGGAGGTAACCTTACTTTCCAAGAGCCTGCAGATTCTTCCCGAGAAATTCCACGGCCTTACCAATACGGATATCCGTTACAGACAGCGCTACACCGATCTGATTATGAATCAGGATGTAAAGGATACCTTTGTAAAGAGAAGTAAAATTATCAGCGCTATCAGACGTTATCTTGACAGCCAGAACTTCATGGAAGTGGAAACTCCCATGTTAGTAGCCAATGCAGGCGGTGCGGCAGCAAGACCCTTTGAAACCCATTACAATGCACTGGACGAAGACGTTAAGCTTCGTATTTCCTTAGAGCTTTACTTAAAGAGGTTGATCGTAGGCGGCATGGAAAGAGTTTACGAAATCGGTCGTGTATTCCGTAATGAAGGTCTGGACACCAGACATAATCCGGAATTCACCCTGATGGAGCTTTATCAGGCGTACACCGACTACAACGGCATGATGGATCTGACGGAAAACATGTTCCGTTATGTTGCGCAGGAGGTCTGCGGCACGACCCTTATCCCTTATGCAGAAGAAATGATTGACCTCGGAAAGCCTTTTGAAAGACTGACCATGATTGATGCTGTTAAGAAATACACCGGCATTGATTTTGACCAGGTGGCAGATACCGCAGAAGCAAAGAAATTAGCAGACGAAAAGGGCATTCACTACGAAGACCGTCACGTTAAGGGTGACATCTTAAATCTCTTCTTTGAAGAGTTCGTAGAAGAGCATTTAATCCAGCCCGTATTTATTATGGATCATCCGGTTGAAATTTCTCCTCTTACCAAGAGAAAGCCGGACAAGCCGGAATATGTAGAGCGTTTCGAGCTGTTTATCTACGGCCGCGAAATGTGCAACGCCTACTCCGAATTAAACGATCCCATCGACCAGAGAGAACGTTTCAAGGCGCAGGAAGCTGCTCTGGCCGCCGGTGACGAAGAAGCCAACACCACGGACGAAGATTTCATGAACGCCCTGGAAATCGGTATGCCTCCAACAGGTGGCATCGGTTACGGCATCGACCGTCTGGTCATGCTGCTCACCAATTCCCCTGCCATCCGCGACGTGCTCCTGTTCCCGACAATGCGCCAGGAAAAATAAAAAAACCAGTATTTATGCAGGTTTGCGGGGTGTCGGATGGTCAATTGACCACTTTTTTGACCACTAAAAGCAATAGTCATAACAAAGAGTGTACAAGGATTTACAATCTTATTGAAAAGCAAAATTAAAAAATTAGCACTACTTAGAGGATATTTTCTAAAGAAATTTAGAAAATGTCCTCTTTTTGCGTTATGGAAAAAAATAATCGAAAGGAGCAAGCGGTATGACAGGTAAAGAATCATCAAATAAAAGAAATATGCAGAAGTTTGTGAGATATGCGGAAGGAGCCAAGATGTATAGTATGGGCTTAAGCAAATTTCAGGAATTAGCGAAAGATGCAAAAGCATGTTATAAGGTTGGTCAATTAGTTTTAGTAAATACAGAAATTCTTGATGAGTACTTAGAAACATTCAGAATTGTTGAAGATGATTTTTATAAGTAGGTGAGCATATGTCAGTGATTTTATCGCCTCGTGGAAATGAGGCATCAAATATGATGAAACGATTTGTAAGATATGAAGAAGCTGCACAATATTTTGGATTAGATGAAACGCTTGTTATTGCATATGCAAAAGCAGCAGGAGCAGTGTATCAGCTATCTAAAATACGATTAATTAAGATTGAACCTTTGGAGGAATATATGAAGCATTTAACAAAAGTTGGTAGAACATCAAAACTTATTCAGCGTAAATATGTAAGGGTAGGTGAAGGAACACTTATTTATAATATTGGACGCAATCGATTTATTGAGATGGCAAGAGCAGCGGGAGCTGTTTATAAGGTGGGCGATAGTAAAGGAAGCAAGGTTCTTGTACGACTGGATGTATTTGATGAATACATGGAGCAATTCAGGGAGAAACCAGTAGAAATGAAGCATCCGTTGTGGAAGGAGGATTGATCGTGGGATATTCATATAAATCATATTCGGACACAAAAGAAGTATTTAAAAAATATGTGAATGCAGCTGAAGGGCAAGCGGTGTATGGAATTAGCAGAAGTCATATTATGGAAATGGCAAAAAAAGCGGGAGCTGTTTACAAAGTTGGAAATACAGCATTGATTAACACAGAAATTTTTGAAGCATACTTGGAGCAGTTTAGGGAAAATCCAGTCCCGTTACCAAAGTACATAGTAGACAAAACAAAGATGAAAAAGTAGAAACACCAGTTTTTGGTTTGATATTGACGAAATACACCAGACCAGTCCATATCCAGAATAAATATTCTGGTTTATGATATGTGTGTCCGAAGAAAACGGACAGAAAATTAAATCTCAATTGCAGGTCCGCAGAATCAATGCGGTACTCGAGAGAGTAAAGTGAAAATTCCGGGGCATTCACCTTGAGGATATACAAACACAGCTTTCACATTAGTAGTTCGATGGACTGAGAAGCGAAGAACGAGGAGTTGGTTATGAATCTGGTAAGAGGAGTAGGGATGTTGCGGAAGGATAATAACCCATAAGGGGTACAGTCCCAATCCTCACAATGGCAGAAGAGGAGATAGTTCTTATTATTAAGAGCGTCGTGAACACGAAAGTGGCTTGCCTGCAATTCCCAAGTGTACGGGGCGAGTAGGAGGTTTGAAATAACCGGCGTACACCTACATGCTTCTATGAAGCTGTCCTGACTGAACAGATTCGGCAGGAAATAAAAGGAGGATGTAGACATGATAGGAATATTTTCAACAGCTTTTGCTTTATTAGGTTTACTGAAGACATGGTCTCTTGCTAACGCCGCAAGTGATGCGGATAAAAGAATTGAGCAATTCTATCAGACTTTTCTTCTTGGAGAGGAGAGTCAGGATGGGAGTAGTTCAAAAAAAGTTCAGCAGACAGCGTAAGCATCAGTTATCAGCAGAAGAGAAACTTGACAGGGATCTTAAGGCTTGTATGAAATGTAAATACTTCTGGGGAAATAATCACAGGTGCATCAATAAAAAGTGCTATCGGGAAAAGAAAAAACCAGAGATAAAGAAACCCGTAAGTGAATGTGAAGGATGTCCATATAACAAGGGTAACGGATATTGTTTCCCTTGTATGAAGAAAATCCTTGGAAAGTAGAGGTAAACTTAGACCCGGAGATATGTAAGTCAAAGAGTCAGTTTCTGATAAATGCAGCAGAGTATTATATCGACCATTTTGGAAAAGAGGCATTTACGCAGGCAAGAAAAGACGATAGCCCGTATGTTACCAAGAGTGAGTTGAAGGACATTGAGGAAAGAACAGTGGAAGCAGCAGTTACAGAGGCGAGAAACGAAGTGATTCGGCTACTTGGCGGAGTGATTTCCGGATGTACTAATCTTTCAGCTATACCACAGAGGACAGTTACCGAAGTATGAAAGTCTGAAACGGGATGAAGCCATACTGGACAGGCTGTTTGACCAGACGAAATACAGTGCCGGAATTGAAAAGATGGCAGAGGAACTGGCTAACCAGTTTATTCAGAATCTAAATCAGAAAGGACTTAACAGTTCTGTGGAAAAGCTGGTGTCTGATATCCGTCAGCCTGCCATTAGTGGAAGGGCAAGGTGATTGAATGGAGAAGAGACAGCACAGTGTCAGCAAGCTTTTAAGGATGACACCGCAGGAGGCAAAGCTTTTAGAAGAAAAAGCGAAGCAGGCGGATATGACAGAGTCGCAGTACCTTCGCCTTATGATTTCACAGAAACCGAATGATTATCCGGAGGTGCGGCAGCTTCTCAGAGACTTAATCAATGAGGTAAACCGGATTGGTGTGAATATCAATCAGATTACCCACAACCACAATGCAGAGCTTTATTCCACATCGGATAAGGAACAGCTTATTGCATATATGCGTAAGCTCAATGTAGCTGTGGCAAAGGTGGTGGATATCGTTGGCAATCAGTAAGATCCTTTATATGAAGGACTGTGGCAATCACTTCCATGGCAAACACCTAAAGCAGTCATTGGATTATGTCATGAATCCGGAGAAGACACAGAATGGCAGGCTGGTTGGCGGGATGAACTGCCAGCCGGACACAGCCTTTAAGCAGATGATGGCTACCAAGAAAGCCTTTGGCAAAGTGGATAAGCGTCAGGGGTATCATCTTATCATTTCTTTTAAAGAGGGAGAGGTAAGCCCGGATACTGCCTATGAGATTACCCAGAGATTTGTGAAGGAATATCTGGGACAGCAGTATGAAGCGGTTTACTGTGTTCACGATAATACGAACCATGTTCATTCGCACATTATTTTCAACAGTGTCAGTTTCGTGGATGGCAGAAAGTACCGGTATGAGAAGGGAGACTGGGAACGGGATATCCAACCCATTACCAACCGCTTATGTGAAGAGTACGGACTTTCCACGATTGACATTGGCGGGGGTAAGGAGGAAGAACGGGATCATTATAAGGAACACAATGATTACCGGGACGGAAGGTTCGTATGGAGCAAGATGATTGCAAGAGATCTGGATGCCTGTATTTTGCAGGCTGGAAGTTTCGAGGAATTTGTGGAGCTGCTTTCCGAAAAAGGATATGAGGTTAAGCAGGGAAAACACCTTGCGGTAAAACCTCCGGGGATGGGCAGATACAGACGGTGCCACACCTTGGGAGAGGATTATACCGAGGAGCGGATAAAACAGAGAATTGACGAAGAGGATTTTTCCTTTTATCAGTCGAATAAAGTGTTTCAGCCTGAGATAGTGAAGTGCTATGTGAGGAGGTACAAAAGAGCGAAACTGACCGGATTGCAGAAGCGTTATTATGCAAAGCTGTACCGGGTGGGGAAACTAAAAAAGCGTCCTTACTCACAGGTATGGAAGTATAAGGATGATATAAAGAAGATGGAAAAGTTTCAGCAGCAGTATCTCTTTCTCGTCCGGCATGATGTACACAGTGTAGAGGAGCTTGCATCTGCAATGATGAATCTGACGGATAAAAGAAAAGAAGCCTCTGCGGACAAAAGCCGGGTGTATCGGGCAAAGCAGAGATTAATCAGTCTGTTTGATATTGCAGAGCAGATGGATTCGTTAGAAGGTGCGGAAAAGAGTTTTCAGAATGGGGATAACTTCTTTTCGGAAGAACACGTACAGTGGACAGAGCTGTCAAAGCAGCTTTTGGATGAAGGATATTCCTATGAGGAGATTAAGAAGCTTCGGGCGTACTATAAGGAACAGATTGCTTATGTGACTGCGAGGGAACGGGCATCTGCAAAAGAGCTTAATCTGGCGAAGACAATCTGGAGAGATATGGTAAGCGATGATACGAGCCTTTCCGAAGATAAGGAAAGAATCCCTGAAAAAACCGAAGAGAGAACGAATATTAAGCAGCCTAACAGATAGGCTGTATTTTTTTGGAGGTATTTATGGAACGAAGTTTAGAAGATTCAATTAAGAATAAGACCTATATTGATAATCTGCGAAGTGCGGCAAAGTACAGCAAGGAGGTAATCGACCTTGTGGAAGCGGATATTGAATATGGTCTGACTATGGAACAGACGAAGCTCTACTTAAAGAGGGAGATCAAATTTCCTCAGATGAAGCTTTTGTCCCAGTGCCTTAGAAAAGGGGCAGATGAAGCCTTTATTGAACTGCTTACCAAATATGATATGAGCGGCTATCAGATACAGGTTGCGATTGAATTTATGGAGAAGGGTATCTCCATGGAGAATATCGAAACCGTAATTGCCAAAGGAGAAAATCCGCTGGCGATGCGTAAATCGTTTCAGACGATGCTTGATAAGGTAAAACAGATTCAGGCAAATTCTGATGTGTCACCAGACTATGTCAAAGGTCTTGTAAAGCAGATTGAGGAGGCGGTTGCGAAAATCCAGTTTCAGGAGGAGCGTTACGATGAACTGAATAAAAAGCTCAAGGTATTTGAGAATTCCAAGAAGGATGAGGAGGTTCATAAAGGGCTTGTAAAGAAGCTGGAGGATACGGAAGCAGAGTTAAGCGGTCAGCAGGACCAGTTAAACAGAGCGAATGCTACGATAGCAAGACTTCGTGAGCAGATAGATGAAAAAGAGAAGGAGATGGAGAAGATGCAGAACCGAATTGATACCTTGGAAGATAAGCTGCTTGAGAAAGCAGCAGGTGCGACAGTAAAGCAGGAAGCCCCGGAGAAACCGGAGGAAAGTAAGGAGCCTTTAGGTAATCAGACTGTATTTGATGAAAAGCCGGTTGCAGAAAGACCTTATCAGATTCCTGTGTTTTACCAGTTGCCTGTGGTAGATGCAAATGGCAGGGTGATTCAGCATGTGCAGGTTGAAAGAACTGTCAGAAAGTCAAATACGGGTGCGTTTACCGGGCTGCTTGGTAAGCTTGGATTTATGAAGAAGTCCAGACAGGATATTGTGAAACTGTTAGCCAGTGGTGATCTGGTTCCGGCACAGCTTGTGCAGATAAGAAGTGCCATTGAAAAAGGACTGACAGAATCACAGCTTGTAGAACTTATCAATAACAATGTTTCGGCTGAGAAGATGAAAGAAATCATTGATATTGCGGTTCTTGAGAACAGTATGGACTATTAGGAGGAAGCGATGGGTTTAACGATTATTAATGAGACAGTAACAAGTCTGTGTAAAACAAAGCATGGCTTTTCTGACAAAGAAAAGGAATTTGTTGTTCAGTTTGCATTCCGAAGCGGAGACAAGACTTTAACCAATCAGCTGATTGATGAACTGGCTGCCTGTGAGAATGAGCAGGAATCCGAAAAGGTAATGGAGCAGTATATGAGCATGATTGACATGAAACCTGTATGGGTGAGTCAGATTGAGAATCTGCTGGTATCCATTGAGATGTACCGGATTGAAGAGGAGAAGGCGATTAACCGTCTTGCGGAAGTGCTTACAGCTTATGGAGTGGATGTAACGGAAGAACAGGTCAGAAGGGCAGATGCAGAGGAAATCAAGGAAAAGGTCAATGAGAGCAGAAGCAGGCGGGAGGAAGAGGACGAAGAGACCAAAGAGGAAGAACAGTCCGAACAGTATGCACCGAAATGCACTCTCAGGGAACCGGTGTTATAAGGAGGGACGTATATGGCAGAAGAGATTCAGGAAGCGGTACAGATTATCCGTGTAGCCTATGACGGAATTGAGATTGCAATGAAGGTGGGCAGTGGAGGATTAGGTGCCATGCAGAAGGCAATCGACTTTTTGAAGGGAATGCTTGACTATGAGAAATCGCTTGGTAAGACATCCATGCGAAAGCTTCTGATGAAGGGCGGCGACCTTCAGGTACTGCAATTTGAAACCAAAGATATGAAGAAGGTTGAGAAGATGGCAAAGAAGTACGGAATTTTATATTCCGTATTGCCTGATGTGAATAAGAAGGATGGTCTCAGTGAAGTTATCTTTCATACGGAAGCAGTGCCACGAGTGAACATGATGATACAGAAGCTCAGCTTTGGTCGTATTGCAACATTTGATGACTACTTAAAAAACGGGGATGAAAAACAGCTTGGCAGGCTGATGGATTTCCTTAAGAGTCAGAAAATGGGAAACGAGAAAGTCCACACTGCGGAAGGGGCGAGAGCCAGTGCAACCATGGACGGTCTGATTGAAAAGGTCGGGCTGTTTGCCATGGAGAAGCAGAGTATCAGTGTGGACGCAGTACAGGAGAATTTCAGTATTAACCAGTCGCAGGCAGAAACCGTGTTAAAGCAGTTGGAAACGATTGGTGTTCTGGGGGCAAAGGATGAAGCCGGAGAGCATAAGGTTATCATGGACAGGGATGCGTTTATGAACCGGATTAAGGGCTATCAGAATCTTGCGGAGAGAATGATGGCAGTATCGGCATCCAAGAATACAAACCTTTCGGATGTCACAATCAGTAAGACATTGATTGTGCAGGAGAATGATCATGCGGTTAAGACCAGAATCCCGGGAACATGGGGAGAGAATGCAAGGTATGTCTGGATCAATAAGGAGAATATCATGGACATTCATCATGGCAAGACTATGTTGACCTTCATTGACAGCGGTAAGAATTATAAGATTTATGATGAGGAAAACAGGGTTGTGGAAACCAAGCGTGGTGAGGAACTGTACAGCCATTATGACAAGGTGGAGGCTTCCGTGCGTGAGAAGTACGAAAAGACGAAGGCAAAGGAAACAACCAGGACAAAGACCGTGCAGCAGAAAACTACCACAACCGTTAAGAAGAGGTAGTGCCTATGCAGACAAGTAAGAAGAAACCTTCCATGGTATTTTTGTTACTTGGTGCAGTCTTTGCCGGGTATCTGGGATATCTGATTGGGGGAGCTTGGGAGAAAGGCATAGCGCTTATGGAATTTCTTGACAGGTTCAGTGCTGTATGTGAAGCTCCGTTTGCAAATTATTTCAATGAGAATACAGTGAAAATGATAGCCATAGTTGTAGTTGTCTACGCTATGGCTGTTGTTATGTATTACACCAGTCAGAGGAATTATATGCCCGGCAGGGAATTTGGTACAGCCAAGTTGGAATCACCGGCGAAGGTAAACAAGATTCTGATGGATAAGGATGAAAACTTTAACCGTATTTTAAGCCAGAATGTGAAGATGTCACTGGATTTCAGAAGGCTTAAGTTAAACGGTAACATTCTTATCTGTGGCGGTTCCGGTGCAGGAAAGACATTCTATGAGGTAAAGCCGAATCTGATGCAGATGCCCCATAACTGTTCCTTTATCTGTACCGACCCGAAGGGAGAAATCCTAAGAAGCTGTGGTCAGATGTTAAAGAACAATGGCTACAATGTAAAGGTTATCAATCTTTTAGAGATGGATAAGTCAGACTGTTACAATCCGTTTTCCTATATCCGTGAAGAGACGGATGTGGTAAAGCTTATTACCAACCTTATCAGTAATACGACACCGAAAGGGGCAACCCCTTCCGACCCGTTCTGGGAGAAAGCGGAAGGATTGTTTCTACAGGCAATCTTCTATTATGTGTGGCTGGAAGAAAAGCCGAGCAGAAGAAACTTTGAAACGGTATTAAAGCTGCTTGGAGAAGCAGAAGTGACGGAGCAGGGAAAGCCTTCAAGGCTGGATGTTCGTATGAAGTTTCTGGAAGAAAACTCACCGCTTGGAGCGAATCACCCGGCGGTAAAGCAGTACAACAAGTGTATGCGTGGTGCAGGCGATACGGTCCGTTCTATTATTATCAGTGCTAACTCAAGACTTGCTTTTCTTGAGAATAAGCAGGTACTAAGGCTTTTATCCAAGGATGAGCTAAACCTTGCTGATATCGGTATTGGTGTAAACGGGGATGGGGAGACAAAGACAGCGCTGTTCTGTGTCATACCGGATAGTGATAAGTCTTACAACTTTATCATTGGTATGTTATACACACAGATATTTCAGGAGCTGTATTATCAGGCAGATTTTAACTGCGGAGGAAGACTCCCGATTCATGTCACATTTATGCTTGATGAGTTCGCCAATGTCGCATTGCCAGATGACTACTGTTCCCTTCTATCCACCATGCGAAGCAGGGAAATCAGTTCGATTATCATTATACAGAACTTTGCACAGCTAAAGGCACTGTTTAAGGATACCTGGGAGACGATACCGGGCAACTGCGATACCTTCATCTATCTTGGAGGCAATGAGCAGAGTACCCATAAGTATGTGTCGGAGCTTTTGGGCAAAGGCACGATTGATAAGAAGTCAAGCGGAGAGACAAAAGGCAGACAGGGAAGCTCATCAAGAAACTACGATGTTCTTGGTCGTGAGATCTTTACACCGGATGAAGTGCGAAAACTGGATAACAAGAAATGTATTATTTTTATCCGTGGGTTTGATCCGATTCTGGATAACAAGTATGTTCCGTTTGCCCATCCGATGTTCAACCAGACGGCAGACGGGAAAGGAGAGCCTTATGTGCATCAGATTGATGTGAAGAACACGCTTGTCGGACCTCCATTTGAGATTTTGTCAAAGCGGGCAGTGGAGCATTATGAAAAACTTCAGAAAAAGGGAGAGAATGTCTATATTGATTCGCTTTCCTATGAGGAATTTATGATGCTGGGCGATCTGGAACTTGGCAGAAGGTTTTCTGAGCTTGAGGAGGAAAGTGAGAAGGAAAAGCTGAACCGTTCACAGGAGAATGAGCTGGAGTATTCGCAGGATACGGAACCGGAGCGTGTGGATGAGACACCGGATGAAAGGAAGGATACGGACTGGGAAGATACCATAACGAACCGCATGATGCACTGGAGTTATTCCGAAGAGCAGAAAGCAGAGCTTCGTAAGGCAATGGCAGCAGGAATCCCAAAGTCTGTGATTTTATCCTTCTTTTATCCGAATACACCATCCGGGGAGATGGCTAAGATTCGGGAACAGTATTTACAGGAGCATTAGAGCATGGGAGGTGGTTGTTGCAGTAACATGTCGGAGAAAGCCCGACCTTACTTTATTTACCGGGATTATCCCGTTTTGATAGAGACACTTATAACGCAGAAACAAGCCGTGTATCAGAAGGATATGCGGCTCTTTTTCTGTCCACAAAGAAAAGGAAATTTTTGATTATGAAGAAAGTAAAAGCAGTAACAACAGACAACAAAATGAATGGAGGTAGCAGTATGAAGGGATTTTTTGGAGGAATGAAAAAGAAGTTAGTACCGGCTTTATGTGGAGCAGGCATGATGCTGACACAGATGAGCACAACCTGTTTTGCGGCAGGAACCGGTACTTCAGCGGTTACACAGCCGCTTGAGAATCTGAAAACACTGGTTATCGCAATTATTGGTGCAGTCGGTGTCATTATCCTTGCGAAGAATGTCATGGAATTTGCACAGGCATATCAGCAGCAGGATTCTTCTACCATGAACTCTGCACTTAAAGGCATCGTAGCCGGTGTCATGATGGCAGGTATTTCTACAGTACTCACATTCTTAGGCTTCTAAGGTGCAAAAGGGAATACCCAAAAGGTAGGAAGGAGATGTAACAAGTATGGATATTTTTAAACTTGGAGACAAAATCCTTGCTTTGCTTGAAATGGTGTTTGGTTTCTGGAATAACCAGATATCACTTGTGTTTTCCATGCTCGGACAGTCACCCGTAAGCTTCAAGGGTGGCGGTCCGTGGGCAATCATTGAGGGGATAGAGCCAATCTTTGTAGCGGTTGGCTCTTCCCTTGTAGTGTTGTTCTTTGTCATAGGTTTCTGCTCGGAGAGCGTGGATGTGAAAGATGAAATGCGGTTTGAATCCATCTTACGAATGTTCATCCGATTAGGACTGGCAGAATGGTTCGTGGCAAACAATGTCACGATTATGAAGGCATTCTTCACATCCATAGGTAATCTGGTGAACCTGATGAGTGCGGGAACAACCGTAACTTTGTCAATCGACAGTACACAGGCGGATGTCATTAAGAATCTGGGATTTGGAGAAAGTCTGGTAATGCTTATTCTGGCAGCACTGCTGTCGATTATTGTCATTATCTGTGGCTTTTTCATCATCTACACGGTGTATTTCAGATTTTTGAAGATTCTGATCATTGTTCCGCTTGGAGCGATTGCATTTTCCACAATGGGCGGAAACAGAATGGTAAGCCACACCGCAGTTACTTACTGTAAGTATTTTTTATCCGTTGTCATGGAGGCAGTAACCATGGCACTTGCGATTATCGTCTGCAATGCATTTATCAGTGCCGGACTTCCGTCCTTTACGGGTAATTATGCAGACTGGGCAAAGACGCTTATTTATCTGTGTGAAATGACATTTACGATTGCAATGACAGTGGGCAGTGTGAAGGGTGCACAGTCACTGACAAGCAAGGCATTAGGATTATAAGGAGGGACTTGCAATGAAGAATGATGAAATGCAGGAAACAAAGCCGGATACCCTGCTGGAATTAAAAACCCAGTGGGGAGGAACAGAGTGGGTATCACTTGAAATCAGTCAGTATGTGAATAACGGGTGTATCTACATCGGGCTGGTTTCCTGTGAGGATGAGTTTCCGGAACCCTACGGGGATTTAACCGTAAATCTTAGCGGTAAGGTGCCGGATTACTGCGGCTATGTGGATTTGAATAACATGCCGGAGTTGGAACAGTTCATTGAGGAGAATAAGCTGGGTGAGTTTACAGGACTTGTAAAGAGGAGCGGATACTGCGAATATCCCCTTTATCTGTTTGATGCTGACAGACTTAAGGAACTGTGTCCGGACGGAATGCAGGCTTATGAAGCAGGCATTGGAAAAGGCAGGGATAGTAAAGTAACAGAGAGAGCGAGGTGAGAAAGTTGGTAATTGAGATTAACAAAGACATTGACCGTTATCAGGAGACCGTGGCATTAGGGCTTACTGCCAAACAGCTTATCTTTTCGGTAGCCAGTGTGGTAGTAGGCGGTGGACTGGTTCTTCTGCTTTATAAGTATATCGGGCTTACGGGTGCAGCCTATGTTGCAATTCCCTGTGTGGCACCGATTGCCCTTGGCGGTTTTTATTCCTATAACGGTATGAGTTTTTATGAGTATATGGGAAAGAAGCTTCAGTTTATGTTCCATAACAAGGCACTAACTTATGTGTCAACGGAGAGCGAGCAGGCAATTAAGGCTTATGAAGCAGAACAAAGTAACACGAGTAAGAGGAAAAAAGCCGGGAAGGGAGCGAAACCGGAAGTAACCGACAACAAGAAGAATAAGGAGGATTTTGAGGCTATGAAGAAAAAGACAAAAGGCATTCTGATTGGAATGATTGCAGCAGTGGTAGCTGCTGTAGCAGGGGCTGTCATTTATAAGGCAACCCGATAAGTAACCAGATTTGATTGACTTCCTTTGGGGAGCAATCCGTGCACCAGCCGGGTTGCTCCCGGTGTGGTGCGTAAATCCATAAGGAAAGCGTAAAGCAGAAAGGAAGGTAGAGAAGATATGGGTTTATTTGCAGACGGATTTAAGGAGCTTAAGAAAGCCAGTGAGCCTTTGTATAAAACTCCGAAATCCTTTCAGGAAACCATTGAGATTATGGCAGTTGCGGAAAACGGTATTTTTGAGGTGGCAAGAAACAGATACAGCAAGTGTTATCGTTTTCAGGACATCAACTACACGACTGCAACAGAGGACGAGCAGATTGGAATTTTTGAGAGATATTGCAGGTTCTTAAATTCGCTTGACTGTAATTTTAAGATTACCATCAATAACAAGAATAAGAACATGATTGACCTCAGAGAGAAGGTACTGCTTGCCTATTGTGATGACGGATATGACCATTTCCGTAAAATCTACAATGACATTATCGAGGAAAAGATTCGTGAGGGCAGACAGGGCATCGAGCAGGAGAGATACTTAACCATCACGATTGAGAGAAAGAACTTTGAAGAGGCAAAGGCACAGTTTGCCACTTTGGAGGCAACCATTCATAAGGCATTTATTGAGCTTGGCGCGGAGATTGTACCACTTTCGGGAGACGAAAGAATCAAGGCGCTTTATGACTATTATCATCTGGGAGATGAAAACAGCTTCAATTTCAGTCTGAAGGAAGCAAAGAAGGTAGGGGCAGATTTCAAGAATGATTTGTGCAATGGAATGATTAAGTTCTTCCCGGATCATTTTGAGGATGAGAGTAAGTTCTGCAGGGCGTTATTCATTAAGAAGTATCCGAGCAGCTTATCAGACCGCTTCATCAATGAAATCACCTCACTGCCGGTTCACTCCATTACAAGCATTGATGTTGTTCCCGTACCGAAGGACCTGACAACAAAGACTTTACAGAAGAAATATCTTGGTATTGAATCGGATATTATTAAGCAGCAGAGAGTCCGTAATAAGAACAATGACTTTTCTACAGAAATCTCTTATGCAAAGAGAACGGAGAAAAGGGAGATTGAGGCGATTATGGATGATGTCAGGGAAAACGACCAGTGCTTATTCTATGTGGGCGTGACGATTATCGTTATGGCTGAAAGCAAGAAGGAGCTTGACAGTATCTGTGAGACAATCGAAACCATTGGAAAGCGTAACAGTTGTACCATTGATACGCATTTCCTGAAACAGAGGGAGGCATTAAATACTGCACTTCCGATTGGTGTAAGACAGGTGGAAACCATGAGAACCATGCTCACCCAGTCCCTTGCAGTATTGATGCCTTTTAATGTGCAGGAACTGAATGACAGCGGCGGTAACTATTATGGTATCAACCAGATTAGTAAGAACATCAATGTGGGAAACCGTAAGAAACTGATTAACGGTAACGGATTCGTATTCGGTGTGCCGGGTTCCGGTAAATCCTTCTTCTGTAAGATGGAAATGGGTAGTGTATTCTTGTCCGGGGATGATGAAATAATCGTAATTGACCCAATGAATGAATACTTTGACATTGCCCATACTTATGGCGGAACGGTGGTAAATATGTCCACCTATACGGATAATTATGTGAATCCACTCGCTATGGATGTATGGAACCTTGATCAGAACGACACCAAGGGCTGGGTAAGAGAAAAGGGTGAGTTTATGCTTGGTCTTTGTGAGCAGTGTATCGGGGACAGCTTAAATTCTCGTCAGAAGTCCATTATCGACCGTTGTGTGAGAAAGCTCTATATCGACATTGCAAGAAGCAGGGAAAAGTATATTCCGGTCATGAGCGACTTTTACGATTTGCTGTTGGAACAGCCGGAGGAGGAAGCAAAGGATATCGCATTATCCCTTGAACTTTTTGTAAGCGGTTCCCTTAACATCTTCAATCATCAGACAAATGTGGATGTTGATAACCGATTTACTGTGTATGGTATCAGAGACCTTGGTGCAGAGCTTAGTCCGATTACCATGCTTGTAATGATGGAGTCCATCCAGCAGAGAATCGTGGAGAATGGTAAGCGTGGCAAGGCAACATGGCTCTATATTGATGAGTTCCATGTGCTCTTAAATTCAGAGTATTCAGCGAAGTATTTGCAGCAGCTCTGGAAAAAAGTTCGTAAGCAGGGTGGATTATGTACGGGTATTACCCAGAACGTGGTCGATCTGTTACAGAATTATACTGCAACAACCATGCTGGCAAACTCTGAGTTTGTGGCACTTCTGAAGCAGGCGAATACCGACAGCTCCAAGATGGCAGAAGTAATCGGGGTATCTGAGGCTCAACTTCGTTTTGTAACCAATACTGCATCCGGTATGGGACTTATCAAGTGTGGTTCCGTGGTAATTCCATTTGATAACCAGATCAGCAAGGATACTGACCTTTATAAGCTGTATAACACCAATATCCATGAACGTATCGCTGAAATGAAAGCGAAGGAATCAAGAGAACTTTCAGAAAAAACTGATTGAGAGATTAACCCTGTCTTGATATAATTGAGGCAGGGATGATTTTAAAAATCATAATTTTGCTTCAAAATGGCAAGAATGAATTTGTGACACCAGTGGTGACACAAATTGAAAGGTGGAATGTTCTTATGGGCAATGATTTGATATCAGCAGCCGGTTTAATTAAGATAATTGATGAATCAAGACAGAATGCTTTGAAAAAAGTAAATGAGGAACTTATCAATATGTATTGGAAGGTAGGCGAGTTCCTTAGTAAAGAGTCTGAGCAGGCAGCTTTTGGAGATGCATATATTGACGGAATTGCAAGTGAAATACAGGAAGTATTTCCGGGAATTAAAGGATTTAATCGAAGAGGTCTTTATAGAATGAAAAAATTCTATGAGACGTATAAGGATAATGAAATTGTGACACCACTGGTGACACAAATTAGTTGGACGAATCATTTGTTAATAATGTCTGGTTGTAAAACTGATGAGGAGAGAGAATTTTATATACGTCTTTGTATTAAGGAAAATTACTCGAAACGACAGTTGGAGCGACAGTTAGATAGCGGATATTATGAAAGGTATATGTTATCTAAGGAAGTTTTATTACCTGAGTCTGTAAAAAAACTAGGTGAAAATCCATTTCTTGATTCGTATGTTATGGAGTTTTTGGATTTGCCAAATGAATATCACGAAAATGATTTGCGAAAAGCTTTGATAAGAAACATGAAAGATTTCATATTAGAGCTGGGTAAGGATTTTACTTTCATTGATGAAGAATATAAAGTACAGGTTGGTGGAGATGATTTCCGAATTGATTTGTTATTTTATCATCGAGGTTTACAGTGTCTTGTAGCAATGGAACTCAAAATAGGAAAATTCAAACCTGAGTATATATCCAAGATGGATTTCTACCTTGAAGCTTTAGACAGACAGGTAAAGAAGGAAAATGAGAATCCGAGCGTTGGTTTATTGCTATGTGCATCTAAGAATGACGAAGTAGTAGAATATGCTATGAGCAGAACGATGTCACCTATGCTGGTATCACAGTATCAGTTACAATTACCGGATAAGGCAATTCTTGAGAAAAAGTTGCAGCAGTTGGTTAATATTCCACAGATTGAGGATTAGTGTTTATGGGCAAGAACAATAAAGTATCCGGTGCAAAGCTTGTTATGTTAGAGCAAAAGAAAGCAAAGGATGCCCTGCATATTCTTGAAATCATCAGGGAAGAAAAGATTACACATTTTATTGTGGTGCCGACATTATATCATGCCCTGATAAATATTGCCGAGCCAGAAGATTTTGTTTCTATAAAAAGGATTACTCTTGCTGGCGAGAGCACTACCGAAAAACTGCTGGAAGACAGCAGCAAATTAAATAATCAGATAGAACTGATTAATGAATACGGACCTACGGAGAACGCGGTTGTTACAACAATCAAGAGAGATTTAAAGCCTGGTGAAATGGTGACCATAGGCCGGCCGGTCGGTGGAACCAGAGTATATATTCTGGATGAAAACGGAAATGTTCTCCCGGCAGGAATACCTGGAGAGATATGCATTGGAGGAGAAAAGCTTGCGAAAGGCTATCTTGATAATATAGAAGCAACTCAAAAAGCCTTTATTGATGGACGCAAAATCGGAGAAGGGCGTATCTATTTATCAGGCGATATGGGGAGATGGACCAAAGACGGAGAAATAGAATTTATCGGTCGTAAGGATAACCAGGTAAATATTAAGGGATATCGAGTGGAAATCGGTGAAATCGAATCGGTGCTGTTAAAATGTGAGTATGTACAGAATTGTGTGATCTTGAGTGAAGAGAACAAAAACGGAATTACTGAATTGATAGCATTTTATGTGGCAGAGGGGAATGAGGCAAATAAATTCGTAGAAGAATATTTGAGAAATGCTTTGCCTGGTTATATGATTCCGTCTCAGCTCGTGCAGGTGGATTATTTACCTTATACAAATGTCGGAAAGGTAGATAAGAAGGTTCTCTGGGAAATGCGTAAAAAGCAGCCTCAAACAACGGAAAAACAGAAACCGGTCACAGAAACTGAGAAAATTTTGTGTGATATCTGGAAAGAGGTTTTAGAAGTTGATGAAATTGGTGTCGCAGATCGCTTTTTTCAATGCGGCGGAGACTCTATTAAAGCAATACAGATTGCCGCTTTATGCGCAAAAAACAATATAAACGTTTCTACCGGTGATATTATTCGCCTGCAGCAAATTGATCAGATCGCAAAAGTGGTGAAGTGCAATGATAAAAAAGATAATCATGAAATGGTACAGGGAACAGTAAAGATTACGCCTATACAAAAGTGGTTTTTTGAACAGCATTTTGTGGATCAGAATCATTTTAATCAGGCTGTACTTTTGAAAAACAAATCCGGTTGGAATAGAGATTATGTTCAGGAAGTGTTGAATAAGCTTATGGAGCAGCACGATGCATTGAGAATGAAGTATTCGATTCATAATAATGTCGTTGAACAATATAACTGTGACGCTTCTGAAAAACATGTGGATGTAGGATATATGATGATAGGTCATGCTCGGAATGCGAGTCAGATTATGTTGGAGGACTCAAATAAATTACAGAGAAAATGCAATTTAGAAGAAGGTGATTTATTACAGGCTAAAATCTATCATGTAGAAAACAGCGATTATTTGGTACTGATTATACATCATTTAGTTGTGGATGCTGTTTCATGGAGAATTCTGATAGAGGATTTTTCCGAGATGTATCAGAATTTATGTGACGGAAATGAAATACAATTGCGAAGTAAATCAACTTCTTTCCAAAAGTGGGGAGATTTGTTATATCAGTACGCAAAATCCTATCAGGCAAAAAAGGAATATGATTATTGGAACAGGAAGGTGGAACGTCCATATGTTTCGCTTAAAAAGGGAGAAAACAGTCCGGTAAAGAAAAATGGGATGCAAGCTGTTTATGAGTGTCAGTTGGCGAATATTTCATCGGAAAAAAGAAAGAAGTCTAATAATGCGTTTGGTACAAATCAAGCAGAATTATTAATGGCCGCATTCCTGAGAACATTAGGGGAACGGTTTGGAGAGGGTGATTACTGTATTGGCCTTGAGGGGCATGGACGAGAGCAACTGGGATTAAATGTGGATACTGCAAGGACAGTAGGATGGTTTACAGCACAATTTCCGATGGATTTTCAGGTTCGGATTTCTGAAAAATGGGACGAATTACTGATTGGCGTAAAAGAGAAAATGCGCAGTGTGCCAAAAAATGGTATAGGATATGGAATCTTAAAGTACATTGCAAGTCAGGATGAACCGGATCTGTCTTTAGAGTTAAAGCCCGAAATTATATTTAATTATTTGGGTGAATTCAGCAAATCCAATGAAAAAGACGGAATCGAAATTGTGGACTATGATTATGGTCAGACTGTAAGCGAAAATCAGAATATTAACCATGTTCTGGAGATTAATATGATGGAGGCGGATGGAATACTTCAATTATCTATCGTATATGACAGCAATGAAATCGAGTGTGTCAAGATAAAAGAATTGGTAGATCTGTTTGAGAATAATATTAATCTTATATCAGAATATTGTTGTGCGAAGGAACAGACTGTGTTGACACCAGCAGATTTCCATAATGAAAGTATTACTGTAAAAGAGTTAAGCCGCATATTGGCGAAACATTCCGGGAATATTGAAAAAATAATGGATATGACACCAATGCAGTATGGGATGCTTTTTGACTATCGCCTGAATGAAGATTCCCAAAGCTATTTTGAGCAGGTTGTTCTTCACTTAAAAGGCAAAGTGGATAAAGAAATATTGAAGGCTTCCTTTCAATATATCATACAAAAAAATGAGGCATTGAGAACTTGTTTTGAATATAAGGAATTTGAGAAACCTCTGCAGATTGTCTTAAAAGAATTCAATATGGATTTTTCCTATATGGATATGGAGAATGAAGGCGAACAGGATCAGATATTACATCGGTTTTACGAAAAGGACAGAAGTCACAAATTTGATTTGTGTGATCAGGTTCCTATGAGAATGACATTGATTCGAGTATCCAAGGACGAATACAGGCTGGTATGGAGTTTTCATCATATTTTAATGGACGGTTGGTGTATTGATCTGTTGGTGAAAGATATTGCAGATTGTTATATGCATCTTTTAGAAGGAAAGGAATGTAAGGAGCCGATATCTATTAACTGTCAGGAGTATCAAAACTGGTTGGCAGAACAAGACAGAGGAGCAATGCTAAACTATTGGGAAAATTATCTGAAAGGCTTTTCTGAGATTGTAAACACGGGAAAGGTTAAAAGTGATACCAGTCAGGTCATTGACCGAAAAGAGCTGAACTTTACCATACAGGGACCGTGTAAAAAGGGTTTAGACGATATTTGTCAAAATGAGAATATTACATTGGCTAATCTAATGCAGGCCGCTTGGGCAATTATCCTTAGTAAATATTTTGATTTGAAAGATATTGTCTTTGGCATTATTGTATCTGGGAGAAATGCAAATGTAACGAATATTGACAGTATGGTCGGATTGTTTATCAATACACTTCCATTAAGGGTTCAGGTTGAGAAAAGTAGCACAATATTAGAAGTTGCAGCAAAGATAAAAGAAGATGTTGAAAGGCATAATCAGAATGCTGCTATAACACTTTCTGAAATACAATCCGCTGCAGAAATGTCCGGCGAATTATTTGATAATATATTCAGCTTTGAGAATTATGCAAATTACGATCGTTTCAGGGAAAGGTTAATAGGTGAAAGATTGGGATTTAAACTGGATGGAGTTGAAGAATTCGAGCAGACATCCTTTAATCTGACCATTGTTGTTGAGCCTTTAGACAATGAGATTCGTGTTAAGGTTATTTACAATGCAATCACCTGTAATGAAAGCTTTGTGGATGAGGTGGAACACTTTATGAACAAACTATTGGAACAGATTGTCAAGGATAAACAAATTCCCATCTTGGAAATGAAGATGTTCAATGAAAATGAGATAGGGGAAATCGTAGATGACTTTATGGAGGATTTATAAATACTGAGATGAAAGAGAATATGGCTAGTCAAAGAACGATAGGTATAGTTGGCGGAGTCGGACCGGCGGCAAGCGTATATACAATGCAGAAAGTGTTTGACAATACCAAAACAGTGCTTGATCAGGACCATTTGCCAGTGATTCTTATTTCAAAGCCGGAGATAATTGAAGATAGAAGTAAATTTCTTCTATCTCAATCCGGCTGCAATCCGGGATATTCCATTTTGTCTGTCATTACACTATTGGAAAAAGCTGGGGCAGATATTATAGGAATTCCCTGTAATACTGCCCATGCTGAAAAAATCATGTCTGTAATTATAGAAGGACTGCAGCGCCAAAAGAGTAAGGTTCAATTAATTAATATAATAGATGAAGTCATTCAGTATATTAAAATAAATTGGCCTGATAGAAATAAGGTTGGGATTCTGGTTACAAACGGTATGTATTATGATGGTGAATATGTAAGAAAGCTGGAGGCGAATGGATATAAAGGGATGACATTATGTGAAGAATCCCAGAATGGTGTGCTGAATGATTCTATTTACAATCCGGAGTATGGAATTAAAGCGTTAGGTTTTGATGTGCCTAATAAGGTTAGGAAAAATATTGAAATTTGTATAGAGGAATTGATTGCATACGGTGCACAGGTAATTGTGCTTGGCTGCACAGAACTGCCAATGATCATTCGTGAAAAGCAGTATAAAGGTATTCCGATTCTGGATTCAGCTGATATACTGGCAAGAGCGCTGGTACGTGAGGCGAACAAAAATAAACTGAAGTAAAATTTGGAGGATATTATGTGCGGAATCTGTGGGATGATTGATTTAAGACTAAGAAATAGAATAGATCCGGATATTCTGTGGAGAATGAATAAAAGATTAGAGCACAGAGGACCGGATCAGGCAGATATAAAAATTTTGGGTAATGTCGGTATGGGATTTACAAGATTAAGCATTATTGATCTTCTGGGAGGAATGCAACCATTATACAATGAAGACCATTCATTGGTTCTTATTTGTAATGGTGAGATTTTTAATTATAAAGAGTTGAACAATGAATTAATGCAAAAAGGACATGTTTTCAGAACGAAAAGTGATTGTGAATGCATATTGCATCTTTATGAAGAGTATGGGGAAGATTTTTTGAATTTGCTTAATGGTCAGTTTGCTTTTTTCTTATATGACCAAAAACGAAAGAGAGCAATGTGTGTAAGAGATCAAGTAGGCATTGCACCGTTCTATTATACAATTACAAATGGATTACTGATTTTTGCATCGGAGATTAAAGCTATTTTAGAGCATCCAGATGTAGAGCGTAAACTTGATCTGGTGGGCTTGGATCAAGTGATGACATTCCCCGGTCTGATCAGTCCGAGAACTTTGTTTTGTAATATATCCAGTCTGCCACCGGGACATTGCTTGGTGATAAATGATTCCTGTGAGGTTCAGGTAAAGCAGTACTGGGATGTAGTATATCCGAAAATCGGTGAAATGGAATATAGCACGGATGAGAATTATTATACTGAGAAATTAGACGAATTATTGACTAATGCGATAAAATGCAGGCTTCAGTCAGATGTGCCCGTAGGATTTTATGTCAGCGGTGGTTTGGATTCCTCTGTAATTGCCGGTAAAATTTTTGAAATTGATCCTTTTTTGAAACAGTCTTTTTCTATAGATTTTGCAGACAGAGATATTTCGGAAGGAAAATATCAGCGTACTATGGTTGATTATATTCATGCCACTCACAATGTGCATCGACTTGATGTGGATGAGATCATGAGCAGTATGAGGGATGTTGTTTATCACGCAGAATGTGTGATAAAGGAATCTTACAATACTGCAACCAAAAAATTATCTCAGATGGCTCATGAAAAAGGGATAAAAGTTGTTCTTACGGGTGAGGGAGCAGATGAACTGTTTGGTGGTTATATTGGTTATCGCTTTGATAAATTAAACCAGATGATGCCAAGGCAGAAAGTACCGAACCTGAAAGAGGAAGAAGCATTAAGGGAACAGGCTTTCGGGGATTATGATTTCCTTTATGAGAAGAATTTTTATGCATTTAATAAGATTAAAAAGGGGATTTATTCAGATAGTGTTAATGCAAGCTTTGATCAGATTAATTGCTTAAATCACTTTATTATCAATCAGGAAAGAATCAAAGATGTAGATGTTCTGCATAAGCGTTCGTATGTTGATTTTAAACTTCGAATGGCAGATCATCTGTTGGGAGATCATGGTGATCGGATGGTATTCTCGAATTCGGTTGAGGCGCGATTCCCCTTCCTAGATAAAAATGTAATTGAATTTGCCATGAAAATCCCGCCGTCATTGAAACTGAAGGATTTTGATGAAAAATATATTTTGAAGAAAGTGGCAAAAAAATGTGTTCCTTCCGTAATACTGGATAGACCTAAATTTGCGTTTACGGCACCAGGAACTTCGGAGTTTATAAAAAGGAATAAAAAATATATTGATGAGATATTGTCTTATGATTCCATCAAAAAGAATGGTATCTACAATGCCGATAAAGTGGAACGGTTGAAAAAGGAGTATATGAAGGAAGACTTTAAATTGAATATGCCTTATGATAACGATTATTTGATGATTGTGCTGACTACAGAATTGCTTATAAACGAATTTAATATGTCTATTTAGTGCGAGGAGGTGCAGATTATAATGGATTCTAGTATGTTATTTCAAAGAGAATTATATGAAAGTTTAAGAAAGTACAGAGATAAAATCGCAGTACACTCAGTGCAAAGGGATTTGACATATGAGGAAGTTGATCGATATTCTGATATAATTCTCTGCAGATTGCGGGAAGCAGGGATTCCCCAAAAGGCGCAGGTCACTTTGATGATGACTTCGAAGATTGATATTATCTTAGCAATGACAGCATGCCTGAAAGGTGGATATATTTTTATACCATTTGATATGGAATACCCGCATCAGCGTCTGAAGACTATGTTTGACAGCATTGATAGCACAGTGATTCTTACAGATGAAGCAAATGAACTTAGCAGTAAGGACATTGCAGCGCACAAAGAAGTTGTGACTGTCATTCTCAATGAAGAATTTTACAGCAGAAAAGTTTTTCAGATTTCGGAGTTTTGCGAAGAATGTTATGGAGATGATGATCCGATTTATATTTTTTACACATCTGGTTCAACCGGTGTTCCGAAGGCAATTGTCGGAAGAAATAAGGGACTTACGCATTTTATTAATTGGGAGATTGAGACTTTCCAACTGGATGAACAGTCAAGAATCAGTCAGCTGACAACTCCTTGTCATGATCCGATTTTGAGAGATGTCTATGCGGCATTTTTGTGCGGAGGAACTACATGTATACCTGAAAATAAAGAGGCCGTGCTTGATCTGAATAAATTGGCGAAATGGATGGATGATGAAAAGTTGACATTGATACATTGTACGCCGAGTCTGTTTCAGGCGTTAAATGAGATTGATTTGCGAGAGTACTCCTTTGAGAATCTTAAGTACATTTTGATGGCGGGTGAGCAAATCAGCAAAAAAGCTTTGGAGAAATGGTTCAACATATATCAGGATAGAATTACCTGCGTTAATTTATATGGTTCTACCGAAACAACCATGGTAAAGTCGTATTACTTGATTCAGAAAGAAGATGTGAAGAAAAACAGCATACCCATAGGAAAGGCTATAAAGGGAGCGAAATTTATTTTGCTGGATAAGGATATGAATGTGTGCTCTAAAGGAAAAGTAGGGGAGATATATATCAGAACTCCCTATAGGTCCTTAGGATATTACAATAAAGAATATAACAATACATGTTTTGTCGTTAATCCGTTCGGCGAGAATAAGGAGGATTTGCTTTATAAGACCGGTGATCTGGCAAAACTGCTGGAAGATGGGAACTATGAATTCCATGGAAGAATCGACAGGCAAGTCAAAATTCGAGGAATTCGCGTAGAATTGGATGAAATTGAAAAATGTTTGGGAAGCTTTCCTGGGATTTCGGAATGTGCCATTGTTCTTAAGAACAAAGATGGGGTGGATGGCAGTCCCGAGATGATTGCCTTTTATGCAGCGGATGAGAAAAAAAACAGTGATGCTTTGAGAGAGTTTATCGGAAATACAATAAATGATAATATTGTTCCGTACGTATATGTACACATGGATAAATTGCCGCGTCTGGCAAATGGCAAGGTAAATTATAAAGAATTATCCAACTATGATACAAAGACGGAAGAGGAAACTTTGGTTGAGCCACATAACAAGACAGAAGAAAAGCTTCTTGCAATCTGGAAGGATATATTGGGAAAAGAAGAGATCGGGGTGAATCAGAATTTCCTTCAGATAGGAGGTCATTCTTTGCTGATTATGACGATGATTACACGGATCAATCGAGAGTTTGATGTGGAGATTTCCCTTGGTGAAATCTTCGCCGGTGCAACAATTGAACGACTTGCCAGAATCCTTCGAGAGAAGCAACGTGCGGAACCCACAGAGCTGATGATGAGGGCAGAACAGAAGGCGCATTATGCATTGTCCAATGCTCAGTTAAGGATATATACCTTATGCAGGAATAATCCGAATTCGATTGTATATAATATGCCGGCGGCATATTGGGTGAAGGGTGATATTAGTCTCAGCAGGATGGAAATGGCGTTCTGGAAAATTATTGAGCGTCATGAGATACTGAGAACGAAGTTCGAAGTGATCGACGGCAATGCCGTTCAGACCGTGCTTGAGGATTTGTCATTTCGCATGGAATCTGCATGTATCAAAAAGGATGACGTAAACTCCTATATAAAGTCCTTTATACGTCCGTTTGCATTAGATAATCCTCCTCTGGTTAGAGCAGCACTGTTGTCTGTGGAAGATTATGGGCATCTGTTCCTTGTGGATTTTCATCATATTGTGGGCGATGCAGCATCCATGGAAATCATTATAAAAGAATTAGTGCAGTTTTATGCGGGAGACAGCCTGCAGGAGGCAAATTATCAATATAAGGATTACAGTGAATGGTTAAATACATATGTGACCTCTTCTGCGTATAAAGAGCAGGAAGAATATTGGTTGAACTTATACATGGAAGTTCCGCCCGCACTCAATCTTCCAACTGATTTTTCACGTACTGCAATGCTAACTAATAAAGGAGAAACGTTGCATAAAGCTTTGGAAAGTGCTTTAAGTCAAAAAATACAAGGGTATTCTAAGCAAGAAACAGTAACGCCTAATATTGTTATGCTTTCTGCATTTTTGGCTTTACTGTATCGATACAGCAAACAGAGCGAAATTGTGGTGGGTACGGTGGTTGCCGGACGCACACGCAGCGAAGAAGAAGGAGTTGTGGGACCGTTTATTAATACGCTGGCTTTAAAAAATCAGTTGAATGGTGACATGTCTTTCAAGGAACTGGTTCAAGAAGTGAAAAAGAGCTTTGTTGGTGCTTATCAGAATCAGGAATATGCTTTTGACGATTTGGTAAGACAAATAAATCCGAAGACTGAGTGGAATAGGAATCCGCTGTTTGATGTTGCCTTTGATTACCAGAATGAAGAAAAACATAACATTCAGATCAAAGACATTACTTTTGAACCGGAATTCCTTGAAACGGAGAATGCAAAATTTGATTTATGCATTCATGTTACAGAGTTAAAGGATTGTTTTTCGGTTGGAATAGAATATCGAACGGATTTATTTAAGCAAGAAACTGTAATGCGCATGTTGGCGCAGTATATACAGCTGCTTGGTATGGGGCTGGAAGAGCCTGACAAGAAAATCTGTATGCTTGATATGCTGACAGATCAGGAGAGGTGTTTGATTGAAAACAGGTCTGAGGGAATAAAGGAAGTTCAAAAACAGGAAACCATTTCGGCAAGATTTGAGGAAATGGTGAGATTATATCCGGATCAGACAGCGATGGAATATGAGGATAAATCGGGAAATCTGATTGCGCTTTCTTATAGGGAGGTAAATGAGAGAGCGAACCGGTTTGCAGGTTATCTGTGTTTTCAAAACGTATCGGCCGGAGAGATTGTCGGCGTTATGATGGGGGATGTCAATAAGGTAGTAATATCAATATTGGGTATCTTAAAACTGGGTGCTGTTTATCTTCCAATCGGAATCGGTTACTATCCTGATTCATTTATTGAAGAGATTATAACGGACAGTAAGATGACTGCATTTATCATTGAAAGTACGGAAGAACAATCGATTAAAGGGTTAATCGAGAATATAAGAGGTAAAGCGCAAGCACCTCAAGTGGTAGAGTATGAGAAGTTTAATGAGGTTTCGGATGAATTCAGCAAGGATAATATTGCAGGTACACATACAGAAGAGAGTGGGGCATATGCCATTTATACATCCGGAACAACAGGAAGACCCAAGGGGGTCATGATTTATCATAAGGGAATTACAAATCTGATGAAGCATATTCAGGAAGAATTGCATATTACCACGCAAAGCAGAGTCCTTCAGTTTTCATCGTTGAGCTTTGATATGTCTGTGTGGGAAATCTTTATTACCATTCTGAACGGAGCTACGTTATGTATATTTAACAGAAAAAATGGTGTGGACGAATTGGAAAACTTCTTAAGAGAACGGAAGATCAGTCTGGCTACATTGACACCATCGGTGCTGAGAGTGATTTCGGCAGATGGGCTTCCAGAACTGAAGACAGTTGTGTCTGCGGGAGAAAGCTGTACGAATGATATTTTGCAAAAATGGAATAGTGGAAGAACGTTCGTGAATGCATACGGTCCGACAGAAACTACCATTTGTGCGACCATGCGGATTGTTGACGATATGAATCCCAACAATATAGGTAAGCCGATCACCAATATGAGATGCTGTATCCTAGATGAAAACAGGCAGGCATGTCCGATTGGAATACCGGGCGAATTGTATGTTGGCGGCATTGGTACTGCAAAAGGATATTTGAACAATGATGAACTTACAAGACAGAAGTTTGTTTTAGTGGAGGGATTTGGCTCGGAACTGCTGTATCGTAGCGGGGACTTGGCAAAATGGACCGAAAACGGCGATATCGAAATTCTGGGAAGAATAGATGAACAGGTCAAAATAAGAGGCTTCCGTATTGAGACCGGATTTATTGAAGCAAAGATGTGTGAGAATGACAATATTACGAGCGCATTTGTGATAAAGCATGATGAAGAGCTTTTTGCATTTTACACAGATGAAAATCCGGTGGACGCAAATAAAATAAAAGACTATCTCGGAGAATATGTGCCTTCCTATATGATTCCATCCCACTTCGTAAGATTGGATGAGCTTCCGTTAACACAGGGCGGTAAAGTTGATAAAAGAAAGCTTTATGATTTATGTGAGCAGAATGTAGAAGAATGCGAACAAAACAGTACAAAGGAAAGTGATGGAGCGCCTAGAAATGAGTTTGAAAAGAAGTTGATTATCATATGGAGTGAGGTTTTAAGAAAAGAAAATCTTACAATTGACGACAACTTTTTTGATAATGGCGGGCATTCTCTGAATGCTATTCAGGTCATAAACAAAGCAAAAGAAGAAGGAATTCCATTGAAGGTGGAAGATTTATTTGTTTGTAAGACCATTAGGAATTTATCAGATCAGTGTTGAGGTAAGAGAATGAAATGGAGTTTAAAAAAAATTAGGCATCGAAAGGAAGTAAGGCAGATTGTACATTCATTAAAGCGTGATATTGAAAAGTGGAAAAGAAGTATACTTACCAAGATGGAATTAAGAAAGTTTCGTACAACACCAATCCAATATATGTACTTATGCTCACAAGACTATACGGGAATTTGTTTTCGATATGAGGATGAGTTGGATATTAAAATCTTTAATAAGGTTATCTCAAATCTCATCGAAAAATATGAATTCCTGAGAAGCCAAATTATTTATGAGAATGGTTCATATTGGTGGGTAGAGTATGAGATGGGAGACTATACAGATGTTCCCTTCAGAGATATTTCAAATTATGATGAAGAAATGCAGCAGGCAATTGTAGAGTCTTGTATAAAGAATATTTACCTCAGATCCTATGATATTTTTTATAGCTTGTTTTATCGTATATTGGTACTGAAAGAAAGCGAAAAGAGTTTTATAGTAATCATGCCGTTTTCGCATACTATATTTGATGCGGTCAGTTCGGCAACTTTGCAGAATGATTTGCTAAACCAGTATCAGAGCTATTTGAAAGGTGAGGAACCGCAAAAAGTACGAGGGACAAGGTATCTTGAATATCTGGATCAGATCAACAAGGGACCTGTAAATATCAGTGACGAGGAGCTGACGGCGGATTTTTGCCTCGAGAAAATGTATGATTTAAGCAGGAAGGTCTCCAAACAGGCACAGTATTTTAATGATGTGAAAAAGACCAGAATCATCTTTTCGGCAGATTTGAATATATCGGAAGAATATGGAAATCTGATTGATCACTGTCTGAAATATGCATTCTGTTTTTGCAGAGAAATTCTGGGAATGAATGAAATTCCTGTGTTTGTGACGAACATAGGGAGAATGTATGAAATGCATATGTATAATGATATCATTGGTGCATTTGTAGATTTTATTCCATATATTTTGACGGAGAATAATGATGCAGCGGGGTATCAAAAGTCTATAAACGAATTGTTAATGAAGCGAAATGTAAACAACATCAATTTTGTAAAGTATCTGCTTAACGAAAAGGAAGACCGGTGTTATCCTAAGACCGCAGAATTGTTGTCGGAAATCTATGATAATTATAGGATTATTGTTAATTACGTTGGATTTATAGAAAATAATGATTTTGAGCCGATTATTTACAAATATAGTAATAATCGACTTGTTGACACATTACTGTTCACAGTTCGTATCATAGATGGAAAATTCACTATTACATCTGAAATTTCGCATTATATCGAGGAAAAGGAAATAATGCATATTGCAGATATTTGTAATATCCAAGTACAAGAAATAAGTTATGGAAAGTAATCTAAGGAGGGTGTTAATGAACGTTACAACATCAAAATTAAATGAAAAATATGTAAAAAACCTTGTATGTTTTTTATTCGGGAGAATTACCTCCGAATTGGGAACTTCTATTTTCAAGTTCGCATTAAGCTTACATATTCTTGATATTACTGGTTCGGCAACGATCTTCTCTACCATATTGTCTGTCGGAATGTTGCCCAGTATTTTTGTAAACATTTTTGCCGGTATCGGAATAGACAGAGGAAACAAGAAAAAGATTATGGTGGCTTGTGATTGTACTAGTGCCGTATGTATGATTATATTTTTTCTCACATATTTGAAAGTATACGATAGTATATTGCTTCTGGGAGTATACTCTATCGTATTAAGTACAATTCAATCCGTATTTTCTTTGACAGTATATTCATCAATACCGAACCTTTTTGCAAAAGACAAGATTATGAAGATTAATTCAGATTATCAGGCGGTGGGAGCGGTCGTAAATATTTTGGGACCTGTTCTGGGAGGAGTTTTATATTATGCTATTTCATTTAAATATATAATTATCATTGAGATAGTAACCTTTGTTTTGTCGGCATTATCTGAATTGCTGTTTACATATAAGAAAAATATTATGCAGGATAATAATAAATTTTCGGATAATTTTCGCAATGTGTATGGATATATTTCCAGAGAAAAGATTATATTCAACTTACTAACCATCGTACTGATTGTTAATTTTGTATTTATTCCATTAACTTCTGTGCTTCTTCCCTATTATGGATATAAGGTTATGGAGCTTTCCTCTACTGCGCTCGGTTCATTGCAGGCCAGCTGGTCAGTGGGTGTTATCATCGGTGCGGTATTTGCGTCAATCAAATTGATTCAAAGCAAATTGTGTAAATTGATTTTTCGATTCTTACAGTTACAGGGAGTTATTATTTTGTTATGGCTGATTCCGTCAGTATTATTTAATCATTCTGTAACTGCAATCGTTGTACTCGTGACATTTGGAGGAATATTACTGGTAGGCGGATTGTTTAATTCGATTATTAATATACCGATGATGACCTATCTGCAGGTTGCGGTTCCAGAAAATATAAGAGCAAGTATCTATGGGGTGGTAAATACTTGTGTTATGATAGCAGCTCCTATCGGAATATGGCTCTATGGAATTATTATTGATAAAATGAATATTAGTATAGGTGTTGTTATTTCCGGTGTGATTATTTTAATCACAAGTACGCTCGCATGCCATAATAAAGGAATGAGAGAGTTTTTTGCAAAAGAAATCAAGGATTGATTGTAGATAGAATCATGACACAAAAGTATTTGCAAAGAAAATGTCAAACGAAGTTATTTTGCTGAAAGTAAATCGGCAGTGCATCCCCGGCTGGTTGCAACCGGGGATGCTTTTGAATAAAAAAACAAAACAGATAGATTTTCTATTTGAAACGACATAGAATTATCAATAAAGGGAAAAATCGCAGTGAAGAGGGCTCTGGAGGCTTCAGGACACAGCTAATAATAAAATTAAAAAAGTTTGTAACAAAAAAACATATACAAGTACTTATATATTAGAACCCCAAAGCAATAAATAAAATGGGAGGTATATTAATGATTATTTTAATGAAACATCTATTCAAAAATATTGTTGAAAATAAATTCCGCAGTGTGGCAATCATCTTTATTGTCATTCTTTCAACAATGGTATCTGTTATTGCATTAAGTCTAAATGATATAGTGACTGCAACTTATGAAAATGTTTATAACGCATCCATAGGAGAAGCCAATATTACGATTGAAAAAGAGGAACCATTTCCTGTGGACGGTTTGAATTTAAGCGGTGTTGAAATAGAGAAACAGGAAAATTTATATGATATCAGCGGTAAATTTTATGTTGACAATTTGGTCATACGTGTTGCAATAAGAGGAATTGATGTAAAACAGTATTTGGATATGGGATCCCTGGCGATTATAGATTATTCAGATAATTTTTCCTTAAACAATGAAGAATGTATTATCAGTGCGAAAAGTGCTGAAAAATATGGATTAAAAGTGGGAAGCAGGTTTGCGGTGTACATCAATGACGAGAAATATATGTTTACCGTAAAAGCGCTTGGTGAAAACAACAGAACTTTTTATGAGGAACAGGGCAATATACAGGTACTTATCCCGTTAAGTGTTTGTAATGCGATAGAAGGAAATAGCGGGAAATGTACTAAGATAAGATTAAAAACAACAACTTCGTCAGCTGGCGCATTATCGACTTTGGCTGCTCAAAATCCCGATTATGTTATTTATGAAGATGAAGAGTTTGAAAATTTGCATTTTCAAATGCAATCTGTAAGTGGGGCTATGTTGATTATAATGTGCATTGTGATTCTGATCGGAGGCTATATTATTTCTTCATTGGTAAAAATCATTATGACAGATAGAATGCCGGTGGTCGGAACTTTTCGAAGCATAGGAACTGATCAAAACAAAGTTGTTTTTATTATTCTGTTTGAGTTTTTATTATATGGAATTATTGGTATGACGATAGGGATGCTTTGTGGTTTATGTGCATTGCCTAAAGTTGCTGACTTGTTTAACCAATACAAAGAATATGGTGTAAAAACAGTTGTAGAATATAATGTCGTATATATTCTTGCGGCTGCTGTAATCGGATTGCTGCTGGCACCGATTATGGCATTGACAAAGGTTATTAGAACGAGCAAGACCGATATAAAAGAAATTGTTCTGCAAACAGATATAGTGAAAGAAGTGAAAGCAAACCGTGGTGTGATAGAGGGCTTGATAACACTAATACTTTGTTTTGCAACTTATTTCTTAAACAGAAGTGATAGTTTTATCATAGGATTGTTAACCAATGCATTGCTTATTGTGGGCAGTACATTCGTTGTACAGGTAATGATAACCTGCATTTCTAAAATATTAAAAAAGAATATAAAAAAAGGAGGCAGCTGTTTGGTGGGTATTTCCGGTATTCAGAGTAATCGATATGTGAGAAATAACAGCAGCATGCTAGTAACAATCTGTCTGATCTTTATTATGTTGATTACAATCATTGATGGAATTCGTAATACAGCTCAGAATGATTTGGAGTCATATGGATTTGATATTATATCAATTATCAATGATGAGGATATCAGCAAAGAAGATATGGAAAAGTTTGATGGTGTCACAGGCGCTTTCGAATCTTATGAGACTATGGCCTTTGGTGATTATGCTAATGGTTATTGCCGGGTATATGGTATCGAAAAATTTGACTATTTGAAACAGTATATGGAAGCACTTTCCTATTCCGGTTTAGGCGAGGAGTTAGATGAAAAATTAGCTTCTGTTGAAAATGGAATTGTCATTGATCAGTACTGGGCAAGAGTGAGAAATATCGATGTCGGTGATAAAATCAAATTGTATTATGATGATACGAAAAAGAAAGTGGCCGGTGAGTTTACGGTTGTAGATATGTGGGATTGCTCTCGTGGGACTACAGACAGGGTATTTGTTGGTATCAACCTGAATCATTATAAAAGAATATTTGAAAATAATCCGGAGAGAATTCTGATAAAAACAAAGGGAGATGCTGAAGAAATTGCAATGCAGATTTCGCAGCATTATATCGATAAAAATATTTCGGTGCAAACTACCATGGATTTTCTGCAGGAGCAAATTAATACTGTAAATACCATTCTGAGTATACTAATAGTTTCCATTATAATGTCAAGTGCGGTTATTGTAATTGGTATTTCAAGCAATATGATTGTTGCTTTTATTAGAAGAAAGAAAGAATTTGCAACTTTATATAGTGTCTGTATGGATATGAAGCAAATCAAGTATATGATATTTTGGGAATCGATTGCATCATATATTTCGATTTCACTTACCGTACTTTTGGTATATTTGCCGCTTGTAGCTTGTATTCCGAAGCTTACAAGTGGATTAGGACTGATCATCAATTATAATGCAAAACTAAGTACAATAGTCGGGGTTCTCTTTGTTACATTTGCTATTATATTGCTTACAACAATCGAACCAATCAGAAGATTAGGCAGAATGAATATTGTGGAGGAATTAAAATATGAATAACCAAAAAGGAAACGTATTACAGATTAAAGAGGTATGTAAAAACTTTGAAAACGGCAAGCAGACCATGGAGGTGTTAAAGAATATTAATTTGGATATTAAAAGCGGAGAATTTATTTCTATCATGGGTCAGTCAGGGTGTGGGAAAAGTACTTTGCTGTATATTATGGGAGGGTTGGATTCTCCGACAAAAGGGGAAATTGTGTTAGATGGAAAAAAGATTGCAGAAATGAGTGACAAAGAAAAAGGAGCTATGAGGCGAAGAAAATTGGGGTTCATTTTTCAGTTTTATAATCTGGTTCATAATTTGTCTGTGAAAGATAATGTTTTGCTTCCTGTCATTATGGATGGTCAAAAGATTTCTAATTATAATGATAAATTAAACGAAGTATTGGAGTTCGTAGGGTTATCGGACCGAAAGGAATTCACTCCAAGAGAATTGTCAGGCGGACAGCAGCAAAGGGTTGCTGTTGCAAGAGCATTAATAATGGAACCGGAAATTATTATGGCAGATGAACCGATTGGTAATTTGGACAGTAATTCCGGTACACAAGTTATGAAATTATTTAAAGAGATTAATGAGAAGAAAGGGACTACAATTATTCAGGTAACGCACTCAGAAGAAGCTGCGGAATATGGTGACCGTATCATTAGAATGAAAGATGGCGTAATAATCAATATGTGATCATTTGCAAGTTATGGTAAACAAGCATTACTGTTTATTGCAATATCTAGATTAAGAATAATGAAAAGTGAAGTGACTGTAAATGCAAATATTAGTTCACATTGTCAATACTAGAAAAGGACAATATTCAAATTACAATTACATTATAGAAGATATTGAATATAAAACGGCAATTCTGATAGATCCGTCTTGGGATGCAGGGAGTTACGAAGAGTTTATTAGGGATAAGGGACTGTGTTTGGAGGCGGTTCTGCTTACACATTCTCACAGTGATCATACGAATCTGGCAGGATATTTTGCGAGAAAATACAATATACCAGTATATATGTCTGAGAGCGAAGTGATAGAATACGGATTTTGGTGTGAAAATCTGCACATGGTAAATGATGAACAGATATTGAAAATTAAAAATATTTCGGTCTTTTGTATGCTGTTGCCAGGGCATACAAAAGGAAGTATGGGGTATTTGATAGAAGATAAATTATTCGTAGGCGATGTAATATTTTATGAAGGATGCGGCATGTGTACATATGGGGAGCAATCTATCATGGATATGTATGAAAGCATACAGCGAATTGTTAAAATATGTACGGAAAAACATAAAATATATTCAGGACATGTTTATTATCAAATGGTGGGGCAGCAATTGGGGGATATTAAGAAAGATAATTTATGTATGATCCTTTCGCAAGATGAGTTTTATGTACATCAAAAAGAATTGCAGAGTAAGAAACTGTTTTTGACAGAGCAGTTGTAGAAGCTGATAGAAGCTTTTTATTAACAAACTTCTCAAGCATTTATAATATAATACATATAATGTTATGGGCATAAAATATAAATGGTTTGATAAGGAGAGGAGGTGTGATTCTAATATGTATACGAAAGATTCTTTGGATGAGATTTACAAAAAATATGCGAAAGAAGTATATAAATATCTAATCAGTTTAACAAGAGATGCCGCTCTTTCAGAAGAATTGCTTCAAGAAACATTTTATCAGGCGACAAAAACAATTGGAAAATTTCGTGGGGATTGCCAGATTGCAGTTTGGTTATGTCAAATTGCAAAAAGGATGTGGCATAAAGAATTAAAAAGAAAGAAGCCAATTATATCATTAGATGAAGTAGCGGACACCATCAGTACTAATCAGGATTTGGAAGATAAATGTTTAGTGCATATGGATGTGTTGGAAATATATAAAGAATTACATAATCTTGATGAGAAAACAAGAGAAGTTATGTATATGCGATTGTCTGGCGTTTTGAGCTTTAAGGAAATTGGTGAAATATTAGGAAAAAGTGAGGCTTGGGCACGAGTTACATTTTATAGAGGAAAACAAAAAATTGTAAAGGGAAGATTAAAGTAAAAATACCATATAGTGAACAAGATTATACAAGGCGCATAATAAAAATAGCGAGAAAGGAAAAGGAAAAATGACTGTGAAAAAAAACAATCAATTAAACTGTAATATTGTGCTTGATTTGTTGCCGAACTATATAGACCATGTGACATCTGAGAGTACAAATCGGGATATTGAACAACATTTGAATGGATGTGAAAGTTGTAAAATAGAGTGTTTGAATATGATAAAAAGTATAAACGCTGACGAGTTAGAGCATCTCAAAGAAACGGAGATTGTGAAAGACGGTTTGGTAAAAACAAGGAGAATGTATATGCTAAGAGGTATATTTGTGGCAACTATTTTTTTATCATTGCTGGTTCCTGGGATAGTAAATTATGCGATAAATAAGCGGTTTACGTGGTATTATATTGTAGTTTCTTCTCTGATTTTAGTGTTCGCTGTTGTAGGTGTCGCTATATTTAAAAGAAATAATAAAATTATGTATGCGCTGGGGACAGCTACGGTACTAATACCATTCTATTTGTTTATCATGGAGAGTATAATAAATAGATATTTCCTAACCAAGCCCGTTTTCTGGTTTATGTCAAGGGCACTTCCAGCGTATTGGATGTGGGCGGCAATTATATGGATTACTTTTTGTTTGATAAGATTTACGAATATTTCTAATGGATTTTGTATCGGATTTGGATTTGTCTTAGCAATAATTGGATCTATACTGACAAATAGTATCTTCCTAAGAGTAAGCTTAGAGGAAAGTGTGAAAAGTAGCTGGATTAGTATTTTAGTTTGCTGTTTATTCGCATTTATTTCAGTAATGGTTGGTTTTTACCAGTTTATGAAGAAGTAAAAATCTCAAACTTCCCATAAGGTTTTGCTATGCTAAACCTTGTAAATACTGATAGATGCCATTGAATTATGCTGTTGTTGACTTTTTTTCCTTTGTGCTCTGTTTCCGTCAACAGCCCCACATTCACCATCTGCTTTCCACTGAATGGTTGTATGAACACAGGTTGTGATACATACCAAGCAAGGAGCTCATTTCTTGCGGACTCATCTATCTGGATTGTGCCATTAGCCAGTCAGTCTGCAATAATGGATACGAGCTTGTTCAAGGCGTAAGAAAGCCCTATATTAAAGATGTCATTGCAATAATCTATCGGGATAATGGTTGCAAGTACATCACAGATCATCACGATGGCTGCTTTCGGTTTCTGCATAGTTGCAGATGCCCTGGCTTTGTAACCATTTGTGCACTTGTCAATTTTAGGGTTGATCTCATTAAAACGCTTTTCCTGCTTTGCGGATGAAAGCATATTAAAGGCAGCGGGAAGAAAAATAAAACCAACCGTCTACCCAAGCATGAGCAGATGGCATCGAGAGCCAACGCCTTAAAGAATTTGCTGTTGGTCAGGGGAGCGAAAAAGGTTGTCACCTTGGCAACAAGCAATAAGCACTCCTTTCGGTGTGATGTATATTCTAGCTGTTCTTATTATACAAAAGGTTAGTGTCTCTTTGTTATCAATGCACGATTTTTATGGTTATAAATCACAGTATTTGTAAGGATTTCTATTGGACATCTATATTAGGAAGTTTGAGTAAGTTAATAAAACAGGCATTGCAATATATGATAGAGGTTAAGATGGTTATACAATATGCACTTAATATAAAAAATGTTGAGCAAGACGATTTTTTTGAGAAAATTAGAAAGAAATATCCACTGAGGGATCAAAGAATTGATAAGTTTTATAACGAGAAGGATAGAGTAAGGTGTTTATATGCAGAGGTAATAACAAGGTATGCTTTATTTAATTTGGGGGTTGACAGCAACAGCGTCGTGATAGAGCGTGATATTAATGGAAAACCCCAATTGTCCAATACGAAAAATTTGCACTTCAATATTTCGCATTCAGGTGATTGGGTTGTGTGTGCAATATCTTCATCAGATGTTGGTATAGATGTTGAAGAAATAAAAGATAATTATATAATGGATATCGCTAAGAATTGTTTGACTGATAATGAATACGGTCAGCTTTTGTATTGCGAACAATGTACTCAAGTCTCAAAGTTTTATAAATTCTGGACATTAAAAGAAAGTTATATGAAAATGACAGGCAGAGGAATGAGCCTCCCTTTGGATTCTTTTGAAGTGGTTCCCACAGAAGAGGGGTTTGTCCTCGGAAAATCCTCAGAAAGGCCATGCTTTTTTGAGACAATGGAATTTGACGGTTATATTTTCTCGGTCAGCAGTGAGAGGGCTTTTTCTCTTCACAATCCATTGGAAATTGCTTTTGACGATATTTATGTATGATCACAGATGATTTTTCAGACACGTTCTAGAGCGTGTCTGAAAAATCATTCCCGCAATCTGCACGCCCCACTTTGCGGGATATTTCACCCGAATTCAGTTGCCGTAGCCCGCTACGGCGCCCTCATCCGGGCAAAATATCCCACAAATTGTGACGCACATCTTGCAGAAAGCCTTTTTCAGACACGCTCTAGAATGCAGTAAATAAATATTTTCAGAGAGACTGGGTAAATATATGGAAAATGTGATTCGGAAATTGTATGGTATGTATATGGATAATGACAATAGAGAAAAAAATGAAATGTCAGTAATGCATGATGATTTATGTAAAGAGAAAAAAGAGAAGGCATACCAGTGCTATCAGAAATTGAGAGTTCAACTGACAGATGAGCTTGCTGAAGAACTGGATGAACTGATGAATAAACATATGGAAATATATCCACAAGAGCTGGAAGAAAGTTTTGCCATGGGATTTAAAACAGGGGCAAGGCTGATGTGCGAGATTTTCAGTGAAGAAACAGAATGATTGTAAAGCAGATATGGCAATTCTCCAGATAAAGTATGATTTTAGAGGATTGCCATAGGTTTGATAAGTGGGTCTGACATATAATTTTTGATAACATGATCAGGGTAATTTATGGTTGTTGAACGTTATCAGAAATTGTGAGGTTGTCAGACGTAATTTCATTCAGGAGATATTCTATAGTATGCATATGTTCGTTCATAACTTTTTCTGCAAGAGGTGCATCATTATTGGTTATTGCCTGAACAAGCCGAGTGTGCTGGGAATCAATCTCCGGTGCATCGTTATTTTTCTGCATAAGATAGGAACGTATTCCAACGATCATATTTTCGGTAATCTGTGCAGAGGCATTTAAGACACTCAGTATTAATGGATTGGCAGAAATCTGAGCAATTTTCAGATGCAGATCACGATCCAGATCACCGCGGATTTTTTCATCCTGAGTGCTGTCCAGTCTGGCAATGATAAGCTGGAGTTCAGCAGCATCCAGCGGTGTACAGTTTTGGGCAGCGAGAAAAGCAGCTTTGCTTTCCAGTGCGCCTCGAAGCTGCAATGCATCCTGAATTTTGCTGTACATTTGAAATATGATAGACAGAGGTTCAGTAAGACAGCTGTGAAGATCAGTTGCAATATAATTGGCACCGCCATGTACGCTGACAGTAATCCCGAGCAGGGAAAGAGCCTTCAGGACTTCTCGTAATGCTGGTCTGGAGATTCCGAATTCTTCTGCCAGAATACGTTCAGCAGGAAGTGCGTCGCCGGGTTGTAATTCTCCGTTTTGGATATTTTCGATAATTTGTTTCAGAACATCGTTGAAGGTACTGGTTTTATCTATTTTTCTAAACATCAGTGAAATACTCATAAAAGGTAACTATTATGTCTATGCCATTAAGCAA
>OKSL01000072.1_pt1 | contig 88683 bp, 74 predicted proteins | sample 1606251 | NCBI WGS metagenome assembly OKSL01 (sample SAMEA3879543, study PRJEB24766) | human gut metagenome | biome: human-associated habitat; feature: feces | place: USA | collected 1985/1987 | reverse complement strand
CTCTGCCCATTTGTAACTATTCACAAATCTTATATCAGTTTTTAACGTTTACACAAAACTTGAAACGGTCTCGACAGTTGTCCCGCCGGCTTGTTTAATATAATCTTATCTTTATCCTCGTATACTATATCCATCTTAACTAATAATTCCAATACTCTTAATCCACTTTGTAAAAAGTACTTTCCACTCACCAGTCTGTGCAAAATCATCACCACAGCCATAACCATGGCCACCTGTTCTGAATATATGAAGTTCAGCACTTACCCCGGCTTTTCTTGCTGCCATATAAAAGCCCACACTGTTCTCAGACAATGTTGTTCTGTCATCATCCGTTTCACATATAAATACTGGCGGCATATCCGGTCTTACAAGCTTATCCGGATTATACTTATGCAGTATCTTTGCCTTACTGCCACTGATTCTCTCAAGCACCTGTTCCTCAGACATATATCTTTTGCCTGCTTCAATACAATCGTCAATACTTATAACCGGATATGAACAAACAGCAAAATCTGGTCTTGCTGATAGTTTATCATATTCATCCTTATACTTATAATCCGCATACACATCACTTTCATACGCTGTTGATAATAACGCTGCCATAAAGCCTCCTGCTGAAAAGCCCATAACGCCTATCTTAGCTTCATCTATACCGAATTCCTGCGCCCTTCCTCTTATAACTCTCATTGCGCGCATAGCATCTATAAGTGGGACATCCTCTGCATTATCATGTTCATCTGATGGAAGTCTGCATTCAAGAACAAATGCAGCTATTCCCATACTATTAAGCCACTTTGCAATATCTTCACCTTCAAAGTTGTATACAAGGCGTCTGAACGCACCTCCTGGAATAATCAATACTGCCGGAATCCTTTGTCTGTCTGTACTGTTACCAATACCATCAGGTATATAAGGAACAATATCCGGATCTGTAATGTTCTGCACTATATGCTTTACTCTTCCATCAGGCATATCTTCAGTGTAATATTTTCTTGTAAGCTTAAGGTTCTGCGAACCTGGAGCCCCATGCTCAAACAGCCTTATCTTGTTTACTGGTGTCTTAAACACCTCATTCTGCGTATCTGTCATATCTACTCATCCCTGCTCTCAAGAAACAAAAGCTTATTAGCCTGTATGCTCAGCTCATCATAATGCATAAGCATATCACTCTCATCATATTCTTCCGGAATCACTTTATAGCCTTCAAACCTTATAAGATTCTTGAAATATTCTTCCACATCTGCTGTCTGCTTAACAACAACCTCACTGAATGCCACTCCCTCTTCTGACTCCTGAAAATCTGGTCTGTAAAGAAGCTCACCGGTAATTATATTTTCTTTATCGGCTACAAATACAGCTTTGGCATAATATTTGTTACTGTCCGTTGTCGCAAGACGTATTCTTCTTGGTGGTGCCATCGTCTTATCATTCATGGCATTCGCTTTCCTGACTTCTTCTGCATCAAAATATTCCTTTTCAATTATCATATTTAACCTTCTTTCTGTCATATAAATCACTCATAGTTTTACAATATCCAAAACAGGACGATATATTTAAGGTTCTTATGGATATATGTTCTAAACAGGCTTTTGTATCAGGGGAAACTATTTTTCCATTTTTTAGCCCCAAAAATGGAATTTATTTTTTTACTTTCTTTTCCCCGGTTTTGCATTAAATAAATTCATCTTCTTCTTTTCACCTTGCTTCTTTTTGAAAAATTATATTTCCTTTTTTATGAAGAATTTCGGAAAATTAGATTTGCGTGATACAAAGAAGTAATTGTCTACCACTATGCTAACTCACATAGTGCTAAACGTCAATTATTTCTTACCATTATATTTTATCTGGTCTGACTTCTGTTGAATTAACTTCACGCACCATCTGCATCATATAATTTTTATTCATATCACCATTATCAGGAACTAATATAAGTTCGTGTATGCTGCTTGGTAAAACATATAGCCCTTTACAATTATTACAAGTTTAATCCTTCACCTTATTTAAACAATCCTTTAAAATGTCTGTGTTATCGTAAAGCAATACAGATACCCAGAATGTTCTGTCTTTGTTAGATAGCACATAAAGGCTTGTATCAAAATCATCTTTATCCATTTTATAGCAGATATTATTCTTAACATTGGAAAACCGTGATACACCCCCACCTACAACGAACTCATAGAGTTCGCAAAATCGCTGGTGGATTAAAATTAATGCAATAACAATCACATATGAATAAAATTCTACAAGAAAACAGTTGTAATTGCCTCAGATATGAAGATAATATTAGAATACAGAGCTTGATTATAGGAGAGACTTGAAGTGAATATAAGAAAAGCAGACATAGCATTTGACTACGTTATAAAACAAATGAAAGGACAACCATGATAAAAATTGACCTCATAACCGGATTCTTAGGTTCCGGCAAGACAACATTTATAAAAAAATATGCAAAGCATCTTATGGATAAAGGGCATCATATAGGGATTCTGGAGAATGATTTTGGTGCAATTAATGTAGATATGATGCTTCTTCAGGAGCTTATGGGAGATTACTGTGACCTTGAGATGATATCAGGCGGCTGTGATAAGGAGACACACAGACGCAGATTCAGGACAAAGCTTATCGCAATGGCAATGAGCGGGTATGACAGGATAATTGTTGAACCGTCAGGAATATATGATATAGATGAATTCTTTGATGTGCTGCATGACGAGCCGCTCGACCAATGGTATGAGGTTGGCAGTGTTATAGCGATAGTTGATGCGCAGATACCTGATAAGCTGTCTAAGGAGGCGGATTATCTGCTTGCTTCTGAGGCTGCGGATGCGGGCAGGATAATTCTCAGCCATACTGACGAGGCATCACCCGAACAGGCAAAGGCAGCGGTAAAGCACATAAACAGAGCGCTTAAGCAGATACAGTGCCGCAGGCATTTTGATGAAAATAATGCCGGTGAGGTACTTATGAAAAGCACAATGCAGCTTACAAAAGAGGACATGGACGCGCTGATGACATGCGGATACGTGTCAGAGGATTTTCAAAAGATGGATATAGGCGATGACGAGGGCTTTAAATCGCTGTTTTTCATGAATATGGATATAAGCAGGGAGCAGCTCGCCAGAGCCGCTGCCGTGCTTATGAATGATAAGGAAATAGAGAAGAAATGCGGACATATATACCGCATTAAGGGCTTCATTCAGGAAGCGGATGGCAGCTGGCTTCAGATTAACGCAATCCACGGACAGACAACAGTTGAGCCTGCTGCGTCAGGACAGAGCGTTATTATTGTGATAGGCGAGCATCTTGATGAAGAGAGCATCCGCCGGGAGCTTAACGGTAGTAACCGGCAATAACTAACAGTAGTACAAAAATGACCTGAGCTTTGACCATGCGCTTTCGTCCCAGTCATTGTCAAGCTCTATGTTATATAACGGTGCAGGACAGTTTTTGCCAAGCTCACGCATATCGAGAATGATTGCAGTATTTTCGTAGCGCGGAGCCATTGCAAGAACAGCGTCTGCACCGTTTTTTGTACCATCTGATGTCATATTGCGGGATGCTATATCTATGGCTTTGGCGTATCTGTATCTTCCGTTGCCGCCGGCAAAATGAGGAAGATGTCTGTCGGCAATATTTTTAAGCATATCAATATCACCGGCAAATGCATTGTGGCTTCCAAGTTCATCAGCTATTGTATTCATATGGCGGCTCAGATTATCAAGCTGCTTTTTGCAGCCGTCACACTCAGAATCCATCCATAAAAAGTACAGATATTCAGTCAGGGGTGCGCGCAGAATTATATTTCCTTCATTATCAAGTGTATCGAGGATTCCTTCATCAAGTACTGTCAGGCAGAGTGGTGTGCCGACAGCGGCGATACGTTTTGAACCGTATGACGTTATGTCAGCCGTGGAAACAGCAGAAGCGGCATGGGCTATTGTACCCCAGTCAGGAATCTCATGCGCTTCACGGATTGTTAAATCCCGGTCAGTAACCTCAGTGTCATTGTCCGCATTATTAAGTATTGCTGCAATCTTCTTTCTTGCACCGGAAGGTGCGGCATATATAATATCACCGCACATTATGGCACGTGTAAGCATGTCAAAATCATATGCAGTCTCAGGAATAGTCTCAATTACAGGCGAGACAATCTGGATAGACTTATTGTCTGCATTTTCATTTAATATTCCGTATATTACACGCGCATATTCACCGTCAGCATCAGCACCCTGATTCTGTGGAAGAAGATACCGGCAACCGTCAGGTGTGCCAGGTGAAGCTGCACGTTGCATGACACTCATGACACTTCCGAGCAGGGCTGCGAACGGAAGATATTCCTTGCTTCTTGTGTGAGAGCGTCCAAGTGTAATAGTGCTGTTGTCCGTAGCCGGGGCGGCAATGGCTTCAATACCAGCAGCTTTAAAGTAACGCACAAGATATTCCGTGTAATATCCCATATCGGGTATATACAGAGGTGAAGCTGTGTCAGCCTTAGAAGCAATATCGGCATGACGGATATTTACATTGGCAATATCAAAGCTCTCAGGCAGCTTTACGGCAGGGCGGGATGAAAGGCTGTTAAGAAATGCTTCAATTCTTGTTATTACGCCAACCTTGCTAAAATGCTCATCAACCTCTATCTGAAGATATGGCTTATCGCCCATCTCCTGTGCAAAGAGGTGGCTTATCACGCTGTCAGGGCCGCAGCCGTGATTGGTAAGGTATACGGCGTACAGGTTAGGATGATTGGCGATAAGCTTTGCACCTGATATTATGTGCTGTCCAAATGGCCAGTACAGGTTAGGATATTCATCGGATATATCCAGCGAATGTCCCGGCAGATGCGAGAGCGTTATGACCTTGTGGCCTCTTTCAAGCAGAAGCTCAGGTATTCCCATATTAAGCACAGGGTCGGACACGCCGTAATTACGTGTTACCAGTACAAGCACCTTATCATCAGGTCGGAGGCTGTCAAGCAGAAGCTTACCCTGCTTCTCAACGGCAGCAGTGTGCTTCCTGACAGCCATTGCACCGGCAAGAAGAGCCTTTGCACAGAAGGGTTTAGGAATGCCGAGAATCCTGCCAAGACCGACCATTGCACCTGCCATTGCTTCTTTTCCGAAATCAAGGTCGAATACCGGACTTAAGAGAGTTATTCCTTTCTCATCAAGCCCCATTGCGCGTCCTACGGATTCGGGAGCAGTCTGCATGTATACGCAGCCGTAATTGTGCTTCACATGGCTCTTTTCATGCTTCATTGTGTGAATTGTCGGGAGGAATATATAATCAACCTTCTGGTCAATAAGCTGTTTCATGTGACCGTAAATAAGCTTTACAGGGTAGCATGTCTCGCCACGCGCATATTCCTGTGACAGACGGATTGTTTCCTCATCTGTCGGGTGCGTCAGTACGACATTAAAACCGAGGAATGTGAAAAATGCATTTGCCATAGGAAAGAATTTGTGTATCATGAGCACAAAAGGAACGCCTACAGTCTTTTTTGCAGGGTCACGCACGCCGGTATATCCGTCAAGCAGAAGCTTGTCAGCCTGTCTGTAGAATTCGATATTTTTGCGTACCTCGGCATTGGTAGTATCAATATGCATTGCTTTGCCTGAAAAATCAAAGCCTGCAAATGTACTTTCCCTGTTACCTATATTTTTAAGTGCAAGCAGGGCAACACCGAAGGCGCCGCTTATACCAAAGTACGGATTGACGGTTATCCTGTCACCGTAGAATGTCCTGAATGCGGCTACAACAGCGGGATTATAGGCTACGCCTCCCTGAAGCACGATTTTGCTGCCTACAGGCTTGCTGCCGACAACCTTGTGAAGATAGTTGCGGATTACAGAATAGCACAGACCGGCAGCAATATCAGCCTGTGCAGCGCCTTCAGCGCATGCGGACGCTATGGCTGTCTCGATAAATACCGTGCAGCGCTCACCAAGGTCAACCGGTGCTTCTGAGCTGAGTGCAGCCGTACCAAAATCACCAATCGGAATGCCCATCCTTGCAGCCTGCTCCTCAATAAAGCTTCCCGTTCCGGCGGCACATATCTTATTCATCTGGAAGTCGGTGACATTTCCGTTGCGTATGCTTATATATTTGCTGTCTTGTCCGCCGATCTCAAACACAGTGTCGGCATCGGGAACACAGTGTACGGCTCCCTCAGCCTGTGCGGTAATCTCATCTATTATCGAATCGGCACCAAGCATGCGTCCTACGCGCTCACGTCCGGATCCTGTCACGCCCACGGATGTAAATTTAATCTCGCCAAAACGCTCCCTGATAGAATTAAGTCCGTTGCGGACAGCCGCCTCAGGATTGCCGGCGGTGCGCAGATACTGGTAATCGAGCAGCTCACCGCTGTCGGATATTATTACAAGGTCAGTGCTTGTCGAACCGATATCAATGCCGAGTGAGCAGCGGGAAGAATCCATCACGTATAAAGAAGAACTGCATGCAGCTGCTGGCGGATTCAGTGCGTAGCGGCTTAACGGTTCAAGCGTCTGAACTCTGTGAAGGTGGGACATTTTACAGGAATCCTTTATTTCTTCAAGTGTAAATGCTCCCGATGCGTTCAGTGCGGCACCGACAGCTCCGGCAAATGAAGCATGCGGCGGAACGATAAGCTCATCTGCTCCAAGGTCAAAGACATCGCGTATTGCCCTTATAACTCCGCTGTTATGCGTAACTCCGCCGCAGAAGGCAACCGGCTTGCTGATTGGAAGCGTGCGGACGATGGTTGCCTTGTAATTGCGGATCATCGCATAGCACAGACCAAGCAGAATGTCAGGCGTAGATACGCCCTCCTGCTGTCTGTGTATAATATCGGTCTTGGCGAATACCGCACATCTTCCGGAAAGGCGTGGTATTGACTCAGCCTTGTCTGCAAGTGCGGAATAGTCCTCAATTGCCAGACCAAGCCTCGACATCTGATCTTCAAAAAAGCTTCCGGTTCCTCCGGCGCAGTGTCCGTTGGTCGCAAACTGCGGAATCTCATGGATATTGGCTATATATCTTGAACCCTGACTGCCAATCTCTATTATGCTTCCGGCATCAGGTGCAATAAACAGCGTACCCTCAACGATTGCCGGGATATCCTCCATAAATACTGAGCCTGAGAGGGCATCATGCAAAAATGCCGCATCACTGCCGGTAATTCCGACAGCAAGGCGCTCTGCATTAATACAATCCGCATTAATACTTTTTATTGCAGAAGCTATTATATCGTTAAGACCATCTGTTAAAACCTCAGACGGGCGGTTATGGTGCGCACACTCCCACGAAGCGCATATTTCCCCGTTATTTATCAGAATTAATTTTACAGTTGACGTTCCCACATCAATACCTAACTGGAACATTTTGACTCTCCATTCCGCAGGCACCGGAGTGCCGCTAATAATTGACTTTAAATAAGAATAAATATATAATATTAGTTAGAAGAAACTAACAAATATTATATGCATCTACTTAATGGAGGTCGGTTGCCATGGCAACAAAAAATATATCAAATCTGTCTTTTGACTGGAATCAATACAAAGATTATCTTCACAATTCATGTCTGTTCAGGGGAATCCCTGAAGATAAATATACAAATGTCCTGTCATGCCTTCAGGCACGGATGGCTGTCTATAAGGCGGGCAACTCACTTGTGAATGCAGGTGACAGCAACTTCCGTGCAGGAATTCTGTTGGAGGGAAATCTTGAAGAATACATATATGACGAAAACGGAAATCAGGTTGTTATAAGACATCTTATCAGCGGGGGAGTATTTGGCGCGGAGCTTGCGTGCGGAAACTCACTTGCAAGCCAGTTCTATCTTGAAGCTGTTGAGGATTCCAAGGTGCTGCTGCTTGATTTTAAGGCACTTTTATCTGAGAGAACATTTACATGTCCGCACAGAATACAGGTTACGGCGAATCTCCTACAGGAGCTGTCCAATCAGATAACATTTTTTAATACAAAGGTGAGAATACTCAGTCAGAAAAAGCTGCGCGATAAGCTTAAGGTATATTTGCAGACGCAGCATATATCTGATGAAGGAATAATAAATCTTCCATACACAAGAAATAAGCTCGCAGAGTTCCTATATGTCGACAGAAGTGCGCTGTCACGCGAGCTCTGCCGGCTGCGCGATGAGGGAATACTCAGCTTCTCCGGTGCAAAGATAAGAGTGCTGGACAGGGGATTCCTTGCAGGGTAAGGGGAGATTTTTAAAACATATAATGACTAAGTGACGTTGAAAAATCAGCAAATCAACGCAGGGTGCTTCCGCTTGTTAGAGCTGGCAGCGGTACATAATGCGGCATATAACGCCGCATAAGTACCGGCCGCTCTAAAATCCTGCTAATGATTTTGCTGATTTTTCAACTGATATTCTGTGATTCTATAGATATATTATATTTTCCAAAAACTCCCTAATTAAAATATAATAAAAATTTTCAAAAACTTTAAATGTTGCCATAGCAACAGACATAATATGCTTTTATGGATAGAATAAGCTATCGTAAGTTAGAACAAACTAACTCAAAACGATAACGCTGACACAAGGTAACAGGAGGAGATATGAAAAAATTTTTATCAGCGGTACTTACAGCATGCATGCTTACAGTATTGGTTACAGGCTGCGGAAGCAGCACGGGTACAGGAACAACATCACAGGGAGATGGTTCACAGGCACAGAACTCACAGGCAGCCGTAGATGAGAAGGGTACACATAAGGTAACTGACCAGGCCGGCAATACGGTAGAGGTTCCTAATAAGATAACAAGAGTTGTAATCGACCAGATTCCGATTCTTTCAACGTATATGTCATATTTTAAGGGCTCTGCACCTTATATCGTTGGATATTGCGGTTCATTCAAGGATACAATAACAAAGACGGTTCTTAAGGATATCGCGCCTGAGCTTATGAAGTCATCAGATACGGTATATGCACAGAGCGACCTCAACATTGAAGAGATTATGAAGCTTAATCCTGACGTAATACTTTACAATGCCAATAATGCCAGCCATGCGCAGATCCTTAAGGAAAGTGGAATACCGAGCATTGGCTTTGCAACGGTGGGAGCAAGCACAGATGCAGATCCGATTGACAGATATCAGCAGTGGCTTGAGCTTCTTGAGGATGTATTCAACGAGGACGGCAAGATGAACGATTTTAAGAGCGCCGGTAACGCAATCGTTGCAGATGTTGGGAAGAGAATTGCAGCTGTTCCTCAGGATAAGAGACCGAGTGCTATGATTCTCTGGAAATATTCGGATGGTGTTCCACAGGTATCAGGCAATGGAACATTCGGTACATTCTGGCTCAAGAGACTTGGAGTTAAGGATGTGGTAGTTGATGAGGCAAAGGGCTTTACACAGGTAAATATGGAGCAGGTATACAGATGGGATCCTGACATACTTTTCCTTGACGGACCGGGACTTCTCTCGCTCAGGACAGCTGATGTCATTGAAAATAGGGTTCAGGGAACGGATTTTTCAACCTTAAGTGCGGTTAAGAATAAGAGAGTATATGATACAACACTCGGAATGTGGAACTGGTTTACACCTAATCCGGATGCACCGCTTGTATATGCATGGCTTGCATGTAAGACATATCCGGAAGTGTTTGCAGATTATCCCCTTGAGCAGACAATCAAGGATTATTACCAGAAGTGGTACGGCTACACGGTAACGGATGCAGATATGGCAGAGATGCTTCAGTATTAAATTGGAAGCAGGGAATAATGAAAGACAGTTTATTAATAAAAAAGGGGCATTTCACGGTACTTGCAATAGTTCTCATGATTGCACTGCCACTGGTTATAGGAATACTGTGTATGTGTGCGGGAAGAATGAAGGTGCCGGTAAGCGATGTCATTAATGCTCTGGCAAGCCTTATAACAGGCGAAAAAGGAAATATACAGAACTATTCAATAATAGTAAGGCTTCGTCTGCCACGTATTCTTATGGCTATTATCGTTGGTGCAGGGCTTACCTGCGCCGGCGACACATTTCAGGCGCTATTTTCCAATCCGCTTGCGACACCGGATATTCTCGGTGTAACGAGCGGAACGTGTGTGGGAGCGATCCTTGCGATAATTATGTCCTGCGGAATACTTGAGACACAGCTTATTGCGCTTGTATTCGGGCTTGTGTCTGTATTTTTTACAATAAAGGTTGCAGGCAGAAACCAGAGTGGCTCAATGGTATATCTTGTGCTCGCCGGTGTGATTGCATCATCGCTTTTTAATGCGATAGGCTCACTTCTTAAGTATACGGCAGACCCGCAGGATAAGCTGCCTGAGATTACTTACTGGCTTATGGGAAGCTTTACAAGTGCAACATATGAGAAGATTCTTGTAGGTTCTCCGCTTATAATTATCGGAATAGTTGTTATATACCTTCTGAGATGGAGGCTTAACATCCTTGCACTCAGTGAGGATGAGGCAAAGGCGAGCGGTATTGATATAAAAAAGACGAGAATGACATTTATTCTTGCATCAACGCTTATTACAGCGTCAGCAGTGTCGATGTGCGGCCAGGTAGGCTGGATAGGGCTCCTTATACCGCACTGCGCAAGAATGCTTGTGGGAAGCAACAACAGATATGTTGTTCCGGTCAGCATAAGCCTCGGAGCAAGCTTTATGATAATAATAGACACGTTATCAAGAACAATCAGTGTGATTGAGCTGCCGCTCTCGGTACTTACAGCGATTATCGGAGCACCGGTATTCATTTCACTGCTTAACAGAAACAGGAGTAATTTGCGATGATTCTTGAGGTTGAAAATGGCTGCTTTGGATATCCTAAGCAGGAAGAGATATTGACTGATATTAATATAAAGCTTGAAGAGGGACACATTCTGTCGGTGCTTGGACCTAACGGAATAGGCAAGACAACTCTACTTAAATGCATGATAGGGCTTATGCCGTGGAGCCGCGGACGTTCGCTGCTTACAGGAAAGGATATACGCACGCTTAAGTCTAAGGAGATATGGAACATGATTTCATATATTCCGCAGACACACGGCTTTTCATTTTCATATACCGGACTTGAGATGGTAATGCTCGGACGCAGTTCGCATCTGGGACTGTTCAGTCAGCCCGGTCACAGGGAGATAGAGATGGCTGAGGCAATGATGGAAAAGGTAGGAATTACCAGGCTTGCCGATAAGGACTGCAACCGCATGAGCGGAGGCGAGCTTCAGATGGTGCTTATTGCGAGGGCACTGATAAACGAACCGAAGCTTATAATCCTTGATGAGCCGGAGACAGGACTTGATTTTCATAATCAGATTCTTGTACTCAACATGGTTGAAAAATTAGCCCATGAGGAAAATATAGGTGCTATAATGAATACACATTATCCGACTAACGCAATGAGCATTGCGGACGAAGCACTTATGATGAACCGCAAGGGAGACAGATTCTATGGCCCTACCGGAGATATTTTGAATGAGAGTAATATATCTAAGTCATTTGATGTAAATGTTGTCGTTGACGAGATTATGTATCAGAACAGAACCATAAGAAGCGTTGTGCCGGTATCGCTGGCATAGCAGGGCAGGAGTGTGAGGCAGGAAGCTATGGGAACAGATGTAAGACTGGGTGCAATGGACGGAGTATTCACGGTTGCCGGGGTAAGACCGGCAAGAGACGGAATGACAATATCGAGGGATGCCGGACTTGGCTCGGAGAACACAGTAACATTTTTTGCGCTTGGCGCAGGAACTTCAATAAGCAGGGAACGTTATGACATGACATCCATGTATATTGGGGCATTGGGAGAAGCGGTATTTCTGACTGGAGACGATGCCGGGAGGCAAAGCTTCTTGGATGGGGATATGCTTATTGTACCCGGTGGAACGCTCTGCGGAGTGGAGAGCGGCAGCGGTGCAGTTTATACAGAAATTATTATTAAAAAGGAGATTAATATGAACAATTTAGTAAAAGCAGGAGAAGTAATGAAGCTTAAGAATCTTATCCAGTATGAGGAAGGAAGCATAAGCAACCTTGATATTGTAAGCAACCCTACAATGAAGTTTGTGCTTATGGCATTTGACGAGGGTACAGGTCTTCAGCCACACCGCGCACCGGGTAATGCGATTATATTTGCACTTGAGGGCAAGGCTGTAATCGGTTACGAGGGCAAGGATTACACTATCTCGGCAGGAGAGAATTTCCGCTTTGAGAAGAACGGACTTCACAGCGTTACTGCTGACGGTAAGTTCAAGATGGCATTACTGCTTGTGATTGAGTAACAGTAAGGCTATCGGAGCATGGAAGAATCCGGAAAATTAAAATATTAAAAGATACGCCATCCGGTGCAGTGCCGGGGGGCGTATCTTTTTACTTTTCTGAGATAATGGTTTTCGCATAATCTGAACAATTACGCTGTACCCAAACGATAGTTAAATGCTTGCGGCTTGCCTGTACGGCTGATATAATAAAAGATAAGTTATACGACAGGTTAATAACATTATAATACAGTGCGTGACAGATGTTGAATGGAGGAGTTAAGAAGTGGCAGATTTGGATAACAGCAAGGATTTGATTAGTGTATTGTGGAGTGGGGCAGATATCTTACGTTCCAAGATGGATGCTAATGAATATAAGGACTATTTATTAGGAATTGTATTTTATAAATATCTTTCGGATTCATTTCTTATAAAGGCGTATGACCTTATGTATGACGAAAAGCCTGAATCGATTAATGCGGCATTGGAAGCATATAAGGAGGCAATGTCTGAGGATAATGAAGACAAAGCAGAACTAAGGGAACAGATAATTCGCGAATGTCATTATCTCATTGAACCGGAGCTTACATATTCATGTTTTGCTGATGCAGCACGCAATAATACATTTAACCGTGAACAGCTTCAGAAGGCATTCAACAATATTGAACAGAGCGGTGAGATGTTTGCGGATCTGTTTGATGATATTGATCTATATTCAAGCAGGCTTGGAACAGGAGACCAGAAGCAGAGTGATACGATAGCCAGCCTGATTAAGGAGATTGACAAGGTTGATCTGCTTAATTCAGATGCAGAGGTGCTTGGCAATGCATATGAATATCTGATTGGACAGTTTGCATCGGAGACGGGCAAGAAAGCAGGGGAATTCTATACTCCGCAGGCTGTGTCAAAGATTCTCACAAGAATAGCAATAACGGGGCAGGAGACATTAAAAGGCTTGTCGGTATATGACCCTTGTATGGGATCGGGCTCGCTCCTTCTGAATGCCAAGAGATATTCCAAAGACCCTCATAATATCAAATATTTTGGACAGGAGCTTAACACTTCAACTTATAATCTGGCAAGGATGAATATGATACTTCACGGAGTCCATCCGGATAACCAGAAGCTTCATCATGGCGATACGCTTGATGAGGACTGGCCTACAGGCGAGGAGACAGATTTTAACATGGTGCTCATGAATCCTCCATATTCATCCAAATGGAGCGCTGCGGCAGGATTCCTGCAGGATGAGCGCTTTAGTGATTATGGTGTGCTTGCTCCAAAGTCAAAGGCAGACTATGCATTTTTGCTTCATGGATTATATCATCTCAAAAGTAACGGAACTATGGCAATTGTACTTCCTCATGGTGTACTGTTCAGAGGTGCGGCAGAGGGAAAGATAAGAGAAAAGCTGCTTCGTTCAGGTAATATATATGCAGTTATCGGACTGCCTGCGAACCTATTTTATAACACATCAATTCCTACATGCATAATTATACTCAAGAAACACAGAGAGGGACGTGATGTACTTTTTATTGATGCTTCCAAGAAATTTGTAAAAGGCAAGAAGCAGAATGAGATGAGTGATGAGCACATAGAAGAGGTGCTTAATCTGTATAACAGGCGTGAAAGTGTTGACAAGGAAGCGTACCTTGCAACCTTTGAAGATATTGAAAAGAATGACTTCAACCTTAATATTCCACGGTATGTTGATAATTTTGAAAAAGAAGAAGAGATAGATATTAATTCACTTCTTGCAGACATGCAGCAGACGGACAGAGAGATTGCAGAGACGCAGGCAGAATTCGTATCACTTCTTAAAGAACTTACATCTGACGATGAGGAAACTATGGCGTCAATTAACAGATTTATTAGTATGATGGAGAAGGATTGAATCATACGGGAGATGATTTTAACTGTTAGCTTGCGGTTATGCAGGCTTGGAAATGGAGGTTGACGTGAACGAAAATGTGAAAAAACCGAAGGTTAGGTTCAAAGGGTATGAGGACGCTTGGGAACAGCGTAAGCTTCCTGAATTTGTAACATTTTATAATGGACAAACTTATACACCTGATGATGTACAAGAGTCTGGAACATTGGTACTCCGATCATCCAATGTAAAAAATGGTGAAATCGTAGATGCGGACAATGTTTATATCAATCCTGAGATTGCTTCTGCTGATAATGTCCAAGAAGGAGATATTATCGTTGTTGTAAGAAATGGTTCGCGAGCTTTAATCGGAAAACACGCACAAATAAAGGATCCTAAGCCAAATACTGTGATTGGTGCGTTTATGAGTGGTATGCGTTCAGAGCATTCTTCGTTTGTGAATGCTTTGCTTGATACATCAGCTTTCGAGAATGAAATCGCAAAAAATATGGGAGCGACAATAAATCAGATTACAGGATATATGTTCTCGAAAATGGAGTTCGTGATTCCAACGGATGATGAACAAGAGAAGATTGGTGAGTATTTTGCAAACCTCGACCACCTCATCACTCTTCACCAGCAAAAGTGTGAAGAACTTCAAAAAATTAAGAAATTTATGCTACAGAACATGTTTGTCTAGGAGAAAGTGTGAAAAAATGGGAAAAATAATTTTATATCACGGCACTCCGAATGAATTTGTTACACCGGTTTATGGCGGTGGAGATGACAAGCATGATTATGGACGTGGATTTTATCTGACGGAGAACATAGACCTTGCTAAGGAGTGGGCGGTATGCAGACCGAATGACAAGAATGGCTGGGTTCATAAATACGAATTAGACAGCGACGGTTTAAGGATTCTTGATTTTCAGGAGAAAAATGTATTGGCGTGGCTTGCTGAACTGATGAAGCACAGAGACGCATCGGATACAAAAAGATACAGAGTTTTGGCAGCGGGATTTATAGACAAGTATGGAATCGATACCGATGAATATGACGTAATAAAGGGTTGGAGAGCCAACGCATCATATTTTTATATAGCGAAAGAATTTGTCAGGGATAATATTGATGTGGATATTCTTGAAGAGCTGCTTTCTCTGGGCGGGCTTGGAATACAGTATTGCATTAAGAGTGAGCTGGCATATTCTAAGCTGAAAGAGATAGAGGCTGACAAAATATCAGTTGATTATGCTGAATTTAACGACAGATACAATCTGAGAGATATCGAAGCAAGGAAGAACATGCGTGATTTGGTTGATTCAGATGCTAATAAAGTAACCAATGTATTCAGCACATTGTTTTAGAGGTAGTGGAATGAGAGCTTATTCGGAAGCTTATTTGGGAGATGTAGTGGAGAATCAGGGAAAACTTTTTGATTATGTTGCACAGACATTTCCTGAGACAGATACGGAAGATTTTATTAATAAATATATGAGCAGCAGGACGCGCAAATGCATTGATAATGCGATGGCATATGTGAATACAATGGATGCAAAAGAATTATGGAAGTACTTTACGGATAATGAAGACTATAAAATGAAAAAAGGTCAGGCACTTGGCGGATTCATGCCGGATTGGATTGGCGAATTCTATGCTTATTATCAGTGGTATTATAATATACCAAGTGCGGAAATCGTGCAGAAAATTCCGGTTGATTTCCTTAAAAAAGCATACTACGGTTTGCACGATTTGGAACTGGAATTAGCAGTGCAGAAAGTTGGTGAAGTATAGTGGAGGTTATCTGCTTTCATAACCCGGATGAAGAAAATGGGTATATGAGCAACTGGTTTCTATCTGATTTTACCATTGATGGCGTAAAGTTTACTTCAATGGAACAATATATGATGTATAGCAAAGCTGTGTGTTTTAATGACAAAGTAATCGCTGAGCAGATTTTGAATACACAGGATGTTGCGCATATTAAAGAACTTGGGCGAAGCGTCTTAGACTATAACGAGAATATCTGGAATGGAATGCGCCAGATTATTATATACGAGGGATTACTTGCAAAATTTACTCAGAATGATTCAATACGTGAACAGCTGAAAAGCACAGGAAATGCAATTCTTGCCGAATGTGCAGTGCATGACTGTATATGGGGAATAGGGCTTGCAATGGATAATCCTAAACGGTTAGATATAAGTCAATGGAGGGGTCAGAACCTACTGGGATACGCACTAATGATGGTTAGAAACAGAATTTAGGACTGCTTTTTGGGAACAGCGTAAGTTGGGGGATGTACTAATTAGCTTGCAGAATAATACCCTTTCCAGAGCCGATTTATCAAATAAATCGGGCGTTGCAAAAAATGTTCATTATGGTGATGTGCTTATCAAGTTTGGAGAGGTCTTAGATGTAAGCAAAGAGCAGCTTCCGATGATTTTGGATGAAAGTGTTTTAATTAAATATAAAGCCTCTTTTTTGCAGAATGGAGATGTGATTGTTGCTGATACAGCAGAAGACTCAACTGTTGGGAAATGCAGTGAAATAGCGGGATTAAATGATGAAGTGATTCTGTCTGGACTGCATACTATTCCATACAGGCCAATAGAAAAATTTGCCACTGGATATTTGGGATATTATCTAAATTCAGGCGCATATCATAATCAGTTGATACCTTTAATGCAGGGGATAAAAGTTACATCGATTTCAAAATCCGCTATGCAGGATACAGATATTATTTATCCTAAATCAAAGGAAGAGCAGGCTAAAATCGGTAAATATTTTCAGTCTCTCGACCACCTCATCACTCTTCACCAGCGAGAGTGTGAGCAGGCAAAAAAATATAAAAAATATATGCTTCAAAAAATGTTTCCTCAAAATGGTTCAAATGTTCCGGAGATAAGATTTTCAGGATTTACTTACGCTTGGGAACAGCGTAAGCTTCCTGAATTTGTAACATTTTATAATGGACAAACTTATACACCTGATGATGTACAAGAGTCTGGAACATTGGTACTCCGATCATCCAATGTAAAAAATGGTGAAATCGTAGATGCGGACAATGTTTATATCAATCCTGAGATTGCTTCTGCTGATAATGTCCAAGAAGGAGATATTATCGTTGTTGTAAGAAATGGTTCGCGAGCTTTAATCGGAAAACACGCACAAATAAAGGATCCTAAGCCAAATACTGTGATTGGTGCGTTTATGAGTGGTATGCGTTCAGAGCATTCTTCGTTTGTGAATGCTTTGCTTGATACATCAGCTTTCGAGAATGAAATCGCAAAAAATATGGGAGCGACAATAAATCAGATTACAGGATATATGTTCTCGAAAATGGAGTTCGTGATTCCAACGGATGATGAACAAGAGAAGATTGGTGAGTATTTTGCAAACCTCGACCACCTCATCACTCTTCACCAGCAAAAGTGTGAAGAACTTCAAAAAATTAAGAAATTTATGCTACAGAACATGTTTGTCTAGGAGAAAGTGTGAAAAAATGGGAAAAATAATTTTATATCACGGCACTCCGAATGAATTTGTTACACCGGTTTATGGCGGTGGAGATGACAAGCATGATTATGGACGTGGATTTTATCTGACGGAGAACATAGACCTTGCTAAGGAGTGGGCGGTATGCAGACCGAATGACAAGAATGGCTGGGTTCATAAATACGAATTAGACAGCGACGGTTTAAGGATTCTTGATTTTCAGGAGAAAAATGTATTGGCGTGGCTTGCTGAACTGATGAAGCACAGAGACGCATCGGATACAAAAAGATACAGAGTTTTGGCAGCGGGATTTATAGACAAGTATGGAATCGATACCGATGAATATGACGTAATAAAGGGTTGGAGAGCCAACGCATCATATTTTTATATAGCGAAAGAATTTGTCAGGGATAATATTGATGTGGATATTCTTGAAGAGCTGCTTTCTCTGGGCGGGCTTGGAATACAGTATTGCATTAAGAGTGAGCTGGCATATTCTAAGCTGAAAGAGATAGAGGCTGACAAAATATCAGTTGATTATGCTGAATTTAACGACAGATACAATCTGAGAGATATCGAAGCAAGGAAGAACATGCGTGATTTGGTTGATTCAGATGCTAATAAAGTAACCAATGTATTCAGCACATTGTTTTAGAGGTAGTGGAATGAGAGCTTATTCGGAAGCTTATTTGGGAGATGTAGTGGAGAATCAGGGAAAACTTTTTGATTATGTTGCACAGACATTTCCTGAGACAGATACGGAAGATTTTATTAATAAATATATGAGCAGCAGGACGCGCAAATGCATTGATAATGCGATGGCATATGTGAATACAATGGATGCAAAAGAATTATGGAAGTACTTTACGGATAATGAAGACTATAAAATGAAAAAAGGTCAGGCACTTGGCGGATTCATGCCGGATTGGATTGGCGAATTCTATGCTTATTATCAGTGGTATTATAATATACCAAGTGCGGAAATCGTGCAGAAAATTCCGGTTGATTTCCTTAAAAAAGCATACTACGGTTTGCACGATTTGGAACTGGAATTAGCAGTGCAGAAAGTTGGTGAAGTATAGTGGAGGTTATCTGCTTTCATAACCCGGATGAAGAAAATGGGTATATGAGCAACTGGTTTCTATCTGATTTTACCATTGATGGCGTAAAGTTTACTTCAATGGAACAATATATGATGTATAGCAAAGCTGTGTGTTTTAATGACAAAGTAATCGCTGAGCAGATTTTGAATACACAGGATGTTGCGCATATTAAAGAACTTGGGCGAAGCGTCTTAGACTATAACGAGAATATCTGGAATGGAATGCGCCAGATTATTATATACGAGGGATTACTTGCAAAATTTACTCAGAATGATTCAATACGTGAACAGCTGAAAAGCACAGGAAATGCAATTCTTGCCGAATGTGCAGTGCATGACTGTATATGGGGAATAGGGCTTGCAATGGATAATCCTAAACGGTTAGATATAAGTCAATGGAGGGGTCAGAACCTACTGGGATACGCACTAATGATGGTTAGAAACAGAATTTAGGACTGCTTTTTGGGAACAGCGTAAGGTTTCAGATATTGCAACAATTACTGCGGGCGGAACGCCAAGCACATCAAAACCTTCGTATTGGAAACCAAAAGAAATTCCATGGTTATCATCTGGCGAAGTTCATAAAAAGTATGTGACTGAAACGGATAATATGATTTCAGAAGAAGGTTTGAATAATTCAAGTGCAAAATGGATTGAAGAGGGTTCAGTACTAATTGCTTTGGCTGGACAAGGAAAAACTCGTGGAACTGCCGCAATTGCAAGGATTCCCCTTACTACTAATCAATCTATTGCAGCTATAAAATTTGATGAGAGCGTCTCTCCTGATTATGCGTTTCAGAACTTAGATTCAAGGTATGATGAGTTAAGAAATATATCATCGGGAGATGGTACTAGAGGCGGTCTAAACAAACAATTGCTTTCTGATTTAGAAATAACGCTCCCAACATTGGAAGAACAAAAGAAATTAGGAGATTATTTTTACACTCTCGACCACCTCATCACTCTTCACCAACATAAGCCAATTCAGCAAAAATATAAAAATGATTAACAATATTAATAAAAAGATTTTACACGGGGAGGTGACTTAATATGATGTATCCATTTATGACGTTAAATGACGAAACGGAGATAGTTCACTCGGATATGAATGCCGATGGAACTGTGAAAGTTTACATTGAAACACCTGACGCAGAAGATGGTTTTCATAATCTTACTTGCTATTTACCATCATATAAGATTACAGAGAACAATGGATATACGGACGAAGAAGTTGAAAAGTTTATGGAAATAATAAAATCAACAGCGCACCTTATAATGGAGTTTTCAAAAGAGGGAGGATTTGAAAATGCCTCAGGTTTTTAAAGTTGGTGCATATTGGGTGTATTTTTGGGCAAATGAAGGTGAACCTATAGAGCCGATACATGTTTCACATATCGGAGGGAAGTCCCAAGAAGAATGCTACGAAAGTGTGGATAACAGCAGCAGGAAAATGCATTGTGGATAATAATTTATCTAACATACCCAAAACAGCATTAAGGAATATTGTTAGAATAATTGAAGCAAGAAGTGATGAAGTAATAGAGAAGTGGATATACTTTTTTGGCGATATAAGGTATTACTGTTGATTGATTAAGATAATGCTATAACAATGCTGTATATAAACTAGTGCGCAGGATGATTTGCAGCTACAGGTTGGGAACAGCGTAAGTTAGATGATGTAGTTGAATTTCTTGATACAATGAGAAAACCTTTAGAAGGTGCAAAACGCATTTCTGGCCCGTATCCATATTATGGAGCCTCTGGTATTGTTGATTATGTGGATGGATATTTATTCGACGAAGAGTTGATATTGTTAAGTGAAGATGGTGCCAATATTACTGACAGAAATTATCCGGTATGCTTTCTAGCAAGCGGAAAATACTGGGTAAATAACCATGCGCATGTTCTTCGAACAAAGCCGGGAAATGAAAATAATTTTATTTGCAATTCATTAGAACGAAAAGACTATACGCAATATAATACAGGAATGGCAATGCCAAAACTTAATAAGGAGACATGTAAAAAAATCACTATTTTATGCCCTGAATTTGAAGAGCAAAAGAAAATTGGAGATTATTTTAGAAGTCTTGATAACATCATCACTCTTCACCGGTGACAGACAAATTATATTAAAGTATGGCAAATTGCCAATATGTTATTATATTGTGCAGACATGTTGTTCGCGATTAATTGAAATAAGAGCTGTTTTAAAATGTATAAGTACACTTCAGAATATTTTGTAACGAGAATTTCAGATACGGTATCATGTATGCGTGGAGGAATTGGATTATATGGCAATGATGACAGTTTATCATGGCGGATATGAGGCAGTGGAATATCCGGAGATACGAGTGGGGCGCAATACAAAGGATTTTGGAACGGGATTTTATTGCACAATTATAAAAGAGCAGGCGGAGAGATGGGCCCGGAGATATTCGGATAAAATTGTTTCAATATATGATGTTATTTTAAATGAGAAACTGAATATCAAAGAATTTGATGGTATGACGGAAGAATGGCTTGACTTTATTGTTGCTTGCCGAAGTGGAAAAAGCCATGATTATGATATTGTGATTGGAGCCATGGCAGACGATCAGATATATAATTATGTATCAGATTACATAGATGGTGTTATTACGAGAGAGCAGTTCTGGGTACTTGCAAAATTCAAATATCCAACACATCAGATAGTTTTTTGTACGCAGCATGCATTGGATTGTTTGAAATATAGAGGATGTGAGGTGCTTTGATGATAGGAGCCGGCAGGGAAGATAAAGCGGATAATGATTTATTTTATACATGTTCACTGATTGAATATATAGCCAGAAAGACGAAAAATCTTCGCTCGGATGTAGTTGCAAAGCTTGGCAGAGACAGATTGGACAGAATTTATAATCTGGCAGACGTGTATCATTGTGACAATATAGACAGGGTAAGTGATGACTTTATTAAGGAAGCCAACATAGAGGATGGGGATTTTGATAATGTCAGCGAGTGCATGTATGCAATCCCTTCATATTGGGATATCGGTAAAGTTTATAAGCGTCTTATAAAAAAGGTTGCAACAGATAAAGATGAAAATACAATTGACGCGCTGATTGATGTCTACAACTCATTCATTAGTCCAAAGATAGATGATTATAACAGCAGTGTGTATTACGAAAATCCATCATATATATATGAATCATATAAAAATGGAGAATTGTTATAGGAATATTAATATGGAAGTATCATTTTTGATTTGGATTTAAAGAGATAATCCTATAACGGAGCTTACACATAGATGATTTTGCACGTTGATTCGCAACTACAGGTTGGGAACAGCGTAAGTTAGATGATGTAGTTGAATTTCTTGATACAATGAGAAAACCTTTAGAAGGTGCAAAACGCATTTCTGGCCCGTATCCATATTATGGAGCCTCTGGTATTGTTGATTATGTGGATGGATATTTATTCGACGAAGAGTTGATATTGTTAAGTGAAGATGGTGCCAATATTACTGACAGAAATTATCCGGTATGCTTTCTAGCAAGCGGAAAATACTGGGTAAATAACCATGCGCATGTTCTTCGAACAAAGCCGGGAAATGAAAATAATTTTATTTGCAATTCATTAGAACGAAAAGACTATACGCAATATAATACAGGAATGGCAATGCCAAAACTTAATAAGGAGACATGTAAAAAAATCACTATTTTATGCCCTGAATTTGAAGAGCAAAAGAAAATTGGAGATTATTTTAGAAGTCTTGATAACATCATCACTCTTCACCAACATAAGCCAATCCAACAAATAATCTACATAAGCAATCAACAATTCTACAATGTATATTTTGGGAGAAGATAATAATGAACCATGAGCAACTGAAAGAATTTATCTGGGATAATTACAGCGTCAGACCGGATTATCCATGGGCGAAATATCCGGATTATGAGGTGTTCCGGCACAGCGGTAATAGAAAGTGGTTTGCCATTATTATGAGTGTACCGGAAGGCAGGCTTGGACTGAAGGGTGACGGAATCGTGGATATAGTCAATTTCAAATGTGAGCAGGCTCTGATAGGTTCTTTACTTGGAGAAGAAGGATTCTATCCGGCATATCACATGAGCAAGTCAAGCTGGATTACAGCTGCGCTGGATGGAATTGTATCAGATAATAAAATAAAGCTGCTTTTGGATATGAGTTACGAAGCAACAGCAGCGCAGGAATGGAGATTAGTATGTCGGAATTAGAGTCAGTGATTGAAAGAAAGCTTATAGACCAGCTTGTATATGGAGATTCACAGTGGGTATACAGGGAAGACCTGAAGACAGAAGATGATTTATGGAAGAATTTCAGGTACATACTTGAGCAGAATAACAAAGACAGGCTTAATGGGGAACCGCTTTCTGATGCGGAGTTTGAACAGGTGAAGAACCAGCTGCAGTTTTCCTCATTTTATAAGGCGGGGGAATGGCTTGTCGGCGAGAACGGCAAGGTGATGGTTCATGTGCAGCGTGACACACAGAAACTTCATCTTGTGGTTATGAATCATGAGCATATAGCGGGCGGAAGCAGCGTGTATGAAGTCATTAACCAGTATAGCGCATTGCAATCAGATGATGAAGATGTGAGAGGCAGAAGATTCGATGTAACACTTATGATTAACGGGCTTCCAATGATTCACATTGAATTAAAGAACAGACAGCATTCATATATGGATGCATTCTGGCAGATAAAGAAATATATAGGCGAGGGCAAATTTACAGGCATTTTTTCAGCGGTTCAGATGTTTGTAATAAGCAATGGAGTTGATACAAGATATTTTTCTGCTGCGGGTGACACAGAGCTTAATCCCAAGTTTATAAGCGGCTGGCTTGACAGGAATAACGAGGCAGTATCTGATTATCTTGATTTTGCAAGGTGTGTTCTTCGTATACCAGAGGCGCATGAGATGATAGCAAGATATACTGTGCTTGATGAAGACGCAAAGAGGCTGATACTCCTGCGTCCATATCAGATTCATGCAATAGAATCAATACGTGAGGCATCCAAGACAGGGAATTCGGGCTTTGTGTGGCATACAACAGGCTCAGGCAAGACGTTGACATCTTATAAGGCAACAAGGAATCTTCTTATGGATATTCCATCAATTGATAAAGCCATATTCCTTATAGACAGAAAGGATCTTGATACACAGACTTCAATGGCATTTCAGGCATATGCCAATAATGATCTGATTGACGTTGATGAAACGGATAATGTTAATGATCTTAAGAAAAAGCTGAAATCAGCCGACAGACAGGTTATTGTAACAACAATACAGAAGCTGCAGATTCTGACAATGCGCAGACTTCAGGAAGGAACGGCTGATTATAACAGAATCAGGAATCTCAAGATTGCATTTGTGGTTGACGAATGCCACAGGGCAGTTACGCCTAATACCAAGAGAGAGCTTGAAAGATTTTTTGCAAGATCAATGTGGTATGGGTTTACAGGAACGCCGAGATTTGCAGAGAATCCGTATCCACAGCTTGGAGACCTGCCACGCACAACAGAAGAGCTTTACGGCGCCTGCCTTCACAAATATACAATTCAGAATGCAATCCGTGACAAAGCTGTTCTCGGCTTTCAGGTTGAGCATAATGGGCCTAAGAACATGGTGGATGAGACAGATACGGATGTATATGATAATGAAGCACACATGCTTAAGGTAATAGATGTTATTCTTAACAAATCATACTATAAGCTTGGATTCCAGAATGGCAAGGGCATGACATATGAGGGAATGCTTACTGCAAGTTCAATACAGATGGCACAGAAATACTATGATTTAATAAAGAAGGTTAAAAATGGTGAGACATCTGTTAAGATTGACGATAAGATTAAGCAGGTGCTTCCGGATTTTCCTAAATTTGCGATTACATATTCAGTAACGGAGAATGAAGAAGGCTCTCATGTTAACCAGCAGAAGATGCAGCAGTCTCTTGATGATTATAACGAAATGTTTGGTACAAAATATGACATTTCGCAGATACAGAGCTATAACAGTAATCTGAACAAGCGGCTTGCAAGAAAAGATGCAAGATTCAAAAGCAGAAAAGAGCAGCTTGATCTGGTTATTGTAGTGGACAGGCTTCTGACCGGATTTGATGCACCGTGCATGTCAACGATATTTATAGACAGGCAGCCGATGGGGCCGCATGACCTTATACAGGCATTTTCAAGGACTAACAGAATATTTGATAAGAATAAATCATACGGACAGATTGTTACATTCCAGGCACCGCGCATGTTCAAGGAATGCGTTGATAAGGCTGTAATGCTGTATTCGGCAGGCGGTACGGGGGATGTCATGCCTGCAGAGTGGGAGGATGTTGAACCGGCATTTTGTAAGGCACTGGCTGCACTCAGGATTGCGGCGGCAGCTCCTGACGAAGTCCCGGGAATGTCTGAAAGGGAAAAAGAAGTCTTTGTTAAGATGTTCCAGAATTTTGACAGGCTGTTTGCGCAGCTTAAGTCATTTACCGATTATAGTGATGACATGCTTGCAGGTTATGGAATTACGGAGCAGGAATATGAGGACTATGCAGCGCACTATTTTAATGTAAAAGCAGAGATAGAAGCGGGCAGGGATGAGCATGAAGGCAGAGATGATGAGATTGAAGCTGATATGGATTATGAACTTATGGCGTACAGTAATACGCGGATTGACTATGAATATATAATTAATCTCATCCAGAATATTGTATCACCGGATGAAGATGCTGCAGATATAACGCCTGAGGCGAGACAGAAGAAGATTGATGAAGTTAAGCAGTATATTGAGGAGCTGAGAAAAGATAATCCTAAGATTGCAGATATAATGTCTTCATTAATCTATGAGATAGAGCTTGACGAGAAGCGTTACAGGGGAAAGTCGATTCTTAATATTGTTGAAAATATGAAGAATGAGTGCATTGATAAGGTTGTTAATGATTTCTGTGTTGTGTGGTATGCGTCAAGGGATGATATTATGTATGCAGCTACACATTACAGAAATGGTGAGATACCTAACGAGAGTGCAATCAAAGCAACTGTCGATTATGCAGGATACAAGGCAGCACAGGAGAAAGCTATGCCTAAGTTCAAATTCTACGCCCAGATGATTAAAGAGCTGAAGAAAATACTTGATGAGGAGATAAAGCCACTTATATCAGCGTAAGCACCAAGAAGAAACGGAGGTAGCTTATGCCAAACAATGCTGACAGTACAGCACTTTTTTGTGACTATTACAGACAATGGGTAGATATTTATAAGAAAGATGCAATAAGAGAAGCCACAATGTCCAAATATCTTATGACACAGAAGTGGGTTGAACGTCTTGCACCTGAATTAAAGGTGTCGGAACTCACAAGGACAGCGTACCAGCAGCTTCTGAATGACTATGCAAAGGAGCACGAAAGACAGACTACGCTTGACTTTCACCATCAGCTCAAGGGAGCAATACTGGATGCGGTTGATGAGGGACTGATAGATCGTGATCCTACGAGAAAGGCAATTATAAAGGGCAGAACACCGAGAGCCAAGAAGATAAAATATCTTAACCAGTTTGAACTGCATACTCTGATTGCCAGTCTTGACATAAGAGAAGAACCTAACTGGGACTGGTTCATACTGCTGGTTGCAAAAACCGGGATGCGCTTTTCTGAGGCGCTTGCAATTACGCCGGCAGACTTTGATTTTTCAAGACAGACATTATCTGTAAGTAAGACATGGGACTACAAAGGGGATGGTGGATTCTTACCGACCAAGAATAATTCATCTGTGAGGAAAATACAGATAGACTGGCAGATTGTTGTCAAATTCTCGGAGCTGGTCAAGGGGATGCCTGAAGATAAGCCGATATTTGTGGGTGAATCCAAGATATATAATTCCACAGTCAATGATGTACTGACAAGGCATTGCAGAGACTGTGGAATATCTGTAATATCTATTCACGGACTCCGGCACACACATGCGTCGCTGCTTTTATTTGCAGGAGTATCAATTGCCAGTGTAGCCAGAAGACTTGGACATGCAAGCATGACAACAACACAGAAAACATATCTGCATATTATTCAGGAGTTAGAGAATAAGGATGTGGATCTGGTAATGCGTACATTGTCAGGCCTGTAAAATAGTATGGTAATATCGTTACTGTAACTGATAATGCTTACGCTGATATTGTTATTGAAAATTTTCCCAAAAGTAGTAATATGGATATTAAGACACTAAAATAATTTGTTGGGTATATACAGCTTTGGGAGAAAATAATTGAAATATACAGATACATATAATTACGGGAATAACCGGAAAAAAGGCCGGAATATTAAGTGGATGCTGCCGCTGCTTGTACTTATCATCTGCGGGGCTTTGTTATGTGCAGTTATGAAAAAGGCATATGCGTCTGAAAGGGAGCAGATAAGAATGAAGGCTGAGATGAATGCTGTTACTTATGCTGACAGGATGGCAGCAAGCCTTGATGATGGAATTGATATAACTGAACTGCTTAAGCAGATTCTTGTCAGCAGTAATGGGGAGATTGGCAGATTTGATACTGTATCTGAGAGGGTGATGAACAGCTATGTCCAGAGTATACAGCTTGCACCTGATGGGGTTGTTACACAGATATATCCTGAGGAAGATAATGATGGAGGTAAGATTGATCTTGTACATGACAGTGAACGTGGAACAATTGTTAATTATGGTATAGATAACCGGGAAGTTATAATGCAGGGGCCTTTTGAGCTGAAGCAGGGAGGACATGGAATCGCAATACGCAACCCGGTATATCTGTCATCTGACGATGGCACAGAATACTTCTGGGGACTGACGATTGTAATTATACGTGTCCCTGAGATATATCAGGAATCTGTGAGTCCTCTTGCAGATTTTGGATATATGTACAGACTGTATAAGACGGAGTCACCATTGGATACGGAGTTTAAGCTGGTTGACGACAGCTCTGATGGGGAACTGGATGATCCAGTTTCACATTATTTTGAACTTGGAGAGTGCAGATGGCGGCTGGACATTATGCCGGTAGAAGGCTGGATTGACAGGAAGGATATATATATACTGGCAGTGGCGGGGGTTATTATATCTGTACTTATTGAAGCGCTTGTTATTGCATTTCTCTTTATTGATAAGCAGCGGCAATATTTTAGACAGCGTGCTATTACAGATGAACTTACGGGGCTTCTTAACCGTTCGGGCTTCAATGATGAACTTGACAGGTATGCACGTGAGATTGGCAGTAAGCCGTGTGTCGGCATTCTGCTTGATGTTGATGATTTCAAATCAATCAATGACATATATGGACACGCAGCTGGAGATGAAGCGCTGAAGAATCTTGCAAGGTCAATGGTCAATGAATTTCCGGATAATTCCATAATCGGTCGCAATGGCGGAGACGAATTCTGTATTGTATTAAAAGGAACAGATGCGGAAACCGCAGGTGATCAGATAGAGAGCTTCTGCCATCAGCAGCGTATGTTCAGATTCAATGGCAGAGAGTATAATTACAGTATTTCTTTGGGCTATGCAGAGTATCCGAAGCATGCAGGGAAGAGATCTGAACTGTTCCGTTGTGCAGATGTGGCATTATATGAGGTTAAGCTTAAAGGCAAGAACGGCTGCATGTGCTATACGGACAATCTGTGCAAATCTGACAGAACACAGCTTGGTTTCAAGCTTGATGATATATCATATAATCTGCCCGGAGCATTTTTTATATATAAGGCAGACAGGGGCAATGAGCAGCTGCTGTACGCTAACCAGGCACTGATTCATATGACCGGCTGTGATGACCTCAATGACTTTTTGAAATTTACAGGGCAGCAATTTGCAGGACTTGTGCATCCCGATGATTACGACTATGTGGAAGAAGATATATGGAATCAGATTGATATTGATGCAGGGCAGTCATATGATTATGTGAAATACCGTCTCGCAGCAAAGGATGGTACATACAGAAAAGTCATTGACATCGGCCATCTTGTGGACAGCGAACACTACGGGAGAGTGTTCTATGTACTTGTTGTGGATTATGATTCAATACTCTGTTAAGTGTCTCGGCTTATTAAAAAAGATGTACTATCATCCAAATTAGTTGATAGTACATCTTTTTTAAATGAACGGAGATATAAATTTATGGATGATACGGGAAGAAAGATAACTAAGATAGCGCGCGAAGTAAGCAAGTTCACGGTGCAGATGATGAAAGAGGAAGGTATTGGCGTTCTAAGAATGAGAGAAGAGCAGGGTTTGTCAATATATCAGAGGTGGTGAATTTGAAAAATGCAGCAGACGAAAAAGAATATCAGTAAAAAGATAGAGCATCCCGACAGAATAACAGAATACTTCAAAGAGGAATGGGCAGTTCTTCTGGCAGTGACGATATCAGGAATCATATATAATATAGGACTGCTTGCAGGCCCGTGGTTTGAGGGTAAGATGACAGGCTGCCTTGTAAATATTCTCGGAGGCAGTGAGACATTTGCAGACATGCTTATATTAGCTGCATTGTATGTAATTTCAATTGCCGTCGTACAGATATCAAGGTATATCAAGAGATTTTATGTAAGAAGATTTTCCAATAATGTTAATAAAAACATGAAGCAGATATTGTATGGAAGTCTTGTACATAAGAGCCGGGCACAGCTTCTGGAGGAGGGTGCCGGTAATGTCATGACTAAGGCAATCCTTGATGTAGACGACTGTGTCGAAGGAATGAGAAAGTTCACAACAGAAATTTTTGATACGGGAATTGCAATGGCAGCATACATGGGAATGCTTCTGTGGTATGACTGGCGGCTTGCACTGTTATGCATGATATTCCCTCCGGTTTCGTATTATATTGCGGAGAAGATGAAAGATATTGTGCAGAAGACGGGTGCGGCATACAAGGTACAGGCTGGTATTTTAAGTGAGGCAACGCTTGACCGTGCTGACAATGCAGTTACATACAGGGTATTCGGATGTGAGAGTGAGCGCAGGGAATCGTATGAGAAAAACCTTTCAGATTATGAAAAATCTGCAGTCCTCGCTAATATATGGAATTCGTCGCTTCAGCCCATATACAGGATTATCTCAATGGCAGGAGTTATATTCATACTTTACTTCGGCGGGAAAAATGTTCTCGGAACCGGCTGGCGTGAGTGGAGCGTTGCAGCATTTGCAACATTTCTTGCATGCTTTACCAAGCTTGCGGATAAGTCATCAAAAGCTGCCAGGCTGTTCAATGCAGTCCACAAGGCGCAGGTTTCATGGAAGCGCATAAAACCGCTTATGGTGATACCAAAAGATGACGCACCAAAATCAGGACAGCCGGCAGGATGTGCAGATGTCTTGGTATCAGTACCGGTGCTGGAGGTCAACAACATAAGCTTTGCATATCTTGAATCGAAAAATATTTATTCCGATATCTCCTTTAACGCAAAGCCGGGAGAGATAATAGGTGTCACGGGACCGGTTGCATGTGGCAAATCAACGCTCGGCAGGACATTTTTGTGCGAATATCCGTATGATGGAAGCATCAGGCTGTCAGGCAGGGAGCTTAAGGATATGACGGCTTCGGAGAGAACCGGACTTGTGGGGTATCTCGGACATGACCCGGAGCTGTTTAATGACAGTATAGCCAATAACGTAATGATGGGAGATAAAGGCGATTGCAGACAGTACCTTAAGATGGTATGCATTGACGAAGAGGTAAATGCAATGGAAGACGGTACGGATACACTTGTCGGAAGCGGCGGCGTCAGGCTGTCGGGTGGACAGGCACAGAGACTTGCGCTTGCGAGGACGCTGTGCCACATGAAGCCTGTTATGGTGCTGGACGACCCATTTTCAGCACTTGACAGGAAGACAGAAGTTCAGGTGTTTGATAATCTGAGATCAATGGCGCAGAATAATATTGTAATCCTCATATCACACAGACTTTATCTGTTCCCGCAGATGAGCAGAATAATCTGGATGGATAATGGCAGGGCAATAGCCGGGACCCACGAAGAGCTTATGGAGCAATGTCCTGAGTATGCAGAGCTGTATCTTGAACAGGCAGGAGGCGGCAGCAATGACAAATAATATAAACCAAAATAACAAAAGCAGCAGCGTCGCAGAAATAATATTATATACAATAAAAAGCAGACTGCTGTTGTCACTTGCAATAGTATCTGCGGTAGTTATGGCGATAGTCACATCACTTTTTCCACCATTGATTCTTGGTGGCATTATTGATGCCATGACAGCAGGGCAGGCAGTTAATTGGGGAATGATACTTGCATACTTTGGGCTGATTGTGCTTACGGGACTTATGGAGGCTGCAAGAGAGGCACTTCTTACAGTATTCGGACAGAAGATAACGCATGCATTGAGAAGCGGGCTTATGGATAAGTTCACAAGGCTTACGGCAGACTGTCTTAATAAGCAGGAGCCGGGCGCGGTTGTATCAAGATTTGTAGGTGATGTTGATACAGTAGAGGCACTTTTTACATCAGGAATTATCAGTATGTTTGCAGATGTATGCAGAATCATAAGCATACTTGCGGTTATATGGTTCCGTAACAAAGGTCTTGCAATAGTGATTGTAGTGCTGCTTCCGTTTTTATTCTGGTTCACAAGGCACGTACAGAAAAATATGCTCAGCGCTCAGATTGCAAACCGCCGTGCAGTAAGCCGTGCATCAGGCCATGTACCTGAGACACTTCATAATATCCGTACAGTACATACACTTGGCAGGGAAAAGTATATGGAACAAAGATATGATGAGTACATAAGCGAAGGCTACAGGGCGATGGAGAAGACCAATTTCTACGATGCAATATATTCTCCTGTAATTCTTATTTTAAATGCTGTTGTAGTTGCGGTAGTCATGCTGTTCTCTGCATCAGGCAATCCGGCAGTGCTTACGCTGTTTGGAATGTCAGCAGGTACGGCAGTCGCCGTAATGAATTACATTTCACAGATATTTTCACCTGTTGAGAGCCTCGGCATGGAGATTCAGACGATACAGTCGGCACTTGCAGGTGTAAAGAGGATAGATGAATTCCTTGCACAGGACGAATTTGCAAAGCAGGATACAAAAGCGCCTGACGGGTCTGTGGTAAGATTTGATAACGTCACATTTGGTTATGATGATAACAATATTCTTAATGACTTTAGTTTTGAAGTCCGTACCGGCGAGCAGGTAACATTGTCGGGACGTACCGGTGCGGGTAAGAGTACAATATTCAAACTGATACTCGGATTATACAGACCGGACCGGGGCAGTGTTACGATAGGCGGCGTTAATTCGGCAGATATACCGGATAAGGCAAAACGCAGGCTGTTTGGATATGTTGAACAGTCATTCCACATGGTTCCGGGTACTGTAAAGGATCAGATAACGCTTTTTGATGAGTCGGTCACAATGGATGAAGTAAAGAAAGCTGCAGAACTTACGGGACTTGATGATGCAATAATGAGCCTTCCTGACGGTTATGACACAAAATGTACCGCTGATATCTTCTCACAGGGGCAGTGGCAGCTTCTTTCAATAGCCCGTGCAGCAGCGGCACAGCCGAAGCTGCTGCTGCTTGATGAGATAACGGCTAACCTTGATGCGGATACGGAGAAGACTGTGCTCAGCGCCCTTAAGAGAGTATCTGAGAATAGAACAGTTATCTCAATATCACACAGGGTCAATGCATCAGCCGGAAGGATAATTACTATTGGATAACAGTGCCTTCTTCACGGCAGTGTATTTCTTCTCGGGAACAGGAAGTACCGTTCCGTCAGACAGTGTGACAGAAAAACGCTCAATTCCGGTGACGTGTTCCGGATTGATGAGATAACTTGCATGAATGCGGAGCAGATACTTTGAATATCTGCTCTCAAAATCAGGCAGTGTTCCATTAATCGTTATCAGGCTGTCTGATGTATGGATACAAAGCTTTGCTGTCCGCTTTATTGTCTCAATATATATAATTTTTCCCGTAGCGATACGGTGAACACTCATGTCGTCCGCTTTAACGGTTATGAAATTGTCAGGCTTCTCAACTAACCGTATAGGCAGGGCGACATTTTCATAATGTACGGGATAGATGGTATCACGGCTGTCATGCCGCCATGCGTTGCTTATGTGAATCATGACAGCCTCCCAATACAACTCATGACCATTCTCGGTCTTAATCCTCTTTTCACGCCATGTAAATTGAAGTCTCTGGTCATGCAGATCTGTATTGCCGCTTGGATAGTGCGTATAAATGTCATAATGCAGTAAAACTTCACGTGCAGCCTTGCAGGGAGTAACACATACTGCATCTATCGAGCCCATTGTAAATGTCAGCTCATGTATTTCAGATGAAAATGTATCAATAATATTCTGGCGGCCTCTTAAAATCTGTCCTTCCGTCGGACCAAGCCAGAGAACATCATCAGCAAGGCAGTCAAAAAATGGCTGGAGATTATTCATGTAGTATTCGGTTATTATATGAATTGATTCATGGATTAATAAATCGGATTTCATGTTGTACCTCATAAATGTTATCGCAGTCGGGGGCTTTTGACCCCGACATCATTATACACAATTATTACAATAAAACAAGCTATTTGCAATATAAACAAGTTAAATGAACGGAGAGCATTGAAGTGAAAAGCTGCATTTGATAGTATAAATCTATAAAAGCTGAACCTATTAAAATACATAAGAACACGGAGGAGGGCGCATATGAATATATTCAGGAAAAAAGCAAGAACAGGAGCGGCAATTCTGTCTGCGGCAGCATTACTGGCAGGCATTTTTGCGGGCGTGCCGAGAGGAGTCACTGTGGCTAATGCGGCGGATACGGCAGATACAGCGGGTACGGGCAGTGCTGTTGTGTATGCAGGTGATTCAGCCAATGATACTACAGACCAGATAATAACCGGTGATATGCTGGTCTCAGGTATTAACAAACCTGTGCCGGAAGAGGAGTTTGACAGAACCGGATATGTCGAGAATGCATCTGCTGCGGCATTTGAAATTAAATCAATAAATTGGTGTGATAGAATTGGCAGGGAAATAGCAGAAAATGAAGTCGCAGATTATGGAACATATTACTATATAATATTAGAACTTACTGCAAAAGATGGATATATATTCGATAAGCAAAAGGCTGCTTCCCAGGTCGATATAGGGTATTGGGCATCGCCATGGAGATATGATATAAGTGACGATCAAAAAACCCTTGTAATAAAAAGAAAGACCCAGACTGTAAATGACCGTCTTATAAGCATAGAGCCTCCACAGCCGATACAGGTTGAAGCAGGAACTGCATATGAAGATATGAATCTGCCGGAAAAAGTCAATATTACTACGAAGTTCAATACAAGAACAACGGCATCCGTTGAGTGGAATACTGAGTATATTAAAAGCGGAAGCTATGACCCTTCAATACTGACGGAACAGACGGTTACGCTTAGGGGAAGGGTAACGGATGTTTATAGTATAAATGTAGATAATGTCTGGGAATATTTAGAGCTTACTATTAATATAAAAGCTGCTGGCGCAGCCGAAGCTCCGACAGCAGACATTACACCAGGAACATATACGGAGAATCAGTCAGTAACACTTACTTCTGCAACAGAGGATGCGGTAATCTACTATACTACAGACGGAAGTGAGCCTGCATTGACAGACGGCGTTCCATCAGGAACAACTAAGCAGTATACAGCACCTATAGCTGTAAAGGGTGAGGCAGGGCAGAGCGTTGCGACAACAATCAAGGCGTTTTCGGTAAAGAACGGGATGAATAACAGTGCGGTAGAGACATTTACATATACAATAGATATTCCTGAATCTGTTACAAAGTATACATTGACAGTAGTTGACGGCTCAGGAAGCGGTGAATACGAGGAGAATGAACAGGTAACGATAACAGCAGACGAGTTCTTATACGGAATGCCTTTCTGGGATTGGACAGGGCTTGAAGGAGTTACTATTGTGTCAGGCAGCGAGAATAATCTGTCAGTAACATTCCTTATGCCGGCGAAGGACATTACCGTATATGCTCATTACGATTATCCGTACATTCCGCCATATATCATAGAGGCATCTGTATCAGGTGCAGGAGGAAGCATATCGCCATCCGGCACAATATATGTAGATGCAGGATGCGACAAGACATTTGTATTCACTCCGGATGAAGGTTTTGAGATTGATAAGCTGTTGGTTGACGGAAAGCAGGTAGATGCGAGTCAGAAATATAGGTTCTGGTATGTTGATGATAATCATAGTATCGAAGTAACATTTAAGAAGAAAGGTGGACAGGAACCGACGACGAAGCAGGAACCAACCACAAAGCAGGAACCGACAACGAAACAGGAATCAACTACGAATCCGACCTCTACGCAGCTAAGGTATAAGATTCTGGATGGTGCCGACAGCAAGTGGAGTGAGGATACCAACGGCAATCTCATGATAAGAGGTAACGGGGAGTTTTCTAAGTTTACATGTGTAAAGGTTGATGGCAGTATTATTGATGCGTCAAATTACACAGCAAGAGAAGGCTCAACGATAATCACGCTGAAGGCTGAGTATCTTGATACTCTTGCGGAAGGCAGCCACTCATTTGAGCTTGTATGGACAGACGGTTCAGCGTACACAACATTTACAGTTGCCAAAAATGAGGATTCGGATGATAATGATGACAGCAATGATGATAATGATGCAGACGGAGCTGACAACGGAAGCAATACCGGAAACGGCAATGTAACAGGCAATGTCAATAACGGAGCAGGTGCTGGAAACATCAATAACGGAACAGGCACAGCTAACGGAAGCATGGACGCGGGAATTAGTGAGACAAAGGCGGCAGAAGAGAATGCAGCCGCTTCGGCAGATGCATCACCAAAGACGGGTGACGCAAGCCATACCGAGTTCTGGATTATGCTTATGGCAGCCGCACTTGCGGGAATTGCTGAGCTTGTCATGCTGGCAAAGAGAAAAGGTAAAGAGGAATAATCAGGGTGTGCGAAGCATACGGAAGTGAAAGATTTACCGGACTCAGCGGGGGAATAGAGCGTGATGATAAGCGCATAGGCGCATTTTTTACAGATGGTTACACAAGAAAAGAATATCCAAACGATATAACATGTAAGACGGTTGTGTATTCAGGGAAAATAGGGAGAGAGTAAGAGATTAAGCGCATATTTACTTGATTTTAATCAACAAAAAGCCTCATCCTGCATCCGATATATGAATTCGGGTGCAGGGTGAGGCTTTTGTTTTACAGGTTAAGTCCGTCAATCCAGCGCTTGAACTTAGCTTCGTTAAAGCCGTTAACAAGCTTGGCAGGCTTCCAATTAACTGTTGCAGGACAGAGCTTGTGAAGTACTTCATCCATTTTGCCTGTGCCGCTTCCGCCTGATGTGCAGAAAGGAATGACTGTCTTTCCTGAGAAGTCATAGCTTTCAAGAAATGTATTGATTATTGTAGGTGCAACATACCACCAGATTGGGTAGCCGACAAATACAGTATCGTACTGCTCAATATTATCTACATGGCTTGCGATTGCAGGGCGTGAGCTCTGGTCAGCCATCTCTACAGAGCTTCGGCTCTGCTTATCCATCCAATTAAGGTCTGCCTTTGTATAAGGAGTCTCAGGCACAATCTCAAATAAATCAGCACCGGATGCGCTTGCAAGAGCCTTGGCTGCTTTGGCGGTTACTCCGCTTGCAGAAAAATATGCAACTAAAATCTTACTCATATCCATTTGCCTCCTGATTTTAAATTTTACTATATATAGAATAGCACTTGGAGTGCGCTCAAGGTCAATAAAAATGTGGAAAAAATTACCACTTGGGAAGAAAAACGACCACTTGCGCAAAGTGTATTGTAAAAAAATGTAAGTTAGTATATGGTGTGGTGTGTTGGGATGCCTGAAAAACAGGCGGGAAAGGAGAGTATAATGAGATTATATAAGGTATAATACAAAGAAATCAACGATAGAGTTAATGGATTGAGGTGATACAAGCATATTATGAAAAAACAACGAATATTAAAAGTGTTGATTATTATAATTGTCTTACTTCTTATGTTTGTGTATTGGCTAATGTATTGGAAAATAGGATTTACGGCAGCAGAACAGTATTATAAAAAGAAGTCTGGGCAAATAGTCACGCTGTCAATAATAAAAGACGATTATTTCCCAAGTTTAGTAGACTATGATAAGCTGTCAAGGGTGTATAAGCGTTCAATCAGTGAAGATGAACTGAATGAAGCCAATACGGATGCCAAACGGCTTGCACTTTATAGAAAAGTGCAAAGCCTGACTAAAAAACCTGAAAAGCATTCATATCTGTCTAATGCTAGTTTTCGAGAAGGAGAATACTATGAAGTATTGGAGGTTGATGGAGTTAGGTATAGAGTTGATCATGTTTTAAGCGTAGAAGTAAATTATTTCACCTTCAAACCATACATAAAAAAGTGGAGCATAGATATATTAGAACTTGATTCATAATTGTAATAGCAAGATGAATGTGCCAGCAGAACGTATAGAAAGTGCATAGTATCACAGTAACTTTATGTCCTGCCGGCACTTCAATAAAGAGTACTCATAATTATGGAGAGGATATCATGAGTAAAAAAAGAAGCATCCAACACATAATAATAGCAGTATTAATACTTATATTTATGCTTGGAGTCTATCATATTTATTTTGTATGTGTTGTCGAGGCTAATGTGATGGACAACTACTTTGAGAAGAAACTGGGGCAAATAGTGACACTGTCAATAACACAAGACGATTATTTTCCAAGTGTAGTGGATTATGATAAGTTAGCGAGAGTATATAAGCAATCAATCAGTGAAGAGGAGTTTAATGATGCCAATACAGATGCCAAACGTCTTGCACTTTACAGGAAAGTTCAACGGTTAACCAAAAACCCTAAACAGTATTCATATATGTCGAATGCCAGCTTTCGGCTGGGAAATTATTATGAAGTATTGGAGGTCGATGGTGTCAGGTATAGGGCAAATCATGTTTTAAGCATAGAAGTAAATCATCTTACCTTCAAACCTTACATAAAAAAGTGGAGCATAGATATATTAGAGCTTGACTCATAATTGTAACCGCGTAGCTGTAAGATTGAGAGGGAATATGGAAGAGAAGATAAAGAGAAAGAAGAAAATAGCAATATTCAGTGTAATTGTATTAATATTGTTTATCCTGTTTGTGTACTGGCTAATGTATTGGAAAATAGGATTTACGGCAGCAGAGCAGTATTATGAAAATAAGTCTGGGCAAATAGTCACGCTGTCAATAATAAAAGACGATTATTTCCCAAGTTTAGTAGACTATGATAAGCTGTCAAGGGTGTATAAGCGTTCAATCAGTGAAGATGAACTGAATGAAGCCAATACGGATGCCAAACGGCTTGCACTTTATAGAAAAGTGCAAAGCCTGACTAAAAAACCTGAAAAGCATTCATATCTGTCTAATGCTAGTTTTCGACAGGGGAATTATCATGAGACATTAGAGGTGGATGGCGTTAAATATGATGTAAAACATGTTTTAAGCATAGAAGTAAATCATCTTACCTTCAAACCTTACATAAAGAAGTGGAGCATATATATAAGAATGCTTGATTCATAATTGTAATAGCAAGATGAATATGCCGGCAGAACGTATATGCAGACATACTAACAGTGAAAGAGGTAAAATATGTTATCAACAGCACTCAAATTACTCGCGGCATTTTTAATGCTTATTGGTGTGGCGTGTGGTACAGAAAAAGGCTGCTTCTGGCATATCACCGACTGCCGCTGGCGGGTAATATTTGCAGTTATATTTATGTTAATGTACAATGGTAAAAAGAACGCAAGATGATTATTGGGGAAGAGCATTATGATAAAGATTGCGATAATAGATGATGATAAGGGATTTTTAATAAAATATAAGAGCATGACTGAGGAATTCATGAATGGGACTGACATGGATTATACTGTTGATACATATGACAGTGCAAAGGCAGTCCTTGAGAGCGCAATGGATTATGAATTGTACTGCCTTGATGTAGAGATGCCGGGAATTAATGGATTCCAGCTTGCTGAGAGAATACGTCAGGTTCAGGGGATGGAGCCGGACATACTTTTTGTGTCGGTCAGTGAGAGAGCGGTTTTTGATGTGTTCAGATATCATGTGCTTGGTTTTGTCAGAAAGACGCATATCGAAAGTGATATGCAGGAGGCAATGCAGCGCTTTGTAAAGGCCTGGGAGGATAAGAAGAAGGAATTTGAGTTTGTTACCAAAGACGGCAGGTGCTTCCGCAAAATGGTCACCGACCTGATATATGCGGAAGTCAGAGGTCACACACTTGAGCTGTACTGCAATGACGGAGTGTATAATGTTAAGGGAACTCTGAGTGAACTTGAACAGAGACTGCATCAGTATGATTTTGTACAACCGTATAAAGGATTTCTTGTTAATTGCGGTTATATAGATATGCTGGGACAGCGGGAACTGCATCTGAAGACAGAGGACAGAAAAGTAATTCCGTTAAGCAGATACAAAGCAACAGAGATAAGAAGTATGTTTATAAAATATATTAACAGTTAATAAGGGATGAGGAGCCTGACGGCAGAATGAATTACGGATTTGAGATATTTGCCAATGTTATCGAAGCAGTTATTATAATACAGTTTTTGGTGCGCTATTTTGGCGTAAGAGCCAGAAAAGCCGGACTTCCGGTTATTATTCTGATGATAGCGGTGCTTGCAACAACAGTGTCCGCGTTTAATTTTATTGAATATATAAGCGTTGCCCAGGAATTTGTTATTGATGCTGTTATATTTGCAATGACATTAATTTTCCTTAGAGGAAGGGCACTTGAAAAATTACTTATTGTGCAGATGACATCTATTGTGTCGGCGGTCTCGAGCATAATGCTTACAGGACTGTTTGCCGGATGGATTAAGTACGATGACAATGGATATGCGAGCTTTGGCGTGAGCAGGGTTGTGCTTGTTGCGCTTGCACAGATTATATATCTGATATTTACGGAATATCTGCTTCATAATCGGATTGAGGACAGGCAGTATGTAAGAAACAGTACATATCTGAAGCTTAATGTTATCATAGCTGCAACGCTTGCGGGACATAATTTTCTTACAAGATACATATATGTAAATGCCGTCAGCGGAGGGATTAACCGGGAGATGTATGTGCTGATGATTGCACTGGCGGCAGTTGATATTATTATATATCAGTTATTTGTTGAGATTATAAATAATGGAATTGCGCTTCTGAAAGAACAGATGAAGAGTTCTGCGTATGAGAGTGAAAGCAGGGAAGTGGAGAATATACAGAATATTTACGATAAGACAATGAAGGCGCGCCATGAGATGAAGAGTGTGCTGTTGAATATACGGCTGATGCTTAAGTCAGGGGAACTTAAGGAGCTGGAGCAATTTCTTGATGAGGAACTTGATGTAAGACTTGCTGCTGTTAAGGCTGTCGCGACAGGAAGCAGGCTGGTGGATGCGGTATTGAACCGCTGCGTGGAACGGGCTGAAGAGACAGGTATGCCGCTTGATGTCAGGGTGGACTGTGTGCTTGACGGAGTTAATGAGATGGATATGGCTATAGTCCTGTCCAATCTTATTGATAATGCATTTGAGGCGGCAGAGCAGGCCGCGGATGCTCATATATCGGTTAAGATTAACCGCAAAGACAATTATATTAATATTCTTATTTCTAACACATGCAGTCCTGACATGGGGAATTTCGGCGGCAGATTAATGACAACCAAGAAGGACGCGGACCTGCATGGTTATGGCATTGCGAATGTAAAAGACATTATTAACAGGAATTACGGGCTTTATGAATATACGGTCAAAGACGGCATGTTTACAACGAATGTGCTGATGCATGTATAAGAGATTATCGGTGTAGACATTGTCTGTATTAATGGATAACAGGGCTTATGGGAAAATGAGAAAATTTTTCCATAAGCTCATTTTTTTTACTCTTAGTTTACAAAAGAAACAGATGAATTTGATAGCGGGAAACGGCGTCATAATCTATTCTTAGCTGGTAGCTGTCAGACAGCTATGAGGAAAGGGTATGACAATGAAAAAGTATTTGTATGAAACTATGGCTGACTGTATTACACAGAAAATTAATGAAGACATCTGGCCGGTTGGAATGAAACTGCCGGGAGAAAAAGAGCTTACTGCGCTGCTTGGTGGCGGCCGCTCCACAGTACGCGAAGCCCTTGATCTGTGTGTAGAGAGAGGTCTGCTTCAGAAGAAAAATGGTGTTGGAACATTTGTTGTTTCCAAATCAGTAACGCTTAATAATCCTCTGGAACAGCTGAATTCTGTTGGAGATATGATAAAAGCAGCGGGATGTGAGCCTGAAAGCGTACATTACAGTATAAGACATTGTCTGCCTGACCAGAGCATCCGCGATGAATTCGGACTTGGCAAAGATGAACTGATTGTAGTGATGAGCAGAGGAAGAGTGGCAAACCGCATGCCGGTGGCATTTTCGGTAAATGTATTCCCGGAAAAGTACGTCGGAAATATTTTTGACGAGGGTATCAGAGGAAAGATATTTGATAACCTGAAGGGTTATGCAGATATTGATATCAGGTATTCAGATACAAAAATAAGAGGAATCAATCCGGAACACAGATGGGACCGGATGGCATGTGATTTCCTGAAAAGTCCGGCTGTATTGCTGCAGCAGCTGCATTTTGACAAAAACGGAGAGAAGATATTTTATTCCTATGATTACTTCAACACGGATGTCATGGATCTGAATATGAGAAGAAAAATATAGTATCGGAAAAGAGAGAAAAGAGAGGAATCAGTAATGAAGAAGAGATTTTTAGGCATGGTAAGTGCACTTATGGCAACTGTAATACTTGCAGGCTGTGGCGCAAAGGCAGATGTACAGAACAATGTACAGTCAGGGGCTGCTCAGACACAGGCAGTCAATAAAAATGTTAAAGGAAGTGTTATGTTATACACATCTTCGGGAGATGACTATGTGACAGATATTATAGATCTGTTTGCAAAAGAATATCCTAACATCAAGCTGAATTATTACAGAAGCGGTACAGAGGAGGTTGTAAGCAAGATTCAGACAGAGAAGAAGTCAGGCGGCGTACAGTGTGATGTCGTGATGCTTGCCGATACACCTACATTCGAGATGTTTAAGGCAGATGATATGCTTTTGAAATATGATTATCCTGAAGTTGATAAGATGTATTCTGACTTTGTAGATCCGGAGCATATGTATTACGGAACTGCCGTAGCATCAACAGGTATAATCTACAATACTAATATGGTTAAGCAGGCACCTTCATCACTGAGTATATTTACAGATCCACAGACTAAGGGTAAGTGTGTAATGCCTAGTCCGTTATATTCAGGTACGGCAGCATATAATCTTGGCGTATATACATCCATGAATAATCTTGGATGGAAATTCTATCAGGCAATGAAGGATAATGATATTCAGGTCGTTAATGGTAACGGAGGTGTTATCACTGCTGTATCTAACGGAGAGAAGGCATACGGAATGGTACTTGATACAGATTCTTATAAGGCTATAGATAACGGTTCTCCTATTGCATTTGCATATGCTGATGAAGGCTGTGCATCTATCTGTGACCCGATAGCGATTATGAAGGAAACTAAGAATGAAGAAGCTGCCAGGATATTTGTGAACTTTATGCTATCAAAGGATGTCCGTGAATTTGCAGCAAAGAATTACTATAAGACAGCTCCGAGAAAAGATGTTGAGCCTGTAAGCGGAATGAAGAGCATCTCTGACAGAAAGATTATATCAGCAGATCCAAAGAAGCTTTACTCAACTAAGGAAGATGATAAGAAGAAGTTCGATGAGATGTTCAACAAGTAATTGAGTGTCTGCGGAATGGAGATTAGTATGAAAAATAAAATACGCAGGTATATAAAATATGCCGTCGGAATAGTGTTGGTATTTTTATTGTTTCTCTGGCCGCTTCTTAATATGTTCAGCGAAGCCTTCATTGCAAAAGATGAGGGCTTCACATTTGCATATTTTGCAAATGTGCTGTCGGATGCGGGGTTTGCCAAAGTTATTAGCAATACATTGTTGATTAATATATGTTCTATGGTGTCGGCAGGCATAGTGGGTGTATTACTTGCATATGTGATGGCTTATACGGATATTGCATTTAAGAATATATTGCATAAGCTGTTGCTGATACCGCTGTTTATTCCGTCTTATATCGTGACACTGGCGTGGATGCAGATGTGCATGAAAAATGGGTTATTGTATCAGCTGACGCATTTTGAACTGTATTCATATAAAGGAATCATTCTCATGTTTACAGTGTGCCAGTATCCGATAGTCTACCTGATGTGTCTGAGCCATTTCAGAAGGATTCCCAGAGAACTGGAACAGGCAGCGGTAGTATCGGGATGCGGACGCGTAAAGGCGTTCTTTAAGGTAGTGCTGCCAATTACAAAAATAACTATTGTGAATGCAATGCTTCTTGTATTCCTGTCGTGTCTGGACAACTTTGGAATAGTTGCATTCATTGGAATACCGGCTAATATAAATGTGCTCAGTACGGATATTTATAAGACAATCGTATCATCAACAAAAGACAGCTATAACATTGCCGCTGTCAAGGGCATAGTGCTTTCGGTACTTGCAGTTATCATGATGCTGGCAACGCAGTGGCTGTCCGGCAATAATAAGGCCGGGAACTGTGAAAAAGAGGATATGGAACCAAGAATAATGCTTGGAAAATGGAAGTTTGTCCTTGCAGGCATAATGAGCTGTTTTATCGGTCTGTTTAACATTGTTCCATTAATTAAATTAGTGTCTTCGGCATTAACCAAAGGACAGGGCGTTAAGCTGTCTTTAAAAACAATGTGTTTTGATAATTTCTTTAAGGTATTAAGAAATGTAAAGTCCATGAACGGAATAAAGAACAGTATTTTCCTGGCATTAGCGGCGGTTCTTCTGTGTACGGTAATCGGTATTACAATATCATATCTGTCGGAGTATAAAAAAGACAGAATAGCATCAGGTATCCAGGCTGTAGTTACATTTCCATATTCAATTCCGGGAATTATATTGGGACTTGCAATTATACTGACGTATGCAGGCTCATTCCACGGATTTACGATATACGGGACAATATGGATTCTGCTGCTGTCATATGTAACACGTTTTACTGCGGTATCGCTGAGATACGCTAATTCAGCTTTCGCACAGCTTGATTCGTCAATGGATGAAGCTGCACAGATATCCGGAGCCAATAATTATGTAAAATGGAAAAAGGTAATCATTCCTCTCAGCATGGGAACCATATCTGCCGGAATGGGACTCGTTATGATATACAGTATGATGGAGCTGACAACATCGAGCCTGTTGTGGTCGGGCGGCACAGAGACAATTGGTGTTGTAATCTTTAACTTTACATCGGCAGGACTAAGCAACATGGCATCTGCTTATTCATCAATTATCATGATTGGTGTATGTGCGGCAGCTTTGCTTTTGAAAGTTATTGATAAATCCGTCAGAATTATAAGGAGAAGTTGATAAAGATATGGCAACGGTAATTAAAAATCTGAATATGAATTTTGATGGCTATCAGGCATTGAAAAATATTAATCTTACAATCAGCGATGGAGAGTTTGTCGCAATCCTCGGACCGTCAGGCTGTGGCAAAACAACGCTGTTAAGACTGCTGGCAGGTTTTCTGAAGCCGACAGACGGCGTTATTAAGATAGATAACAGTGTAGTGGCTGACAGTAAAAAGATTACAAGTCCCAATAAGAGAAATATCGGAATGGTGTTCCAGTCGTATGCCTTATGGCCTCATATGACGGTAAAGCAGCAGGTTACATTCCCGATGCAGCACAGTATTTTCTCAAAATATAAGACGCAGAAGAACCGCGAAGAAAGAACGGATGCCGTGTTAAAGCTTGTAAATATGCAGACTATGGGAGGCAGGTATCCATCTGAATTATCCGGCGGACAGAAACAGAGAGTAGCGATTGCACGTGCACTTGCCAATGAACCTGACCTTCTGCTTATGGATGAGCCTCTTTCCAATCTGGATGCACAGCTCAAGATAGAGATGCGCCGTGAGATAAGCAATCTCCATAAGAGTGTGGGCGGAACCGTGTTGTATGTTACACATGACCAGTCTGAGGCGCTTGGAATGGCTGATAAGATAGTTGTTATGAGCCAGGGAGAGATTCAGCAGATAGGAACACCTAAGGAAATATTTTACAATCCGGTTAATCCGTTCGTTGCGCAGTTTGTCGGACAGAGCAATCTGATAAGGGGCAGCTGGGGCGGCGATGAATTCACATACGGAGAGGGTGAAAAGATTACAGATTATGAGGTGAATGATTCCTTCAAAGCCGAAAATCTGTATCCGGTCAAGGCCGACGGACTTGAGATAGTAGGACAGGACGAGTCACATTTCAGAGGGATTGTAAAAGAGGTTGAATTTCAGGGATTTCAGAATAAAATAATATTGGAAATGCAGGATAATAATCATCTGCAGGTATTTGCCTGCGCAGATGAAGAAGTCAGACAGGGTGAAATGTATGGAGTCAGAATTAAAAAAAGAAAAAATGTGGAAATATGATTTGCACGTTCACACCAGGGAGGTAAGTCCCTGTGGCAGGATGAGCGTTGAAGAAGTCGTTAATGCTTATATGGAAAGCGGTTATGACGGTATCTGGATTACTAACCATTTTCATAGGGAATTTCTTGAATTAACAGAGGGAATGGACTGGAATAAAAAGATAGATTTTTATCTGAAGCCAATCCGTGATGCAGTAAAAAATCTTAAGGACGCAGGAAAGAATTTTCATATCGGACTTGGAATGGAACTCAGATTCCTGACGGATCCGAATGATTATCTGATATATGGATTATCAGAGAAGCTTTTGTACAATGAAGCTGACAGATGGTTATACATGGATCTGCAGTCGTTCTATGAAAAGTATAAGGACAGGCTGCTTATAATCCAGGCTCATCCGAACCGCGCGGACAGCTCATATCCTGCCGATATAGATTATCTTCACGGAATGGAGGCGGTTAACACATCACCGCGCCATGACAGCGGTAATGAAAAGACGCAGAAGATACTTATTATGCATCCGTGGATGATTCCTACTGCAGGAAGTGACAGCCACAGACCGGAAGACATAGGAAGAACCGGAATTATGGCAGGAGAGAGTATAGACACGGAGGAACGTCTGGTGGCAGTATTAAAGAGCAGGGAGTACGCACTGATATGAGCTGTATATATGCAATTCCGTTTGGGCAGGCTGACTGCTTTGTTGTGGCGCTTGATACCGGCAACGGCAGAAGGTATGTGCTGATAGATGGTGGGACAAGAAAGCATGGGCGCAATGAATTAAGGCTTTTTCTGGAAGATAACAATATCAGCAGCATAAGCCTGTTAGCCGTAACACATATGCATCAGGATCACATAGGCTATATCCCGGAGATGACCGGGAGACTGCATACAGAGACGGCGCTATTACCATTCCGTGCGAAGCTTATGCGTGGGATGATGATTGACAATTCTGAGATGAGAGAGGATTATTTTGACCTTCTCAGGATAGCAATGAATCTTGAAAATCAGCACACAAAGATTTATTACAACAACAGCATTCAGAAGTATCAGTCATTTGTAATTGGGGATTACATGCTGACTGTAATATATCCGAACAGGGACAGCGCACTGACATTGACAAAGGACAGCAGCCTTATTAATGGTGACAGCTCAGTTATGTTACTGACAAAAGGTAAAAGACAGCTTGCCCTGTTTTGCGGCGATTGTTTTGAGGAGAATTTTTCTGGTTTGTATTTTCAATATGTGGAAGATAATTGTCTGGAAAAAGGCGTGGAAGTCCTGAAGCTGTCACATCATGGGAGAAATGATAAAGGACACATTTATTATACGGAAGATTTTTTGAAGAAAATCAGTCCACGGAAGACTGTTATTACAAGTGACACGGACAATATAAAAAAATATTCCGCAGAGTGGAAGCAGATACTGACCGGAACTGATACTTACGTTATCGAAGATAAAATAATGGAGATTGGGATAGAAGAATAGGAAAATAGTGAAAAATTCTCAACAAGCGCTTATGTAATTGTAATTACAATCGCCTGTGTTATAATTTTAGCGGGTTAGCAACAACTAACTCGCTAAAATTATATATGCGGCATTATAAGGATGCCTGGAAAGGGGCGCTATGTCAGAGGGAGATAGAAAGTTTCTTGAAATAGTTGATTTGAAAAAAGGCTTTGGAAGCGGCGAGACAAGACAGGAGGTACTGCGCGGGATGAATTTCTCGGTATCTAAGGGAGAGTTCTGCGTACTGCTCGGACCGTCAGGTTCAGGCAAGTCAACACTGCTTAATATTATCGGAGGAATTGACAATGCCGATTCCGGATACATTTCCATTAACGGTGACAAGCTGGAGGAGATGAATGAGAAAAAACTGACGATGTACAGAAGAAAGCATCTCGGATATGTATTCCAGATGTATAACCTGATTGGTAATCTTAATGTAAAGGAGAATATCGAGGTTGGAGCATATCTGTCAGATAGTCCGCTTGATATTGATGACCTGCTTAACACACTTGGGCTTTATGAGCACAGACACAAGCTGCCGAACCAGTTGTCGGGCGGGCAGCAGCAGAGAGTTTCGATAGGACGTGCAATCGTTAAAAATCCCGACATACTGTTGTGTGATGAGCCGACAGGAGCACTTGATTACAATACATCCAAGGAGATTCTCAAGCTGATTGAGGATGTTAATAAAAAATACGGCAATACGGTAATTATGGTTACTCATAATGAAGCAATCCGGAACATGGCTGACCATGTTGTCAGGCTTCGTGACGGGGCAGTGCGTAACAATGAGATTAATACAGATAAGATATCAGCAGCAGATCTTGAGTGGTAAGGGGTGAGGGCTATGAAGAAAAAAGTAAGAAACCCGCTTATCAGACGAATACCGAGAGAGTTGCGCGGAGACTGGAAGAAATATCTGGTTGTATTTTTATTCCTTGTGCTCACAATCGGTTTTGTCTCAGGAATGTACGTTGCCAACGAGAGCATGATGACGGCAGCGAAGACCGGCGTTGACCAATATAAGCGCGAGGACGGACATTTTGAGCTTAACAAAAAAGCGGATGCGTCCCTGATAAATGCGATAGAGTCCGGAAAAAAGGCAGATGTAAAGGCGTACTATACTGATAAGGCACAAAAGGAACTTGATGACAAATTCGATTCCGAATTCAATAAGGAATTCAGCGATAAGTTCAATGATGAATTTGAAAAGGAATTCAGGGACCAATTCGATTCTGAGTTCAAAGCAAAGTTCGATGAACAGTTTGACAGCATGGTAAAGGCTCAGTTTGATGCCCGGTTCCCGGATATATTTGCTGAACAGTTCAGAGCACAGTTTGGTGCGGAATTTGATAATAAGTTTATGGCTATGACGGGAATGCAGCCGGACAGCCAGTCACCATTGTACCAGTCAATGTACAATCAGGCTTATGAACAGGCATATGCTGAGGCTTATGAGCAGGCATATGCTACAGCTTATGAGGAGGCATATCAGACAGCAAAGCAGTCACAGTATGATGAGGCTTATAAGACTGCATATGATGAAGCATACAGCACGGCTCATGATGAAGCCTATGACACCGCATACAGCGAAGCCTATGAAAAGGCTTATCCTGAGGCATATGATGAAGCACTTAATAAGATAAATGACGAGATTGATGACAAATATGCCGATGCCGAAGAAAAGTATAAGCTTAATGACCCTGATTTTAAGGAAGTCCGGGTGAATGTATATGAGAATTTCTTCCGTAATGAGGAAGAGGATTACAATAATGACGGCACCACGGACGGAACAATCCGTATATATGTGCGCAATGATAATGTAAATGAAGCATGCCTGCTTGAGGGTGCATTTCCCCAGGCTTCCGATGAGATAGCGATTGACCGTATGCATGCGGATAATGTAGGTGTTAAGGTCGGTGATACGGTGACGGTAAGCGGTGAGACCTACAGGGTAACCGGACTTATTGCATATGTTAATTATTCGACACTGCATGAAAAGACAACTGATATTATGTTTGATGCAATCAAGTTTGATGTTGCAATGGTAACAGATGGCGGATTTGCAAGACTTCATAAGACAATTCATTATGCATATGCATGGCGTTACGTCAATAAGCCGGCAGATGATATAGAAGAAAAGCAGCAGTCGGATAACTTCATGCGCGCACTGCTTACACAGGCGGTTACGTCAGATAATGAAATTGAGGATTACACTCCCGCATATGCCAATCCGGCAATCAACTTTGCACCGGATGACATGGGATCGGATGAGGCAATGGGCGGAGTGCTTCTTGATATACTTACAGTGATTATCGCATTTATATTTGCAATCACAATAAGCAACACGATTACCAAAGAGGCTTCAACGATAGGAACGCTCCGCGCATCAGGTTATACAAGGGGCGAGCTTGTAAGGCACTATCTGTCAATGCCTGTCATTGTTACGCTTTTTGCAGCAATTACAGGTAATATTCTGGGATATACGGTATTCAAAAATGTAGTGGTTTCGATGTATTATAACAGCTACAGCCTTCCGACATATGTAACGATATGGAATTCACAGGCATTTGTTAAGACAACGGTTATTCCGGTCATAATTATGCTTGTCGTTAATCTTATTATAATAATGAGAATGATGAGACATACGCCGCTTCAGTTCCTGCGTCATGATATGAAGAAATCAAAAAAAGGCAAGGCAGTGCGCCTTCCGGACTGGAGCTTCTTAAACCGTTTCAGAATCAGAATAATGATTCAGAACAGGGCGAACTACATAGTTCTTTTTGTCGGAATATTCTTTATCGCAGTTATGCTGGCGATGGCGGTAGGAATGCCTGATACACTTGCTTACTACAAGAAAAATGCGGCAGACATGATGTTTACAAAATATCAGTATGTCCTCAAATCGTATGAAGATGATGATAACAATGTAATATCAACGGAGAATGCTGATGCGGAGAAGTTCAGTATGACATCGCTGCTTCACAAGGGTGACCAGCTTGATGAGGAAGTATCCGTATACGGTGTCGCAGATAACAGCCGCTATGTTAAGATAGACGGACTTGGCAGACTTAATGGGAATGAAGTATATATTTCGGATTCATTTGCAGATAAATACAGTATTAAAGCCGGTGATGACATTCTGCTTGACGAAAAATACGAGAATAAGCAGTACACCTTCAAGGTCGTGGGAATATATGACAAGAGTCAGAGCATTGCAGTGTTTATGCCGATAGGTCAGTACCGCAGCGTGTTTGGCCTTGATAATGAAGAATTCACGGGATACATGTCGGATTCGGAGATTACTGACATAGCAGAGGACGATATTGCAACAGTCATTACAGAACGCGATATCACTAAGATGTGCGACCAGCTCGACCATTCAATGGGCTCGTACATGACGTATTTCCAGTATCTGTGCATACTTCTGTCAGCGGTAATGATATATCTTCTGACAAAGCTTATTATCGAGAAAAACGAAAATGCTATCTCAATGACCAAGATTCTCGGCTATGAAAACAAAGAGATTGCCGGGCTGTACATGCTTTCGACAACAATAGTGCTTGTCATTGCAGATATAATCAGCGTAATTCTCGGTGTTATCGTAATGAATACTGTATGGCGCGTCATGCTGTTCTCATACAGCGGATGGTATGCATTCCACTTCTATCCGAGCGGCTATGCCAAGATGTTTGTGTTTATACTGATGGGATATCTGATAGTCATGGTGCTTGACTTCAACAGAATCAGAAAGATTCCTATGGATAAGGCGCTTAAGGAGGCGAATCAGGAGTAGCATTACTCCTGATTCACAACCTGAATCTGGCAGACCTTCATGGCTTCAAGTGCATTATTGTGGCTTGCAGGTGTTACGCCTGCACAGCATGATGCATCAACAATGACAGGAACCTCAGGCAGATAAGCCTTGGCAATCATGGCATTAGAGATTACACATATGTCAGTGCAGAGACCGATAAGTGTTATATCTTCAACAGGTGCCTTGCGGCTGAGCGCTGCAAGCACCTCGCCAAGTCTTACGCTGCCGAAGGTAGGCTTCTCAATCGCAGGCTCATCAATCAGCTCTGCAACAGAAGGGTTAAGCTCCCAGCCTTCTGTTCCCTTAACACAGTGAACAACCGGAAGATTCTTACCTTCCTGTGTGGAAAGATAATCTTCTCCGTGAGTGTCCTTAGTAGCAAGGACTATTCCGTCAAAATCACGAATCTTCTTAACTACATTAGGAACAATCGCAACGGCCTCAGCGGTTCCGAGTGCCCCGTCAATAAAATCATTCTGCATGTCAACAACGATAAGTACGTGCATATCTGCCTCCTTTGCATGTGCATCTGTCTTAGTATTAATATCTTAGCTTATTATAAGAAAATACGCCACCGCAATCGCAATAACCATCTGGATTATCGAGAATCTGAATACCGTCTGAGCATCAGACCAGCCGAGGTTCTTGCGCACATGGTCATGGAGCGGCGTGCGGACATTCTTGAGAATCTTAATCTTAAGGAAACGCATGAGTGATACCTTAAGAAGTCCGAGTCCTCCGTCAAGAATCAGTACGATTGCAAGAGGCAGGAACAGCAGAGGACGTTCAAGCTTAAGAAATGTAAGTGCAATAAATACGCCGATTGCCCTTGAACCGGCATCGCCCATCAGAAGCTTGCTCGGCGAAGCGTTGAACCACAGGTACGCAAGTATCGCAACTATCATTATAAGAATAGTATCCCTGAAATAAGTGTCGCATACATAGTGGGTAAACAGCACATATGCCGCAAATAAAGTTATGCATGAAAGCATTCCGCAAAGACCGTCAACACCGTCTGAACAGTTGGTTACATTAATGCTTGCCCATACAAGAATTACAATCAGGATTCCGAATACAACCTTAGGGATAGTTACTTCCACATTCGCAAATGCAATCCATATGCTGTTAGAATTGTAATTAAGATAAGTAACGGCAGCCATTATGGCAATCGCAAAGTCAATAAGCCCTTTCTTGAGCTCTCCCCATGGCGATGCAGAACTGTCATCGAGGTAGCCGCTTATCATTGCAGCAAGTACGAGAATCAGGTATATGAGCAGTTCATTATTAAGCGGAATAAAGAGGACACATGACAGTATGAATGTCAGTATAAATATTATTCCGGCTCCACGCGGCTTACCGGCCGACTTCGCACCATTAACGGCAAACTTACGTCCCTGGTCTCTTGGAAGAGCGTTCTGCCCCCAGTATATACTAAGGCAGGTAATGAGAAATGCAAAAAGTATGCTTGCAAATGTCACCTCCCGCATATAAGCTGTATCAACTATGTAATAAATCATGACTTCATGCTCCTTTACATACACATTATATGGTAGGTTTAAAAACCTATGATAGTATAACACATTTCTTTTATTAAAAACAGTAAGACGTATGGAAAAAAATAATAATTTATGATATAATTTTAACATGCATAAAAAGGGGAGACAGCGCATGTATACGCTGTTTTACATTTAAGTTTGGAGAGGTAATCGATATGGCAGGTAAGACAGGAGCTAAAAGAGGGGGCAAGAGAGGAAAGTCAGGCAATAAGGCTGTTGCACAGAGTGTTTCACACAAGGGCCAGAATACACAGAATACGCAGCATGCTGAGCCATTCCGCGTAAAAGAACTCAGGCCGGATGAAGTTTTTATGACTGAACTTGATACATATCTGTTCGGACAGGGAACTCATTATGAGATTTATAATAAGATGGGCGCACATCCGGCGGTTAAGGATGGTGTAAGCGGTGTCAATTTTGTAGTATGGGCACCGGCAGCCAAGGAGATATATGTTGTAGGAGATTTTAACGGCTGGCATGCATTTGGTTATGATATGAAGCCGGTATCATCAGGCGGAATATATGAGCTTTTTATTCCTGAAGCACGTGTAGGGCAGCTTTACAAGTATTTGATTGTTACACAGAAAGGTGATGTGCTCTATAAGGCGGATCCTTATGCTAACGAGGCTCAGGTAAGACCTGATACGGCATCAAGAATTACAGACCTTAACGGCTTTGAGTGGAGCGACGACAGATGGATAGAGGAGAAGACTGTAGAAGATCATTACAGGTCTGCCATGTCGATATATGAAGTGCATCTTGGCTCATGGAAGAAAAAGGATGACGGTACTGAGGATGGTTTCTACAATTACAGGGAAGTTGCTCCCGAACTGGCATCATACGTCAGGGAGATGGGCTATACACATGTAGAACTTATGGGAATTGCTGAATATCCTTTTGATGGTTCATGGGGATATCAGGTTACGGGATATTATGCACCGACATCAAGATACGGAAGTCCTAAGGACTTTATGTACTTTGTGGATTATCTTCATAACGAAGGAATAGGTGTAATACTTGACTGGGTACCTGCACATTTCCCTAAGGACGCACACGGACTGGCTAATTTTGACGGAAGCTGCGTATATGAGTATGCAGATCCGCGCAAGGGAGAACATCCTGACTGGGGTACGAAGGTATTTGATTACGAGAAGAATGAGGTCTGCAACTTCCTTATAGCTAATGCGCTTTTCTGGGTAGACAGATTTCATATTGACGGACTCAGATTTGATGCTGTTGCATCTATGCTTTATCTTGATTATGGACGCACGGAGGGCAACTGGGTTCCTAATAAGTATGGCAAGAACGGTAACCTCGAGGCAATGTCATTCCTTAAGCATTGCAACAGTATATTGCGCAAGAGATTCCCGAGAGCCGTAACGATAGCCGAGGAGTCAACAGCATGGCCGCATATCACAGGTAATCCCGATGATGGAGAGAGCCTTGGATTTACATATAAGTGGAATATGGGATGGATGCATGATTTCCTTGAATATATGAAGCTTGATCCGTATTTCCGTAAGTTCAACCACAGTAAGCTTACATTCAGTCTTATGTATGCATACAGTGAGAAGTTCGTGCTTGTTCTTTCTCATGATGAGGTTGTTCATCTTAAGTGTTCTATGCTTGGCAAGATGCCGGGAGACCTTACAGACAAGTTTGCCAACCTTAAGCTTGCATATGCTTACATGATGGGACATCCGGGCAAGAAGCTTATGTTCATGGGACAGGATTTTGGACAGTGGAATGAATGGAGCGAGAAGAAAGCGCTTGACTGGTATCTGCTGGGAGAAGGATATCATAAGGATATGCAGCAGTTTACGAAGAAGTGTCTGCATCTGTATGAGGAGTATCCTGCGATGTATGCAACGGATTACGACGGAGACGGCTTCAGATGGATTAATGCCAACGACAAGGACAACAGCACATATTCATTTATGAGATTAAGTCCTGACGGCAGGAAGAATCTTCTGTTTGTGCTCAACTTCACGCCTGTTGCAAGGGATAATTTCAGAGTTGGAGTTCCTGTATCCTGTAAGTATAAGCTTGTCCTGGGAAGCGACGAGAATAATCAGGCAAAAGAGCTTATTGCACAGGAAGGTGACTGTGACGGATATGAGAATTCGATTCTTATTGATATGCCACGATACGGAGTCGCTGTATACGAATTCGATGGTGATGTAAGGAATGTTAATGCCACAAAGCTTGGCGGCTGATAACTGAACATAACAGAATTAATGGAATTAGTATTACCGGGCTGTGTGCCGAACACGGAATATCGCATGATTACGTGGCGGCACGCAGCTTTTTTGTTAAGGGTTAATTTTTGGCGGATAACTGACGAAATATATAAAATCAGGAGGAAGATTCATGAACATTAATTCAGTTAATTATGTTAACCGGTCCGATAATATGAGGACTGCTTCTATTAATATAAAGAGTAATCAGGCAGTCGATACGGCCGATACTGCGAAGGCATTGTTTGCAAATGGTGCAGTGGAAGGAATCGGCAGAACTACAAGCACTGACAGTATGGTACAGAGTGCCAGGGCGCTTATGCAGGAAGCGGATGATGTAATAGAACAGCTTAAGCAGAGTGCGTCAGATGCACAGGGGAGTCTTAAGGCACTTGTCAGGAAGCTTTCAGGAATGGACTGTGTTAAGCTTGATGAGGACGGATACGGACTTAATGATACAGAGCCGGACAAGATAGTTACTGTGGTAGAGCGCATCAAGATTATGCTTGCAACATATTGTGACAGTTACGAGCCTGCAGGTCAGGACATTGATATGGATGATGTTAAGGCGGTTGTTGGTAATACGGCTGCGGCAGGAGCGATTGCGGACAAGTTTTCACAGTATGATGTGCCGCTTACGGACGAGAACCTTGAAGATACTAAGAATGCGATAAATGAATTCACGAACACAGGCAGCCTTACTGAGGATGCAAAGTACTATCTCGTTAAGAATGAGATGAATCCGACAATCGATAACATTTACAATGCCGTTAATAAGGCGGGAAGTTCCGAAGGGGCAGCCGCACAGCTTAAGGATTCAACGTGGCAGCAGTTAGTTCCGCAGGTCGAAGATATTATAATAAGAGCAGGGCTTGATCTTAATGAACGCAATATGAGCGTGGCAAAAGGATTCCTTGCCCAGGACATTCCGGTTACAGATGACAATCTTGTATATATGTCGCAGCTTGACGAGCTGGCTTCTGTGTATGAGGCGCTTGCAGGCGGTGATGAGCAGGCAGCTGCCGATGCGGTTGAAAAGGCGGTTGACGCTATCGCCAGAAGCCTGTCGGAAGGCGGTAAGGCGTGTGACGCATCAATGGCTGATACGCAGACGGCATGGGAACAGACTGCACAGGCAATGGCTGCCGCACGCAATGCCGATGAGATAGATGTCAGAGAACTTTTAAGAAGCGGCAATGATTACACACTTGGGAATCTTGCACTTATAATAGAAAAAAGCAGAATTGATAATCAGGATGGCAATACACAGGGGACAGCGGCAGATTCACAGAATGGTGGGCATGCAGGACAGGGAAGACACAGCGCACAGCAGATTGCACAGTGTATTAATGCCATGAATGCTGATGAGATTAAGGCTTACCGCCAGCTCGAGGAGGTAAGGATACTTATGACGGCTGATGCAGGACTGTCTCTTGCAAAGCAGGGATTTAACCTTAATACCGCGCCTATTGCAGAACTTGTCGAAGAGCTTAAGAAAGCAGAGCTTGCGCTTGCGGGCATAGATGATGAGACCGAGGCTTATAATGTATACAGGACATGTGAGGCTGTATATAATGTGGCACAGGCTCCGGCAGATACTATTGGCATGGCTGTTGCGGAGCTTGCAGCCATGGGAGGTTCCGGTGCAGTTATTACACTTGGAGAGCTTGCGCAGCAGGGCTCATCGGGAAAGGAACGCTACAGGCGGGCAGGACAGACGTATGAGGCTGTAGGTACGCAGATAAGAAGTGATCTTGGAGATTCGCTCAGTAAGGCGGTGGCTGCAAGCGCAGATGACATGCTTGATAATCTGGGTTATGAACATAGCCGCAATAATCGTGAGGCAGTGAACATACTTGCAGCTAATGGCATGGAGATTACTGCTGAGAATATTGATAAGGTAAAGGAAGCATCTGAATCAGTTAAGAATCTTGTTAATAATGCCAAGCCTGAAGCTGTCCTTAAGATGATAAGGGACGGAATTAACCCTATGGATACTGATATTAATGAACTTTCGCGGTATCTTAACAATATTGTGGGACAGAATGCGGAAGATGAGAAGTACAGCACGTTTTTGTATAAGCTCGACAGAACACATGGTATAACAGAGGAAGAGCGGAGACAGTTCATCGGAATATATAAGATGATGAATATATTTACAAAGGATGCCGGCAAGGCTGCGGGAGCACTTGTGCAGCAGGGCTCTGATATGACAATGTCTAATCTTATGGCTATGTACAACAGCCGCAGGGCAGCAGGAATCGACAGCACTATTGATGATAACTCAGGTTTTGCTGAGATTGAAGGAAATGTCAATTATTACAACACATTGTTTACACAGCATGGATACCGGATTACGCCTGCAACTCTTAAGAGCGTCAATGACGAGAAGCCAATCGATTCGAGAATGGTTGAAGAATTTATCGATGCAGTTGATGATAATTATGATGTTAACCGTGAGGCGGAGTATTATCAGGATTATCTTAATGCGGCAGCGCAGGCAGCAGAAGCTGATGAGAGTATTATTGCGGAGCTTGGCAGATTTGACATGAACGCTTCGGTTGGAATGATTAATGCAATGCAGCAGATAATGCAGTACGGCTGGAATTCACCGGCATTGTCAGGAAGCAGCAGGATGAATGGTGAGAAATCCTCAGATGTGTTAAAGGATGCCGGCAGGCTTCTGGATGCAGCCGGCGATAAGAAGGCAGCAGAGGAGATTATTGACAGAATGCAGGCTGATGCCCGTGAGGCACTTGCAGAAGCTGTTGATAATGTCACGGAATATCAGGACCTTGAAGATATAAGAATGAGATGCAGACAGATTGGAATAATTGCCGGGATGGCAAGAAAACATGAGTATGTTATTCCATTTGACAATGACGGTCAGACAGGTACTATAAGACTTCAGCTTGTTCAGGATGAATCGGATGCGGGAAGAATATCTGTTGAGACAGATACTGCTGCATATGGGCATGTGTCTGTGCAGGCCAGAATGGGCAAAGACAGTATAAGCATATTTGCAATTACTGATGGAGATGCCAATAAGCTTACGGATGCCATGGAAAGGCTCAAAGACAGCTTCAATGGTGATAATTCCGGTGAACACAACATGGGTGTTACATATACCTGTGTAAGTTCAGATACACATGCTGATGTGAAGCTTCCGGTAAGTTCAGACAATATACCTACAGAAGAGCTGTACACATTTGCCAAGAAGATAGTAGTGGCTCTTACAGCATAAAAACTATTGATATTGGCTGAGGCAAGGGTTAAGCCGCACGGCAAATGTGCCGATATAACAATAAACGCATGGATGCGCGTAATTCCTACATGGATGTCAGGCAGTTATTAATATAAGGAGAACACGCATGAGGATTAATACTAATATTTCAGCAGTTGTTACTAATAATCAGTTACAGAAGGCACAGACCAATCTTGAGAGATCTCTTGAAAGACTGTCTTCAGGATATAAGATAAATCATGCATCGGATGATGCGGCAGGCATGGCTATTTCACTTAAGATGAAGCTTCAGATCAGAGGCCTTGACCAGTCTGATAATAATGCGGCAGACGGAGTATCAGTCCTTCAGACGGCTGAGGGTGCAATAGCGGAGATTCAGTCAATGCTCACAAGAATGAAGGAGCTTTCGGTCCAGGCAGCCAATGATACTAATGCAGACGGAGAGCGTGAGGCGATACAGAAGGAGCTTCAGTCTCTTAACAAGGAGATAGACAGAATTGCCAATGATACAGAGTTCAACTCACAGAGCCTTATTAATGGCAACCTTGAGCGGAGAGTATATACACGCAACAACGTACATGGTGTGGAGCAGTTTGAGTGTTCATCTAATATTGCGGCAGGTGATTACGGAATAACGGTAGCTCAGGATGCAAGGCAGGCTGTTGTTAAGTCAGGAGCTGTTACACTTAATGGTAAAGTAACTGCGGCTATGGAAGGAACTGTCAAGATTAATGGATATGATATAGATATTAATGAGGGCGATGACATGGATAAGATTATGACTAAGCTCTCAAGTGCAATGGGTCTGCTTGGCGGTAAGGTATTTGCAACAACTGATTCTGCATCCGGAGCAGGTGAGGCAGATAATGCGGGATATGTGCCTGTAGTAAGCGGAACAGCGGGTTCTTCGCTTGTAATTATGACTAATGAGTATGGTTCAGATGTTAAGCTTAATATCACATGTGATAATACACTTCTTGCATCAGCACTCGGCCTTGACGGTGCAGCTGATGATGATGGAATTGTGGCACAGGGTGTAGATGCCAAGGCTGAATTTACAAAAGATGCCAACGGTAACAGAATAGGATTTGCAGATACTGCAACTATATCTGCCAATGGTAAGATGATTACAGTTAAGGATGTTGATAATAAGACATTCAAGGTAGATGTTCCGGGTGACATAGCGAAGACTAAGTTCACTGATGTTGACGGAACAGCAGTTGGCGAGGCAGGTGTTGCGACAGATACTTCTGCACAGGCGGGCGCGTCGACGTCAGCAGATATTGTACAGCAGGTTACTGATTTTGGCGGAATGAAGGTCCATGTAGGCGCTAATGAAGACCAGTATATTGCAGTAGAGATTGAGCAGATTTCAACATATAAGCTGGGATTAGACCAGATTAATGTTATGTCGCATTATAATGCGGGACGTTCAATAGATAAGATTGATGAAGCAGTATCTAAGGTTTCATCTATAAGATCAACGCTCGGTTCATATGAGAACAGAATTGAGCACACACAGAACAACATAGATACATCTACTGAGAATATGACCGCAGCACTTTCAAGAATGATTGATACAGATATGGCTGAAGAGATGACAGAATATACATCGCAGAATGTTCTTGTACAGGCTGCAACTTCAATCCTTTCACAGGCTAATGCAAGACCTGAGACAGTATTGCAGCTTCTTCAGAGATAATTATTGGTTAATTGGTGGTGACACGCATGAAAGAGGAAGATATAAGCGCATTTTCTTACAGAATATCACAGGCAACAGGTACAGAGCTTGTAGTGATTCTGTATGAGATGGCGCAGCAGTACATTGATGACGCACAGGATATGTATTCACAGGGCAGCCGTGAAGAGTTCAGAAGATATGTTAAGCTTGCAAAGAGAGTTACGGATGAACTTAAGGTGTCGCTTGAGATGAAGTATCCTATATCAGCCCAGCTCTTTAATATATATTCATATGCGTCATCGACACTTCAGACGGCAATGAACAGATATGACAATGCCAATCTTGATGTGGTTAAGAGGATTTATGGCCGCCTTGCACAGGCATTCTCAGACATTGCAGATCAGGATAAGGGCGGACCGCTTATGGAGAATACACAGAAAGTGTATGCGGGTCTTACATACTCTAACGGTAAGCTTAATGAGATTGCATATGATGTGTCAGGCGCACAGAGCCGTGGATTCACAGTCTGATTCCCGGTATCAAAGCCGGGAGAATTTTGACCCTGGTATCATAGTATTTAATAATTACAGATTACAGATATAAAACAGCCGGTTTGGATTAATCCGAACCGGCTGCTGTGTTATGAGATATTGTAACTATTCTCTTGTCTTTTTATGTCTGTTGCGATATGAGTTCTTATATAATTCATCAAATGAATCATAGAGGTATTTGCCTGTATCAAGCTCTCCATCCTTACGGTCATTAAGAAATGTTCCGAGTACGGCTGAATACTTCTCGGCAAGTTCTCCACCCATATGTCCTTCCATATCTCCGTAATCAACATCATCTCTTGGCAGTATGTTCATGCTGAGACGGTTGAAGTTGTAGTATGGTACATCGTGCTTTGCAAAGAATTCAGAAAATGTCTTGTCAACCTTGCTGAGACCGAGCTTGCGGACAGCGGTAGGAGTAACAGGTGAGGTTATGCAGATTAATTCAATATCATTATTCTTACAGTAGTTGGCAATCTGAAGAAAATAATTGACAACCCAGCCTTCAAGCTCACCATTCTCACGTCCGTACCAAAGCTTAATATAATCAAAACCACCCGGCTCCAGTCCGCTCGTTTTTCTGTAAAAGAAGCCTTTGCCTACATATGGACCATCAGCATCCTTTACAAGAGCACCATTAATTGAATAATTGCGGTAATCATCTGTGAGCTTAAGTGATACATTCTGGGCAATTGCAGTTCTTGAGATATCATAGCTCAATCTGTCCGTGAATGTATTACGGAAATCAAGAGTATTCATATTATCAATCAAATACTCATACTTGGTCTTGGACAGCCAGCTCATCTTGTTAAATATAAATGAAGATGAAAATTCATCCTCAATCTGTACAGAATACCAGTACTGATAGTCAACATCGAGTATTACTGTCTTAATATCATTGGTACGGCAGCTCTCCTTAAGAACATAGTAGGAATCTTTGATTGTCTCTCCCGGAATTGCAACATTAAGGGTATTGGTACCCAGCTTTTCATCAATCTTGGCAGGGTCAATCGCACTTCGTGCATGAGAAGCTCCAAGGATTATACAATCGTAATTCTCGGCAGGAGAATTAAGTTCATGAAGAATGTAGCGTATATATCCCGACGGTGCAAACAGAAAGTTACACAGAGCTATACAACCGGCCAACACACATAAAAAAGCCATGCATCTGATGTATGGCGCTAATTTTTTCATAGAGTTTCCTCATTTCTATTGGTCATAAATATAAGATTATAGTTAATGAATATATTTGTCAACTGTTACGGACAAAATTCTTAATCGCTTCAAAACTGTCTTTGCTTATTACATGTTCAATCTTACATGCATCTTCGGTTGCAGTCTCTTCATCAACTCCAAGACTTACAAGCCATGCTGAAAGAAATTCATGTCTCTCATAAATCATCTCGGCAATCCTGCGGCCTGCATCAGTAAGATAGATAAAACCGGCATCAGTGACGGTTATGTAATCCTTCTCGCGCAGATTCTTCATTGCTATGCTGACGCTTGACTTCTTGAAATCCAGTTCGTTGGCAATATCAACAGAGCGGACAACCGGAAGACGCTTACTGAGCATAAGTATAGTCTCAAGATAGTTCTCGGATGATTCGGTTGTTGAATTATTATTCATGTTATACAAATCCCCCTTGCTAAAAGGCCTGAATTGGCATTTACATTATTGTATCATAGTTTCATACCTAAGTAAACGGCGACTTTATCTCATTAATATAGGAAAATTTTCGATTGTTTAGCATAATTTAATCATTATAGATTTGCTTTTATATTTTTGTAATAGTATAATTACCCTCAGTTAACAGATATAGAATATAAAGGAATCAGATAAAATGAATAGAATATTTAAAATATTTGTGCATGATATAGTGGGTTTATCGCGGAATATATTTGCTTTGATAATTGCAGGAGGCCTGTGTATTATTCCTTCGCTTTACGCGTGGTTCAACATTTACTCTAACTGGGATCCTTATGCCAATACATCTGCCGTTAAAGTAGCGGTTGTGTCGGAAGATGCAGGGTATACGGGTGAGGATGGCGAATATTCCAATATGGGAGACAGCGTATTGGAGTCACTCAGAACCAATACGGGACTTGGCTGGCAGATTCTCGACAAAAAGGATGATGCTATAGAAGGCGTTAAGAGCGGTGAATATTATGCTGCCATTGTTATCGGGGATGATTTCAGTGAGAGCATGTTTGATTTTATTGACAAGGGACTTGTACATCCTTCAGTGACATATTATGAGAATGAGAAAAAGAATGCAGTAGCAAGTAAGATAACTGATACCGGAAAATCAACACTCCAGAGCAATATTAATACGGAGTTTGTCAACACCGTAATTCAGACGGCAATGAGCAGTACGGATGGAATGCTCGCTGACAGGGATATCATAGGCGGAGTGCTTGATAATCTTAACAGACTTGGAGATAACCTTGACGGATATAAGGGAACGATTGCTTCGTTTGTAAGCAGTAATGCCGCACTCAGCGGATCACTTCATGATCTCAGGGTGCAGATTCCGGATTCGCTTCCTGACAACAGTGCAACTATGGAAGCTTTGCAGAACCAGACTTCAAAAGCAGCAGATGAGTACATAGCAAAGCTCGACCGTATTACGGCAGCAACACGTGCAACGTCACAGGCGTTGTCGGCTCAGCTGCAGTGGGTCCTTACGGCAATTGAGAATAACCTGCCTACGGATGAGATACTTGCAGGGATAGATAATGCACAGGATCTTCTGGATTCGATGAATGACCAGAGCGATACGCTTACTGAGCAGTTACAGAATATATCAGACCAGCTTGGCGGTGTTATCGACGATGATAGCATTAAGCTTGCGGTAGATTCCCTCGTTCAGATAAGAATTGCTGCCAAGGGGCTGCTTGAGCAGTCTAAGATACTTGTAAAGGCGGGAGCGCTTAAGTCGCAGGTTAAGTTAGAACTTGTCAGGACGGCACTTGTGCAGTGCAGCCAGAAGATAGATGAGATGGACGGCATACTTGATGGATCGGTACAGAAAGCAGTGGATGCGATGAAGGGTGTAATAAGTACATCTATAGATTCGATAGGTGAATCGCTTACGCAGGTTTCGGAGCAGCTCGGCAGCCTGTCGGCAATGCTTGGAAGCATTGAGCAGACAGTTGACGGAATGAATGTCGGGCTTGACCAGATGGGTTCAGTCATGGATGGAATGTCAGATAAGATTGTACAGCTTGCCGGTAAGCTGAGCGATCTTACAGGGGATGACAAGTACAGGCTGCTTGCGCAGGCACTGGCACAGGATCCGGAGACATACGGCGAGTTTCTGTCATCACCTGTGCAGGTTGAGACACATCAGGTATATGCAACAGAGAATTACGGTTCTGCCGTGTCACCTTTCTATACAACACTTGCATTGTGGGTAGGAGGACTTCTCCTTACGGCACTTATAAAGGTGCATCCTGACAGCCCTGAACTTATTAACGGAGCAAAGCCGCATGAGCTTTTCTTTGGAAGATATCTGTTATTCTTCGTACTCGGTCAGGTCCAGGCAGTTATAACGGTACTTGGTGATGTGTATCTGCTTAAGATACAGTGCCTTGATAAGGGACTTTTCATGCTGGCAGCCTGCTTTACAAGCTTTGTATTTACATTGCTTATATATGCACTTACAGTGTCATTTGGCGATATTGGTAAGGCACTTGCGGTTGTAATGGTTGTTATACAGATTGCAGGTTCAAGCGGTACATACCCTATTGAGCTTCTACCCGTATTCTTCCAGAAAGTATATATCTATTTTCCATTCCCATATGCGATTAATGCAATGAGGGAAACAATCAGCGGAAGATATGGCAGTGATTACTGGCAGTTTATGGGCGTGCTGCTGTTGTTTGTTGCGGCATCGCTTGCATTGGGGCTGTTTATAAGAAAGCCGTTTATGAAGCTTAATCATTATATGCATCATCGTATGCATGATACAGATATGATGTAAGGAGGCAGCATTTTGAGTAACGGGAATAAAGCGGATGAAGAGATATATGATAAGCTCTATGAGATGATACAGAGTGCCGTGCAAAGCGAGGTTCAGAGGACTCTTGCACAGCAGGGCAGTTCGGGAGCAGGCAATTCGGATACAGCGCATGCAGACCTTGCAGACATATCGCAGCTTTCAGAGGCTGAGATAGCGGCAAGAATTGCGGCTATGGCCGAATCTTCAGATGACAGTGATGACGACAGCAATTATAGTAATGATATCGGCACAAAAGCTGTGACTGCGGTTGCACCGGTGAATACGGCGCCGGCGGATACGGTACATGAAGATGACGTGAAGAGCCGTCTCGTGGCATATTATGCGGCTATACATGAGAAGAACCGGAAGAGGATAAAGACGGGAATGATATGCATGTTTGTAATTCCGGTTGTATTTCTTATTCTGTTATTTACGATGCAGAGTTCCAAGATTGTGTATCTGGTGCTGTGGATTGCATCATTGTTCATACTGTGCGGATATCTGATAGCTGTAGAGTACAGCGATTATTCACTTCAGGAGAAGCTTGAGGCACTTGGCGTTGATGAGCATGGTGTTGACGGCTCGCTTATTGGGCCTGATGTTCTTGAGAAGGATATTCAGTCAATGAAGGAGAGGATGGGACTATGAAAAACATTTGCAATATTTTTCTGGCTGACTGGAAGAGAATCAGTAAAAATGTAGTTGCAGTCGTTGTGGTTATAGGTCTTGCTATTCTCCCGGCACTCTATGCATGGTTCAATATTCTGTCAAACTGGGACCCATACGGACAGGAGGCAACGTCCAGAATTAAGGTTGCTGTTGCATCTGCCGATAAGGGAGCAATGGTTGACGGAATCAGTATAAATATGGGGCAGAATATAATAGATGCATTACAGACGAACAACACGATAGGCTGGGTATTCGATGATGACACAGAAGCAGCTGTTAACGGCGTATATGCCGGGGATTATTATGCGGCACTTATTATGCCGGAGGATTTCTCTGAGAAGATGACGAGCTTTCTCACTGAGGACATGAGCCACCCGCAGATTGAGTATTATACCAATCAGAAAAAGAATGCCATAGCCCCTAAGATTACGGATAAGGCTAAGACGGCCGTACAGCAGCAGGTTAATTCGACATTTATAAGTACTGTTGCCGAGAGCCTTGTCAAGGCGGCAGATGGTGTTGATGATGCGGCTAAGGAGCACGGAATTACGTCAGGTAACCAGACAGTGCTTGATGTTGTTACAACTAAGATGGAGCTTGTAAGCAGACAGCTTGAAGCATATGATACTATTCTTACGGCGCTTATAAGCGTTACGGATTCTGCTTCATCGGCGATAAATATGGCAGGTCAGGTATCGCCTGATATGTCACAGACGGTATTAGGCAATCAGAGGGCATTGGATGCAATGCAGGATATTCTTAAGATTACGTCAGCAGGCAATATAATTAACTCAGGTGTATCGGGTGACCTGGCAGACGGTCTTGGAAGAATATCAGGAACAATGGACAGCATCATAGGCATCTATGCTCAGGCTGATGGTAACATAGGCAGATTCTCATCGCTGATATCTTCAGCAAGAATTAATCTTCAGGATACGAAGAGTATTCTTAATGAACTTCAGGAAGAGATGGATGAGACGCTTACACAGCTTAATGATATAAGAGACAGCGGCAATTACGAGATGCTTTTAAGGCTTATAGGGCTTGATGCTGACAAGCTCGGCTCATTTATCTCATCACCGGTTGAGATAGAGACAGAGAAGATATATCCGGTTGAAAATTACGGCTCTGCAATGGCGTCTTTCTACACGGTACTTTCAATATGGGTAGGAGCACTTATACTTGTTGCGATTATACATGTCGGAGTCAGGCCACAGAAGGAGCATCCGCAGTTCAGCCATACGGAAGCATTTTTTGGAAGATATATAACCTTCTTCCTTATCGGTCAGGCACAGGCACTGCTGGTTACGCTCGGAGATTTGTATTACATAGGAATACAGTGCGTCAGTCCGTTTAAGTTCTGGCTTGCGGCGGCAATGACAAGCTTTGTATTCTCAATATTCATGTATTCGCTTACGGTTGCATTCGGCAATGTCGGCGAGGCACTGGCGGTTGTAATCATGGTAATACAGGTCGCAGGCGCTGGATGTACATTCCCTATAGAAGTCCTGCCGGAGGTATACCGGAAGATATACGAATATCTGCCGTTTACATATGCGATGAACGCCATGAAGGAGACGGTTGGCGGACAATATGGAATGGATTATTGGAAATATCTCGGAATACTTCTCATATTTGCAGTGATAGCAGTATTTATCGGACTGGTGGTTGCAATACCTTGCAAGAAGCTTAATGAGAAGATTGAACACAGCAAACATAAGTCTGGCGTTATGATATAACGCCGGGCTTTTTTTAATATTGCAATACAAACACAAACTTAATGATAAAAAATAGTCAATAAAGTTGTTGACAACTAATAGTAATTAGAATAAACTAACAATGCAATAAAAATTAATGATAATCATTTACAATTAGGTATGAAGGGAGGAACATGATGATGCCCCTTACAATGGCTAACGAAGGTGAAGCTAATGTAATCAAGAGAATCGGCGGCAAGGAAGAGGTAAGATTATTCCTTGAGAAGCTCGGATTTGTTGTTGGCGGTACTGTTACAGTTGTATCCACGAATGACGGAAACATGATAGTGAATGTCAAAGATTCACGTGTTGCCATCGGTAAGGATATGGCTAACAAGATCATGGTCTAGACAGGAAGGAAAGATTATGAAGAAGCTGAATGAAATTCCGGTCGGACAGACAGTAGTTGTTAAGAAGATTACTGGTGAAGGTCCGGTCAAGAGAAGAATCATGGACATGGGAATCACAAAAGGTATCGAGATTTATGTAAGAAAAGTTGCACCTCTTGGTGATCCTATTGAGATTACAGTTCGCGGATATGAGCTGTCATTAAGAAAAGCTGACGCTACGATGATTGAAGTAGAGTAATAGCATTTTTTAAAACCACAAGTTAGATTGGACTAATTAAATTAAGGCAAGCCCAACTCAAGGGCAGCGGAAAGGAAATGAAGATGTCAATCAAAATTGCACTTGCAGGTAATCCTAACTGCGGTAAAACGACATTATTCAATGCACTGACAGGTTCTAATCAGTTCGTAGGTAACTGGCCTGGTGTTACAGTAGAAAAGAAGGAAGGTAAGCTCAAGGGACATAAGGATGTAACAATCACTGACTTACCCGGTATTTACTCACTTTCACCATATACTCTGGAGGAAGTGGTAGCAAGAAATTATCTTATAAATGAAAAGCCTGACGCAATCATTAATATTGTTGATGGTACTAATATTGAAAGAAACCTCTATCTTTCAACACAGATTATGGAACTTGGTATTCCTGTTATCATGGCTGTTAATATGACAGACCTTCTTGCTAAGAATGGAATTGAGCTTAATACTGCAAAGCTCTCAGAGAATCTCGGCTGTGAGGTTGTTGAGATATCAGCGCTTAAGGGAACAGGTATCAGGGAAGCTGCAGAAAAGGCTGTAAAGCTTGCAGAATCTAAGAAAGCTAATAAGATTGTACATAAATTTGACAGCAAGGTTGAGGCAGCTATCGAGGCTGTTGAAGCTAAGTTTGGTTCAGATGTTGCACCAGAGCAGAAGCGATTCTTCGCTATAAAGCTTCTTGAAAGCGATAACAAGATTAATCAGCTCCTTACTAACGTGCCTGACGTAAAGGCTGAGATTAACCAGCTTGAGAGTGACTTTGATGATGATGCGGAGAGTATCATTACTAATGAAAGATATACATACATTTCATCAATTATTGATGAGTGTGTTAAGAAGGCAAAGAGCAAGGATAAGTTAACAACATCAGATAAGATTGATAAGATTGTTACAAACAGAATTCTTGCACTTCCTATATTCGCAGTTGTAATGTTCCTTGTATATTACATTGCGATGGTAACTGTAGGTTCAGCCGCTACTGACTGGGCTAATGACGGACTCTTCGGCGATGGCTTCCATCTGTTTGGAATCGGTACTGCTGCTTATGAAGAAGTAGCTGATGAGTATGGCGATTCAGATGAGATTATTGCAGCATATGTAGAGAGCCTTGGAGACAGCGGTGAAGCAATTGCTGACGCTATTGACACAGAGGCTGATGATTATGATTCAGAAGCTGCTGTAAAGGCACTTACAACTCTCGAAGCTACTGTTAAGCCATCAACAACTGTTGATTACACAGTAGAAGACGAGGAGACACTTGAGACAACAGATGAGACTGCTGATGCAGATGCCATTAAGGAAGCTATTGAGCTTGCTATCGAGAATGGCGGTGCAGCTCCGGATCCTGCTGATTACGGTGTATGGGTTCCGGGTCTTCCTGTTCTTATCGGGGATGGACTTGATGCAATCGGATGTGCAGAATGGCTTGAAGGCCTTATTCTTGACGGTATCGTAGCCGGTGTTGGTGCAGTACTTGGTTTCGTACCTCAGATGTTAGTACTGTTCTTATTACTTGCAATCCTTGAGGCTTGCGGTTACATGGCGCGTATCGCATTCATTATGGATAGAATCTTCAGAAGATTCGGTCTTTCAGGTAAGTCATTCATCCCAATCCTTATCGGTACAGGATGTGGTGTTCCGGGTATCATGGCATCACGTACAATCGAGAACGAGAGAGACCGTCGTATGACGATTATGACAACAACATTTATCCCATGTGGTGCCAAGACACCATTCATCGCAATGATTGCAGGTGCTATCTTCGGTGGTTCAGCATGGGTTGCTACATCAGCTTACTTCATTGGTATGGCTGCAATTATTGTATCAGGTATCATTTTAAAGAAGACAAAGTTATTCATGGGAGATCCGGCACCATTCGTAATGGAGCTTCCTGCATATCATATTCCAACTGTTGGTAACGTACTCAGAAGCATGTGGGAGCGTGGCTGGTCATTCATCAAGAAGGCCGGAACAATCATTCTTCTTTCTACAATTATTGTATGGTTCACAACATACTTCGGATTTACAGATGAAGGCTTCCGTATGTTAGCTGAGGATGAGATTGACATGAGCATCCTTGCTAAGATTGGTGGAGCAGTTGCATGGATATTCACACCGCTTGGATGGGGTAACTGGCAGGCAGCCGTTGCATCAATTACAGGTCTTGTGGCTAAGGAAAATATCGTTGGTACAATGGGTATACTGTACGGCGGTGGAGACCTTTCACCATATGCAGCACTCGCACTTGCATTCTCTAAGCTGGCAGGTTTCTCATTCCTTACATTCAATCTTCTGTGCGCACCTTGCTTCGCTGCTATCGGTGCTATCAAGAGAGAGATGAACAGTGCTAAGTGGACATGGACAGCAATCGGTTACCAGTGTGGATTTGCATATGTGGTATCACTTTGTATTTATAATATCGGCATGCTTGTAACAGGCGGCGGATTCAGTTTTTGGACAATAGTTGCATTCTTACTTGTAGCAGGATTTATATATCTGTTATTCAGACCTGCCAGGAAAGGTGCACAGGCATAATTAAAGCTTAGGCTTTAGATTGGAGGCTGTTATGACTATAGGAACAATAGGTGTTTTAGCGGGACTTATAGCTGTTGTTGGCGTAATAGTAGCCGGCATGATTTCAGACAGGAAGAAGGGTAAGTCATCATGTACAGGTAACTGCAGCAGCTGCGGCGGACACTGCAGCCACTGATAATGCCGGGAGTATTTTGGGGCATACACACAGAGGCGCTGTACAAAAGACGCACGGTTAATCTGTAGCTGTTATGCAGAAATGAGGAGTCACATGAGGAATAACCAGACACAGACGGAATGTCAGAATTATCACCGCACGCAGATGCAGAGGCAGATGGTAATAGACAGACTCAGAGAGAGAGGATGCAGGATTACCAAGCAAAGGCTTCAGCTTCTTGACATAATCCTTGAGGAAGAATGCGCCTGCTGTAAGGAGATATATATTAAGGCTGCATCTGTAGACAACAGGATTGGTCTTGCTACAGTATACAGAATGATTAATCTTCTTGAAGAGATTGGAGCAATCAGCCGTAAGAACATGTATAAGATTGCATGTGAAAAGGGTGGAAGCTGTGACCGTGAGAATGTCTGTATGCTGGAGTTTGATGATGACACAAGCTGTGGGCTGTCAGCCAAGCAGTGGAACGAAGTCCTTGCAGAGGGCTTAAGAAGATGCGGTTACCTTAACGGTAAGCATATCAGAAATGTATCGGTATTTCAGTGTGAATGCTGATTATGCCGTGCCGTAAGGCAGGCAGCAGGCGTATAATGATAATGCGCCGGAATTGAATAATTGTACAGTAGAATGGGATATATTGAGTTAATAATCAGTATGTCCTATTCTTTTGATTATGGTAGTATTATAGTATGAAGCAACTGTATAAATAATGTCAGGTGAATGAGGCATAATTTTAATTTTTGTGATGAACAGGAGGCGGCGCTTATGTACCTTTTAAAAGAAGACTTCATGGAGTTCCCTATTGGAGATTTTCCATACGATAAGAATCATTCGGCAATGGGAGAATATCATTATATTAATTACCCGGGCTACAGGGGCAGGTGGCATGATCCGGTATGTAACCACACGTATAATGGACAGGGAGCATCGTGGACAATTACTGAGTATGACGGCAGACATTACATGGAGCAGCAGAGAATACGCAATGATAAGCCACACAGAACATTTCCGATGCTTACAAGTGGTGACAGATTCTGGAAGGACTACGAGCTTGAGGTGAAGCTCAGAATGTTCACAACTAAGTGGGGGAATGCAGGAATAGGCTTCTGCTGTCAGAATTCCGCCAATCTGCTTGTGCTTGTATTTGAAGAGGGCGAATTAAGACTTGAGTACAGACATAAGGAACAGGTAGAGATTATTGAGCGCGCTGCATTTGCATACAACTGCGATGACTATTATGTGATGAAAGCATCCATAAGCGGCGACCATGTGATATGCAGTGTCAACGGCAAGGCATATTTTGACGTACATACGGAATATGCATTACAGGGTGGCAAAGCGGCAATCACGGCAACGATACCGACGCAGTTTGAATATGTCAATGTTACTGTGACAGATGAGACGGCGGCACAGATTGACGCCGCAAGGAAAGCATACAGCGACTTGTGTGCGGAAGAACAGCAGAAGTACCCTAAGATGAAGCTTCTGAAGAAGATAGACTTAAGGAATTTTGGAACCGGCAGGCAGGTACGTTTTGGACATCTCCTCGGTAACGGTGAATATCAGATAGTTCTTGCCCAGTGCCAGAAGAGAGTTAACAGGGATGCGTACGGCACGATAAGCTGCCTCACGGCAATTGATCTTGACGGCAATGTCCTGTGGCGTTATGGTGAGCCGACTTCCAACACGGAGATAGGAACAATATCTGCAGATATGCCTATGCAGATTTACGATATAGACGGAGACGGATATGACGAGGTCATAACAGCCAAGAACTTTGAGATCTTTATACTTGACGGAAGAAACGGAAAGGTAAAGAAACATGCCAAAGCACCATATTCAACGGCAGAAGAAGACGGCACGATAATAGGTGTTCCTGATAAGATATATGCATTTGACAGAATTAATCCTGACGGAATAAGAATATGCAATTTCAGGGGACTTGATAAACCGCGGGATATCCTTATAAAGGACCGTTACTGCAGAGTGTATGCGCTTAATGATGACCTTGAGGTTATGTGGCATTATCAGAGCGATAAGAATACGGGACATTTTCCATTTGCAATAGATATTAACGGAGACGGACATGACGAGCTGCTTGTAGGTTATAATATGCTTGACTGCAATGGTAACAGGATATGGACGATGCCTGTAAAGGAAGACCATATCGACGAGATTGTTCCGGGAATGTTCGTGTCAGGACCTCACAAAGGGAAAAAGTATTTTGCGTGTGTTGCCGGCAAGGAAGGATTCCTGATAAGCGACTGGGAAGGCAATCTCCTCAAGAAAGACGGAATAGGACATGCCCAGAGAGTCAGCACCGGTAACTACTGCCCTGACAAACCGGGGTACGAGATGGTTGTTGTTAACTTCTGGGGACATCAGGGAATAATATATTTTTATGACAGCGAGGGTAATCCGGTATGGGAGATGGAAAACGAGCTTAACGGCAACCTGCTTACACCGGTCAACTGGATCGGCAATGGCCGGGACTTCATTCTCCTTAATGCAGATGTAGAAAAGGGCGGTCTTATAGACGGCAACGGAGTACAGGTGGTTAAGTTCCCTGATGACGGACATCCGACGCTGTGTGCAGAGGCAATCAATATGTACGGTGATGCAAGGGATGAGATTGTTACATGGGATTACAATTCAATGTACATCTACACGCAGGATGATTCACCTGAGTTGAATGTATACGAACCGGTTAAATATCCGGATTATAATGCTTCTAACTATAGGGGCGAATATTCTTATCCTAAGGGATTCATGAAGGAACTTGGATAAGGAAGACCTGACAGTTAAGGCTGCACTGGAGCAGATGAGAGTCTGTTCCAATGCAGCTTTTTTGCATGAGAAATTTATCTTAGATACATTGAATTAATTGGTTGACAAGTCAACTAATTAAGGCTATTATATTCATGTTCTAATGATATATAGGCCATGACATGGCAGACATTGCAGCGAATAAGCAATAAATTTCACAGAGGTAATTCAGACACATGAATCAATACCGACAGAATGAAAAGGATGTCCCAAACTGCTTCAGCATAGGCAAGCTTGTGTCTGTGCTTCACAGGAGAGCGCAGGCATTTTATACAAGATATCTTAAGGAGTATGATATTTCACTTGCTGAATATCCGATACTTTTTATGTTGAGTACGCATGACGGCGTTACGCAGGATGAGATTGCGTGGGATCAGGGGATGGACAAGGCAGCGGTGGCGCGAGTCATAAAGTCACTGGAAGCCAAAGGAATGGTGACGAGGCGCAAGGATTCTTCTGACAGAAGATGCAATTATGTATTCCTTACAGAAAAGGGGCGCAGTACGGACGAACCGATATCGAAAGCTAAGGCATATTGGAATTCGGTAATAACAGAAGGTATGACAAAAGAAGAAAGTGACAGCCTTGCAAGGCTTCTTAAGGCAGCACTTGATAATGTATATGGGCATGAAGACGGAGAGTAGTGTGAAAAATCAGCTCTTCGTGCCTGCGGAATGGAGGATTGCTATGAATAATGAAATATCAACTAAGAACCCGCTTGGAGAAAATCCGGTTAATTCACTTTTGTATCAGTTTGCGGTTCCGAGTATAATCGCAATGCTTGTGAGTTCGCTTTATAACATAGTAGACCAGTTTTTTATCGGAAGAAGTGTGGGCGCACTCGGCAATGCGGCAACGAATATATCATTTCCGCTTTCAATATCATGTGTGGCGATTGCACTTTTGTTTGGTATAGGAGGTGCGTCTGCATTTAACATTGCAATGGGAATGGGTGAGAAAGAAAATGCGGTCAATTATCTTGCTAATTCGGCAGCTATGCTGTTCCTTGGCGGTGTGGCACTTACGGCTGTTACTCTGATATTTCTTGAGCCGCTGCTTAAGTTCTTTGGCTCGCCGGATAATGTTCTGGAATATGCCAAGGTGTACACAAGGATAGTTGCATTGGGATTTCCATTTCTTATATTCACATCAGGCGGAGGTCATCTTATAAGGGCTGACGGCAGACCGAAGATAAGCATGGTATGTAATCTTGCCGGAGCGCTTATTAATACGGTGCTTGATGCGCTGTTTGTATTTGTCCTGAATATGGGAATGGCAGGGGCTGCGTATGCCACGATTATCGGACAGATAGTGTCAGGACTGATGGCGGCGTGGTATCTTGCACATTGCAGGACGATTAAGATTAAGAAAGAAAATCTGCGTGTGCGCTGGAAATATATTTCAAGAGTGATGTCACTTGGAACTGCGCCTTGTGCTAATCAGCTTGCGATGATGGTTGTGCAGATTGTAATGAACAAATCACTCAAATACTACGGTTCGCTTTCAGTATACGGCGAATCCATACCAATCGCATGTGCGGGAATTATAACCAAGGTAAATCAGGTATTTATGTCATTTATAATAGGTATATCGCAGGGACTCCAGCCTATCACAAGCTTTAATTACGGAGCAGGCAGATATGGCAGGGTGAGGTCAGCCTACCGTTCAGCAGTTGCATGCGGAGCGGTTCTTGCAGTGATAGCATTTATTCTGTTCCAGACGATACCGCATCAGATAATATCACTGTTCGGAACGGGTTCGGAAGAGTATTACAGATTTGCAGAGAATTATTTCCATATATTCCTGTTCTTTACATTTATCAACTTCATGCAGCCTATAAGCTCTAATTTCTTTACATCAATAGGCAAACCGGTAAAAGGAACATTCCTGTCGCTTACAAGGCAGATAATATTCCTTCTTCCGCTGCTTATTATAATTCCTCTGTTCATGGGAATAGACGGAATTATGTATTCGGGACCTGTTGCCGACGGGCTCGCAGGAGTTATCTCAATAGTAATGGTGTGTCTGGAATTCAGGAAGATGCCGGCCTGATGAATTGTTTAAAACAAATAATTTATAGATGTCAGTTTGGAGAATGAATAATGCTTACATATGTATTTGATGAATCTGGAGTCCCACTTTATGAGCAGGCATACAGATGTATTAAAAATGATATTATCAGCGGAAATCTGCGCTCCGGAGAGAAGCTCCCGTCCAAGAGAACATTTGCGGATAATAACGGCATTAGCACCATCACGATTCAGAATGCTTATGACCAGCTTATAAGCGAAGGGTATGTATACACAATCCCAAAGAAGGGCTATTACGTTGCGGATATCGGTGCGCTGGCAAGAGGAATGGCAGCCGGTACAGGTGAACTGATAAATAATACATCACGAAGCACGTCCCGGAATACATTTCAGAATTCGGAAGCTAAAACACCGGATATCAGGATGCCAAAGCGTGATACCGGTTACCGCATAGATCTGTCGAGTAACAGAATGGGGGCTGACAGCTTTCCGTTTACTGTGTGGGCAAAGCTTTCAAGAGAGACGATATCGGCAAGGAGCAGGGAGCTTATGAAGGTGCCGCCAACATGCGGAATACATGAGCTTCGTGCTGCTATTGCGGCACATCTGCGGTCATTCCGCGGGATGGTTGTAGACCCGGATCAGATTATCGTAGGTGCCGGAACGGAGTATCTGTACGGACTTCTTGTGCAGCTTCTCGGAGCCGATAAGGGGTATTGTATAGAGAATCCCGGATACAAGAAGCTTGCAAAGATATATAAGCAGTACAATATCGAATGCAGATATGCGAGCATGGATGATAAGGGAATTACGGTTGAGGAGCTTACCAAGACAGGCGCTGACATAGCACATATATGTCCCAATCATCATTTCCCTACGGGGATTACAATGCCTGCCAGCAGGAGATATGAGATACTTGCCTGGGCTAATGATAAAAACGGACGTTATATAATAGAAGATGATTATGACAGCGAATTCAGGACGAATGGAAGACCTCTGCCAACGCTGTTCAGCATTGATGCCTGTGAAAAGGTAATCTACATGAATACATTTTCCAAGTCACTTACTCCGACAATCCGAATCAGTTATATGATACTTCCGCCTCATCTTGCCAACCGTTTCTACAGTGAGCTGTCTTTCTACGCCTGTACGGTCTCAACCTTTGAGCAGTATACACTTGCGGCATTTATAAGCAGAGGATATTTTGAAAAACATATTAACAGAATGAGGCTTTATTACAGCAGACAGCGCAAACGACTGCTTGACAGCCTCCAGAATAGCCGCCTTAGCAGGATATGCAGTGTTAATGAAAATGAATCCGGGCTGCATTTCCTTATAAGGCTTAACACAGCCATGCCGGAGCAGGAGATTGCACGCCGGCTGAAGAAGGCAGGCATACACCTCCAGTCCCTGTCGGAATACTTTCTGGTGCCGGATAAGAGTAAGGAGTACTATTACATTATAAGCTACTCGGATGTTGATGTGGACGACGTGCAGGAGGCATTTGATGAGATATACAGGTGTGTGGAGGAAGATAGCGGATTAGCTGCAATAGGAGATTAGAAGGAGCTTAGACTGAAAAACAGCCTGCGTTTTGGGGGAACGTGATGTCCGCCCGGACAGCAGGCTGTTATTGTGTTTGTCAGTATTCTTAGTAAAAATATCAGAAGCCTGATTACTGCACTCCGGCATTCTCCTGTGTGGCAAGCTTCTTCTCAACATATGAACGGATGTACTCATTATCATCAGGCATCTGGCATCCGATAATATATACACCATCATTGTTGGAACAACGGATTACGCGGCCGTCAAGCTCTGCATGGTCAGGCATGTCGAAGTTATGAATTGTAACTGCAATATCCTTGCCTTTGCAGCCGGCGAAGAATGCATCCTTGGCGAGAAGGGCAAAGCCGTTGGCACTGAGATTATCAAGCCTTCCGGTGAAGGTCTCGCCTGTGTCCTTAATCTTGATTGTGCAGATGTTGGAAACATCAATTCTCGGATACTTACGACGGTTAATAATATGTGGAGCAGAACTGATATGTATCGTATATGTTCCGCCGGTACGGTCTGAAACAATCTCAGCTGCATCCCAGCAATAGAGGACATTGCCTACGGTAACCTGCGCTGAACATTCAGCCTTAGCGTTAAGTGTAAGCTGCTCATCAAGAGTTATCTTAAGTGTGTCATCATCACGGCTTACAAGACTTCCGTGATATTCAGATGAGGCATCTGAGCCGGAACTCTTTGTATTAACGAGAATCTTCATTCCCGGCTGTACATCGCCGATTCCCATGAAGCCGCCTATTCCGAGCTCACACATAAGACCCTGGATAACATTCTCAATATTATTAATGTTACCGGCACTCTCGTCATACTTACTTACCATACGCTTGCTGATATCATCAGAATCGTTAATGCAGTTAGTCATTGTATCGACAATCTCAGATACATGCTGCATATTCTCAACAAGCTGGCCGTTGGAGGCCTCCACACCCTTGATCGCCGTATCAATAACCTGGATATGTTCACCAAGCTTTGAGGAGTCAGCAGTAATCTTGCGGACATTGTCGCCTGTCTGGGTGACTTTCTCAAGTGTAATCTGGATAAGTTTAAGCGTCTCTTCAATGGATCCGGTCATCTTGGCGGATATCTCATCAAGCCTTGTAAGGGCTTCCTGAATCTGGCCGGACGAATCCTTAGTCTCTGTACTGAGTGTTCGTATCTGCTCAGCTACAACGGCGAATCCACGGCCTGCTTCACCGGCACGTGCAGCCTCAATTGATGCATTAAGGGCAAGAAGATTAGTCTGGCTTGAGATGCTGTCGATAGTTCCCGTCTCCTGCTTAACCTTTTCAAATTCAGATGTAAATTCAGTAAGTACAGTCTCCACTTCGCTGGAAAGCCTGGACATTGTATTGGCAGTGCTGACAAGGCTCTCAAGGTCTGACGAACTTGTCCCGGCATGTTCGATAGATTCATTGGTAAGCGATACCATCTCATTAATCATGGTTACAACATTCTCAACCTGGGAATTAATATCAGTTGTCATATCCATTGAAGATGACGTACGGTCCTGCAGCTTTGAATTATTATCGGTAAGCTCGTTCATTCCGAGGAGAACGATATCGGAGCCGTGCTTATTCTCAGTCGCAAGCTCACGTACTACAGTGATTCCGTCCATGATTGTGTTACTTGCAGTCTTAACCTTCTCAACTGTTGTGATAACTCGGTTAAGATCTGCCTTGATGCTGTCTGTGAGGGCACCGTCTGATTCATTAAGGTGCTTTATTGACATTACATAACAGATGTAGCAGAGCACAATACATGATACCTGTAACTGATAATTCTTCATATCCGTGGCAGAATTGAATCCAAGTATAAGCCCCCTGTATATGGCACATCCGATTATGCATAATGTATTGGCAATCCCGCAATGTATCATGAACTTACGGTCTTTATATAATACAAGAAGACTCGTAACAGGGAGAATATATGTAAATGCAATCGGTGACTCAGTAGTACACAGAACAAATGTATAAAATATTCCGTATCCGATTACTATATCACGTCTGTAAATGTCGGTTGCCTTGCCTTTTACCTTAAGAAGGACTTCTCCCGCAAAAAAAGGAATCCAGCATAGAAGAACAAATATCAGGTAATAATTGGCGGGATACAGTCCGCCGGCTGCATCGGAACCGTAATTGGCTGTGAGCAGAAGTGCAAATACAAGCCATATCCTCCGGGCTTTTATATTGGCTTTTGCTTTGAAAACATTCTCATCGTAGTTCATATGAATCACTCCTCTTGTCTTAGTAATGACTGAAAAATTCGGTCATTGAATGTATAACTTCAAAACTCTCATCCATAAAAGGTTCAAATACGCTGAATGCATGAGTAAGCTTTTTGTTTTTTGGATAATTATCAAGTTTGTGTCTGATGCCGCCTTTTGTAAGGGCTTTTTCATAATCAAGAGTGTACTTCTGGAGATAGTCATTATGACTTGTAACCATATAGCACGGTGGCAGAGTCTTAATGATGTCATTATTCCCAGGGTTAACATAAGGTGCAAATCTGTTCTTCTTATAACCGCGGCCATACAGATAGTTAGGAAGAAACAGACCAATCTTATCAAATCTGTCAGTATAGAACATGCCGCTTATAAATCCGATTGCATTGAACTTAATTCCGGAAGGACGTACATGTGCGGCTCTTGCAATGTCACGTGAACCGTTGACGGCTGTTGCATATGTAAGAAGACAGGCACCGCCGCTGTCTGCGGAAGCATATATATGCTTACTGTCTCCGTTATCGGATTCGATTCTTGCGCTGATATAGTCAAATGCACGTTCAACGTCATCAAGCTGATTAAAAAAATTGCAGTCAGGAATAAGACGGTATTCAATGCTGTACACAATGTATCCCAATGCGGCAATATTAGCACAGAAACATCTGTTGAATTCCTTGCTGCCAAGCAGCAGTCCGCCGCCATGAATATTAATCATGACAGGAAGCACATCGTTATCTCTTCCGGCCGGGCGGTATATGTCAAGCCTGTGAGCACTGATGCCATCATTAATATACGGAATATCGGATTTGACTGTAATTCCGTCAGGCAGGGTGAGATTACGGTCACGCTCGATGCATGATCTGGCAAAATCATCACGCTGTTTGTAAAATATTTTTGTTATAAACTGGCTCATATGGACCTCTTTTTATAAGTGTAAATATGAAATATGCAAAAAATAGTACCCTTGCCCTATATAGTCTAATATTAGAATATTTTGTCGACGTTTTCAAGCAATATATATTTTTTTTAACAACAAAATAAACAATTAAATAAATGTATGTAAACGGATTTTTAGGTAATAATACCATAGTAAATAAAATAAACACATGCATGTATGGCAGAAAGGAATCGGACATGGTATTACAGGAAAAGGAACGTACGGTTATTCAGGATCTTCAGACACAGGAGCAGTGCTGCATTGAGAAGTACGGCAAGTATGCGCAGCAGGCAAAGGACCCGGAGCTGAAGGCACTGTTTCTGGAGCTTCAGGGCAAGGAACAGGAGCATTATGATTCACTTACACAGGTGCTTAACGGCAACGTGCCTGAGTGTGACTGCAATGATACAGCCGGAAGGGATTATCTTCCAAAGGCAGCATATACAGAAGATGATAATTCTGAGGATAAGAAAAATGATGCATTTCTTGCAACTGACTGCATAGCAACGGAAAAGCTTGTGTCAGGCGAATATAATACGGATGTGTTTGCATTCGGACAAAGCGGCGTTCGTAAGCTTCTTGCAGACATACAGATTGAGGAGCAGAATCACGCAGAGATGCTTTACAAATATAAGACAGTCAATAAGATGTCATAATATAGTAATCAGAGAAAAATCAGGCATCAATAAACAGATTCTGCTTATTGATGCCTGATTTTTTGGACGAATTTATATTTTATATGGGGGTTACAGAAACAGAAAGCGGCAGGGGCAATACATTGCAGAAGCAGAAGGAAAAGCAATATAAAAAGTATGCGTAATTTGTTGATATTTCTATTGATTTGTGTACACGTTTTTGATATTAATTAATAGGTACGGTTTTGATAAAAAAATGTGTTTAGCGGGAGGCGGCAATGGCAGATAAATCGCAGAATATTATAGAGCTTAAGCATATAAGCAAGATATATGATGATAATGGATTTAAGGCGGTGGATGATTTTAATCTTGAGGTGAAGAGAGGAGAGTTCGTGACATTTCTCGGGCCGTCAGGATGCGGTAAGACGACAACGCTCAGAATGATAGCAGGCTTTGAACTTCCATCAGACGGTGAGATTCTTCTGAATGGCGAGGATATATCGAAGCTTCCTGCCAACAAAAGACCTATTAATACGGTTTTCCAGAGATATGCGTTGTTTCCTCATATGAATATATATGACAATATCGCATTCGGACTTAAGCTTAAGAAGCTGCCTAAGGACGAGATACGAAAGAAGGTAAGACATGTCCTTGATATGGTTGACCTTGAAGGCTTTGAGAACCGAAAGATATCAACACTTTCCGGCGGACAGCAGCAGCGGATTGCGATTGCAAGGGCGCTTGTCAATGAGCCGGAGATTCTTATGCTTGATGAGCCTCTTGGAGCGCTTGACCTTAAGATGCGTCAGGAGATGCAGCTTGAGCTTAAGAATATGCATGACCAGCTCGGAATTACATTTATATATGTAACGCATGACCAGGAAGAGGCACTTACGATGTCTGATAAGATTGTTGTAATGTCTGAGGGAAGAATACAGCAGGTAGGTACACCGGAGGATATATATAATGAGCCGCAGAATGCATTTGTTGCGGACTTTATCGGCGAGAGTAACATTTTCAAGGGAATCATGACAAGTGATATGAAGGTAAGATTCTGTGGCGGAGAGTTCAAGGGCATGGATGATGTGCCTGAGGGAACGCTTGTTGATGTTGTTGTAAGACCTGAGGATGTTATAATCACGAAGCCTGAGGACGGAACTGTTGCCGGAGAGATTACTTCTGTGATATTCAAGGGTATGCACTATGAGGTTACCGTTGAGTCAGGAAAATATGAGATAGTTATAAGAACTACGAAGTGCTACTCGGCAGGTGAAAAGATAGGCATGTGCCTTGAGCCTGACGGAATACATGTAATGATAGCCGAGGATCACACAACAAGCTTTGAAACCATTATAAACAGCGATTATACGCTGAACTTTAATGATAAGCTTATAAGCTGTGATATAACAAAGATAATTCCTAAGACCTCGATGAAGGAGGGCGTCCTTACTGACGAGAACGGCGAGACCGTGGATGTGTCGAAGCTAAGGGTAATAGTGTCAATACAGCCGTATGATATTGAGATGAGTGATGATGCCGATGCGGGACTTGTATCCGGCAGGATTATCGACCTTATTTACAAGGGCGACCACTACAGCTATGTTGTAAGGACTGAGTACGGACATGACCTTATTGTTGATGACGAATATCTCTGGAATATGGGCGACCAGGTAGGACTTATAATGCCTGAGGATAAGATGAAGTTCCAGCTTAAGAAGTAGATAAATGTCTGTTGAATGGAGATGAAGAGATGAAAAATGTATTATCCAGAAGGAGTCTTGGAATTCCTTACGGCATATTCCTGCTGATATTTGTTGCGGCACCGCTTCTGGTGCTTGTGTATTATGCATTTACGGACGGCACGGGGCAGTTTACAATGGCTAATCTGCTTAACTTTTTTACTGACCCCAATACGCTTGGAACGCTGTGCTACAGCTTTGTGCTTGCGATAGTAACGACAATTGCGTGCCTGCTTATAGCTTATCCGGCTGCCTACATACTTACACAGAGCCACTTCAGGAGAACCGGTGTAATAATTATGTTATTTGTGCTTCCGATGTGGATTAACTTTACATTGAGAATAACCGCACTCAAAGAGATACTTTCGCTGGTTGAAGGCAATCTCGCATTCTATCCGTTCCTTAATACGGTAATAGGAATGACATATGATTTTCTGCCGTTTATGATACTGCCGCTGTATACAACACTGTCCAGGCTTGACAGGAATGTCATAGAGGCGGCATCAGACCTTGGTGCGGACAACTTTCAGACGTTTACAAGAGTAATACTTCCGTTGTCGGTGCCGGGAATAGTCAGCGGTGTTTCGATGGTATTTCTTCCGGCAATGACGAATTATGTTGTGCTTGATATGCTCTACAACAGCACTTACATCATGGGCAGCCTTATCGGAAGCTACTTCGCGGCATATGACTGGCATAACGGATCAATGATAGCGCTAATACTTCTTATAATTATCTGTGTTGTCACGATTATTTCGGGTGACAGGGATACGGAAGGAAAGGACAGAGGAGGTGCAATCTTATGATGAAAAAGGGAATCAGCTCGGCGTTTATTGCGCTTGTACTTCTTTTTATGTATTTTCCGATTCTTATAATAGCAGTGTACAGCTTTACGGATGCAGCCAATATCGGGACGATAAGCTCATTCTCACTTCAGAATTATATTACGCTCTTTACGACAGAAGAGCTGAAAGATATGATACTTGGTTCGCTTCTGCTTGCAGTAGGAAGTGCGGCACTGGCAACGATACTTGGAACACTCGGAGCAATAGGGTCGTTCTATTCAAAGAAGAGAACAAGAACAGCGATGTCGGTACTTAACCAGGTACCTGTTGTAAATGCTGACGTTGTTACGGGATTTTCACTGTGCATACTGCTCGTTGTAGTTCTCGGCGTGAGCAAGGATACATATGTGCCGCTCGTTGCAGGGCATGTGGTCTTAAGTGCTCCGTTTGTATATCTTGCTGTTATACCGAAGCTTAAGCAGATGGATCAGAGCCTGTATGAGGCGGCGCTTGACCTCGGTGCTTCTCCGGCATATGCATTGTGGCATGTAATAATTCCGCAGGCTGCATCGGGTATTGTGTCAGGCTTTGTAATGGCAATAACGCTTTCGCTGGATGATTATTTTGTTGCCACTTATACCAAACCGGCAACATTTGATACGATAAGCACATATGTAGTCAATGCGACCAAGGGCTCACAGACACAGATAAAGACAGCACTCTGGGCGTTGTCTACGATTATTTTTATACTTGTTGTCATTCTTGAGGCTGCCGTGAACTTCGCACCTTCAGGAAACGGCAGAAGAGGCGGGGCAGGAGAGGAGACGGCAATCGATGAATAGAATGTTAAGGAAATGTGCATCGGTAATCATTTCGACGGCATTTGCAGTGACTGCACTGGCAGGCACGGCACAGATGTGCCTTACACAGGCGCAGGCGGCGGATGATACTATAACGCTGCGTGTGTGCAACTGGGAAGAATATATTGATGAAGGCGGCTGGGATGAGACGATTGACCTTGAAAGCGGTGATATTAAGGGCGAGAATCCGATTGTAAAGGATTTTGAGGATTGGTATTACAGAACCTATGGTAAGAAGGTAAAGGTCGAATACAGCTGTGCGGGAACGAACGAGGAGCTGTACAACATGCTTACACTTGGCGACGAGTATGACCTTATCTGCCCGTCGGAATATATGATTATGAAGCTTATGGCAGAGGGCTGGCTTGAGCCGTTCTCAGATGATTTTTACGATAAGAATATTAAGGAGAATTATTATGCACGCGGAGTGTCGCCGTTTATCGAGGAGGTATTCAATGAGAATAAGATAGACGGAGAATCATGGAGCAGATATGCAGCCGGCTACATGTGGGGGATTACCGGCATTGTATATAATCCGGAGCTGGTTACACGTGATGAAGCTTCAACATGGCACATTATCGATAATGAAAAGTTCAGAAGACAGATTACCATTAAGGATAACGTAAGGGATACGATGTTTGCGGCGCTTGGTGCGCTTAAGTCAGACATCCTTACATCACCGCAGTTTGTGAATGCATCCGATTACAGTGAAAAGCTTGCAGAGGAGATGAATGACACTTCGGAGGAGACACTTCAGCAGGTGCAGGACTATCTCCAGCAGGTTAAGGATAATGTATATTCATTTGAGACTGACAGCGGTAAGTCAGACATGATAACAGGCAAGGTTGTTGCCGGATATCAGTGGTCAGGCGATGCCGTCTATACCATGCAGCAGGCAGCAGAGGATGGTGTGGAGCTTGATTTTGCCGCACCTGAGGAGTGCACGAATATGTATTTTGACGGCTGGGTAATGCTTAAGTCAGGAATTAAAGGCAATGCAGACAGAAAGCATGCGGCACAGAGCTTTATTAATTACATGTCGATGCCTGAAAGTGCAGTACGCAATATGTATTATATTGGATATACATCCGTTATATCGGGCGGTGACAGCAATATAGTGTACGATTATCTTAAGTGGAATTATGAGGCAGAGGATGGAGAAGAGGACACAATAGAATATCCGCTGGGATATTTTTTCTCAGGCAGCAATGCCGATACTGACTATATTCTCACAGTTCCGGCATCTCAGATAACGGGGGAGCTTTCAGCACAGTATCCGTCGCAGGAGGTCATGGACAGAAGTGCGGTGATGCAGTACTTTGACAGTGAACAGAATTCCCGTATAAACAGGATGTGGATAAATGTGCGCTGCTACAACATCAAAAATGTGCCGGGATGGGCATGGATACTGGCGGCAGCGGCTGTTGCAGTGCTGATTGCAATGTATGTCAGGAAAAAGCTTTCAAACCGTAATATTTAAAAATATTAATTTTTTGAAATTTATTATTGACATAATTAGGCGTTAGTGTTATTGTAAGGTTGTTCAAAATAATAGACATTGATAAGAGCAAAGAAGCTCACCGATTGGTGGCTCTTTGCTCTTTTTGTTTTCCATTATTTTGGATAAAATTCAAAACCGGTTTGTACATTTTTTAAGAATCAAAGGAATCAAAAAATCTAAAATGAGGTTGTGGCAGCGAAGAACGCATGCACAGGAATGGAGGACATTATGAGACTTAAGGATACAGGATTAACAGCACAGGATATTAAGGACAAAGTAAATAAGTACATGATTGAAACATATGAGAGATTTGATTTTCTTGCAGAGACAGCAAGCGGCATGTATATGTATGATGAAAACGGAACCCCATACCTTGACTTTTATGCAGGTATTGCCGTAAACAATGCAGGAAGCTGTAATCCTAAGGTTGTGGCAGCAGTTAAGGATCAGGTCGGAGACATAATGCATACATTTAACTATCCTTACACAATTCCGCAGGCACTTCTGGCTGAGAAGGTATGTACAACAATTGGAATGGATAAGATATTCTACCAGAACTCAGGTACAGAAGCCAACGAGGCAATGATTAAGATGGCAAGAAAGTATGGCGTTGAAAAGTATGGCCCTAAGAGATTCAATATCGTAACTGCAAAGATGGGCTTCCACGGAAGAACATTCGGTGCGATGTCAGCAACAGGCCAGCCTGACAACGGATGCCAGATTGGCTTTGGACCTATGACAGACGGCTTTACATATGCTGAATACAACAACCTCCAGTCATTTATTGATGCATGTACAGAGGATACAATAGCAATCATGGTCGAGCCTGTTCAGGGTGAGGGAGGCGTACATCCTGCAACAATGGAATTCATGACAGGTCTCAGAAAGTACTGCGATGAGCATGAGATGCTCCTTCTTATTGATGAGGTTCAGACAGGCTGGTGCAGGACAGGTGCCGTAATGTCATACATGAACTATGGCATCAAGCCTGATATCGTATCTATGGCAAAGGGACTTGGCGGCGGAATGCCAATCGGTGCTATCTGCGCAACTGCTGAGGTTGCCAAGGCATTTACACCGGGTTCACACGGAACAACATTCGGTGGTCATCCTGTAAGCTGTGCGGCAGCTCTTGCAGAGGTTAATGAGCTTATCGACAGAGACCTTGCAGGTAATGCCAAGAAGGTTGGTGATTACTTTGCAGGGAAGCTTGAGGAACTCCCACATGTTAAGGAAGTAAGACATCAGGGACTTCTCGTAGGTGTTGAGTTCGACGATACAATCTCAGGAGTTGAAGTTAAGCACGGATGCCTTGACAGAAAGCTTCTTATCACAGCAATCGGAGCGCATATAATCCGTATGATTCCACCACTTATTGTTAACGAGGAGCAGTGTGATCAGGCAGTTTCAATAATTAAGGAAACAGTAGAAGCATTATCAAAATAATAATGTATCTTATGTAACAGACAAGGGCGTCACTGAATAGATTCTGTTTGGTGCGCCCTTTTATTTACAGGAATGGAGAAGGTTATGGCACATCTTGTTATTACTATAGGATGCGAATATGGCGCGAAGGGTAATCAGATTGGCAGGAAGGTGGCAGATGACCTTGGAATCAGGTTCTACGACAGGGAAATGGTAGATGAGATTATCAGGGAAGTCGGAATACCCAAGGAGATAATGGAAAAGGTTGAAGAGGGTGTTACGATCGCCGGAAAAGGTGCTGAAGGTGATGTGAGGGGGTCATTTTCAAAATATGCGGATCTGACAGAACGGGCAATTCATGTCCAGAAAACAATAATCAGAAAATTATCGGCACGTGAATCGTGCGTTATTATAGGACGTTCTGCTGACTACATTTTAAAGGAGCAGAAGCCAATATTAAGAATATTTATATATGCGCCGAATGATGTGCGCGTGAAGAATGTCATGGAGAGTCATAATCTCTCGGAAGACGATGCGAAGCTTCTTATACTTGAGAAGGATAAAAGATATCATAAGAGACATATGGCACTTACGGGAAGCAACCGTGGTGACAGACATAACAGGGATATTCTGATAAACAGTGACCTTCTTGGCGTTGACAAAACGGCACAGCTGATAGAAGAAGTGGCAAGGAAGGTATTTGAAAAGGATGCGCCGGAAAAGTAGGGCCACACACATGACAGATATGCAGAGATGCAGATATGCGCAGAATATGCGCAGAACAGGAGGCATTTATGAATCAGAAAAAATCAGAATTTGATAAAGTATTCAGCGCATGGGACATCCTTGTTATTGCATTCGGTGCCATGATCGGATGGGGCTGGGTAGTATCATCCGGAGGCTGGATTCAGAAAGGCGGAGTTATCGGTGCCGCACTTGGTTTTGCAATCGGCGGAATTATGATATTTTTTGTAGGACTTACATATGCGGAGCTTACGGCAGCAATGCCACAGTGCGGCGGCGAGCATGTATTCAGCTACAGGGCGATGGGGTCGACAGGGTCATTTATATGTACATGGGCCATAGTCCTTGGATATGTCGGAGTTGCATGCTTTGAAGCCTGCGCACTTCCTACAATACTTACATATCTGTGGCCGGGATTCCTCAAGGGATATCTGTATACGATAGCAGGCTTTGATGTATACGCATCATGGCTTATAGTCGGAATTGCTGTCGCATTTGTAATAATGCTCATTAATATTATGGGAGCCAAGACAGCGGCAATATTACAGACGATATTAACATGTATCATCGGAGGTTCGGGAATTCTGTTGATAGCTGCTTCCGTAATCAATGGTTCAGTGGATAACTTAAGCGGCCAGATGTTTATCGGAAGCAATACTTCTGCAAGCATAAAGGCAGTAATCGGTGTAGCGGTACTATCCCCATTCTACTTAATCGGCTTTGATGTTATCCCGCAGGCTGCTGAGGAGATTAACGTACCGCCTAAGAAGATTGGTAAAATGATGATTCTCTCAGTAGTGCTTGCAGTAGTTTTCTATGCATTTGTAATTGTTGCAGTCGGTCTTGTACTTGATGCCGACGCAATTAAGGCATCACAGGCAGGCTCGGGACTGGTTACGGCAGACGCAATGGCAGTTGCATTCAAGACACCGGTGATGGCAAAGGTAATAATTGTCGGTGGCATGTGCGGAATCGTAACTTCATGGAATTCATTCATGCTCGGAGGTTCAAGGGCAATGTACTCTATGGCTGAGTCTTATATGATTCCAAAGGTATTTGCAAAGCTTCATCCAAAGCACAAGACACCTGTTAACTCACTTATTCTTATCGGTGTGATTACAATGGCTGCACCGTTTGCAGGACGTGAGATGATGGTGTGGATATGTGATGCCGGCAATTTCGGATGCTGCCTGGCATACTGTATGGTTTCGATATCATTTCTCATTCTTCGTAAGAAGGAGCCGGATATGCCAAGACCATATAAGGTTCCTGCATACAAGTTTGTCGGAGGAATGGCAGTGCTGATGTCGGGACTTATGGTGCTTATGTATTGCATACCGGGAACAGGCGGAAGCCTTATACTTCCTGAGTGGGCAATGGTCGGTGGATGGAGCGTTCTCGGAGTTGTATTTTTTGTAATATGTAAGAATAAATATAAGGATTCATTCGGTACTCTTGTCGAGCTTATATCTGATGAGGATGCTGCAACGCTCATGCCTGAATTTGACGAGCCTGAGCTTGATAAGGTAATTGATGAGGCTATAGACAGGGTGCTTGCAAGAAAATGTGCCTGAGAAATGGAGACTAATGTGAAAAATCAGAGATTTTTCACATGCAAGATTTGTGCATGCGCACAAACTTGAGATGCGCAAAAGGCAGCGCAGGAAATGGAGACTAATGTGAAAAATCAGAGATTTTTCACATAGCTATTTGTGCCGCAGGCGCCACAAATAGCATTTATCGCAGAGCCAAATCTGAC
>OKSL01000063.1_pt1 | contig 95081 bp, 99 predicted proteins | sample 1606251 | NCBI WGS metagenome assembly OKSL01 (sample SAMEA3879543, study PRJEB24766) | human gut metagenome | biome: human-associated habitat; feature: feces | place: USA | collected 1985/1987 | reverse complement strand
AGATGAGCACTTGGCTCTTTTTATATAGATTTGTAATTTACACCATTATATAGACTTTATCCATTTGCTTTTTTTGCTTCTTACACCTTATCTTTGTTTAAAGCATTTGTTCTATTTTTCAGTATTTGCCTCTTTCTTTTCTATCATCCTTAAAGCATATATCCTGTTCCTTGGAATTTGCTGCTCTTACAAATCCACCTCATTGGGGCAGGATGTATAGTCGTAAATCTGCATCCCCAGTTCTTCCATCTCTGCCATGTTTTTCTGGGTGTCGAACTGTTCACCCTGGATAAGCCACTCCGGTGCATCAAAAAAGGCAGCCTTTGCCTTCGTTTTCTCGTAGAATTCCCGGCACATGGTATGGTTTCCGTGGTGGGATACCTGCACATAGTCCACTTCCAGTTCCGTGTCATAGTTTTGCATCATCTGCTTTCCCAGTGTTTCATCATAGCAGTCTCCCATAAAGAGCATGCTCTTGTCTTCCGACTCCACAGTAAACACCAGTGAACTGTTATTGGGCATATCCTTGGTGGTCTGCGACATTCCCTTCCTGTAACTGTTCAGGAAATGCAGGGACAAATCCGAAAAATGCAGAACATCCCCTTCCTCCACACTTTCCACATTGGAGGCTCTTTCCGTCAATTCCTCATATTCCTGCAAAACCGCAATGTCATCCCATTCCTGATCCACACTGTCATACTCTTCATAATCCACGCCATTATCATATACGGCATCTATTTTAATATCGTTATCCTCGTACAGTTTTACGAAGGCTCCGATGTGATCCGGATGAGGATGCGTCAAAATCCAGGCATCCACCTCACCACCGTTCTCCCGGATGATCTCTTTCACCTGTCCGGCGTTCTGTTCGGTACCGCCGTCAATGATAATCAGTTCTCCCCTGTTACTGCTTAAGGTATAAAAATTTGCCTGCAGTCCCGACTCATCGGCATACTGCGTCACTTTCCATTCGGTATTTTTCGCCTTTCCACAACCTGCTGCCAGTAAAACAGCAATACCCATTGCCCATAAAATATGTCTCTTTTTCATGCTCTTTCCCCTTATACAAAAAATGCCCGGTTACTTCTTTCCCCTACTATACACGGAATATCCGGCATATCCCATACCTTTCCGGCAGAATTAAATCTTTATTAACTTTTTGCCTTGGAATTGATAACTCATTTCCTCAAAAAAGAACTTTTCACCTTGGCCGGCGCTTTTTCACCTGTTTTTTCTTTTTGTGCCTACTCGTTTTTGTCTTGTAGGCTCTTTTTGTTTCTGATAACGCTTTCGTGCCTACTATCCGTATACAGAGAATGCCGGTACGCATCTTTGCATACCGGCACTTCTTTTGTAAGTCAATTATGAACCAGACAATCGTCTGTCTTTTAATGTCTTAGTAATTGTAATCAATTCCCAGACTGTCAAGGAAATCATAGACATCCCTGTAGTTCATGTTGATATAAACTCCCAGTGCGGAATTGGCAATCGTAAGTACCAGGAAGATGGAGCAAAGGATAATACCGGCAATCGCCATTCCCTTGCCGCCCTTTTTCATTCCGACAATACCCAGAATCAGACCTGTTACATTCATCGGAATACCGATAATAGGAATGCAGCAGGCAACAATTCCCACAATACCGAGTACCAGCGAAGCAATGGATAAACCGTTGTTCTGCTTGGTCGGCTGATTGTTGTACGGATAATTGTTGCCGGGATAATTGTAAGGTGCCTGATTGTTATAAGGTGCGTTGTAAGCATTGCCACTGCCGTATGCTCCGGCATTGTAGCCGTTGCTGTAGGCTCCGGTGTTGGCTGCATTTCCGTCCTGATAACCGTTCGCTCCGGTATTGTAGCCGTTGCTGTAGGCTCCGGTGGCTCCGGCATTCTGGTTTCCGTAGCCGTAACCATATCCCTGAGACATGTTATAGGCATTGCCTGCAGGCTGTCCGTTCTGTGGCTCCTGCGGTCTTGTGTTGTCGTAGGTTTCAAATTCTTCGCTCATGTTTTTCTCCCTCTCAAATGCGTACTATGTAATTATCTTTTCTGGGTGCTGCTGCCGGTGCTTAAAAGTTCTTCCGACTATTGCACGAAAATCCATGTTTAAAGAAAATTGTAACACATTCCCTGCTCTACTTCAAGCCGCTTCCCAGTTTTACTTTTCCTTTCTGACCGCAAAATAAAAGGCAAGAAACATCATGGCAATGCCCCAGGACTCTCCGCCGCCCAGTACATGGGAGAAAACGGAATTGCCGGTCACACCCGTTAATACTGCCGCTGCCACCTTACAGATTACATACAGTACCAGAGGTCCGATGACAATAAAAAACTTCGGAACGGGGATTTTTCCCTTTGCTACCATAATAATGAATGCCACACCGGAAATAATATCGGCTGTTGTCTGCCAGATGGTGCCCACCGCAAACGGCACCAGTGCCGACTGTGTAAAATATGTGGCAATACCGTCTGCCGAAGCGCCTGCCAACAGGGCTGCCCTCACGTTCATCAGCGCCATGCAGCAAATGGAATGAATGCCGAAAATACCCACCGACATCATGGTTGTGCCAAAAGAAAATGACTTATACAGTCCTGTTCTGTCGCCGTTCTGCCTGTCGAGTATATAAAAGCATGCTGCGCGGGAAGCCAATAGATAACCCACACAGGCAATAATGCCGATGACAAGCGATGCCTGATAATACCACAGCGGTACATTTACAATGTTGGCACTGATAATACCCGCCAGCACATGGGGTTCCCCGTCTCCCATGTAAGACAGCAGGCAGTCACTGATGCCGCAAAGCAGCATAGCAAAAAATCCGATTAACAGATATGCTTTTCTTTTTGATTTCCGAATATATCCCATAATTTACCTCTTTCTTTTCCCGTGACGAGTATCCGCCACCTCAATATTACACATGTTCAGACTGCTTTCTCATCAAGTTAGCGGTATCTAACCAAATGATAATACGTCCTATCTCCCACGTCAAGAATTTACTTGCTTTCCGCTACCTGTTATATTACTATAAAAATAATGACAAGATCAGCATGGAGAACGGCGAAAGGAGCAGGAGTATTATGAGCTTAAGAGAACAGATCGGATACGGAGAAAATATCATGTGGAGCGGCAAAAAGGCAGTGAAGGTGTCGGTGCTGGAGTCTGTTTTCAACCCCATGCTGCCGTTTGCGTTAATCTGGCTTTTGTTTGACGGAGGCATGATTTTAGCCATGAGCGCCACCGGTTCCTCCGGTCCCGGTTTCATGGGCGCTTTTCTGGGCGTCTTTTTCCTGATACACCTGATGCCGGTATGGATTTATTTAGGAGGCGTGATTACCTCCGCCTTAAAGGCCAAGAATACCGAATATCTGATTACCGATAAAGGCATTTATGTGCAGTCCGGCATTTTTACCAGACGTGTGGATATGAAACCTTTTACCGATTTATCCCACGTATCCATCCGCCAGGGAGTATTTGACCGTATGTGCGGCACCGGCGACATCATCAGCACCTGCGGTCACGGTCACGGAGCCGGCGGCGCCATCTGCAACATCACGGATTATGAGCACGTATTCCGCCTGGTAAAACAGCTTCAGGAAGATATTTATTCCGATACCATGTACCCCAACGACATGCGTCCCGCCGAAAACCACGGTTACCGGACACAGTACACCCGGGAACAGGATTGGTAATGGTATTCGCACACAAAAAGCCCGCAGGCATTTTCGCTGTGGGCTTTTTCTTTTTTTGCATTATTTTGCATTTCTTTTTGGCTTTTCTTTTTTGCGTTTATTTTCCTCTTACGATAATCTGTGTCTTCTCCGGGTCTATTTTATCCTTCTCCATAATCAGTTCTTTGATCGCCTCTGCGGAAATCCTGCCGGAGGAAGGGTTCATCACACTGTCAACCTCTCCCGTAATGTCGGCATCCACACTGGAATACTCGAACGCCAGCGTGGTATTGATAAGCTTGCAGTTTTTCATCACCAGATTGTCAATGTAACAAAGTCCCTGAAGGCTTTCAATGGTACAGTTCACAAGTGTCAGGTTCTTCGCATTCCAGCCCAGGTATTCCCCGGAAATAAAGGAGTCGTAAACCGTTACGTTTTCACTGTTCCAGAACGCATCCTTGGAAAGAAGAGTAGAATTGCGGATTTCCATATTTTTTACCCCATCAAAAGAATAATTGCCGTCCAGACGCAAGTTTTCAATCTTCATGTCCGAACAGTTCATGGCAAAATAGTCCCCTTTTGCGGTTACATCCTTCAGTTCCACCTGCTCGCAGCTCCACAGGGTTTCCGCTGCATTGGCAAAATAAACATTGTCAAGCTTGAGTCCCCTGCACCGTCTGAAATTCTTGGGCGCCTGAATTAACGCATTTTCCACGGAAATATCGTTGGTGTACCAGACTCCCGCCCTTGCCATCTCAAACCACTGGCAATCCATTACGGTAATGTGATTGCAATACCAGAGCGGATATTTCCACTTAAACATACTGCCCTCCAGCTCGATGTGGCTGCTCTCCTTTAAGGGCGACTCCCCGTCGTCAAAAATAGTATCTGTAATATGCAGATTTTCTGCGTGGAACAAGGCTCTCTCCCCTGTCAGGAACGCCCTGCTCACCTCTTTTGCATTTTCCATTCCCATCCTTACCTTTCTTTATTTATCCTTCTTCTTTTTGATTTCATAAATCAGATAATCTAAATATTCCATTTTTTTCTGCTCCGCATGCACGCATTCCAGCAGACATTTCCGGTAGCAGTTCAATGCCTGAAGCTGCACGTCCTCGTTTTCCATTTCACCTATTCTGCGTATTTCCGTATCCGGACAGCCCGTGCACTTTAAGTTTTCAATCATATCCTCCGTCAGTTTCATGACAATCCCCTTTCCCGGCATCCGAAAGCCCTTCTTGGCATCTCAAAATCTCCCTGCATCAGGAAGCCTTTTTTCATGTCCAATTTCCCGGCATCTGAAAGCCTTCTCTGCATTTCAAATTTTCCCTGCATCAGGAAGCCTTTTTTCATGTCCAATTTCCCGACATCCGAAAGCCCTTCTTGGCATCTCAAAACCTCCCTGCATCCGAAAGTCTTTCTCTGCCCTACCACATGATTGTATCTCTTTCTGTTAAAAATGTAAAATATCTATAATTCATACTCTGTCATGTATTTTTCTCATTGCAAATAGTTTGCTTTTATTTTAAAATGGAATTCCGGAAACACTATCGTAAAGAAAATCATAACCGAAATTTTAAGATTTTACAGACACAGAAAGGCACAGGTATCGTTATGGAACATCGCACCCTACGGTATTTTCTCACTATCGCCCGTGAGGAAAATATGACAAACGCCGCCAACATTCTGCACGTTTCCCAGTCCGCCCTTTCCCGACAGATGGCGGATTTGGAGGCAGAACTCGGCAGGAAACTTTTTATCCGCACCAACCGGAAAACCATGCTGACGGAAGACGGCATGCGGCTCCGACAACGCGCGGAAGAAATCGTTTCCCTGGTGGAAAAAACCGAGATGGAATTTAAGGCGTCCGATGAAACCATTTCCGGACAGATTGCCATCGGTGCCGGCGAAACACGCACTTTTTCCCTGATAGCCCGGGCGATGAAGCAGACCCAGAGCCGGTTCCCCCATATTCATTTTACCGTATACAGCGCCAATGCGGTGGATGTAACCGAACGTCTGGAGCACGGCACGCTGGATTTCGGTCTTTTATTTGAGCCGGTGAACAAAGAACTTTATCAGTATCTTTCCATGCCCTGCGCCGATACGGTGGGACTCCTTGTTTCCAAAAAAAGTCCCCTTGCCGTTAAAGAAACCATAACGGAAGAGGACCTTCTTTCGGTGCCGCTTATTGTGTCAACCCGGTTCAGCCCGGATACGCTGCTTAGTGCCGTTTCTCCGGCTGTTGCGGAAAAACTCACCATACCTGCCACCTATAATTTAATTTATAATGCCACACTCATGGTCGAGCAGGGCATGGGAGCCGCTCTTGCCATTGAACACCTGGTGCATATCACACCGGAAAGCCCCTATGCTTTTCTCCCGCTCACTCCGGTCACCACCATGCGCACAATTTTTGCCTGGAAAAAATATCAAATCCTCACAAAAGCCGAAGAAATTTTTCTTAAAGAACTCTCCTCCGTACTGGAAAAAACAAAATCATGGGAAGCAGAAGATAAAAAATAACCGGAACCAGTACATCCCAGACGGTAATGCTATGGTAGGCAAGGAGGGATATTCCTATTTTTGCCGCTAAGATAAACAAAGTAAGAAAAAAACAGGGTTTTATGAATTTCTTAAACTTAAAAATCCGGTACTGCAGTTCGGATACCGGCAGGTATTTTAAGAGCTCGTTGACGGATTTTGCCGGACCATTCTGTTCACTGTAAATCGTAAAACGGAAGCACAGCATGCTGATGCCGTAAATATAAAGCATGTATACGGCAAGGCAGCTCCAGAACGCATCTCCATCCATCGCCTTCTGCGGAAACACCGCCATGATAAGAGATACTCCAATCAGTAAATATCCGCAGTACTTGTAAAAAATATTGTTGGCAAACCAGGTCTTTTCTTCCTCAAAAAATCTCTCCAGTGTTTCCTGCTGCTTTACATCCACTTTCATACGTCCGCTCCTTTCCGCTCTTCCTTCCCGCTCTTCCTCCCCTGTCGTTCTTCCTCCACTCTCATGTGCCTGCTCTCCTGTCCTTTCATACGCCTTGCCCTGCCGCGTCCTCATAGCCCGCAATGGTATCCAGACTCTCCTGAAAAGCCCCCAGGCGTCCCTGCTCCATAACCGCCACATAATCCGTCTGCTTATGGATTTCCGTCATGTTGTGACTGGTCATAAGCACGCAGCAGTCTTCCTCTGCTAACAGCTTCCTTAAGATGTCAAAGAATTCCAGCCGGAAAACCGGGTCCATGCCGGCAGTTGCCTCGTCCAACAGAAATAATTTGCTGTGATGGGCAATGGCAAATCCCAACTGAAATTTTATCTTTTCTCCCCGGGACATCATGCGGTAGGTCCGGTCCGCCGGTGCCTGCATCTTTTCCATGACGCGCTTAAACAGATCCTTATCAAAGTCATCGTACAGAATACCTAAAATCTCTGCATTCTGATTTCCGGTTCTGTCCTCGAAAAAAATATTGTCCTCGGACACATAGCCGATAATCTGCATCATTTTATCATGGTTTCCCCGCACCGGCTGTCCGTATACGAAAATATCCCCGCTGTAACGGGCATTTTCCTGCAAAATCGTTTGAAACAGCATGGTCTTTCCGGCGCCGTTTTCACCCACGATAGCATAAATATAGCCGCTTTCCAGCTCTGCACTAATATCTGACAATTGAAATTTTTTCCGTTTTCTGCAAACATTTGCAAGTTTTAATGCAAAATCCATAAAATTTACTCTCCTTCGTACAGGGTCTTTACCATGCTGAGGAAATCCTCACAGCTAAGCCCCGCTGCTTTGGCTTCAAAAATAATTTCCGAAAGCCTTTTTTCCAATGTCATGAGCTGCTTTTCCAAAAGGTAACCCGTATTGTATTCACACACATAAAAGCCCTTGCCCGCCACGGAGCGGATAAGCCCTTCTTTTTCCAGTTCCTCATAGGCACGCTTCGTGGTAATCACACTGACCTGCAAATCCGCTGCCAGCGCACGGATGGACGGCAATGCTTCCCCTGCGGAAAGTGCGCCCGTTACTATGGCATTTTTCAGTTGGGAAACAATCTGTTCATAAATAGCCAGCGTCCCCTGCGGGGAAATGATGATTTTCAGGTTCATATTACATGACCTCCTCAAAGTTCCTCGCTGCACACAGTTCTTTTTTGATATATTGGGAAAAACCGATAAACAGCGGCAATTCTATCAGGAAGAATATGGCATACAAAATAATCTGCACTGTCCGGTGGGGCTCCGGTCCCGAAATAACAACCAACTGCGCCATATTTGTCAGCATAATGGCAATCAGGAGAACCACCAGTTGAAAAGCTGCCTTTCCGTTTATCCCATATATCGGCACTATCGTACTCAGCATAAAATCATTGAGCAGCAGAAATACCAGACTTTCCCAGTGAAAAAATCCCACAGAAAACAGGAGCAGCAATCCCATCAGGAAAATAATCATATGAATTCCCACACGGAAATAATATGTCAGCCTGACAGACCGCGCTCTTTCTCCTTCCGTCTGCGGACAAAGATAACGCATCTTGCGCAGTCTGATGGGGTGTTCCATCACCGATACCATGACAATACAGATTGGCAGAAACATACCGATTGACAGTAAAGCATCCGTCAGTTGAAAATTTTCTCCCGCTATGGAAGCAGACATAGAAAACATCATAACAAATGCTGCATACATGCAGTTCCAGACCGCTTTATTTTCCTTCGCTCCTTCTTTTATTTTTTTCCAGCTCCAATCTGCCATATATTCCCGAAACATGCTTCTTTTCATAATGCCCTTCCTTTCCACCCATGGGTACGAGTGCGTACTGTCTTTTCAAGTGTGTACTGTCTTTTCAGGTTCGTACTGTCTTTTCAGGTCCGTACTGTCTTTTCAGGTCCGTACTGTCTTTTCAGGTCCGTACCCTTCTACTTTTTTCTTTCGTACAGGTACATAAACTCCTCAATGGAGGGATAGGTTACGGTAAGTTCCCTGTCGTATTCCCGGAATTTATGATGCCGCACAAGCGCTCTCGTTCCCATCTGCCTCTGCTCGATGCCAAGCACGCTGTCGCCCAGCAGTTTTATTTTATAATTTTCTCCCGCCACAATACGGTATTTTTCCCGGAAGCTTTCCATATCCCCCGCATATAAAATCTGTCCTTCCTGCAGATAAATCAGATAATCCGCCAGTCTGTCCAAATCCTCCGTCATGTGTGTCGCCAGAAGCACCGTATGCTCCCCATCCATGACAAACTCCTGTATCTTTTTCAAAAACGCAGCCCGAAACTGCGGGTCAAAATTGGCAGTGGGTTCATCCAGAAACAAATACTTTGGATGGCACGCCAGTGCAAAGGCAAACTGGCTTTTTAATTTCTGTCCTTTCGACAGCTTTCGGAATTTCTCCTTTTTTTCTAATTGAAACTCCTGCAGCAGGTCTTCATACTCTTTCGCATCAAATTTGCTGTAATAGGCTCCGTACAGCATGCCGTTCTCCCAAAGGGAATATGTTCCATCAAACAATTCTTCTACCAGAACCGTGCCGATTTCATCATGAATTTCCTTTTCCTGTTCCGGGTAATGCATGCCGTCTATCTCCAATTTTCCCTGCCTCATCCGGTACAGCCCCAGCAAAAGGTGCATGAGCGTCGTCTTTCCGGCACCGTTTCTTCCCACCAGCCCGCAAATATAGCCGTCCGGAATGGAAAATGAAATATTTTTCATTTGAAAAGAACCCTGATGTCTTCCCACATCTTCCATCACAATCATTTCCGCACCTCCTGCGCATCTCTGTCTATTATCCGTGCACCACTATACATTATCAGTGTATCTCTGTGCATTATCTTTGTATTACTATACAATATCTCTGTACTTCTACATAGTATCTCTGTGTATTGTCTGTATATATCTATATATACACTAAATACACAGCTTTGTCAACCTATTTTAAAATAAAAAAGCCGGGACTGTTTAAGTCCCGGATGATACTTCGTTTCAAAGGGTAAAACCCAATATCAGCAAACCGCCCACCGCCTGCCAGACTGTCATACTTTCCCCTAAAACCGTAACGGAAATCACAACAGCCACCAAAGGGTCAATATAACTTAAAGTTGTGAGTGATACTGTAGTATATTTTCATATGAGATATCGTTTTGCCATTGCCTCTATAATTTCATTATTTAATGTCGTCTGCCCTGTTTCAAATGTAAGAATTAATCTTTCTCCCGGAAAAATTCCGTTTTTCTCATATAACTCGATTTTCTTAACAGCCTTTTGCGCATATACAACATCATCCATCATACCATTGTGCTCCCAATACATTTCCTGTCTGCTTTTGGGCGATAAAAAAGTAAAATCAGGATATATAACACCATACCCTTTTAGCAGCAACAGATATTCATACTTGTATGGAATGCCGTGATAATAGAAATAGTCCGCCAATATCTTTTCTGACTTAGAGCGGACACGCTCTCCTTTTTGTGTATAGATTTCTATTGTATTATCCTGAAATCCCTTGCCTACATACTCTTTCTCCTGCCAATCTTTCAATTTGTCCTGCCATGTCTGTTCTATCGGTACAATCAATTTTTGTTTTGCCGCATGTTCCCCATAAAAACACTTTTCAACCTCATCATCCTCATAATCCTTAATGATATTCTCGATCTGTTTCAATCTTTTCTGTATAAGTTGCAGTACTTTGGAATTGTATTCCTTTTGCGCCAGTTTCTGGGCAATCTCCTTATCCTGCTTCCTTATGTAATTCCCCACCTTATCTCCTTCCTGACACCTATAATACCGCGGATACCCCTTGTCAACCGATACCCTCAAGGTTCCCTCCGGTAAATTTTTCATTTGGCAAATACTTTTTTCTATAAGCTCTTCCAATCTCTTTTTCTCTTCCCTTAAAATGCTTTTTAATCCTGCCATGCTCCCTCTTTCTTTCCGCAATTTTGACTCTGTCTACTTTTTCCCACTTTCTATCAAATGCAATTTCTTACTTTTCTGTTCCCTTTTGACTCTATCTGTTGTCTTATATCATGGAGTCAAACTATCATTTCTCAAATTTCTATTCTCTTTGACTCTATTCATTATTCTTTCTCTCTGGGTCAAACTAATTTTTCTCTTTCTTCTATTTTCTTTGACCTTGTACGTTGTTTCTTCCCTCAAGGTCAAACTGACTCCTAACTCCTCTCCTTTTTCTTTGACCCTGTACCTTGTTTCTTCCCTCAAGGTCAAACTGGCTTCCGACTCCTTTCCTTTTTCTTTGACCCTGTACCTTGTTTCTTCCCTCAAGGTCAAATACACACTCTAATACATAATAAAAGAGTGGCAAGACATAAAATCTGGAAATAAAACTACTGAAAATATAAGATAATAACTAATAAAAGAATAAAACTAAGATATTAGATTTGAAAAAATCCCGGAAACAAATGTTTCCGGGATACGATTTTGAAGTGATAAATGATTATCTCTTTGAGAACTGAGGAGCTCTACGAGCTGCCTTTAAGCCGTACTTCTTACGTTCTTTCATACGAGGATCACGAGTTAAGAAGCCTGCCTTCTTCAGTACGGGTCTGAAGTCTGCATCTGCCTGGCAGAGTGCTCTTGCAATACCGTGACGGATTGCGCCTGCCTGACCGGATGTACCGCCGCCGCGAACGTTTACAAGTACATCGAACTTGTCTGCGTTGTCAGTAGCTACAAGGGGCTGACGAACGATAACCTTCAGTGTCTCTAAACCGAAGTACTCGTCGATATCTCTCTTATTTATGGTAATCTTGCCTGTACCGGGCATAACATATACTCTTGCGATGGATTTCTTTCTTCTACCTGTTCCGTAGTATCTTGCTGCTTTAGCCATTTTTTATTTCCTCCTTCCAGTCCTATTAGAATGTCAATACTTCGGGCTTCTGAGCTTCATGCTTGTGCTCAGGTCCTGCGTATACATGCAACTTGGTGAACATCTGTCTGCCTAAAGGTCCCTTGGGAAGCATACCCTTAACAGCAAGTTCAATTACCTGCTCAGGTTTCTTAGCTAACATTTCTCTTAATGTGGTTTCTTTTAAGCCGCCAACATATTCAGAGTGACGATAATATACTTTCTGATCCAGTTTCTTTCCGGTTACGGAAATCTTTTCTGCGTTGATTACGATTACATTGTCTCCGGTATCTACATGAGGAGTAAATTCGGGTTTGTTCTTTCCTCTGAGAACCTTGGCAACTTCTGATGCCAGACGACCTAATGTCATGCCAGTAGCGTCTACTACATACCATTTTCTATCGATTGTAGCCGGATTAGCCATAAATGTTTTCATGATATTTCCTCCATAAATAGTACTGCTGTTCTTTTGTTTTTCGGTAATATTACCCGGCAGATGTCCGGCCACCAGATAAAATCCTTCCAAACAGTTCCGATGCAATGCTTCCCTATGTTGCCGGGGCTTTGGCTTCATAGCTCACACACTGCCACAGTGATATATTATATGCTATCTGCCGTTCACTGTCAAGCCTTAAAAAACATATTTTCTCTGACTTAGAACACATATTTTTCCTGCATTTCAAGGCATATTCTTTCTGCCGCGGCAAGTTCCAGAAATTCATATTTTGCAAGCAGAAGCCCGCATGCGGGGGCTGTCGGTCCTGCTGCCCTCCGGTCGCATGCCGCAAGGATTTCCTTTATCTTTTCGGGCTCCCATTTTCCCTTTCCGACTTCCATCAGGGTACCGGCTATAATACGCACCATATTATAAAGAAAACCGTTTCCGCTGACACGGATTACGATTTCTTCTCCCTGCTCTTCCACCGTTACTTCATAAACGGTTCTGACCGTGGTTTCCACAACGGCTGCCACCGCACAGAAGCTCTTAAAATCATGTTCCCCGACAAGATACGCCGCTGCCTGCTGCATTTTTTTCACATCTAATTTATGATAGGTAAAATACGAATAAAGCCGTTTTGTGGGCAAAGGAAATTCCCTGCTTACAATGCGATATTCATAGGTTTTCCGTGTGTCCGTGTGACGGGGATGAAAATCCGCCGGCACTTCCCTTGACGCCTGGATGCGAATATCCTCCGGCAGTCTCTGGTTCAGGGCATAGGCAAACTTTTCCGCCGGTATTCCGGTATCGGCATCAAACACCGCCACATTGCAGAGCGCATGCACGCCCGCATCCGTCCGGCTGGCTCCGATGACCTGAATGTCCGTCTTAAGTAATGCCGACAAATGTTTATTCAATTCTCCCTCAATGGTGGGGTAGTTCGGCTGCACCTGAAATCCACAGTAATTTGTGCCGTCATATGCCACCGTCAGCATAATTCTTTTTTTCATGAATTTTTCCTTATCTTAAAACAAGAACTTCCCCACTGCAATACTGACAGCAAAGTAGGCAAAAAGAACTGTGTAACCGATGGCATCTCTTTTCTTATAAATAAGGGGTTTCATTTTAGTACGTCCTTCGCCGCCCCGGTAGCACCTTGCTTCCATTGCCATTGCCAGGTCGTTGGCACGGCGGAATGCGGAAATAAAAAGGGGCACTAAAAGAGGAACCATGGCTTTGGCACGTTTTATCAGATTGCCGCTTTCAAAATCCGCACCGCGGGCTATCTGCGCCTTCATGATTTTATCGGTTTCTTCCAATAAAATAGGGATAAACCGCAGGGCAATTGACATCATCATCGCCACCTCATGCACCGGCAGTTTGATGACTTTTAAAAATCCCAGGGATTTTTCCATACCGTCCGTCAGGTTGTTGGGCGTGGTCGTCAGCGTCATAATGGACGAACCGATAATCAGCATGGTCAGACGGATTGCCATAAAGACCGCAATACGGATACCTTCCTTAGTAACGGAAATTTTCCATACGGAAAATACCACCTCGCCGGGTGTTAAAAACAGGTTGAACACCACGGTAAGCATCAGTAGGAAAATAATGGATTTCATACCCTTTATCATAAATTTAAAAGGTACTTTGGATAATTTGATAACAACCGCCAGAAAAACAGCGGCGCATACATATCCCCAGATATTGTCAAAGAAAAACAGGGATATGATAAACAATACAGTACCGGCCAGCTTTACACGCGGGTCCAGTCTGTGTATACAGGAATCTGTCTGGTAATATTGTCCCAGCGTAATATCTCTTAACATAGATACAATGCCTTTCTCTACAAAGCCTTCTTTATCGACTCTGCCGCTTCCTCTATGGTAGTGGCGTCTACGTCCACATCCATTCCGATTTCTTTCAGCTCATGCATAATGTAAGTGACCTGCGGTGCCGCAAGCCCTATCTGCTCGAGCTCTTTATAATGTTTGAAAACTTCTCTCGGCTTATCATCATAAACCAGTTTTCCTTTATTCATGACTAAAATCCGGTCTACATATTCCGCCACATCTTCCATACTGTGTGATACCAGCAGAATGGTAATGCCACTTTCCCTGCGGAGTTCAGAAATCTGTTCCAAAATCTCCGTCCTGCCTTTTGGATCCAGTCCCGCCGTAGGCTCGTCCAAAATCAGCACATCCGGCTTCATGGCAAGAACACCCGCTATGGCAACTCTTCTTTTCTGACCGCCGGAAAGTTCAAACGGTGACTGATAAAATAAATCGTCCGGCAGACCTACTTTTTTCAGCGCCTCATAAGCACGCAGCTCCGCTTCTTTTTTTGTCAGTCCCAGATTTTTCGGTCCAAAGCAGACATCCGAAAAAACATCCGCCTCAAAAAGCTGGTGCTCCGGGTACTGGAATACCAATCCCACCTTGCTTCGCAGCTCTTTTTTCTTAAAATCATCATCGTCAATATCTTTTCCGTTAAAATAAATATGACCGGAGCTTGCCTTGATTAAACCGTTCAGATGCTGCACCAGCGTGGATTTACCGGAGCCGGTATGTCCAATCAGACCGATAAACTGTCCGTCGGGAATTTCCAGACTGACATCATCCAGTGCTTTTACGGCAAGGGCGGTATCGTCTCCGTATACATGACTTACATGATCCAGTATCAATGACATTTTTGTTCCCTCAGTTTCTTAATTTCTTCCACAAATTCTTCCCTGCTTAAAATGCCATCCGGCAGGGGGACGTTCTTTTTCTGCAGCTCATAGGCAAGAAGTGTTGCCTGCGGTACGCCCAGACGAAGCTCCTGCAATCTTTCCACCTGTGAGAAAATTTCTCTCGGTGTTCCCTGCATGGCAATTTTGCCGCCGTCCATGACAAATACCTTATCCGCATGAATAATTTCTTCCATATAATGTGTAATCAGAATAATAGTGATGCCTTCCACGTCGTTGAGCGCCCGCACCGCCCGGATAATGTCCTTGCGGCCGTTGGGGTCCAGCATGGCTGTGGGCTCGTCCAATACAATACACTTAGGATGCATGGCAAGCACGCCCGCAATGGAAATCCTCTGCTTCTGTCCGCCGGAAAGTTTATTGGGCGAATACTTGCGGAATTCATACATTCCCACCGCCTTCAGACTTTCCTCCACACGCTCCCAGATTTCTTTCGTCGGCACACCCATGTTTTCCGGTCCGAAGCCCACATCCTCTTCCACAACCTGACCGATAATCTGGTTGTCCGGGTTCTGGAACACCATGCCCGCCGTCTGACGGATATTCCAGACATCATCCTCGTTTTTCGTATCCATACCGTCTACGAAAACCGTTCCTTCCGTGGGACAGAGAATGGCATTCATGTGCTTGGCAAGTGTGGACTTGCCGGAACCGTTGTGTCCCAGAATAGCTATAAAATCACCCTGCTTAATATCCAGGGAAACATCATCCACTGCCCGGTTAATTCCTTCTACATTTCCATTCTCATCACGACGAATATATTCATATACGAGATCTTCTGTTTTAATGATACCCATATTTATATGATTGCCTTTCCGAAACTTCCTGTGTTTCTTTGCCGCATTTTCGCAAATCTACACATTCGTAGCTTACATTTTACTATGAAAAGCCCCGAAATACAACCATAGAAAAATGTATTCAAAGTATTATTTCCTGAAATTTTTCTAAAATTTGTCTTTCTTGTAAAAAAAGGCTATAATAATTTTCAAAATACAGGAAAGGCATTTTATTCTATGAAAAATTCACCCTTACCCATAAAAGAAATTCTAAAATATTCCCTTATTCTGTTACTTGTGATTGCAATCTTTTCCGTTCTGTCCCGAAAATGGGGCGGTGAGAAAGGAACTCTGCTCGACTATGAACAGGCAAGGCAGGAAAGTTTAGATGCCGAGGAAACATCTTCTGCGGAAAATGATTCAGCAGACAGCAGTGCTTCCCAGAAAGATGATACAGACATCTCGTCCGATGACGGTACCCAGACGGGTGAAAACAAAATTATTCCGGAGGAGACCTTATCTCCCACCGATGCACAGACAGCTTCTACCCTGCATTATAACGTCTCTTCTTCCCCGGAGCGTGTTTCTTATAAGGAAGGCTTTTACTACGAACCGCTCTCAAACGACCTGATTTCCTATATTACCGGCATTTCTTACCCGGCTCTGCCTTCCGAAGCACCCGAAGGTACTCGGAATGTAGGGGAGCAAAATGACATTTCTTATGCAGATTTGAGATATGTCCACATTATTCACTACGATTTTGACGGAAAACTTGCAGAAGGAGAACTGATTTGTCACAATTCCATTGCAGAAGACCTGGTGGAAATCTTTTATGACTTATATGCATCGGAGTATCAGATAGAAAAAGTCACCCTGATTGAGAACTACAACGGTGATGATACCGCTTCCATGGCGGATAACAATACTTCCTGCTTTAATTATCGCGTGGTGGACGGCACAAAATCCCTCTCCAGACATGCCTTAGGTCTTGCGATTGATATCAATCCGCTTTACAATCCGTACATCCGCTACGATAAAAAAGGCGGTCAGACGGTTTCTCCCGTAGAAGGAGAAGCCTATGCTGACCGCACAGTTTCTTTCCCTTATAAAATTGACCCTGATGACCTGTGTTACCGGCTGTTTACGGAACACGGCTTCACATGGGGCGGCAACTGGAACTCGAGCAAGGATTACCAGCATTTCCAGAAAGCATTGCCTTAACCGGTGGTGCTTTTTATTCTTCGTCACCGTTCATCTTAAATACCTGCATTCTTTCTTCCATCTGGTTGGCGATATCCTTCAGCTCTCCTGCCTTTTCGGCAATATTGGAAATAGAAGCGCTGATTTCAGTGATGGATGCCGAGCTCTCCTGTGTACTTGCCGCATTCTCCTCTGCAATGGCGGACAGGTTCTGTACGGTATCAACCACGTTGACTCTCGCTTTATCCATCTCTTCCGTCTTCACTGTGATACGGTTAATTGCCTGCAGGGACTCAGCTATACCTTTTAATACCTCTTCAAATCTTTCATCCGTTCTGATTACATTTTCCGTCTGCTTTTCCATATTTTCTTTTACTACATCCATGGTCTGTACAGCACGTTCGGAATCGGCAAGCAGAGAAGAAATAATTTCTTCAATATGTCTGGCTGACTCGTTAGTCTGCTCTGCCAGCTTCTGTATCTGGGATGCTACTACCGCAAAGCCTCTGCCCTGTACGCCTGCCCTTGCCGCTTCAATAGAGGCATTTAAGGACAACAGGTTGGTTTCCTCTGCAATAGAGGTAATCAGGCTCGTTGCTTCTCTGATTTTATGTACGGAATCATTCGTATTGTTGGTCTGTTCGTAAATGGCATCAATGGACTCCTTGGCGTACGCATTGATATCCTGCAGCTCATGCAGAGTTTCAAAGGCTTCGTTGCCAAGCTTACTCATGTTCTTTGCATTCACATACATGGTTTCGGCTTCTTTTGCCGTATCTGCCACCATATCGCCGATTTCAATAACATTTTGGGTAGCATTCTGTGTTTCGGATGCCTGGCTTGTGGTACTGTCCGATACCTCGCTGACGGCTTTTTCCACCTGTGACAGGGTATCTGTCGTCTCTGTCATCTTCTGGTCCAGGTATTCTGCAGAAGCCGCCAGTTCGTCACTGTGCTTTTTCATGTTGCCGATAATGGATACTAATTCTTCTCTGAGCTTTATAATGGCTCTGGAAATCTTTCCGACCTCATCTTTTCGCTTTAAGGTATTCTCATCCAGAGAGATATTCAGATTGCCCTGAGCAACCTCTTCCAGAGCGTTTGTTCCTTTGTGCAGGGCACGTACCAGCCTCCTGACGATAAAGAACAACAGAATGGCTGCCAGGATGGTCATGCTGCTGATAATGGCAATTATAACACCCATAATCTCCATAATCTGTGCCTTGGCCTGTGTCTGGGGCATACCGGCAAATATCATACCGATGGGGTTCATATTACGGTCATTCAGGGGGATATAATATCCAAAATATTTCTGTCCTAAAATTTCATCTTCCGTCGAGAAATAATCTCCTTTTTTTCTTAATACTTCCAATACGATGTTGTCGGCAGCCTTCGTACCCACAATTCGCTTTCCGTTTCCGTCCACAACAGAAGTCAGAATACAGGTGTCTTTATAAAAAATAATGACCTCCATGCCGGTAGCTCTTTTGATATTGTCTACAATGGTAATACCACCGGAAACATAGAAATCACCTTTATACAGTTCTCCGTCTTCTGTGATCCGGTAATCGGAGTTTTTATCCGTATTCCACAAAGTATCTCTTACTGCAGTGGCTACGCCCTTTAAGCCGTTCTCAATGGTACCTGTGACAACCGTGTTGATTTTGATACCGCTGAGTACGCACACCAGAACACCGATTATCAGCAGCGGTGTTAAAGAAACCACGAGTAATTTTGACTGCATCTTCATATGGAATTTCCTCCCCTGTCCCTCATATTTCCGCAGGACATTCTCTCGTTAATGTCGCATAGTTACGATTTCTTCGAACTGTCGCTCTATTTGCAATGCCCTTCAGACTCGAGAATAAGCGCTGTCGCGCTTCTCGTCCTGCGCTGCAGGACATTCTCTCGTTAATGTCGCATAGTTACGATTTCTTCGTTCTCCGAACTGTCGAAATCGTAAACAAATATTCGCAATCCGAGCTATCGCTCTACTTGCTCATATTCGTTTATCCGTCAAATAAATCAGCAATATTATCTGCAAGCAGCTCTATTGCTGATTTGCTTGACGGAACCATTATATCATAAATACACAATTTTTTCTATAATTAGATGATTTTTATGTTAATTTTGTATAAACTTCACAAATTATCTGTATTGTATTAAAGCATTTCACACATCTGCGAGGCAAGATTGCGCTATCATAAAATAAAAAAGGACTGATGTTTCCATCAATCCTTTTATGTTTGTGTTATGAAATCAGCTATTAAACTAACTCAAGAACTACTTCCATAGCTGCATCGCCCTTACGCTGACCAATTTTGATGATTCTGGTATAACCACCCTTACGGTCTGCATACTTGGGTGCTACTTCATCGAAGAGCTTTGCTACAAGGTCAACTTCCTTGGTGTTTTTCTTCTTACCTGCTGCTGCGGTAGGAACTTCCACTACAGGATTTAATACCTTTAACATCTGACGGCGAGCATGAAGTCTGGAAGGCATATCCTTCTTAATCTTCTTTTCTACTTCGTCGTAAACGGTAACGGTAACACCGTTTTCAACTCTCATAATCTTACCGTCTTTGTCGCGATGTGTTTCGGAAAGAACCTTACCGGTTTCCTTATCAACGATCTGCTTTACTCTCTTGCCGTCTTTGTCCTTGCGGGCAACCTTAGCTTTTACGGTAACTTCTTCGAAGTTGTCTTTTTCTTTTACAGCTAAAGCAATGATGCCTTCAGCGATTTTCTGAACTTCTTTTGCTTTTGCTTCGGTGGTAACGATTTTACCGTTGTTTAACAGTGCGGTTACCTGGTTTCTTAATAATGCTTTTCTCTGGCTGCTTGTTCTGCCAAGCTTTCTATACTTTGCCATTTTTATTTCCTCTCTTTCATGGTACATCCGGCTTCGCACATTGGACTTACATACCGAATGCGGTTGCTTTGCCACTTAGGGAAACTTACTGCATACCTGTCGGCTTTACTGCAGTGAGTTCTTTTTATTCATCACTGGGCTTTAACTGTAATCCCAGTTCTTTTAACTTAGCTAAAACTTCTTCCAGAGACTTACGTCCGAGGTTACGAACCTTCATCATATCTTCAGAAGTCTTATTGGTAAGTTCTTCTACAGTATTGATACCTGCTCTCTTTAAACAGTTGTAGGAACGAACGGATAACTCCAGTTCGTCAATACTCATTTCCATTACCTTTTCTTTTTCATCATCTTCTTTTTCAATCATGACTTCTGCAGTCTTGGCATTTTCGGATAAATCAATGAAAAGGCTTAAATGTTCGCTGAGTACTTTTGCAGCCAGGCTGACAGCTTCATCGGGCTCTAAGGTACCATTGGTATATACATCCAATGTAAGCTTATCAAAGTCTGTAATCTGACCTACACGGGTATTTTCTACTGTCACATTGACTCTTTCAACCGGTGTATAAATGGAATCGATAGCGATTACGCCAATCGGCAGATCATCCGTTTTGTTCTTATCGGCGCTGACATAACCTCTGCCTTTTGTGATGGTAAGTTCCATGTATAATTTGGTGTCCTTGCCGCCGCTTAAGGTAGCAATAACCAAATCCGGATTCATGATTTCAATATCCTGGTCTGCCTGGATATCAGAAGCATGTACCACACCTTCGCCTTCAAACTCGATATAAGCGGTCTTGGGCTCGTTGGTTTCGCTGTTGTCTCTGATTGCAAGACTCTTGATATTCATGATGATCTCGGTTACATCTTCTTTTACTCCGGGAATGGAACTGAATTCGTGTAACACACCTTCAATCTTCACCTGGCTGACTGCTGCGCCGGGCAGGGAAGAAAGCATAATTCTTCTTAAAGAATTACCGAGTGTAATGCCGTAACCTCTTTCCAAAGGTTCAACCACGAATCTGCCATACTTTTTGTCTTCGGAAATCTCAGCAACCTCAATATTAGGTCTTTCAAAATCAAACACTGCAAATACCCTCCTTTACGAACAATTTTAATTAAGGCTTATTTAGAATATAATTCGACAATAAGCATCTCGTCTACGGGAACATCGATCTGTTCTCTGGTAGGGAGTGCCTTTACAGTTCCTTTTAATGCTTCGATATCTACATCCAGCCACTCGGGAATTAATCTTCCGCCGGTAACTTCCACGATATCTTTGTATCTCTGTAAAGATTTGGATTTTTCTCTGATTTCGATTACATCCCCAGCTTTAACTAAATAGGAAGGTACGTTGATGCACTTGCCGTTTACTAATACATGCTTATGACCAACGATCTGTCTTGCTTCTCTTCTTGTTCTTGCAAAGCCCATTCTGAAAATGATGCTGTCAAGTCTGCTCTCCAGAAGAGTCATAAGGTTTTCACCGGTCATACCCTTCATTCTATCAGCCTTTTCATAGTAGTTTCTGAAAGGCTTTTCCAGAACGCCGTAGATGAATTTTGCTTTCTGCTTCTCTCTTAACTGGAGACCATACTCGCTCATCTTCTTGCCTGCTCTTGCAGAGGTTCTGTTGGATTTCTTGTCATAACCCAGGTATGCGGGTTCAAGACCTAAGCTTCTACATCTTTTCAGTACAGGTACTTTATTAACTGCCATTGTTTTAATTCCTTTCTGTGAGGTCAAGCCTCTTACTATTGTTTACAGTGCGTAATTTACGCTACTTTCTTCCAACTCATGTTAAATACCGTGTCAGTACAGGGTACTACACACGACGTCTCTTAGGCGGACGGCATCCGTTGTGAGGAACGGGTGTTACGTCACGAATGCTTGTTACTTCCAGACCACATGCTGAAAGAGCACGGATTGCTGCTTCACGTCCTGAACCAGGTCCCTTTACAAATACATCTACTGTCTTTAATCCATGAATTAAAGCAGCCTTGGTAGCGGTTTCTGCTGCCATCTGAGCTGCATACGGAGTAGATTTCTTTGAACCTCTAAATCCAAGACCACCGGCACTTGCCCAGCTTAATGCATTGCCTTCGCTATCAGTCAGAGTAACAATGGTATTGTTAAAAGAAGACTGAATATGTGCCTGTCCACGTTCAACGTTTTTCTTTACGCGCTTCTTAGCGACTTTCTTATTAGCTACTGTTGCTTTCTTAGCCATGATAAACTAACCTACTTTCTCAATTTTGTCTACAGTTACGAAAATATTTGTCTGGTTGGTACAGTCAAGAAGTCAATTATTTCTTCTTGTTTGCTACTGTACGCTTAGGACCCTTACGTGTTCTTGCATTGGTCTTTGTTTTCTGACCACGAACGGGCAGACCTTTACGATGACGAACGCCACGATAGCAGCCGATTTCCTGTAATCTCTTGATGTTCAGAGCGATTTCTCTCTTTAAATCACCTTCTACAGTTACGTCTAACTTTTCCATAGCTTCACTGATTTTCTTTACTTCGTCATCTGTCAGCTCTCTGACACGGGTATCAGGATTTACACCTGCTTCTGCGAGGATTTTGTTTGCTGTTACTCTGCCAATTCCATAGACATAAGTCAAACCAATCTCCACACGTTTTTCTCTAGGTAAGTCAACACCTGCAATACGAGCCATTTACGTTTTCCTCCATTCAATAGTTACTAAGTTGATTGGGGCTTTCACCCAACCGGACGTCAATCGTTCAATCCGATCTTTCCGGAACGGACATACCGAACCGGTATCAACAAGTAATCTCCCGCAAGCTCCGCCATTATCTATAAAAAGCCCGTGTTTTTATTACACGGGTATTTTCAGCCGCATACAATAATGGGACAAGAACTCACATACCTGATTCATAAACCAGGTTGGTGATTATCCCTGTCTCTGTTTGTGTTTCGGATTTTCGCAGATTACTCTGATACGTCCTTTTCTTTTGATGATTTTGCACTTTTCGCAAATCGGTTTTACTGATGATCTAACCTTCACGTTAAACCCTCCTTTCAAAAAAGACCGTTTTACATTATAGCATGTAGTTGCTTGGTTTACAAGTATTTTTTAGAAAATTTGCAGAGATAAATTTATTTATCTCTCCAGATAATTCTTCCCTTTGACAAATCATAGGGGGATAATTCCAATGTTACCTTATCGCCCGGAAGAATACGAATGAAATTCTGTCTCAGCTTACCGCTGATGTGTGCCAGAACCTTGTGTCCATTTTCCAGCTCTACCTGGAACATGGTGTTGGGAAGCTTTTCAATAACGGTTCCCTCGATTTCGATTACATCTGCCTTAGACATTTTTTACCTCCTCACTTTCCATGATTTTGATGCTTCTTTTGATTTCCTCATTTCGGATGGCATCCCCTGCCAAAAGCTTTTTCCGCAGTGCGTCATCGCTTCTTTTTACCGGCTGAATATGTTTTTTATTCTTTTTCTTGGGATGCTCTATGGTTTTAAGGAGTCCGTCACAAAGTGTGACAGACTCTTTATCCTCTTTTATAATAAGGTACAGTGTTCCTTTATCGTGACCGGCCTTGGAATAGGCGTACATACCTGTTAATGTCTCCATGGACTTCTCCTTTATTAACGGGATTAATAGAGAGTCAGGATTTCGGGCTCGCCGTCCGTTATAAGAATGGTATTCTCATAATGTGCGGAGAGGGAACCGTCTTCCGTAACAACCGTCCAGTCATCATCCAGCCATACGACATCGGGTCTGCCGATGTTTATCATGGGTTCGATTGCCAGTGTCATACCTGCCTGCAGCCTGGGTCCCTTTCTCTTCTGTGCAAAGTTGGGAATCTGGGGATCTTCGTGCAGGGCGGTACCGATACCGTGACCCACAAGGTCTCTTACAATACCATAGCCAAACTGTGAAATGTAAGCATCAATCGCATTGGAAATGTCATGAAGATGGTTGCCGTCTTTGGCATATTTGATACCTTCAAAAAAGCTCTGTCTGGTTCTTTCCATTAAAAGCTTTGCTTCTTCGCTGACTTCGCCCACTGCAATGGTCCTTGCCATATCGGAGTGATATCCTTTGTAAATAAGGCCAGCATCCAGGCTGACGATATCACCTTCCTGTAAAATATGATGCTTCATGGGGATGCCGTGTACGACTTCATCGTTTACGGATACGCAGATGGATGCCGGATATCCATTGTAATGCAGGAAATTCGGAATGCATCCGTGCTCTCTGATAAGTTTGTCTCCGAGAATATTGATGTCCATGGTGGACATTCCCGGTTTTACCGCTCTCTCCATGTTCTGGAATACATCTGCAAGCAGCTTGCAGGATTCCCGCATGAGTTCTATTTCTCTTGCAGATTTTACTGTTATTGCCATTTCTTTTGCCTTTCTTAACCTAAGATGGCAACGATGGATGCAAAGACATCCTGCATATCCACAGTGCCGTCTACGCTCTTTAATACACCCTTCCCGGTATAGAAATCGATCAGGGGCTGTGTCTGGTCATGGTAAACCTTCAGACGGTTTAAGACGGTTTCCGGCTTGTCATCGTCACGAAGAATAAGGGGCTCGCCGCACTTGTCGCATACGCCTTCCTTCTTGGGAGGAATGTGCTCGATGTGGTAGGTTGAACCGCAGGCTACGCATGCGCGTCTGCCGGACATTCTCTTTACGATGTTTTCATCGGGAACATCTACGTTGATTGCATAGTCGATTTTATCGTTTAATTCGGTAAGCGCTTTGTCCAGTACTTCTGCCTGGGGAATGGTTCTGGGGAAACCGTCCAGCACGTAACCGTTTGCACAGTCGGGCTGTGCCACTCTGTCCAAAAGAATTTTTACAGTCAGTTCGTCAGGTACCAAAAGTCCCTGATCCATGTACTTCTTTGCTTCTTTACCAAGTTCTGTGCCGTTCTTGATGTTTGCGCGGAAAATATCTCCTGTGGAAATGTGAGGAATCTGATATTTGTCAGCAATCATCTTGGCCTGTGTACCTTTGCCTGCGCCCGGAGCGCCCAACATAATTATCTTCATATATTCACCATGCCTTTCTGTGCTTTATAAGCCTAACATTACTTATTTTACAGTGTATTTGCGATGTTTGCAACATGATAATGAAAAAAACAACACGGAAATCAAAAAAGTATCCGGAGTTTTGCTCCGGATACTAAGCTTTAATCATTTAAAAAACCTTTGTAATTTCTGACAAGCATCTGGGACTCAATCTGTTTCATGGTCTCCAAAATAACACTTACAATAATGATAAGGCTGGTTCCACCGAAGGAAACGCTTGCTTTGAAAATACCGTTGAAAATGTATGGCAGAATACCGATAATGGTAAGACCGACCGCACCGATGAAGATGACATAATTAAGAACCTTTGTCAGGTAATCACTTGTCGGCTTGCCGGGTCTGATACCGGGAATAAATCCGCCCTGCTTCTTCATGTTGTCCGCTACCATCAAAGGATTGAAGGTAATGGAGGTATAGAAGTAAGCAAAAAAGATAACCAGTACGATGTATACTAACATACCAATCGTATACTTGGGCTGCTGTAAGCTGCACCAGTTACCGGAGTTTAAGTATTTTAAGACTTCTGCCCAAACACCGGCGGTATTATATTTTACAAAGGAGCTGATAATCAGCGGGAACTGCAGTAAGGACTGTGCAAAAATGATGGGGATAACACCTGCGGTATTTACCTTTAAGGGAATACTGGAGGACTGTCCGCCTACAAGTCTTCTGCCCTGTACCTTCTGTGCATACTGCACGGGAATCTTACGTGTACCATCGTTTAAGATGATAACCAGTACAACCATCAGGACGATGATTGCCAGAATGATTACGGCTGCAAGAGCGGCGCTTGCGAAAGGCTTGCCCTTCACGAACTGCTGATACAGATTGTAAAGATCCTGAGGCAGTCGGGAAATAATGTTGATTACCAGGACAATGGAAATACCGTTTCCAACGCCGTTTTCGGTAATTCTTTCACCGACCCACATAAGGAATGCACTACCTGCCGTCATGGTTACGATAGCGGTAATGATGTTCAGTGCGTTACGCGCCATGATACCCTGGTTTGCAAAAGCAATTGCCATTGCACTTGCCTGAATCAGTGCCAGAGCTACGGTCACATAACGGGTTATGGATGCTAACTTCTTTCTGCCGTCCTCGCCGTCCTTCTGCATTTCTTCCAGCTTCGGAATTGCAATGGTAAGAAGCTGAATGATAATAGAGGATGTGATGTACGGGTTGATGTTCAATGACAGGATGGACATATTGGTAAAGGAACCACCTGTAATGGCATCAAAGAAGCTTAAAGCGCCTCCCATTCCGCTGGTCTGCTGAGCAAACCAGGCGCGGAAGGTTTCTCCGTTAATGCCCGGTACCGGCAGTGTAGAGCCGATACGGATAATAACGAGCATTACGAAGGTATAAAAGATTTTTTTTCTGATATCCTTGATTTTAAATGCATTTTTCAGTGTTGTAAGCATATTACATCACCTCTGCACTTCCACCAAGAGCTTCGATTTTTTCTTTAGCGGAAGCGCTGAACGCATCAGCCTTAACCGTAAGCTTCTTAGTTAACTCTCCATTTCCAAGGATCTTTACGCCATCTCTGGGGTTCTTGATAATGCCTGCTTCCATAAGTGCATTTACATCTACGGTGCTGCCGTTATCAAAAACTTCAAGAGCACTTAAGTTGATTGCAACGATATCCTTTGTATTTCTGTTGGTGAAGCCTCTCTTAGGAATACGTCTGTATAAAGGCATCTGACCACCTTCAAAACCGATTCTGGGTGCTCCGGAACGTGCTTTCTGTCCCTTATGTCCCTTACCGGCAGTCTTGCCATTACCTGAACCATGTCCACGGCCTCTTCTAAAATTATCACTGTGCTTGGAACCTTCTGCGGGTCTTAAATTTGATAATTCCATTCTGACACCTCCTATCCGTTTATACTTCTTCTACTTTAATTAAATGACTAATCTGCTGAATCTGTCCTCTTGTAGCTGCATTATCCGGAAGGATAACAGACTTGTTCAGTTTTCTCAGTCCCATGGAAAGTGCTGTTGCCTTGTTCTTGGGAACAGCTCCAATGGTGGACTTAACTAATGTGATTTTTAACATTTTATTCTCTGCCATTGTCTTTTTTCTCCTTTCAAACCATTTGTTTAACCGGTTACCCGATTAAGCGAGGATTTCGTTTACTGATTTGTCACGGTTTTTAGCTACTTCTTCCGGGGACTTCAGCTTGCTTAAACCTGCAATGGTTGCCAGAACAACGTTCTGCTTATTGTTGGAGCCCAGAGATTTGGTACGGATATTCTTGATACCTGCAAGTTCGCAAACGATACGAGCAGGACCACCAGCGATGATACCGGTACCATCGGGAGCCTTCTTCAAAAGAACATTAGCGGAGCCATAAGTACCAATGAAGTCGTGTGTAATACTGTTGTTTTCATCCATAGCAACATTTACGATGTGCTTCATGGCATCTTCTTTACCCTTACGGATTGCTTCAGGAATTTCTACAGCCTTGCCAAGTCCTGCGCCTACATGACCGTTGCCGTCACCAACTACTACTAAAGCGGTGAAACGCATGGTACGTCCACCCTTTACAGTCTTGGATACACGCTTAATAACAACGACCTTATCCATTAATTCAAGCTGACTTGCATCTACGATTGTCTGTTTCATATGTCTTCTCCCTTTCCTAGAATTGTAAGCCAGCTTCTCTGGCTGCTTCAGCTAATGCTGCGATTTTACCCTGGTATATAAAGCCGCCTCTATCAAAGACTACTTCAGAGATGCCTTTTTCCAGTGCTCTCTTTGCAATTACAGTTCCAAGATATGCTGCTGCATCAACGTTATTGGTCTTTTCCAGCTCTGCCTTGATTTCTTTTTCAAGAGTGGAAGCAGATACTAATGTGTTACCAACTGTATCGTCGATAATTTGAGCATACATATGATTATTGCTTCTGAATACGGCCAGACGGGGTCTTTCGGCAGTACCGCTGAAACGGTTACGTATTCTCATGTGCTTTTTAACACGAATTTCTTGTCTTGATTCTTTACTAACCATTTTCATACTCTCCTTATCTGTTATTTCTTACCGGTCTTACCAACTTTACGTCTGATTGTCTCATCAGCATACTTAATACCCTTGCCCTTGTAAGGTTCAGGTCTTCTCTTATCTCTGATTTCAGCTGCGAATTGGCCAACTTTTTCTTTATCAATACCTTTTACGATAATGATGTTCTGTCCATCAAGAACTGTTTCGATACCTTCGGGATCGGTCATCTCTACGGGATGAGAGTATCCTAAGGATAAGGTCAGAACCTTACCGGACTTAGCTGCTCTGTAACCTACACCGTTTACTTCCAGCTTCTTTTCATAGCCTTCGGTAACACCGACTACCATGTTATGAATAAGAGTTCTGGTTAAACCATGTAAAGATTTCATTTTCTTTAAATCATTGGGTCTTGAAACTACTACTTCTGCGCCCTCAACTTTGATTTCCATCTCGTGAGGAAGAACTCTCTCAAGAGTTCCCTTAGGACCCTTAACGGTCACTTTGTTATTTTCTGCAACCTCTACAGTTACGCCTGCAGGAATTGCGATTGGCATTCTACCTATACGTGACATGCCCGTACCTCCTATAATATTTTATTAGGTTTATAGTTTCCGGTTAATTACCATACGAATGCAAGAACTTCGCCGCCAACCTGCAGCTCTCTTGCCTTCTTGTCGGTTACAACACCCTGGTTTGTGGAAATGATTGCAATACCGAGTCCGCCGAGTACCTTAGGCAGATCTTCCTTGCCGGCATATACACGAAGACCGGGCTTGCTGATTCTCTTGATACCGGAGATGATTCTTTCGGTCTTATCTGCATTGTACTTTAAAGTAATGCGGATGGTCTTGAAGTTGCCCTCTTCTACGATATCGTATTTCTTAATATAGCCTTCTTCTAATAAAATCTGTGCAATAGCCAGTTTCATTTTGGAAGAAGGAACATCAACTGTGTCATGTTTTGCAGTGTTTGCGTTACGGATTCTTGTAAGCATATCTGCAATAGGATCACTCATAGTCATGATTTAGTTTCCTCCTTATAATTTTGACTTGAACCATGCTTAAATATTTGAATTCGCCCCCATCTCGAAAACCAGACTCTAAAGAGTCTGATAAACTTCAGATGGTACCGTGCAAGCCCCAAAGAATGCCACAGGCATTCTTCCGGGGATGAAACTTAGATTTTCTTAGTCGGCGTTTTGTGCCGGCTTAGGAAATCTTTTCATCCTTACCAGCTTGCTTTCTTCACGCCGGGAATCTGTCCCTTATATGCAAGTTCACGGAAGCAAACTCTGCAAATTCCATATTTTCTTAAAACAGAATGGGGACGTCCGCAGATCTTGCAACGTGTGTAAGCCTGGGTAGAGAACTTGGGCTTACGCTGCTGTTTTAACTTCATAGATGTCTTAGCCATGAATTTACCTCCTATTTAGCGAAGGGCATGTTGAATAATCTTAATAATTCACGTGCCTCTTCATCTGTCTTTGCGGTGGTTACGATAATGATATCCATACCTCTTACCTTATCTACCTTATCATATTCGATTTCAGGGAAGATAATCTGTTCCTTAATACCAAGTGCATAGTTACCTCTGCCGTCGAATGCGTTAGGGTTTACACCTCTGAAGTCACGTACACGGGGTAATGCCAAGTTTACCAGACGATCCAGGAACTCATACATCTTGTCACCACGTAAGGTGGTCTTGCATCCGATAGGCATACCTTCACGGATTTTGAAGTTTGCTACGGAATTCTTAGCCTTGGTCAGAATAGCTTTCTGTCCGGTAATGGTTTCCATATCCTTAACAGCGCCTTCCAGAACCTTTGCGTTTTCCTTTGCTTCACCAACGCCCATGTTGATTACGATTTTGTCAATCTTGGGGATTTCCATTACGTTCTTGTAACCGAACTTCTTAACCATGGCGTCTTTAATTTCACTGTTATATAAATCTTTAAGTCTGCTCACGCTTTGTTTCCTCCTTCCCCGAATTAATCAATCACTTTGCCGGTTGTCTTAGCAACACGAACTTTTTTGCCGTCTTCTACCTTGAAGCCGATTCTGGTAACCTTTCCTTCGTGAACATACATTACGTTGGACAGGTCAATCGGAGCTTCTTTCTGAAGAATTCCGCCGTTGGGGTTAGCCTGAGAAGGTTTTGCATGCTTTGTAATCATGTTTACGCCTTCAACTGTTACTTTGCTGTTCTTGTGGTCTACGGCAATAACTTTGCCTTCCTTGCCGTTATCTTTGCCGGCGATGACCTTTACGGTATCACCTTTTTTGATTTTTAATGTAGCCATGGGATACCTCCTTATAATACTTCGGGTGCAAGGGAAACAATCTTCATGAACTGCTTCTCACGAAGTTCTCTCGCTACCGGTCCAAAGATACGAGTTCCTCTCGGAGTCTTGTCATCTTTGATGATTACTGCAGCATTTTCATCAAATTTGATGTAAGAACCATCTTTACGACGTGCGCCTTTAACGGAACGAACGACAACAGCCTTTACTACATCACCTTTTTTTACAACGCCGCCTGGTGTTGCATCTTTAACAGAAGCAACAATGATATCGCCAATCTGTGCATATCTTCTTGTAGAGCCGCCCATAACTCTGATGCAGAGAAGTTCCTTTGCACCGGTGTTATCAGCAACCTTAAGTCTGCTCTCTTGCTGAACCATGTTATTTCTCCTTCCAAAATTGTACCGAAATTCTCTTTAGGCCTGGATTATTTAGCCTTTTCAACGATTTCAACAAGTCTCCATCTCTTATCCTTGGAGAGAGGTCTTGTTTCCATTACTTTAACGGTATCGCCAATATTGCATTCATTGTTTTCGTCATGAGCCTTTAATTTGTAAGTATCTTTTACGATCTTCTTGTAAAGGGGATGCTTAACATGCTCTTCAATAGCAACAACGATTGTCTTATCCATCTTATTGCTGATTACCTTACCGGTACGTGTTTTTCTTAAATTTCTTTCCACGATCAAAATCTCCTTTCTGAAATTCCACCCTCATGGGGCCTTGTGAACGAAACCGATTATGCGTTTGCTTTCTCGGTAATAACAGTCTGAATACGGGCAATATTTTTTCTTACTTCTTTAATTCTTGCTGTATTGTCCAACTGATTGGTTGCGTTCTGGAATCTCAAATTGAAAAGTTCTTTCTTTGCAGCAACTAATTCCTGTGCTAATTCTGCATCTGATTTATTTCTCAAATCTTCTACGAATTTATTCATTTTCTGCCACACCGCCTTCCAGATCTGCTTTAGAAACTACCTTGCACTTGCAAGGAAGCTTGTGCATTGCAAGACGTAATGCTTCTCTTGCAGATTCCTCGGGAACTCCTGCGATTTCAAACATTACACGTCCAGGTTTAACAACTGCTACCCAACCATCAACGGCACCTTTACCGGAACCCATACGAGTTCCAAGAGGCTTAACGGTTACGGGCTTATCCGGGAAAATCTTAATCCATACTTTACCGGTACGCTTGGTATAACGGGTAAGAGCAATACGGGCTGCTTCAATCTGATTTGCTTTGATCCAGCAAGGCTCTATTGCAACCAGACCGAATTCGCCGTAACTTAAGGTATTGCCTCTCATAGCTTTTCCTGCCATACTGCCGCGGAACTGTTTACGACGCTTTACTCTCTTAGGCATTAACATAATTATTTCTCGCTCCCTTCCTGATTTTTAGTGGGAAGAACTTCGCCTTTGTAAATCCAAACCTTAACACCAACCTTACCGTATGTGGTGTCAGCTTCTGCGAAGCCATAGTCAATATCTGCTCTCAATGTCTGCAGAGGAATTGTTCCCTCGCTGTAGAACTCGGTACGAGCCATATCTGCACCGCCCAGACGTCCTGAACAGGAAGCCTTGATACCCTGTGCACCTGCCTTCATGGTTCTGCCCATGCAGGACTTCATGGCACGTCTGAAAGATACACGGTTTTCAAGCTGCTGTGCAATGTTTTCTGCAACAAGCTGTGCATCCTTATCCGGTCTCTTGATTTCTTTGATGTCAACTAAAACCTTCTTGCCGGTAAGCTTGGCAAGTTCTGCCTTAGTTACTTCGATTTCTGCACCACCCTTACCGATTACAACACCGGGCTTTGCGGTATAGATGATAACTTTTACTCTGTCAGATGTTCTTTCGATTTCAATCTTGGAAACACCTGCAGCATATAATTTCTTCTTCAGATACTTTCTGATGTTGTAGTCCTCTACTAAATAGTCAGAGAATTCAGCATCAGCGTACCATTTAGAATCCCAATCTTTAATAACGCCGACTCTAAGGCCGTGAGGATTAACTTTCTGTCCCATAACTCTTGACTCCCTTCCTATTTCTTCTCATCCAGAATAACGGTGATGTGGCTCATCTGCTTCTCAATTCTGTATGCTCTGCCCTGTGCTCTGGGTCTTACTCTCTTCATGGTAGGTCCCTTGTTGGCGAAGCATTCTGCAACATAAAGGTTAGCAGGATTCATACCATTATTATTTTCAGCATTGGCTACTGCAGATTCCAATAACTTCTTTACAACGCTTGATGCATATCTGGGATTATAGGTTAAGATTGCCAGAGCAGTCTGAACATCCTTGCCTCTGATGGCATCCAATACGAAACATGCTTTCTGAACAGAAACTCTTGCGTAAGAGATCTTAGCTGAAGGTCTTGTATCTTTCTGCGCGTTTCTTTCTCTTTTAATTTGACTTCTATGTCCCTTAGCCATAGAATTGGTCCTCCTTTCAACTATGGAAGTGAAATTATCTTACTTTTGACTTCTTTTCGTCTTTTCCATGTCCTCTAAATGTTCTGGTTGCAACGAACTCGCCGAGCTTGTGTCCAACCATATCTTCTGTTACATATACAGGAACGTGCTTTCTACCGTCATGTACTGCAATTGTATGTCCCACAAAAGAAGGGAAAATTGTAGAACGACGGGACCAGGTCTTGATAACCTGCTTCTGTCCTGATGCATTTAATGCGTCAACCTTTTTTAACAGGCTCTTGTCTGCGAAAGGTCCTTTTTTCAGTGATCTAGCCATTGTCTCTCCTCCTTAATTATTTGATGGCCTTGCCGTCTCTTCTTCTTACAATCAGCTTATTGGACTTGTTTTTCTTCTTACGTGTCTTTAAGCCGAGTGCAGGTTTGCCCCAAGGAGTGCAGGGACCCGAACGTCCGATACCGGTCTTGCCTTCACCACCACCGTGAGGATGGTCGTTAGGGTTCATAACGGAACCGCGAACGGTAGGACGGATACCCATGTGACGCTTACGTCCTGCTTTACCTAAGTTTACAAGGCTGTGGTCTACATTGCCTACAATACCAACGGTTGCTCTGCAGTTGAGAGGAACCATTCTCATTTCACCGGAGGGAAGTCTTAAGGTAGCGTATTTGCCTTCCTTAGCCATCAGCTGTGCGCTGTTACCAGCGGAACGAACTAACTGGCCGCCCTTGCCGGGATATAATTCTACGTTGTGTACCTGAGTACCTACAGGGATCTGAGCCAAAGGCAGGCAGTTACCTGTTCTTACTTCTGCATGCTCACCGTTCATAACCTTCATGCCGTCTGTCAGGCCTTCGGGTGCAAGAATGTAAGCCTTCTCGCCGTCTTCATAGCAGATAAGAGCGATGTTTGCAGTTCTGTTCGGGTCGTATTCGATACCGATTACAGTTGCAGGAATGCCATCCTTATATCTCTTGAAATCAATGATTCTGTATTTTCTTCTGGATCCGCCGCCGCGATGTCTGACGGTAATCTTACCCTGATTGTTACGACCAGCGCTCTTGTCTAAAGATACGCACAGTGATTTTTCAGGAACAGTCTTGGTAATCTCGGAAAAATCAGAACCGGTCATATTTCTTCTCGAAGGTGTATATGGGTTGTATGTCTTAATTCCCATTGTTGTATCTCCTTTGCTCAATTATTTTGCGCAGCCCCTAAGCCGCATACTTAAAAATCTTATAATCCAGCGAAGATTTCGATATCTTTGCTGTCAGCGGTAAGCCATACAACTGCTTTCTTGGTCTTAGCAGTCTTGCCGGTGGTCATGCCGCGTCTCTTATTCTTTCCGTCGTAGTTCAAGGTGTTAACTCTCTCTACTTTAGCGCCATCGAACATTTTTTCCACAGCTTCTTTAATCTGTGTCTTGTTTGCATCCGGATGAACCAGGAAAGTATATTTCTTTTCGCCCATACCGGCCATACTCTTTTCGGTAATAACCGGTTTGAGGATAACGTCATAGTATTTAATGTCTGCCATTATGCGTATACCTCCTCCATCTTTGCAACAGCGTCCTTGGTAAGAACAACAGTGCCTGCCTTCATCACGTCATAAACGTTTAAGGTGTTGGTTAAAGTGGTCTGAACAGCGGGGATGTTCTTTGCGGAAAGAACTACGTTTGCGTCGTTCTCAGCTAAAACAACAAGTCCCTTTGTTACGTTCAGGTTCTTCATAACGTTTGCAAAGCTCTTGGTCTTGATTTCGTCAAACTTAAGTTCGTCAACCACGATAAGCTTCTTGTCCTGAACCTTGCTGGTCAGTGCAGACTTAAGAGCTGCTCTCTTCTCTTTCTTGTTTAATTTGAAAGAGTAATCTCTGGGAACGGGAGCGAATACAACACCGCCGCCTGCCCACTGGGGAGATCTTGTTGAACCCTGTCTTGCATGACCGGTTCCTTTCTGTCTCCAAGGTTTTCTTCCGCCACCGGATACTTCAGAACGTGTCTTTGCTTTCTGTGTACCCTGACGATTATTTGCAAGCTGCTGAACAACTGCCATGTGTACCAGATGTTCGTTCACTTCTACGCCGAAAATAGCATCGTTTAAGTCGATTGTTCCGACTTCTTTGCCTTCCATGTTATAAACAGATACGTTTGCCATTTCTGTCTAAGTCCTCCTTTCATCTTCAAGCCGCAAGCGATTAGCTTTCTGCCTTTACGGTTTCTTTAATGGTCACTAATGCTTTCTTGGGACCGGGTACTGCGCCCTTTACTAAAAGTAAGTTCTTGTCAGCATCCACTCTTACTACTTCGAGGTTCTGAACGGTTACTTTTACGCAACCCATATGTCCGGGCATTCCTTTTCCCTTGAATACACGGCTGGGTGAGGAGCAGGCACCATTGGAACCCTGATGACGATGGAATTTGGAACCATGCTTCATAGGTCCTCTGTGCTGACCAAATCTCTTGATCGCACCCTGGAAACCTTTACCTTTGGAAATTGCGGAAGCATCAATCTTGTCGCCTGCTGCGAAGATATCAGCTTTAATCTCTGCACCGAGAGCATATTCTTCTGCATTTTCAAATTTGAATTCTCTTACATATCTCTTGGATGTCGTGCCGGCTTTCTTGAAATGTCCCTGCATAGCCTTGTTTACGCCGTGTGCGTGAACGATTTCTTTCTTTCCGCTTGCATCTTTGTTGATGATCTTGTCTTTCTTGTCTACGAAGCCAACCTGTACTGCGCTGTAACCGTCGTTTTCAACTGTTTTAACCTGGGTTACTACACAAGGTCCTGCCTGAAGAACGGTTACGGGAACAAGAACACCGTCTTCGTTGAAGATTTGAGTCATTCCGACTTTTGTTGCTAAAATTGCTTTCTTCATGTTTTCCTCCTGTTTATTCTACAGCGGGGCGCATACCGTATTCGATGTCCAATACCTCGCGTCCATACTAGTAGGGGATATTATGTTTCTTAAGATGTTGAATTACTTGTTCTTCATCTTAATATCAATGTAAACACCTGCAGGCATTTCCAGTCTCTGCAATGCATCAACTGTTTTCTGTGTCGGTGTAATGATATCGATAAGTCTCTTATGGGTTCTCTGCTCGAACTGTTCACGGGAATCTTTGTACTTGTGAACTGCACGGAGAATAGTAACTACTTCCTTTTTAGTAGGAAGGGGTACCGGTCCGCTTACCTGAGCTCCATTCTTCTTGACTGTTTCGATGATTTTTTTGGCAGATGCATCTACTAACTGATGATCGTACGCTTTCAGTGTAATTCTCATTACTTGACTCGTTGCCATAAAAAAAGTCGCCTCCTTTTCGCACTTTTAATTGAAGTACGACAAGCGGTGACTGTACACTCTCCCGTGTGTGTCCTACAGTCAAACACAATGTATTTGATCTGCTTCGTTTCTCACGGTTGTTTCTGCCTATCGGCAGACCTGATTGTCTGTACAGTGACTTGTCGTCAGTTTCCTAACTTGACATTCGCTCCACGGAAAACCTGCTATCCGGCATCACCCATCAGCAGCAACCTCACGCTTCATCGCTATCATGCCACAGCAAGGAGTATTTTACATTACTCCTCTAAAAAAAGCAAGTCCTTTTTCAAAAAAATTGTATTTAAATTGTACTTTTTTGAAAAAGGACCGATTTCTTCATTATTCTGTTTTTTCCTTGGCTGCTTCAAACATTTCTTCCACTTCTTTGGAAGGTTTCCTGTCAAGCAGGGATACGATAACCGCTGCCGCAAGTCCTACAGCAAAGCCGGGAATGATTTCGTAAAGGCCGGTGCTTTCCGACAGGAACGCATACCAGAGCGCATCTGTCACAAAGCCGCCCACAATACCGGCAACCGCACCCTTATAGGTAAATCTCTTCCAATATAGCGCAAGCACGATGGTGGGTCCGAATGCGGAGCCGAATGCCGCCCACGCACATTCCACCAGCGCCATGATACCCTTACAGTTCGGACTTAACGCAATAACCAGAGCCACAACGGAGATAACGGCTACGATTATTCTGCCCGCCCAGAGCATTTCCTTATTGGAAGCATTCTTGCGGAATACGGGCTTGTATACATCTGACGCAAATGCGGAGGAGGATGCTAAAAGCTGGGAGTCCGCCGTACTCATGGAGGCCGCTAAAATTGCGGAAAGCAGAACACCGGAGAGCAATGCCGGGAACAGGCTTCTTACCATATATACAAAGATAAGGCTCTTGCTGCCGTCATCCAGGTATGTACCCAGGTATTCATGTCCTACCAGCGCCACTGCGGAAGCCATAATTAAAATAAGGGCTGTCCAGGTGCTACCCACAATACAGGATTTTTTCATTTCCTTTTCGGAACGGATGGACATGTAACGCACAAGGATGTGCGGCATACCCAGATACCCGAGTCCCCAGCCGAAACCACTTACAATATCGGAGATACTTCCCCAGTCCCATTTACCGGTAGATAAGAGGCTGTAGTAATGTTCGCCCGTAACAACCGGAGCAAGCGGTGTAAAGTCCGCACCACGCATGGCAAACAGCGCCACGATAGGAGCTGTAAGCAGGGCTAAGAGCATCAGCATGCCCTGGAAAAAGTCCGTCCAGCATACGGCATTGAACCCCCCTAAGAACGTATAGAATAAAATAACGCCGGTTGCTAAAATCATGTAGAACATTTCATTCATCACAACATGCAGACCGAACAGATTGAATTCCACCACACCGAACACGGTAACAAACAGGGAACCGCATGCCACAATACTGGATGCCGCATAGATGCAGTAGGCAATAATAAAGATAATGGCACAGATAATCTGCAGCGCCGGATTTTTGGACCGGAAACGGTTTACCAGAAACTGTGGAATGGTAATGGAGTCGTTTGCCTTAATGGAATACCGGCGAAGCCTCGGCGCCACAAAGATCCACGCACAAACGGTACCGATTAAAAGTCCAACAGAAATCCATACCTGACCCATACCGTATAAATAAATGGAACCGGGAAGTCCCATGAGCACCCATGCACTCATATCGGAGGCTCCGGCGGAAAGGGCTGCCACCAGTCCGTTCATATTTCTGCCGCCTAAGAAATAATCCTTATCTCCCGATTCAGTCTTCTTTCCTTTTAAAAAGAAATAAACTCCCATAGCCAGCACTACCACCAGGTAGCAGATAAAGGCCGCAAGTTCTACCATATCACCCTTCATAAGTTTTCTCCTTTGCGTATAAATATACATATCTTTCACATATTTATGAATTTTACAGTGTCTTAACGCAAAATACAAGTCTTTTCTTGCAAAGAATGGAAATTCTGTGTAGTATAAGAGAAGAATATATATAATAGAAGTAATTATTTAAAGAAAGGTTTGTTTAATTACCATGTGGATTGCAAATAACTGGAAAGATTACGAAGTGCTGGATACCTCCGGCGGTGAAAAGCTGGAACGGTGGGGAAAATACCTGTTAGTACGTCCCGACCCCCAGGTCATCTGGAACACACCGCATGAGCATCCGGGCTGGAAAAAGAAAAACGGTCATTACCACAGGAGCAGCAAGGGCGGCGGCGAATGGGAGTTCATAAATCTCCCGGACGAATGGAGCATTTCCTATAAGGATCTCACCTTCCACTTAAAACCCTTCAGCTTCAAGCATACCGGTCTGTTCCCGGAACAGGCTGTCAACTGGGACTGGTTTTCCAATCTGATTGCCCATGCAGGTCGCCCCGTAAAGGTACTGAACCTGTTTGCCTACACCGGAGGCGCCACTGTGTCCGCCGCTAAAGCCGGCGCACAGGTCACCCATGTGGATGCCTCCAAGGGCATGGTTTCCTGGGCAAAGGAAAATGCCGCAGCCAGCGGCCTTGCCGATGCCCCCATCCGCTGGCTGGTGGATGACTGCACCAAGTTTGTGGAACGGGAAATCCGCCGCGGCAACCATTACGACGGCATTATCATGGATCCGCCCTCCTACGGCAGGGGTCCGAAGGGTGAAATCTGGAAAATCGAGGAAAACATCTTCCCCTTTGTGGAACTGACTGCAAAGCTTCTGTCGGACAAGCCCCTGTTCTTCCTCATCAACTCCTACACCACCGGGCTGCAGCCTGCGGTACTGTCCTATATGTTAAATCTTACCGTAAAGAAGCAGTTCGGCGGAACGGTTGCAGCAGAGGAAATCGGACTGCCGGTAAGCGGCACCGGGCTTGTGCTTCCCTGCGGTGCTTCCGGCCGCTGGCAGGCATAACTTACCGTGGATATCGCGCCGTGGTTGTGACAGGTACTAAATAAAAAATGCCTGAGTTATTCGTTACAGACACGCTCTCGCTTCGCAGTCACCGTAGCGGTACATAAGGTGCTAAACTACAGCACCTAAGTACCGACGATGACTGAGAGTCTGTAAAGAATAAGCTCAGGCTGTTTTGTTTGTAGGTTGTGCCTGCCATTACGCAGGCGGAAAGCTTACCGGTTATAAATGCCTGCCGTAGGCAGGAATACCACCGGAAGTGTTTCTATTATGGTAGAGATGTTATGCGTCGAACGCCTTAAATTTCTCATAGATGCTGTCGTACTTGGCAGTGATTTCCATATAGCGTTCCATGGTCAGGTTACGCTGTTTCTCGTAGCGGCTGATGATGTCGTCAAATTTTTTCAGCACCACGTCCACTATCTCTTTGCTTATCTTGCCGTTGTCGGCATCATCTTTTAAGATCCCTTTTATTTTTTCCGGCGGAAAGGAGTCCTTGTAGCTTCTCTTGCTGTAAAGGGCACTTAAAATATCTCCCACCGCAACAATTCTTTCAAGCTGACTCAAATCCTCTGCCCGCAGTCCCTGTGGGTAACCGGTGCCATCCAGCTTCTCATGATGTCTGTATGCCACATTCACAATCCGCTCATCCATGATGCCTTCCAGAATCTTGCCGGTGATAACCACATGAGCCTTCATAATGCGCATTTCTTCATCGGTCAGCCGTCTCGGTGCTTCCAGTATGGAAAGCGGAATGACGATTTTGCCGATGTCATGTAAAAGAGAGCCGTAATACAGAATTTCCAAATCCCTGGTGCCCACATTCATGAGCTTGCCGATTTCCAGTGAAAACGCTTTGGTTGACATGGTATGGATAACCGTCTGCTGGCTCCTGAAATCAATGGAATACACCAGCATTTCCAGAAAGCCCTTCTTCTGTTGTTCAGTGAAGGCGGCGCTCTTAAACAGTGCGCTCATTTCCTGTTTGTATTCGCCGGTTTTCAGTTTGTCCAGTACATGGAACCGCTTCTGGGCAACATAAAAACGCTCTAACGCTTTCTGGGCAAAATCTATATCCCCTTGGGTGGAAAAATAATCCCTCGGCATGTTGTGCCCTTCTGCCCGGGCAAACAAATCCATCTTATCCGCAATGGTCAGATACTGTGCTTCCCTTATGTAACGGCTGTTTATCTGTTCATGCAGCTTGTACGGAAGGTGGTGGTAAAGCACCACCTCCGCCTTATCCCCTACCGGAGACAGATAACGCAGAAACAGATATCCGTAAATGGAATGCGCCCACACGTTGGTTGTTTCGATGGTCGCCAGACTGGCATTGTTCATGTTGGTCTTGATGGCGCCCACATCGTGCAGCATACCGATTAACGCCCATTCCGCCAGCTCAGTATCGCTATACTTGCCTTCCACCTTCAGCATATTGTAAAAAATGTAACCGACAATCTCACCATGATTCAAGAGCCGTGCATTCATGGCGCCCATAGCGCGGCTGATAACCTGATATATGTCAAAAGTTCTTACGAGTTCCGCCCCCATGCACTGCCTCCATCACATTCTCGCTTCTCTGTGGCTCATTATAACATAGAATGTACAAAAAAGGAATATTTTTATCAGGCAGTGGCTTCCTCAAACTGCGAGTTGTAAAGGGTTGCGTAGAAGCCATTCTTACGGAGCAGTTCTTCGTGGGTACCCTGCTCCACAATGTCTCCGTCCTTCATTACCAGAATCAAATCCGCCTCCTTGATGGTGGAAAGTCTGTGTGCAATAACAAAGCTGGTCCTTCCCTTCATCAGGTTGTTCATCGCCTTCTGAATTCTGCCCTCCGTGCGGGTATCCACGGAGCTGGTGGCTTCATCTAAAATCATGATGGGATTGTCCGCTAAAATGGCTCTGGCAATGGTAAGGAGCTGCTTCTGTCCCTGGGACACATTGCTGGCGTCCTCATTCAGCTCCATCCGGTAGCCGCCCGGCAGTGTCTGGATGAAATGGTGGGCATGGGCTGCCTTGGCTGCCGCTATGACCTCATCATCCGTAGCATCCAGCTTGCCGTACCGGATATTTTCCATAATCGTACCTTTAAACAGCCAGGTGTCCTGCAATACCATGCCGAAGTTTTCCCGAAGGTCGCTGCGGTTGAATTCCTTTACATTATGCCCGTCCACCTTAATGGCGCCCTTATTTACATCATAGAAACGCATCAGCAGTTTTACCATGGTGGTCTTGCCGGCACCTGTAGGTCCTACAATCGCAATGGTCTGTCCGGGCTTCACCTGACAGGAGAAATCCTTTATAACAATTTTGTCCGGTGTATAGCCGAAGCCTACATGGTCAAAGGAAACCGCACCGTCCACATGGGACAGCTTTACAGGATTTTCCACCGTTACGTCTTCTTCCTCTTCCTCTAAGAATTCAAAGACTCTTTCTGCCGCAGCCGCCGTGGACTGGAACAGATTGGACACCTGGGCGAGCTGGGTAATGGGCTGGGTAAAGTTCTTCACATACTGGATGAACGCCTGGATTTCACCCACATCAATCACACCCTGAATGGCTAAAATACTGCCGCTTATAGCCACCGCCACATAGCCTAAGTTGCCAACAAAGGTCATAACGGGCTGCATGAGTCCGGATAAAAACTGGGACTTCCAGGCAGAAACATACAGAACTTCATTAGTTTCCTTAAAGTCTCTCAGAGTATCTTCTTCCTTATTAAATGCTTTGATAATATTCTGCCCGGAGAAGGTCTCCTCAATCTGTCCGTTGATTTTACCAAGATAATTCTGCTGCGCCACAAAGTGCTTCTGGGAGAACCTGATGACCAGACCTATCAGACTGCCGGATATGGGTAAAATCGCCAGCGCAATCAGGGTCATCAGGGGGCTGATGGAAAGCATCATCACCAGCACACCGATGATGGTGGTCAGGGACGTAATCAGTGTCGTAATGCTCTGGCTTAAGTTCTGTCCCATGGTATCCACATCGTTGGTAATACGGGAAAGAATTTCGCCCACAGTACGGGACTCGAAATATGCCATGGGCATACGGTTGATTTTCTCGGAAATTTCCTTTCGGAAACGATAGCTTAATTTCTGGGCAATTCCCGTCATCAGGTAACCCTGCACAAAGGAAAGCAGGGCGCTTAACACGTAGAGTCCCAGTAACAGTAGCAGTATTCTGCCTATTTTTTCAAAGTCAATACCGCCGGTACCCGCAATCCTCGCCATCAGACCGTTAAACAGCTCCGTGGTCGCCCTGCTTAATACCTTGGGTCCTAAAATATTGAAGACCGTTCCTCCGACGGCAAAAAGCATCACCACCAGCACGGCATATTTGTAGTTGCCCATATATTTTAAGAGTTTCACAAAGGTACCCTTAAAGTCCTTTGCTTTTTCTCCCGGCATCATGCCTCCGGGGCCGCCGCCCATGGGTCCGTGTCTGCGGGGTCCTCTGTTTTTCTGCTGTTCACTCATGCGCCTGCACCTCCTTGCAGCTCTTTTTCGGAAAGCTGGGATTTCGCAATCTCCCGGTAAGCAGGACAGTTTGCGAGCAGCTCTTCATGGGTTCCCATACCGGCTATGGTGCCGTTTTCCAGCACGATAATCCGGTTGGCGTGGAGAATGGTACTGATACGCTGCGCCACAATAATCACGGTTGCATCCGCCGTATTCTGCGCCAGCGCCTTCCGCAGCGTCACGTCCGTTTTATAGTCCAGTGCGGAAAAGCTGTCGTCAAACAGGAAAATCTTCGGCTCCGCCGCAACCGCTCTGGCAATTGAAAGCCTCTGTTTCTGACCGCCGGACACATTGGTGCCGCCCTGGGAAATAGGACTTTCGTATTTTTCCGGCTTGCTGTCGATAAATTCCGTTGCCTGTGCGATTTCCGCCGCCTTCTTCATCTTTTCATCGGAAATGTCCTCATGGGCAAACTTTACATTGGAAGCAATGTCACCCGAGAACAGTACCGCCTTCTGGGGCACCAGTCCCAATACGCTGCGCAGCTTGTGCTGGGAAATATCCCGGATGTCCACGCCGTCCAGCAAAATCCGTCCCTCTGTCACATCATAGAAACGGGGAATTAAATTAAGCAGTGTGGATTTACCGCAGCCGGTGCTTCCGATAATAGCTGTGGTTTCTCCCGGCTTTGCCGTGAAGGAAATGTCGTGCAGGGCATCCTCTTTTGCCTCCGGGTAACGGAATGCAACATTTTCAAAGGTAAGCTCTCCTTTTATCCCGGTAAGTTCTGCGTCCTTTACGTCCTTTTTATCCGTAATCTTCGGCTCTGTCTTTAACACTTCTTCAATACGTTCCGCTGCCACACCCGCTCTCGGCAGCATAATGGAAACCATGGTCAGCATTAAGAACGCCATGACAATCTGCATGGTGTAAGTAATAAACGCCAGCATGGAACCTACCTGCATGGTGCCCGCATCGATATTTTTGCCGCCGAACCATACAATCATAATGGTAATGGCATTCATAATGAGCATCATCACCGGCATCATGAAGTTCATGACCCTGCCGGTAAACAACTGGGTCTGCATCAGGTCCTTATTGGCTTTGTCAAATCGTTTTTCCTCGTAGTGCTCCCTGCTGAAAGCACGGATAACCGGCACACCGGTCAGTATCTCTCGGGAAATCAGGTTGATATTGTCCACTAAGCTCTGTAAAATCTTGAACTTCGGCATCGCCACCAGAAGCAGTATCAGCACAAGTGCCAAAATGGTACCTACCGCCACGCCGATAATCCATCCCATGCCGGTACCGGTGTTCACAACCTTGATGACACCGCCCACACCGATAATCGGCGCATACAGAACCATACGCAGCAAGACTACAATTACCATCTGCACCTGCTGGATATCATTGGTGCAGCGGGTAATCAGGGATGCGGTGGAGAATTTATCCATCTCCTCACTGGAGAAGGAAATTACCCTGGCAAACATTTTCTCTCTTAAATTCTTACCGATTTTTGCCGCCGTTACGGAAGCAAAATAACCGGTGAGAATGGCCGCCAGAAGCATCAGCGCCGAAAGCCCCAGCATCTTGAATCCGGTCTTCCACAGGAAATCCGTCTGCACTTTGCCGGTATCCATGCCCATTGCCTCATATTCGGACTTTACAAACTGCACCGCCTGCCCTTTTACTATGGTGTCGCTCTGATCACCCATTTTGGCAAGCGCCTGCTCGCGCATGGCAAGCAGATCCTCCTCCGTTACCATGCCTGCTGCCACCATGTCCTTTATCTGACCAAGGTCATAGGGTGACTGACCGCTGTTTAACATAGAAAGAAAGACCATGGGAAGTTTCATGGCCTCATCTATCTTTTCGCAGGTTTCTTTGTCCCCGCTTACAAGCTCATAAATACCGTCTTCTTCCTGCCTGTAAGCTCCCGCAACCGTATTTCTTTCTTCTGCTGTCATGAACAGGCTTAAATCTTCATAAGTTTCTTCTCTTAATTTTTCCGGCGCCGCATACTCGATACCACCCTGTCCGATGCCCACATCCACAATGTCCGACGTGTACTGTGGCAGTCTCAGGTCGCAGAACGCCTGAACCACCAGCAGCAGGAATACGATCAGGGTAGCCGGCCATGCCTGTGCCAGATACTTTGCAATCTTGCCCATACCAAACCATGCCTTTCCATATTTTTCACGTAATACACTTTATTGTATTTTTCCTGCCGCCTTTAGTCAATTAAGAAACTATAAACTTATCCTAAAATTCCTATACCGTCCAATAAGGTTTTCAAACCGATTAAAATTAAAATCACGCCGCCGCAGATTTCTGCTTTGGAGCGGTATTTATCTCCGAAAATGCTGCCGATTTTTACACCTACGGCAGAAAACAGGAAGGTAATGACACCGATAAAGGAAACGGCGGGTATGATTTTCACCTGCAGGAAGGCGAAGCTGACACCGACTGCCAGGGCATCGATGGAGGTTGCAACGGCTAAGAGCAGCATGCTCTGAAAATTCATGGACGCATTGATTTCTTCCTTGCCGAACGCCTCCTTAATCATGCTGCCGCCGATAAATACCAAAAGCACAAACGCAATCCAGTGTGCGTACTTTGTAAAAATATCGGCAAAAAGACTTCCCAGAAAATATCCGGCAAGAGGCATCAGCGCCTGAAAGCCGCCGAACCAGAGGCCCGCAATGCACATATGCTTCCACTTAATCTTTCCCAGGGACAAGCCCTTACAGACAGAAACGGCAAATGCATCCATTGATAAACCTACCGCCAGTACAAATAGTTCCCAAATTCCCATGTTTTCATCCTGCCTTTTGTGTTTTCGTTTTCATTCCCTCTTACATCAAAAACCGTAAGAGGGAGTCAAACGGTCGTATGAGTATCACCCGCCATTTCCGTTTGCCGGAGAGTGCCTGTGGGAGCACGCCATCCTGTTCTTTCACACTTCCGTCCGCATTTACGATAAAGGCATCCTGTTCATAGCTTTCCATGTAGTCCCGCATCTGTGCATTCAGCATTTCGCTGTCAATCACTAACATCATTTCCGTATCCAGATAGGCGCTGCGCATGTCCCAGTTAAAGGAGCCGATGGCAGTCAGCCTGTCTCCGATGCGGAAGCATTTGCCGTGATAGGATACACCCTTGTCATATTCTAAAATCGCAAGTCCCGTGTCGAGCAGTGCCTGTCTGTGCACCTGATAATCCACCGCCCCGAAGGGATTGCCGTTGTTGGCTACAGAATTGGTCATCATGGTGGTTTCCGTGCTGTCACATATCTCCTTAAGCCTCTCCATCATATAATCGTTGCACATAATATACGGCGTATGGAAAGTAACAGGCTCTCCGGCTTGTGCCATGAGCTCCGTCATTTCATAGAAAAGTACCGGCTCCTTGATGCCCGCCTGTATGGGATTGGTGAGGATGGTTATTTTATTGACCGGCTCCGTTTCTTCCCGGTAGTCCCTTTTTACAAACCATCCGGGATGCTCGGAAAGCCCTTTTTCATACAAAGCCTTCAGTTCCTCCGCCGCCCTTAAGGTTCTGCTGCCGGGATTTTTTTCTTCGCATTTCACCTTGGAGTCCGCATTTTCCCACATGGTTCCGGCATATGTCTGCAGCTCCTTTAAGGAAGGAAAAGCATCTTCCCCGTAAACCAGCACGTCCCAGTCGTAATTTTTATAACCGGTTTCATCCCCCAAAAAATAATCGTAGGTATTTCTGCCGCCCACAATGTAAGCCGTATCATCCACAATCAGGTATTTATCGTGCAGCCTTGCCATCAGCTTGGTGGGCTTTAAAAGATTGACGGGGTTATAAATCTTAATGGCAGCATTCGGCAGGCTTCCCAGCGCCTTAAAATATTCCTTCCCGCTTTTTAAGGAAAAGAAGGAAAAGCCGTCTATTAAAACCTCCACCTGCACGCCTCTTTCCGCGGCATCATAAAGAGCGGATAACATCCATTTTCCGCTGTTATCCGCTTTAAAATCGAAGGTGGAAAGCACAATCCTCTCTCTGGCATTCGCTATGAGAGACAGCCTTTCTTTTAGCGCCTCTTCATTCGTGAACAGGATTTTTGCCCGCTCTCCACTCTCCGCATCGTTATAAAATTCTTCTATATGGAAGTTCTCCTTTGTTTCCTCCGTTGCCGCTCCCTGCCCGGTATACGGTACGCACACGAAAAGCACGTATACGATAAGCAGCAGGGGAATGACAATAAGAATAGCTTTTTTCATAAAATCCGGTATCCTTTCAACAACTGTGCCTATTATACCATATACCGGATTTCTTTTAAATTATTCTTTTACACCGCCGATGGTAAGTCCTGCTACAAAGTACCTTTGCAGAAAAGGATACAGGCAGACAATGGGCAGCATGGTGATAATGGTTGCCGCCGCTCTCACCGTAATCGGTGTTACCGCACTGGCACTCGCTACGTTTTTTGCCCCATCCGCACTGCCGCTCTGCTGCATAACGGAATTTAAGAGCTTCATCAGTTCATACTGCAGCGTGGTATACTGGGATTTCATACGGTTATACAGCATGGCATCAAACCAGGAGTTCCACTGGTATACCGCCACAAACAAGGCTACTGTCGCATATACCGGCTTGCACAGCGGAGAAATAATCTTCACAAATATGGTAAAATAACCCGCTCCGTCAAGCTGCGCCGACTCTTCCAGGGAATCCGGCAGTCCCTGCATATAGGTACGAAGCACCAGCATATTGAAGGCGCTGACCGCACCGGGAACCACATAAACCCAGAAAGTACCTGTCAGGTGCAGGTTTTTATAAAGTAAGAATACCGGAATCATACCACCGTTTACATACATGGTAATAACCCAGAACAGGGAAAGCTGGGAACGGAACAAAAAGTTCTTGCGGCTCACAATAAATGCAAGCAGTGCATTACTGGCAAGAGCGAGTCCTGTTCCCAGAATGGTTCTCAGCACGGTTACAACCGCCCCCGTTATCATATTCTGTTTGCTGAAAACCGTCCTGTAATTCTGCAAGGTAAATTTTCTCGGTATTAAATGGATACCTCCCCGTACCGCATCGATACCGTCGTTAAAGGAAAGCGCCAGCGTATTTAGTACCGGATACAGGGTCACAATAACAAAAGCCAGCATAAATAAAGTGTTGCAGGTCACAAAAATAATATCTGCCGCGGTTTTTTTCTTTCTCATTTTCTGCCTCTCAATCTGCCGGAAACCGGCTTTCTTCTAAGAAACGGGACTTTTAGAACAATCTCTCTTCTCCCATTTTTTTGGCTGCGCCGTTGGCAATCAGAATCAGGATTATGCTGACCGCACTCTTAAATATACCGGCTGCCGTACCAAGAGAGTAATCATTCTGGCTGATACCCCAGGTGAGCACGTAAATATCAATGGTATCTGATACGCTTTTAATCAGACCGTTTCCTAAAAGATACTGCACTTCAAATCCTACATTTAAGATATTTCCCACATTCATCAGAAGAAGAATCATAATGGTGGGTTTTATTCCCGGCAGGGTTATGTATTTAATCTTTGCCCATCTGCCTGCACCGTCAATGGATGCCGCCTCATACAGACAGGGGTCAATGGAAGTAATCGCTGCTAAGTAAATGATGGCATTCCAGCCGGTTTCCTTCCATACATTGGCAAATGCCACAATGGGCCAGAAATAACCGGGTTTTGCAAAAAAGTTCACCGGAGTATCCACAATTTTCAATGCCATCAGAATTTCATTGATAATACCGGTTCCGGAAAGAGCATCATGCAGGATACCGGTTACAATAATCCAGGATAAAAAGTGCGGCAGATAGGAAATGGTCTGAATACTCTTCTTTGCCGCCTTACTTTTCACTTCGTTTAACAGAATGGCAAACAGAATTGCCATAATAAAGGTTGTTACAAGATTCAGGACACCCATACCCAGGGTGTTTCGCAATACTTTAATAAACGTGGCATCATGAAACAGGAACCTGAATTTATCTAATCCGACAAATTTAGAATGTAAAAATCCATCCTTAGGTTTATAGTTCTGAAATGCCATAATCCATCCGCCCAAGGGCAGATAGTAAAAGACAAAGCCGTAGATTACAAAAAAAGCAGAGCAAATCAGCAGAAACTTCTGTTTTTTTATTTCTTTCCAGGTTATTTTGGGACCCGGAGTTTTTTTCTTTTTCTCCGCTGTCATAGCAAAACCTCCTATTTTTCTTTAAAGTTTGGGCAGCCATGTGGCCATCCGGCACATAGCTGCCCACTCATGTTTACCCTTTTGTTCTCCGCAATGTCTTACTGTCCCATTGCAGCACGTCTCTCCAGCTCTGTCTGCATCTCAGCCAGGAAGTCCTGTGGATTGGTTGCATTATAAACCTTCATATAATTGTCCCATGTAGAAGCAAAATCAGAAGCCATAACTACCTTCGGCAGCCATTCATGCTTGACTTCACCCATCTTTGTCCATGCCACACCACCGGGGGTTTCGGTTGTGAGCGTATTGGAATACGAATACATCGGGAACCAGGGACCGGTTTCTTTGACTACAGAACCAACCATGTCCACATAGTTGTCAGCGCCGTATGCTTTGAAGCATTTTACCAATGGCTCTGCCATACCGTTCTGGAATTCAGACGGCTGCTCGGCGGGCTGCATGGCATTCTTTCCATCTTTGCTGGTTCCGAGCCATTGCGGGAAATAGGAATAGGTACATAAATGGGAAGCCTGATAACCGGTATCAGCTGCATTTACCCTCTGTTCCTCGGTCCTGTAATACAAACCGTTTTCATCCACTTCATAGTCGATTCCTTCCACGCCCCAGAAACGCAGGTCATGGATTTCCTGATCCAGGCAGGAATTCATAAAGCGGAAAGCAGCATCCACATCTTTACAGCTTGTGGTAATAGCAATACCGTTGGAAGCATTTAAGGTATCACCGTAGGTATGCCACATCTGATCCATACCCTTGTCAATGGTCAGTCCCAGAGGAACGTAATTGCAGCCTTTTAAGTCAAGTCCCTGCTGCTTGTATACATCATTTACATTGTAGGCGAAATCCCACCACTGGTCGCACATACCTAAGACAGCGCCGGTGGAAAGCTTTGCGATATATTCGTCATAGGTCTGGGTTGCAAATTCCGGATCAATCATTCCCTTTGCATACTCTTCATTCAGCTTTTCAAAATATCTCTTTGTGGTTTCGGTAGTATTGTAGTCCACAATCTTCATATTATCGGTGTCCACAATAACCGAACCGTCATTGGGATAGCCGTCTAAGAACTGTCCCGCATTCTCAATACAGAAATATCTCCAGTCCTCGCAGAGAATGGTGTACGGAATATTGGCGGTGCCGTCATCCATGGTCGGATTGGCTTCCATATATCTCTCGATTACATCGAAATAATCATCCAGTGTTTCGATTTCGGGATATCCCGCCCATTCCAAAACTCTTACCTGAATCCAGAAGGCTTCATCGTTATGTGTGGTAGTCTTATCTTCCCCATACTTGTTCTGGAACACGTTTGCCCAGTAAATATGTCCGTCATCCTGGCGGAAAGATTCCCACTCTGCATCCGAATACATTTCCTTGATATTCGGATATTTGTCAATATAATCGTCCCAGGCAACCAGAGCTCCCGCATCGTACAGGGGCTTCATGGAATCGCCGCCGTTGATAAAATCGGGATATTCCCCTCCTGCAATAATGGTACCGACGGCTTCCGCATCTGTCTGTCCGGTCAGCCAGGTTTCCTTTACTCTGACGCCGGTCTTCTTTGCTATAATTTCCTGCACATCGTTTCCGTCGTTAATTTCCGCATCCGGCATTGCCGTAAACATAGTGAAAGTAATAATTTCATCATCTGCATACTCTTTGTCGCGAAGCGCCCCCACGCCTGCCTCTGCTTCTTTGGTTTCGCCGTTGCCGGTCGTGCTCGTTCCTGTTGTTGCGTTGCCATCTGTGTTGCCTGCTTTGCCACTGCATCCGGCCAGTACCGTTGCCATCATACAGGTGCCCAATAGCAGTGCTGTGATTTTCTTACCTTTCATGATAACCCTCCCTTGTTATTTGATAATTCTATTATAAATAAAGAGCTGACAAAAATCTCCCGATAAACTATGGCATAAAACAGGATAAACTACAGAACAGCACTTTCTTTTTCTACAGCTTCCGCCGGCATCTGCCTTGCGTTTTTGCGGTATTTCGCCGGTGTGCAGCCGTTGATTTCTATAAACTTGCGGATAAAATAATCCGTATCATGATACCCTACATCTTCTGCCACCGCACTTATCTTTTTGTCCGTCCGTACCAGCTGGACGGCAGCCTGCCCGATACGATAGGCGTTCAGATAATCCTTAAACGATTGTCCGTATTTCTTCCGGAATATCTGACCTAAATAGGAGCTATTCACAAAATAGGTCCGGCTCAAATCCTTCAGTGTCAGGTTTTCGGCATAATGCTCCTTCACTTCTTTTTCCACGGATAATAGTACACCCTTGGAGACATTTCCACGCAGCTGCACCAGATACTCTGCATATTCGCATGCAAAACGCTTCAGGTGCATGGTACTTCCTTTTTCCAGTCCTTCCTCCGATACATTCCGCATAATATACAGAAGCACCTCTTCCTGGTCCACCGATTCGTCCTGCTCCACAGCCAGATGCGTCATCTGGAACAGCAGATAGTTGATATTCATGTTAATCAGGTCTTCCGAGAAACCGGAAGCCTTCATTTCCGTAAACAGCACCTCCACACTTTTGTGAATCTCGGAAATCCGGTTCTGCTCCACAGCCCCCAGCAGTCTGTCAAGACTCTGCTTGCAGAGGACATTCCGGCCCTTCATGGCTGTGCTGTCTTTTACTTCCGTAAAAAGGTTCTGCACAGTCCGGGACTGCCGCAGGGGCCGCAGCATCCCGGCATTGTTTTTCCGTATGCTTTCCCTTTTCCCTCCTACTTTTTTGATAAGGGAGAGCAGGGATTCCCTCGATACCGGCTTTAAGATATATTCCATACAGGAGCAGGCAATCGCCTTTTGTGCATAGGCAAATTCATTATATCCGCTTAAAATGGCGAAACAGGCATCTGAAATTTTTTCCTTTTTCACTTTTTCCAGCAAAGTAAGACCGTTCATCACCGGCATCTCTACATCCGTCAGAATAAGATCTACTCCCTCCTTTGGGTTTTCCTTCAGGAATTCATACGCTTCCTGTCCGTTTGCCGCCGTTTTCACAATTTCACAATCTTCTTTTCCCCAATCAATCAGCATGGTAAGCCCTTTCAGAATAAACGGCTCATCATCCACAAGCATAACCTTCAGACACATTGTTTTCACCCTTCCCTTTCATAGAAAAATATCCTTCTTTTCCAATACCTCCACCGGAATACGGATTGTCATCAGTGTCCCGGCTCCCTTCTCGCTTTCCAATTCAAACTGTGCCCTGTTTCCGGTAACCATTTTCAGTCTGAGACAGGCATTGGCAATGCCCACATGGTCGCTCCGGCACATTTCATCCACATCGGAAATATTTATTTTCTCCCGGAGTCTCTCGACTTCCTCTTCCTCCATGCCGGCGCCGGTATCCTCCACCTCCATGTACACAAAACCGTTCTGACAATATATACGGAGGTAAACGTAGCATGGTACGGTCTTTTTCTCCACTCCGTGCACACAGGCATTTTCCGTAAAGGTTGCCAGTGTCAGCCGGGGAATGAGATACTCCCCGCATCCTTCTTCCACCTCCAGTTCATAATGCAGGCGGTCCCCAAACCGGTACTGCTGGAGCTGCAGGTAGGCTTCCACAAAAGAAAGCTCTTCTTTGATGCTTATCATGTCCCGTGACCACTCGGCATTCTGTCTCTCTAAAAGCGCCAGCCGCTCAATCATACAAGCGGTTTCTTCTTCCCCCTTCATAATGCTGTGCATCCGTATGCTTTCCAGTACATTGTAAAGGAAATGCGGATTTATCTGGCTGTGTAATGCTAAAAGCTCCGCTTTCTGCCTGGCAAGATCCACCTTCTGCTTTTCCATCCGGTCCGTATAAACAGTCTTAATCAGTTCCCGCAGTCTTACCACCATCCGGTTATAGTTCTGCATCAGACTGCCGATTTCGTCCTTTCCCCTGACATCCGGAATTTCCTGAAGGGTCTGGAGTTCCACCTCATCAAAGGCTTTACTCAGCACCATCAGCCGGGAAACAATAGATTTATGGAATACATAGGCCATCCCCCCCGGGAACAGGATATTCAAAGCCAGCATAAGCATAATGGTCACGGCATGATCCCGCATCATGGAAAGAAGCTCACTTTTGGTTTCCATGACAAGAATACGGTAATTTTCCCCATACAGTTCGAACTGCTTTTCATACCCCACAGGCTCTGTACCTGTCAGATAGGAAAAATCTTCTTTATTATTTGTATAAGCCGTGTTGGAAAGCAGAATCCGGTCACCCGCACAGACATATACCGGTGCATGGAATTTAATCTCCTGCAGCCTTTTTTCCAGGGTTGCATAATTTAAGTCAATGCGTATCAGCTTTGTCTTTTCCATTTCCCTGTAATAGTTCAGCCTTCTTACCAGGGAAATTCTTCGCTTGCCCGCCGTCGATGTCCATTTATCCCCCATGTAATAGTATGCCATCACCACATCCCCGTCACTGTCAAGGAGCTTGCGGCACCAGTCCTCCTCCCGCACGGAGGAAAGCTTGTAAAAATGGGAACCGTTTACAATAGTTTCGTTATCGGCACACATAACCACACTGACGCTGCCATAACCGATGCCTGTTTCGTAAAAATTCCGTTTTTCCACTTCTCTGCTGGCTTCGTAAAAGCTCAGGCCGTCCGGATATTCCGTTTCTAAAAACTCATAGACGGAGCGGTTGATATATACCGTATTGGCAAGCTTCGCCGCCTCCGATACCGCATAGGTAAAATCATTCTGCGCCGCTTCCGCCATACTCTCCATTTCATAACGACGCTCCTTAATTTCCCCTCTGTATAAAATGGAAAACAGGACGCCGTCCGTGATGAACAGCGGCAGAAGCACACAGCAGACATAGAAAAGCACAAGCTTTTTCCGGATACTGTAATCATTGATTTTATTTTCTAAGATATTCCCTAATTTTCCCATAACAGTTCATCTTCCGTACGAAGCATCACCGACTGCACCTTTACTCCCGTAAGCTCTTCACTCCTGCGATCCGGCGCCTGACCGCCCACATACACTTTTGCTTCCCCTTTACGGGTACGGAAATTGCCCTCTTTGTCGCAGAGTCCGAAGGCATCCTTCGCCAGGTGAATGCTCACTTTTTTTTCTTCCCCCGGTCTTAACGTAACCTTCCTGATTGCCTTCAGCTGGGCGTTTGGAGTATCTTCTTTTTCAATCTTTATGTAAACCTGCACCGTTTCCGTACCGGTTCTCTTTCCGGTATTTTTTACCGTTACCGTAATATCAGTTCCGTCTTCCCCCACCTGTTCTCCCCGGACGGTCAGATTGCTGTAGGCATAGGTTGTGTAGGAAAGTCCGTATCCGAAGGGATACAGGGCATCCTGCTTCATGTAACGGTAGGTTCTGCCCTCCATGGCGTAATCCGTAAATGCCGGGAGCTCCTCCGTTCCTTTATAAAAGGTAACCGGCAGATGGCCCTCCGGATTTATGTCTCCGAACAGTGTTTCCGCTAAAATTCTTCCGCCTTCCGCGCCAGGATACCAGCCCTGTATAATGGCCGGCACATGCATCTCCGCCCAGTTGACTGCCAGTGCGCTTCCGGAAAGAAGGATTAAAACCACCGGCTTACCGCTATTGACGGCAAGCTCTAAGATTTCCTGCTGCCTGCCGGGCAAATTCAGATCCGGTTTATCCCCGCTGGCATACTGGTTGCCGGTGTCGCCTTCCTCTCCTTCCAGTCCCGCATCCAGACCTAAGCAAAGCACCACCACATCGCTGGCTTCGCAGACGGCTTCCACCTCCGCATTTCTGTCCTGTCCCTTACTTAGCGGACTGACATAACCTAAATGCAGATGGCAGCCCTCCGAATAGAGTACTCTGACCTCATCCCCCAGATATTCCTGGATGCCTTCCAGAACCGTCACATAACGGGAAGCCGTTCCTTCGTAATTCCCCACCAGCGCCCTCCGGTTGTTGGCATTGGGTCCGATCACCCCGATGGTTTTTATCTGTGTACGGTCAAGCGGCAGCAGATTATTTTCATTTTTTAAGAGCACAACGGATTTGGCGGAAGCCTTTCTGTTTAATGCCCGCATTTTGCTGCTGTCCACTGCCGTATACGGTATACTGTCGAAGGGTGTTTTCCCCTTTCCGTCAAACATTCCTAATTTCATCCGGGTGGTAAACAGATGTACCAGCGCCTCGTCCACCCTGCTTTCTTTTATCATCCCTTTTTCCACCGCCTCTTTTACATACACAAACAATTCCCCACAGTTTAAGTCGCAGCCGTTATTGACCGCCATGGCAACAGATTCCAGAGGTCCTTCCGTTACCTTGTGCCCCTCATGAAAATCCCGAATGGCCCAGCAGTCGGAAACCACATGGCCTTCAAATCCCCATTTTTTACGCAGGATATCCGTAAGCAGGGTTTTGCTTCCGCAGCAGGGTTCCCCATTCGTCCGGTTATAAGCACCCATGACCGCTTCCACTTTTCCCTCCTGCACACATGCCCTAAATGCCGGAAGATACGTCTCATACAGATCCTGTCTGGAAACCTCGGCATTGAATTCATGCCGCAGGGACTCCGGTCCGCTGTGTACAGCAAAATGCTTGGCACATGCCGCCGCCTTCAGATAATTTTCATCATGCCCCTGGATGCCTTTCACAAAACGGACGCCCATACGGGAAGTCAGATACGGGTCCTCCCCGAAGGTTTCATGCCCTCTTCCCCAACGCGGGTCACGGAAAATATTCACATTGGGCGACCAGAAGGTAAGTCCCTTGTAAATGTCCGTATCCCCGAATTTCTGCTGCATATTAAATTTAGCACGTCCTTCCGTAGAAACCGCATCCGCTACCTCTTCCGCCAGGTCTTCGTCAAAGGTAGCCGCCAGACCGATTGCCTGGGGAAATACGGTTGCGGTGCCGGCTCTTGCCACACCGTGAAGTGCTTCGTTCCACCAGTTATATGCTTTGATGCCCAGCCTGTCGACAGCTGCTGCCCCATGCACCATCTGGGATACCTTTTCCTCCAGTGTCATCTGTGCCACAAGCTCTTTTGCTCTTTCCTGAAATTCTTTTATCTTTTCTTTATTTTGTGTTAAATCCATAACCGATACCTTTCTTTCCTTTCCTTTTCCGTTAAAGAAGTTTTGTTGTAAGAAGCTTTGTCCTATAAGAAAATTGTAAACATACGCGTCCTATGCCGCCTTTCATTTCTTGCTCATTACTTATCAGATATTGCTAATTTACACCGGTACATTTTACTATATTATACATTTTTCTTATGCAATTCATGCAATATGGCACGTTTCCGTAAAATATACGTGGACAATATGCGCAAGATGTGAGAAACTGAGGTTAGAAAAGGAGGGCTTTCATATGATTCAGATTTTAAATGGCGTAAGAGAAACCGTGGATTACGATTCTTACCGGGGCTTGAAGCTGTACCACAATGTGGAAACAGAGGATTATCCCCTGCACTGGCACACCGCACTGGAAATCATTATGCCCTACACCAATACCTATACTGTAGAAATAGACAAGACTCCCCATGTGCTGCAGGAGGGAGATATTTTCATCGTACCTGCGGGTGTACTGCATAAACTGATGGCCCCGCCTTCCGGAGAACGGTTAATCCTGTTATTCGACTACGGTCTTCTGTGCAACGTACAGGGCATGGATACCCTATTGCATTCCCTGCATCCCTACGCGTTCATTTCCGTTTCCGCTTACCCGCAGCTTAATGAAAAACTGCGGCATATTTTAAATGAAGTAACCGATGAGCATGAAAATAAACCTCCCTTTACGGAAGCTTATATCTACTCGCTTATGATTCAGTTCTTTACCCTGCTCGGTCGCACCAGCTTTACGGAGAAAAACCGTTTTCCGGGAATCACCGTACACAAGCAGCATGAATACGTGGAAAAATTTATGGAGGTCTGCAACTATATCACGGAACACTGCACAGAAAATCTGACCTTAGACGATTTAGCCTCCTTATCCGGCTTTTCCCGTTTTCACTTTTCCCGGCTTTTTAAGCAGTTTACCGGCATGTCCTCGTATGATTATCTGACCCAGAAGCGCATCACCTTAGCGGAGCAGCTTCTTATCCAGCCCGGAATCTCCATAACGGATGCCGCCCTGCAGTCCGGCTTCGGCAGTATTTCTGCCTTTAACCGGATTTTCAAGGACAAGAAAGGCTGCACACCCTCCGAATACCGGAAATTAGGGCAATAATCCGCCGTCATTTCTCCGGCGGGTGTGCAGGCGGACTGCCGGTCATTTTCTCCGGCGGTCCGCCTACGGATTGCCGGTCATTTTCTCTGGCAGTCCGCCTGCGGATTGCCGATCATTTTCTCCGGCGGTCCGCCTACCGATTGCCGGTCATTTTCTCTGCAAGGTCAGCCAGCAGTTCGCCCACGTCCTTTTTATTGTGTGGATGCAGATCATTGTCCTCTCCCAGTCCTATCGTCCGTACCATTCCGGTACCGGGCAGCGTTAGAACTTTTTCCTGCTCCAGCCGCATGGCACCCCAATCGCTGTCCCTTTCCTCTTCATTTCCGTAATAGGTTTCTATCTTAAAATTGGGAAGCTGCACATAAAGAAACGGCAGTCCGTTGTCCTTCCGGGCTTTCCGGTAGCCCACAATTAACCGTTTTAATTTGTCCGTATAGGTAAGCACTCCCGGCATATGGGCATTGGCTTCTCCCTGATACCACAAAAATCCGGCAATCGGAAAAGCCTCGCAGGGTGCCGCCATGCCGTTATACAATCCGGTGCTGCGCCAGTTAATAAAATCTACCGGCGGACGTTTTTCACATACGGCTCCCACTTTTGCCTGAAAAGTCCCCGATAACGGGATCTCCCCGCTCTCTGTTTTAAGGCAGAACGGTTTTCCGGGCGTAATTCTGCCCTCTCCCTGTTCCGATATCAGGCGGATGACTAAAAAGTTTTCTCCCGCATGCAGCATCCCCGCTTTCACCGGATACCGCCGCTCCGGGTACTGGTATGCCGTGCAGCCCACCAGACTACCGTTTACATAAACTTCATCCGCATCCACCATGGTTCCCAGACAGAACACACTGTCCTGTGCCGCCATTTCCTTTGTCACCGTAAAATGCCTTGCCAGCCAGACACTGCCACAGAGTCCCCGGTAGCCGGTGTTCCGGAAAAAGAAGGGAACGTCTATCCGGGAAGAATCGTCCCGGTGTTCTGCTTTCTCTTCCTTCCGCCCGTTTTCTTTATTCTTATTCCAGGCTTCTTCCTGCATCCACGCACCCTTTATGCCGGCATCTTCTTTCTGCAGTCTGCCGTACCATTCCGCCGTGCTTTTCTCATTCTTTTCTTCCTGCTCTTTCCGCCAGTCATCCTGTGCGTAGCGTTCTGCTTCCGCCAGGCAGTCATCATACCCCTTTAACATTTCCCGGCTCATAAAAGCCTCTATTTTGGCTCCGCCCAGGCTCACATTTAAAATGCCTACCGGCACACCGGTCCGGTTCCATCTTTTTTTCGCAAAGAAATAGGTACAGGCGGAAAAATCCAGAACATTCTTCGGATTTGCCGGTTTCCATTTCCCGGATAAAGGCTCCGAAAGCGGTCCGTGAAAGTCTGCATGCTCCGCAATCTTAAACGAGCGGATATAAGGATTTTCACAGTTTTTTATTTCTTCTTCATAATAAGGCGCCACCCAGCTCACAGGCAGTTCCATGTTGGACTGACCGCTGCAATACCAGACATCTCCGATGAGAAGATGCTTTCTTTCGAGCCACTCTCCGGCTTCATCCTCTACCCTTAGGGTATAAGGACCGCCCGCCTCTCTTGCCGGGAGGAAAGCCGAGAAGCTTCCCGTTTCATCCGTCCTTACATGCCATGCCTGTGTTTTTTCACCCGATGTCCTGCCTTGCTCCGGTACCCCTCCTTGCTCCTTGTTTTTGGGGAGCTTACGGTCCGCCTCTTCCCTTGCAAGACTGATACTTACCGTTCTTCCCGGTAAATCCCATCCCCAGATGTGTATGTCTTTTCCTCGTTGTAAAACCGCATAATCCCCCAACAGGCGCGGCAACCGTAAATCCCCCATACTGTTCTCCTCTTTTCTGCTCTTCTTTTCCACATGAAAGGCTTTTATCCGTTCACCTTTCCATTCATTACCTTTCCTTTTATTACTTTCCCACAATTTTCTTCACCACCGGCACCTTAGACAGCACATAAACTGCCGCTCCGCTTATCAGTGTAATCAATGCGACAATCAAAGGCACGGCAATGGCTGCCGGTGCAAATAAAGTGGTACCGCCCAGCCATCCGTAAATCCGCAGAAACAACGGATGAATGAGGTAAATCCCCAGGGTAAGCCCTGCCAGCTTGCCGCAAATTCCAGATAGCCTGCTGCCGGCAGGCTGTTCACTGCCGGAACTTAGCACATTGCTTGCTGTCTGTCCGTTATCAGGAAGCTCTTGCTGCTTTCTGCCGGACACGCCGTCACGCAGCAGCAGGAAAATTGCCGCAGCTCCGATAAATGCCGTTACGGAGAAGGGCGTATTTAATACGGTAGACATAACGCCGGTCTTCACCGACCAGGCGTTGCACACCGCAATCTCTATTCCCATGGCTATTACACCGCCAAGCCCAAGCGCTGCCTTTTTTTGTGCGGATAACTTCGGCACGTATTCATGCAGTACATGCCCCAATACATAATAGGTCACGTAGCCGCCAAAGAAGGAGCAGTCAAACTGGTTATACAGACTTTCCACAATCGTCCGGTAAGGGAATTCAAATTTCAAAGCCGTCGGCAGCAGGATGGAATAGCCAAAGCCCAGTACGCAGAACAACATACATTTTTTCTTCTCCGCCGCAAAGGATTTTAAGAACGGCGTCAGAAGATACAGCACCGCCAGCATGGGCAGATACCACATATGATACATTCCTTTTCCCAAAAGAGATTCCAGTACAATTTGTTTTTTCACATTGGTAAAATTCCATACGGTGCCGTTTTCCAGGAAATTCACCACGTTGTAAAACAGAAGCCAGAAGAAATACAGAAAAACAATCCTGGGAATTTTCTTTGTATAAAATTTCTTTACCGTGACCTCATACGAGGGTGCCAGAAACAACGCCCCACTTATCATCACAAACAACGGCACGCCTAAGATGGACAGACAGTCCAGTCCGTTCATGACCTTGAAATTCAGACTTTCCACCGGCACCTGCTCCAAATTGAATGCCGACACATGCACGCCCACCACCAGTATGCACGCCACCAGGCGCAGAGCCTCCAGATATGCAATGTGATTTTTTTCCGTGTGTTCCATAATTTGTCCCTTTTCGTATGTTGTCAATTTGTTACCTGCCTTACTTTTCGTTTTCTGCCGCGGAAGTTTCCGGAAGGAATTTCCGGATAGCCTCTTCGCACAGATTTTCTCCTATGACAATGAGCACTTTCTGCCCCGCCTCAATGGGTTTTAACGAAATGGCATCATGGGTGGCATTTAACTGCAGCCATTCTCCCGTAGGTTTCTGTATAAACCCTTTTACCCGGAAAATCCGGCCGCAGGCTTCGGCCTTCATCATAGCCGAGACTGCTTTTTTGAGCTCCTCTTCTGTAATTTCTATGTTCATGAAAAACAATGAGTCAAAGCCCTTGAAGTCACCCAGATCCATTTTGATATAGCTTTCCGATACATAACCGCAGGCTGCTAATTCCTGTAAATCCTGCTCCTGCAAATCCGGAATGCCTTTTCGGATTACCTCTTTATCCAGTCTTCTTTTACATTTCACCTGCTCCAGCGCCTTGTTTAACCGTTCCACCGTTCTGTCCATTTCCTCCGGTGTGGCTTCGTCCGCCCGGCTTAAAATAATGCGTCCGGCATCCGCGGCTTCACTTGCCAGCAGATATTCTGCCTCTTTTGACAGGTTTTCCTGCAATTTTGCGTCCACAATGGCAATTACATTGCCGATTTCGTACCACTGGTCAAGTGGTTCCTCGTATAATGCATCAAAAAATTCATCCACATCGTAAATGCCGGACGGCTCCACAATCACTCTGTCGTATCCGCACATTCCCATGGCAATCAGCTTGGTTTTGAATCGTCTGCGGTGACAATCCCGGTCGCATCCACCGGAAACCATTTCCAGCTCGCAGTTATCCCCTAAAAGGTCCTGCAAAAGCATCATATCCACATTGATGGCGCCAAAATCATTTTCTAAAATGCCGATATGCAGCCCCCGGTCAATCAGATATTTGGCATATTTCCTTATGAAAGTTGTCTTACCGGAACCTAAAAAACCGGTAATCAGATCAATCTTTACCATATACTTTCCACATCCTTTTCACAGCCGTTTTACACTACCACTCTTCGCCGGGGTACTGCATGCCCCAGTCTTTGCGCACCTTTGTCATCATTGCCATAACATCCCGCGTAAAATCGCACTGCATCGCTGCCGCATTGCCTTCCCGGACAGCCTGTTCCATATCGGTCATTTCATAATAAAGCGCCATTTCCGTTTCCCCCGCAGCAACTTCCCTTCTGCTGCCGGTTTCCGCATCCACAATCACAGCCTTGTCCGCTCTCGGATATTCCATAATCTCAATATACCCTTTTTCACAGCTGATCATAGCACGCTTCGGCTGCTTGGAATGCATGGAAAGCGCCACCGTTGCCATCTGCCCCTTGGTATTCTGCAAAAGCATCGTCGCCTGCTCGTCCACACCGGTGGGGGCTTCCTTCCACTGGCTCACAATAAATTCCGGCGCCTCTTCCATAAAGCCTCTCACTACGGACAATGCATAGACGCCGATATCCAGCATGGCGCCGCCCGCCAGATGCGGATTGAAAAAACGGTTCTTCATATCGTATTCCTTAAAGCTGCCGAAATTCATGGTAATCATCTGTACCCTGCCGAGCTCGCCGCTTTTCACGATTTTCCAGAGTTCTTTGTATAACGGCATGTGCCAGATGGTCATGGCTTCCGCCAAAATCAGATTGTTTTCCGCAGCCAGTTCACGCAGTTCTTCCAGCTCCCTGCTGTTTAAGGTAATGGATTTTTCCGCCAGCACATGCTTGCCGTGCTTCAAGGCTTCCTTAATAAAGGTATAATGTGTATTGTGCGGACTGGCGATATAAATGATGTCCGCCTTTTCATCAAAAAACATATCCTCTATATTGTCGTAAACCTTTTCCACCTGATACTTTTTCCCGAATGCCACGGCTTTTTCATGGGTCCGGTTTCCCACCGCATACAGTCTTTTGCCCATTTTCTGCAATGCCTGCGCCATTTCATTGGCAATCACACCGGTTCCCAAAACTGCCCAGTTTAAGTTTTCTTTCATATGTCACCCAGCCCTTTACTTTTATTTATTGTTTCCCGGTATTTATCGACTTCTGTCATTTTTCTTCTGCCTTTATGCCTTCCTAATTTGCCTTGATTATACCATTTCCGCAGGGAATTATCTACCGAAAAAAGGGTAAGAAACAGAGGGACAAAATAAAAACCGGAGAGCCTTCCTCTCCGGTTCAAATATTTACACAATCAGTTCTTTATAAAATTCTGCATAATCTTTTCTCTTGTCCTTGGTAAATTTAATTGCTGCTCTGGGATGCTGGTTTAACTGACCGGTCATCAGGTACTGTAAATCATAGCCCCATACAACACCGTCTTCTTCCAGCTTTACCATGTAATCGGAAATAAAACGGAATACCGGGTAGGTATTGTACTTGGGATTTTTTAAGAAACCGAGCAGCAGCTCCATGGCACAGTTGCCGGCGCCGCGTCCCATTCCCTTGTAGGTGGCATCCAGCCAGTTTACACCGTCACCGCAGGCTTCAATGGTATTGGCGAAGGCAAGCTGCTGGTTGTTGTGGGCATGGACACCAAGCTGTTTGCCGTATTTGGTCGCTGCTTCCATGTAAATATCCACAATACGTTTCATTTCTTCCGGATAAATGGAGCCGAAGCTGTCTACAATGTAAATGGTATCCACCGGAGTCTTGCCCAGCATATCCAGCGCTACCTTAAGGTCTGATTCCTGCGTCTGGGAAATTGCCATGATGTTGCAGGTGGTTTCATATCCTTTTTTATGCGCATCTTCAATCATGTCAATAGCTTCGGGCATCTGATGAATGTAGGCTGCCACACGGACCATATCCACCGGGCTGTTTACTTTTTCATCAAAATCGTTTTTATCATGTCTGCCGATATCCGCCATAATGGCCAACTTCAAATCAGTATCGTTTTCTCCTACGATTTCCCGGATATGGTCATCGCTGCAGAATTTCCACTTACCGAATTTTGTTTCATCAAATACTTTCTTGGAAGCACGGTATCCCATTTCCATATAGTCAACGCCCGCTTCCAGATTGGTCTTATACAATGCTTTCACAAAATCATCGGTAAAATAAAAATCATTTACCAGACCGCCATCACGAAGTGTTGCGTCCATAACCTTAATGGATGCTCTGTAACCTAATAAATGTTCAACCTGTTTCATATCATTACTTCCTTTCTGTCACTCACACGTCTTTTATATTCTTTAGTGCTTTAATCTTTAGCACTTTAATCTTTAGGGCTTTGACGCGTTGAAGTGTTAAATGCAATATAGCAGAAACAGAAGAAGAAGTCAACTGTTTTTTATTTAAATTCAAGAAACTCAAATTTTATTCTCGGAACTAAAGAAGGAACTCAAATAATTTGAGTTTCTTCTTTAATACATCTCTGCATTCACGTCTCACCTAAAATCTCTATCACCCATTCCTGTTCCAGTCCCCTCTTGGGCTTTCTTCCCACATACCGGTATACTTCCTCCAAATGCTCCGCCGCCTGTGTCTGTTCAAAATAGAACTGCAGCTCCTCCACTAAAACATCCCGGTGTACACCAAAAGAAAGCTGGTGATCCATAACAGAAAACAGCCCCTCCGTACGCAACAACGTTCCGAAAGAAAATGCTTCTTGAAACATTTTCAAAAACTTACTTGGAGCCACCCACCAAATATGATATATTGTGAATCCATCAATTTTTGCCGCTATCAACATCATTTACATTTAGTATAATCCATTCGTCTTTCTTGTTTGATCCGATACGTTTTATGCACCTTTTTATCGGGTCATTTATTGGGTTAGCATGACCCAATAAAGTATCCTTCAAAATGCTCATCTCGCTTTCTGTCTTGGGGCTCAAGTTAGCATTTAATAACATTACATTCTTTAATACACATGCCTGCAATATACATTTTTGAATTATCCAAATGCCTAAATTTTTTATTTAAATTCCACCGCCGCTTATACAGAGGCATCCGTAGGAAAAAAATGGATGGCAGAGGAAGTCTTTGACCGAATCATAGGAATCACAGACAAAGAAACAAAACGAAAGGCAGTGGAACAGGTGGCAGGGGCTTAGGAGATCATCTATTCTGCGACAGAAATGATGTGAATGGAGAAAACTTTGATTCTAATACATATCTCAGGGATGCTCTGTCTATTAATTTCCTACAGTAAATTTACCCGACCAAATCTCCTATTCCTCATGCACCTTTCCTTCATATATGTTATTTTATAAACATAAAGGATACAAGTGTCCATAGTCGGCACAAACAAGGAACCCCAGAGAGTGTGGCTCTTTGGGGTTTCTTGTTTGTCAGGGTGAACCACTCCCAGGCTAATTACCGACTGCTCGTTCCCATCTAACCATTTGCATATGTAATTTCTTGAAACATTTGAAAGCATTACTTGAAAATATCTATCAAGTGTGTTATATTGTAGGCAGATAAATGATAAGAGTGTCCAATTGGCCACAAAAACGAAACCCCAGAGAGCGGCTACTCTCTGGGGTTTCTTGTTCGTCAGGGTGAACCACTCCCAGGCTAATTACCGACTACTCGTCCCCATCTAACCATTTGCATATGTAATAAGCTATTACACTTGCCGCAATGGAGAGTGTAAATGATAAGAATATTGCCAATTGGCTCACCCCCTTTCTGTTTCCAGTTTTGGGGCGGTAACTCCTTTATTATAACATTTTTATTATGATTTTCAACATTATGTTGATTATTTTATTGACGAATTGTATAATTGTAATACAAAGGGGAGGATAATCATGAGCGAACATTTGAAACGATTAAAAGAATTACGTCTTACGAAAGGGATATCGCAAAAGGAAATAGCCGAACATTTAGGAATAACCGTTGCTGCTTACTCCTTATACGAACGTGGAAACAGGGAGCCAAAGATAGCCATCTTAAGAAAAATAGCCGAATACTATGACGTTTCCATCGACGACTTATTGGAAACGAATCATGAACCGCACGCCCCTGCTGCCCACTTTGACGGTAGCGGATTTACCGAAGAAGAGCTAAAAGAGATCCGGCAATTTGCAGAATTTCTGAAAAGCAGACGCCCTAAGAAACCTGTATTTGATTACTCTTTTCGAGAGGATATCAACCATTAAGAATTTATTGATACATTGTAAATTTCCAAAAACTTACTTGAATCCACCCGTCAAATATGCTATATTGTGAATAGGCAAAAGGATACAAGTGTCCATAGTCGACACAAAAACGAAACCCCAGAGAGGGGCAACTCTCTGGGGTTTCTTGTTCGTCAGGGTGAACCACTCCCAGGCTAACTACCGACTGCTCGTTCCCATCTAACCATTTGCATATGTAATAAGCTATTACACCCCTTTCTGTTTCCAGTTTCGGGGCGGTAACACATTTATTATAACATTTTCATTTCGTTTTTCAACATTCTGTTGATGAGCATGTTGACAAATTGTGTAATAGAAAAATGGGGGATATAAGCCATGCCGATAGTGAAGGTATAGGAAATAGCCGTCCTGACCTCCTTTCTTTCGTTCCTCGTACATTTATGTACACTTTTTGACAGTTATTTTGTATCGTTCCGCTTTCCCCTGTATTCCCGCAATCTCCGGTAAAAGGTACTCTCACTCATACCGCAGACCGCTGTTACATGTTCCACGGAAATTCTTCCCTTCTCCCAGGCTTCTACCATTTCAGCAAAGTTTTTTTCTTCCTCTATCCGGGGTCTTCCAAACCGGACACCCCTGGCTTTTGCCGCCGCAATCCCCTGCTCCTGCCTCTTTCTGATGTTTTCCCTCTCGCTCTGGGCAACAAAAGAAAGAATCTGAAGCACAAGGTCCGCAATAAAGGTTCCCATAAGGTCCTTCCCTTGCCTGGTATCCAGCAGAGGCATATCTACAACGCAGATATCTATATTTCTCTCCTTGGTTAACACCCTCCACTGGTTCTGAATTTCCTCATAATTTCTTCCGGCACATGAAGTTCTCTCATAGCAATCATCTGCCGCTCTTCATTCTGTTCCTGACTGGATACCCTTATGTATGCATATTCTTTTGTCATAGTTTGCTATTCTCCTATCTTAACAGCTAATCTGCTGTTTCCTTTTATGTAAGAATAGCAAAGCCCCCGGGGAGTTTTCACTCTCAGGGGGCTGTAAAACCGCATATTTCTTTATTTGTTATCAAAACTTCCTGTCTTCATTTCTTTTTTATCCGTACCAGCTTAAAGCTGCGGGCCGGCACCTTCACGCATACGCGGTGGTTCTCCGTACCGACCATTTCTATGGTCTTTTCCTGCGGCGTAACAATCTCTGCTTCTGCAATCTCAAAGAGAGGAAATTCCAGTGTGCAGGTATCTTCACGGTCACACGGATTTTTCAAAAGCACATTCATGGCATCCTTCTCTGCTGCTGGGTAGACATGCAGTACTTTCGTTTCCCCTGTGGCAGAAAGAAAGGCTTCTTCTTTCGCCTGTGCCGAAACGGCAGCGCCTATAAGGCAGGGTTTCTTACTCCGAATTCCTTCCTCTAAAAATGCCTTTGCCTCGAAACGGTCCGAACAGGTAAGTTGATAGGAAAATTCCATCCTTCCGGACTGGTTTGCCATGAAATTGGTATCCCAATAGTTATTCAGTGCCCAGGCAAGGAGAAGCGGATTTTCTTTCCTCGCGATCCGGTGGCTTTCCCGTCCGAAGAAAAATCCTCCCGGCTGTACCATCGGGGCATCGGGGCAGAACAGGCTCACACAGCATCCCGGTTCGTGTATGCTGATTCCGCTGTCCACCGTTACCCAGTCACGGCAGACATTTCCCATCTGTTCCTCATCCAGTCTGACAATCTCTCCCGCCGTGTCGTAGCTGCATTCCCAGCCTTCCTTCATCTTCAGCGGAACTGTAAAGTATAGGGACTCGGGCTCATAAACCGGCTGCTTTATAAATTTCACCGTCATGTCTATCTCCGGCTTATAGGTATAAAAGGTAATCTTCTGTTCCATTTTTTCCGTACCGGGAAGTGTCAGCTCGCGCACCAGTGTCACCCGGTATTGTTCACGCAAAATCTTCCGGTCCGTGCAGACCGCCGCTGTATGCAGGCTCTTCCAGTCATGATTCCACTGGCTGATGCTTCTGTTTCCAAGTTCTACGTCTCTTGGAAACAGGGTGGCGCGCACAGCGGGATTTTTTGTCTCATCAATGGTTTCCCGTACCGGGTCAAACAAACCATACTCACTCTCTTCATTGAGAATCTGCTGCCCGGTCTGCAGGGTCGTCAGCCGGCGGATACCTCCTTTTTCATCTATTCCGACCTCGTAATAAGGCGTCTTAATGCCGTCATTTTCCACACTATAAGCCTGTGCTTTGTCATTGCATTCGTTTTTCCGCTCCTTCAGTTCCTTAAAGGGCAGTACCCGGTAACTGAACGGCTGCAGGGTAAGGAGTTCTCCGCTTAGCATCTCTTCACTGTTATCGAGATACGGCACATAGGATTTTGACCGCAGTGCGCTCAGCTGTCTGAAATCTTCTCCGTAACTCTCAGGATATGTCACTTCCGTAGTCTGTACGCTATCGGAAGCATTGACCACCACAATGCCTTCCAGTCCATTGCTCTGATGCGGATTGTTACACAGTTTTTCCATCTGGTGACTCAGTGCATAGCCTGCCAGATCCGCTGCTTTGTAAGCCATCTCCACCTTGTGGACAAGCTGGGAATACGTTTCCGGAGAGTCCGGTTCCTTCACGGACTGGGAAGCACCCCAAGTATGCTCGTCAAAAAGTAAAGAATTACTGTACGCTTCCTCTTTTACCCTCCGGTACTGGGGTTTTGCTTCCCCATTGAAGCACTCGATAACCTCCGCTTCCTGCAAAGCCTGTTTTGCAAGACGGCTCACTCTTGTTTCCCGTGCCGTGCTGGCGCTGCCGAAATTCCAATAATCCGTCCAGTCTCCGCGATGCACAGGCAGAGACTCTTCCGCTTCCTGCATAATTTTTTCACGCAGCATATCTGCCGTCACAATACGGATTTTCTGCTCATGTCCTTCTTCATTATACTTTCTTATCAGATCCGGCAGTTCTAAGTCCGGACAGTTATTGTCGTAAAGAGGCGGATTGGTTGCCGTCAGGAACGCAAAATCTTTCTGATAGCCGTTTTTCGTAAGGCGGGTCACATATTCCTCGACCCCTTCCTGCATTCTTTCCGTGGAATGCTCCTGGGTAAACATAAACTGACTGAACAGGGAATAATGCTCGCCTATAAAACTGCGCAGCTTCCTGCCGTCGGACTGTTCCCATAAGAAGGAAGCCGGGCGGGCAAAAGGAATTCCGCCGAAGTGGATGTTGATTCCGGTCAGATAAAAGTCCACACCGCTGTCTAACATCACCTGCCCCAGTGTCCAGGGTTCTCCGTTGACGTCGTGGTTAATCGCCACTTTGATATCGGCGCCGGTTTCTTCCCGCAATGCATCCAAACCGGCTACCATATGCACCATTTCATTTAAGTCGCATCCCGGTGTGGTATGCATGGGAAATGCCGTCACGCAGATACGTTTCTCACGGATCAGCTCTTTCAGCAGGCTGATTCGCTCCGGCTCGGCCGTTTCCATCCATCGCTTCAATACATAATTGGCTTCTATGGTCCAGCAGAACCGGGACTCCTCCGGGTAGTCAGCAGTCCTAAGACAGATATCAATGGCCTGGTCAATATATTCGGACTGCAGTTCCAGTAAAAGCGGCTGCGGATGGGTATAGCCCACATCCAGATGGCTATGGGGCATACACCAGATTTCTTTTATGGTTGACATATTCTTACCTCCCTGCCTGTTAGCCTCTTATTGTTGCACGCAGAATTTTTGTTTCCCCGTCTAACGGCCGCATCACAAACTTTTTCACACTTGCGGGAATGATAAAGGTTTCTGCATAATGTACTTCATACGGTGCAAAGGAGCCGTCCGTACTCTCAATAACAGCGCCTTTTCCGCTTACCACATTGCAGGTGCTGACACTGCCTTCACATTCCAGCTCACACGGTTTCGTTAAGGTATACACTCTGGTTTCAATAAATTCTCTCTCATGCAGACCGGTTCTGACCACGGTCCTTCCTTCCTCTTCTTCCAGGGTTTTCCAGGGATTTATCAGGTTTTCTTTTACCCAGCCTGTGGTACGGTCCCATTGAATGTTTTGTTCGCCGTGTGCGATATGTACCGGTCTTGGAAGACCGTCCAGTCCCACACGTCCCCAGTCCCAAAGCTTGAACGTAAAGATATACGGTGTAGCGCTGATTTCCAGCACCATGGTATTTTTGCCGCTGCAGTGTACGGTTCCGGCAGGGATCAGTAAATGATCGTGCTTCTTTACCGGCCAGGTATTGACATATTTTCCCGCGTCAAAGACAATCTCGCCCCGCTGGGCAGCCTTTAAGTCGTTTAACATTTCGTCTTTCTGAATGCCTTCTTTCAGACCAAGATATACCACGCTGTCCTCCTCGGCATCCAAAATATAATAGCTTTCGTCCTGGGTGTAATGCATCCCGAACGTTTCCTGAATGTACTCCGTCAGCGGGTGTACCTGCAAGGACAGATTCTGACCGTCCATGGTGTCCAGGAAGTCAAAACGGATGGGGAACTCCGTACCAAATCTGGCATGGACACGGTTTCCCAAAAGTGCTACCGGATGTGTAAATACCACGTCAATGGACGGCACTTCCACACGCACATCCCCAAACTGCATATAAATGCTGTTTTCTTCCGGCACGCCGTCAAAAGCCCATGCGTAATTGGGACTCTTTCTGTCGAGGTCACAGATTTCCTTCATCCACTGCCCGCCCCAGACTTCCGGTGCGAAATAGGGAACCAGACGGAACGGCTCGCTGCTGAATGTTTCCAGTCCTGCCCGGAAGCCGTCACCACTTACCATCTTCGGCTGGTCCTTTACGTTGGTATCCAACAGAAAATCTATCCTGGAAAATAATTTTTTCTTCAGGCGGTCCGCCATTCTCCACTCCACGAAAAATCCCTGCTTAAACTTGGCAAGCTTCGGAGCCCCGGGATTATGGGTTTTCCAGTTGGGCAGTCCCTTTGCAAAACGGCACTGGATTTCCCATCTTGCTAAATCTGCATATACGAGAATATCCCCTTCGCAGACTAAGGAGGCGCCTACGCCGTATACCAGAATGACGCCGTCCGTTTCCGCAATCCTCTTCCGCATCAGATCCGTTTTTTCCTTCATATAAAAATCTTTGATATTTAAGGTGTTCATGATACCGAATACCCGGTCATCCGTTACATACTGCCGGATATAGTCCTGATAAGCTCTGTCGCTGATGGTGCAGTCTTCCGCGCAGAATACCGTTGCTCCGAGGCCGGTAATACCCTGCAGGATTTCTGCCTGGTCCACCTCCGTATAGGTTTCCAGTACAATGACCTGTCTGCCTTTTCCGGAGACTGCCTTCTTTAATTCCTCTACAATCGCATCATAACCGGAAACGGCTGTAAATCCTTTAATTTCCTTTGCCGGATACTTATCATAATTTCCATAACCCTGAACCATTTTCCTGCCTCCTGTCTTTTCTATAATAAAGCGGCGCCTATCATGCCCGCATCGTTTCCTAATTTTGCTGCCACAATTTTCACAGGCAGAATATATGTACCATATGCATGGTTATTGACATATTCATTTACATACGGCAGAAAAAGATCCGCCGAATGTGCCACACCGCCGCCTATGACAATTACTTCCGGGCGTAAGATATTGACCAGATTTGTCAGACCTTCCGCCAGATAATAACGGAATTCTTCTATGGTTTCCACCGCTTCCCTGCGGCCTTCCCCTGCCCGTTCAAAGATTTCCTTTGCCGTAAGTGTTTCGCCTGTTGTTTCCGTATAACGCTTCACAATTGCTGTGGCGGATGCATAGGCCTCCAGGCACCCGCGTCGGCCGCAGGTGCACTGTCTGCCTTTGTTTTCCACCGTCATATGACCGAAAATGCCGTCGGCATCGCTGTAAGGGCTGCCGCCTTCTAACTTTTTATGGCAGATAAATCCTCCTCCGACACCGGTTCCCAAGGTAATCATTCCCATTCTTTCATAGGGGCTTCCCGCTCCGTACACAGCTTCCGCCAGTGCCGCACATTTGGCATCATTAGCAATGTGTACCGGCAGTCCCGTGATTTCGGCAATGTCAGGTGCCATTTTCTTATTTTCCCACCTGATGTTATTGGAATATAAAATTGTACCGCATGTGCTGTCAATCAACCCGCAGGAACTGATTCCGATTTTTTCCACTTTTCCCTGCTGCCGCAGCCTGCCGATGCATGCACAGACATCCCGTACAAACGGTTCATACAAAAGATTGCTGTCTGTGGGGATGGTTTCCCTTATAAGAACTTTTTCCTGTCGTATCAGTCCAATCTTGGCGGACATACCGCCGATGTCGATTCCTATTGCATCCATATGACTCCTTTTTAAGCGTAAATCATAAACCACGCCTTTACCAACTGTATAAATTCTCTGTTATACCCATGATCCAGATGTGAAAAATGAGTGTAAGATTTTGTTCCTTTAAGCTGTAAAAAAAGATTTTCTATCGTTTCCGGCGGACAGTTTTCATCCCTGCCGCCGCTTGTCAGTAAAATCGGGAAGCAGTACCGATGAAGGTGATGCACCGTATCAATCAGGTATTTTCCACGCTCCACCGTTTCTTTCGGCGTATCTTTATAAAGAGACGCTCCCAACCCGTAAGCACCCCTGCCTGCCGCCATCTCAATATTAGTAAGAAACGGCTCGTCACTTGCCGTTGCCCGGGTAATATCATTGAAAACAGAGCCGAGAAGCAGAGCTGCTCCTCCTCCCTGGCTGGTTCCGAAAAAAGAAACCCTGCCCGGAAGTACACACTCCTGTCTGAATGCCCATTCCACCGCCATGACACAGTTTACAAGCCAGGTGTAATATCCTTTGGTGCCGCCGCTTTTCAGAGTATCGGGATACACCTCTCCCCACATGTCCACACCGGCATCCATGGTCATCTTGCTTACATCCTTGCCCTCCGGTGTGGTATAACCCAGCGGATTAATATGCAGCACGTTAAAGTACTGGGCAAGCTCCGGGTGCATGCTCATCTCTCCGCCATATCCGGGAGTATGTACCACAAGAGGCGCCGGACTGTGCATGCATGGCTGAAAGTAACAATAAAACGGATCGTAACCGTCGCTTTCTATTTTCACAAAATAATCCGCTTTCACAGACTGGAAAATATGAAGGCTTGGCTTAAAAGGATTGATATACTGCGTTTCATAACGGCATGGACGCTGCCCCTCCTTCCGGATGGAGGCAACCCATGCATCCACATCTTTACTGTTCATACGCCCTCCTGTCAGTGTTCTGCAACCATGGCCAGACGTAAGAATCTCGGTCTGTAAATGTCTGCATACTCAAAAGCATCATCTCCGTTCACGTTATAGGAAATAATAATTTCGTCCGCCGTGGACAGTACCGGATGCGCCTTTGCGTTGTAGCTGTTGTTTCCCGTCCCAAGTGTCGTAAGACAGGTATCATGGGAATAAACGGTGGTTTTATTTTCAAACACCTCATAGGGTGCTTCGGAAACAGACGCCTTAATGGTCGGTGTATTGGTGACATGGGTATTCACAAAAAGGAACTTTCCCTTATTTTCTCCGCTCTGAATCTGTGTCACACTGCATTCCGGTGCCACATCGTCCGCCAGTGCCTTAAAGAGCTTCGGAGTATCCGTTACCCAGTTACCGTTTTCATCCAGGTATTCATATTTGGAAAAATCTTCCACATCTTCCGGCTTTACCCGGGAAACAATCAGCACTCTTCCTACGTTTAAGACATCCTGGTAGCCATACACATAGACAAATCCGTCAGGGTCCATGACCCCCGCATCCTCCGTGCTCTGGTATACCGCTCCGCCTAAGTACCACTTGGTGCTACTGTCGGAAACATCGCACAAACGCATGTCTCCGTCATTAACAAGTTTCAGGGAATCATAATCCACTTCCCCGTCCACAATATCGTATCTTGCCAGGTCTACGCCAATCTGTTCAAATCCAAATGCCGTATTTACCGAATCGATACGGAGACAGTACACATAAAGGTGTTCTCCTATAACAAAGGTATCCCCAAGCCAGTAATAAATGCTCTTACCCGGTTTGGTTGCCGGTGTCACAGGATCCGGCACAATTCCCGCCGTTGCCTCTTCCTTTCCCGGCCACCGGAATGTAATCTTTTTACAGTCGGCCGCTTTTCCGGTAAGCAGTGCGCTGGTGTTGTTCGGCATGTAGAAATTGCTGCGTATCTTGGTTACCGGGTCCACATCGGATACGATGGTATCGCTGAATACAAAAAAGGTTTTCTCTTCGGAGGCATCGCTGTCATAATCATAATCTTTACCGTCCAGGTTTACGGAATAGATACCGTCCGCTCCTGCCCAGCCCTCGTAACGGGAAAACAGCGCCGTGTAATCCGACACTTCATCACAGTACCAGCCGCTTCCCAGGAATACACTGACTTCACTTAATCCCACTTTTTCGCCACCGTAATTGCTGAGGATTTCCAACTGTATGTAATGTGCCTGTACACTTTCCTCCAAGTCAATCACAAGGGATGCCGCAAGTTTGTCACTGCCGTCGGCCTGTGGCAATGTATAGGTGCCGATGGTTTTCCAGGTCGCATAATCATCGGAAACCTTCAGGCGAAATTCTTTTAATCCGTAGTCCAGATGCTCCGGATCGTTGTAATTCCAGATAGCCAGTCTGGATACCGGATATTCTCCCTGTAAATCAACGGTAAATTCAAATGCTTTCGCCTCCTGGACAAACATATGCGCAGGGAGATTGTCATGTACCGCTTCTGCGGAACGGAAGTCGCTTAATCCGGTTCCGTTTACGAAATTGTAATCCTCCGGCGTTGCTGACCATTTGTTGTTGATATAGCGCTCCAGCGGGGAACAGGAAATACTTTCCCCCACGATAATGGGCTGCTTATAACGGAACAGCCGTAATTCACTCAGGCCGTATCCGTCACCGCCGTAATTGCTCTTTGCCTCCAGGCAGAGATATCTGGCGCTGATTCCGTGAAAATCTACGGGGATGCCGTCTTCTTTGTTCGTTGCATAGCTTCCGTCTTCCCCATCTGCCTGTGCCAGCGTGCAGGTCTCCACCTCCGTCCATGTCCGGTTATCCTCGGAAACACTGATGATTACTTCTTTTACCCCGCTTGCTGTATCCTCTGCGGCATTGTAATTCCAGATATAAAGCTCTCCTATTTTTTCTATATGTCCGATGTCAAACACGAAGCGGTTGTCGCTTCCTTTGTACATATCCTCCGGCCGGTTGGAATGCAGATGTATTCTTCCGCCGGTTCCGTTCATGCCCGCATCATTGACAATTGTCTGCATACTTTCATCCATTGCCGTTAAAGTCAGCATAGTTCCCACCTCTTCTGTTTTTTCTGTCTCATTTGTTCCGTTCCCGGACACCGTTTCCGTTCCGCACGCGGCGAGCGATACTATGGAAAGTATCGCTGCCGCAGTAAGAATTCCTTTTTTAAGAATGCTCATATCTGCCCTCTTATGATTTCTTTGTGCTGTTATTTCTTCGTTTTCTTTTTCTTGGATACCAGGACAACAATGACTGCCGCTGCTACCACAATAACAACCACCACTACTACCACTACTGCGGTGTTGCTGCCGCTTTCTGTCGTATTTGCTTCATCAGTTACTGCTGCCGAGGTCTGCTCGGTACTTTCCGTTGTTTCACCGGCGGTGTCCAAAGTATCCACTACTGCAGGATCGTATTCTTTGTCTACCTTGTTTACGTAGCAGAGAGTGTTGACTTCTTCTTCACTCAGAGCGCCGTTAAAGACTCTTAAGTTATCCAAGGCACCTGTACAGCCTCGTTTTACGGTTTCTGCTTCGTAATAACCGCCTACATTGAAACCGCCGTTTGCATTTTCTGCGGTATTGTCATATAAACCAAGACTGTAGGTAAGACCTGCCGCTACGGCCAGTCGGGATCTGGTGGCAAGTTTTCCGTCGATATACATGTAAACATAGGAATCGTTGATCTCTCCGCTGTCATCGTATTCGTTCTGATATACCAGAGTGTAGTTGTGCCATTCACCCATGTGAGCCTCTAACAGATAGCCTTCGGAGAACAGCTTGTCCTGGGTCTGCCAGTCGGCACTGTTCATCTTGCCAAGAAGCTGTACCCCTTCTGCATCTGCTTCTTTGATAAATTCCACATCAATCACGCCTGCGCCCAGAGCACCTAAGCCTGCCGGTACAATTACCATGTTGGCGCCGGAGTCTGTCTGGGTATATGCGTCCATACGATAATCAAAGCTGATGGTCATTTCTTCGTAATTGAAATCCTTATTGGGAGATGCCAGATAGGTAGCACCGTCAAATTTGATTGCCTTTCCGTCGAGGCCGTCTTCGTAAACCGGGCCGTCTCCGGTAGAACCGGTACCGAATACAAGGTCATTGTCGGCCTCTGTACCGGAGTTTGCCAGGGTATCGTCAAAGGTATAATATAATACGCAGGTAGTTTCGGCAGGTTCTTTGTCTCCTACTGCTCCGAATGTGTAGGTGCCGTTTGCTTCTGCCATGGCTGTTTCTTCCCCGCCGTCAACGGAAATCGTCATAACCATGCCGTTTTCGGGTTTCATGAGTTCTACACCGCTGTCAGTTAGAGACTGCAGATCTGCGGAACCGTCATTTAATGCCGTACCGTCTTTGGTACAGTTAATATCAAACATGGCGTCATCTGCCATCAGAGTCGTCTGTAAACTCTTGAAAATTGCTGTCATCACACCGGTAGATTCGCTATAGGTAATATTGCCGGCATCATCCTGTCCGAAAGAAGGAGTGGCAAAGGAAGCGGCTGCCGTTTCGTCATAGACTAAGAATGTCAGCTTTTCCGTATAATCTTCAAAGGAAGTGAATGCAAATGTCAATTTGACTACTTCCCAGTCATCCGCACTGTCATCTACCGCTACCGTCAGCCATTCTTCACTGCCCGGAACCTTTTCGGTATAGACATCTTTTATGTAAGCGGCCAGGTCATCCCCATGCTGCTTCAGATAGTAGTAAGCGCTGCCGTAGCCGTCCTGATAATCGTTTTTGGCAATCCGGCCCTCAATGGTCCTTTCTCCCGAACCGTCTTTATTCAGTTGTAATTGGCCGGATACCTGTACCGCTGTACAGCCGGTCAGTGTCATGATTACCGTAAGCATCAGTGCCAGGAACAATGACAATCTTTTTTTTGTTGTTTTCATAGTCTTTTTCTCCTTTTCTTTGTTTTGGATTGGTCTTGCCTTTTTTATTTCATTAATCGTTATAGAATGCCCATTTTTTACGAGCAAGCTGTATCAGGATTACCAAAATACCTACTATGACAAGCATGAGCCAGGAGACTGCGGAAGCATATCCCTGTCTGCCTACCGTAAACGCCGTCGTGTAAATGTTGTAACCCAGATAGTTGGTATTGTACTCACCTCCTGTCATCAGCATCGGCTGTACGAAAATCTGGAATGCAGCTATAGTCGCTGTAAGCAGGTTGTAGAACAAAATCGGTGAAATGGCGGGCAGTGTGACATGGAAAAACTTCGTAAATACATTTCCTCCATCCACGGAAACCGCTTCATACAGTTCTGTCGGGACATCCGTCAGGGAGGATAAGAAAATCACCACGGTTCCTCCTACACTCCACATGCCCATAATTGCCAGACCGGGCGTTGCCCATGTGTAATCATGGAACCAGTCAGGACCTTCTATGCCAAACACTCCCAGCAGCTGATTAACCACGCCTGTGGAACCAAGCAGCTGTTTCCACAGAAATACGACAGCCACAATGGTTACCAGCGTAGGAATGTAATACAGTGCCCGAAACAGCTTTCTGCCGGGTACCTTGGCATGCAGAAGCAATGCCAGATACAGAGCAAACAGCAGATTTAACGGTACGCTTAAAAGTACAAACTTCAAAGTGTTGGCCACACTGTTCCAGAAAAGCGGATCTCCGAGTATCGCCTTATAATTGTCAAGCCCCCGGAAGCTTACCGTCATAGAGGTCGTTGTTGCATTGGTAAAAGAAAGATACAGGGAATAAAACAGTGGGAATGTCTGCAAGAGGAGAAATCCCAGTATCCAGGGGGAAGCGAAAAGATATCCCATCAGCACCTCTTTTTTGTTATAATGCTGTTTTATTTTTTTCTTCTTTGGTTTCGTTTGAGTTTCTGTCTGTGTCATTTGCATCCCTTCTTACTTATATCTCTGATTAGTAAGTCGCCTTCAGCTGTAAAATTGCTTTCTGAATTCTCTCCAGTGTTGCGTCTAAGTCATCCTTATCTGCCACATAATCGGTCAGACCTTTCTGCACTTCCCCAAACCAGTTGGGTGCATCATAAATGTAGTCGTAAGCCTTTCTGTGATCCATCTCGTTTAATACCACTTTCTTCACGGGATCCGTTGTGTTTGCCTGAAGAGTTTCGTATACGGTTTTGTTTGCCGGCATGTTGCAGGTTACGGTAAGGACTTCTTCCTGCACTTCCGGGCTGCACAGATATTTGACAAAATCATAAGCCGCCTGCTGCACCGCTTTATCTTCTTTGCTTAAGCGGTTGCTGATTTCCAGGGAAAATCCGCCGGTAAAGTTGTAATGGTTTTCTTCGATATTGTTATAAGGAACCGGAGCTGCTCCTAAATTGATTTTGGCATCGCCCAGTGCGTCGTTCTGCCAGGGAATTTCATTGGTAGCAATCATAAGTCCCACAAGGCCGGACCAGAAAAGGTTGGTTGTATTGTCTCCCGCGGTATCCTCAAAGGCATTTACTTTTGCAGAAGACAGGGTGTGTGTCAGTTCGTGCCAGATTTCAAAGCCCTTTCTCACACCCGGGTCGGTCGTTACAATCGGATTTCCGTCTGCGTCAAAGAACTCACCGCCGTTGGCAAATACCACATTTTCTATCTTACAGTTACCGATGTTGACGTCAAAACCAAGCTGTGTGATTTTGCCGGATTCCGTAACCGTCAGCAATTCCTGGTATGCTAACAGTTCATCATAGGTCTCGGGAGCACGGACATTACCGTCTGCATCAATCAGATCCACCGGCTTTCCGGTAATGGTTGTGTCTGCTTTCTGTCCCACCTTGGTACCGGTCCAGTCGGCATCCGTCGTATCCTTTAACTGGTTCACAATGTCGATATTGTAATAGAGAACACGGTTGTCCAGCGCGTACGGCACACCATATACATTTCCTTCATAGGTCATGGGCTTCACATCCTCTTCATAGAAGAAATCCGTGCCGGCATTGAAAGTATCATCAAAGAACGGGGTTAAGTTCATGGATACCTGACCTCTTGCCCTGTCGCCGTTGTCCTTGATTGTCTGGATGTAGATATCGGGACCGGACGGATCGGTCATTGCCGTAGTAATCTTGGTGAAATAATCCCAGAAAGAAATACCCACATAATTGATTTTTACATTGGTATGTTCTTCTTCGTACTCTGCGATAATTTTCTGGAACCAGTCGTAGTTCGCATCACCCTCCGGATAAATGGACCAGAAATTCAATGTAATATTTCCGTCCTTGTCCATTTTATCCGAGCTCTTGGAGCCGCATCCGGTAAGAGAGCTGACGCAGAGCAGCATTGCCATTAAAATACTTACTGTTTTGTTTCTCATCTTTTTCTTTTTCATATTGGTGTCCTCCTTTTTTTCTCTTGTTTTTTTCTTTTTCTCAGCCTTTGACAGCACCTGCTTTCATGCCTTCCAGGAAATATTTCTGGCAGAACACAAAAATCACAATATTGGGAATAATGGAGATTACGGAACCTGCCATCAGAAGTCCCCAGTTTGTACTTGTCTGTGTCTGGAAAGCCCGGAGTCCTAAAGCCACCGTGGTCAGATTCGGGTCGTTTACATAAATCAGAGGTCCCAGATAATCGTTCCAGGAAAACAGGAATGCGAATACTGCCACTGTTGCCAGCACCGGTTTGGATAACGGAATCATAATGTTTGCCCAGATTCCCGCCTCCCCTGCGCCGTCTATTTTAGCTGCTTCGTATATTTCACCGGGAATTGATTTGTAAAACTGTTGTATCAGAATGATATTTCCTGCGCCTCCCCCTAAGAAAGCCGGCAGAATTAAAGGAATCCAGGAGTTGGTCATTCCGAAGCTGCTGTACATCTTATAAGTAGGAATCATCAGGATAAAGGACGGTAAAATCATTGTCACAAGCATCAGGGAGTAACAGAAATCCCGTCCCGGCCAGCGAAGTCTTGCAAAGGCATATGCCACAAGGGAGGAAGAAAGCAGTGTGCCGATTACTGTCAATCCTGTTACGATACCACTGTTTAAGAAATATCTGGCAAAGGGGATCGTCCGAAAGACATCCAGATAATTTTCCCATCTCCAGGAATCCGGTATCAACTGATTTAAGAAACCTACGGAAGTCATAATCTCTGTTTCCGTCTGTAAGGACACGGACAACATCCATACAAAAGGAAACAGGAAATATACGGTAAATAACACCAGTTGGAAAAGGACAAGTCCCTTAATCAGCAATTCCTTTCTTCTCTTTTTTTGTGCAGCTTTGCTTTTTTTCTGCTTTTTTTCATCCATATTTCCTCATCACTCCTATCAAAAACATAACAAGTTATTCATCAATGTCTACAAGTAAATTATCATGTCGTTTTTGTCTTGTCAATAGACCCCCATTATCTTCCGGAAAACGAAATCATTATCTTGATAAACTTGATATATTATGTATACTTTTCCCCTTTATGGTTCTTATTTTTATTGCACCATGCACAATTATTGTGTAATTTTCTTGCTTTGCAGTGTCTTTTTTACTTTGTGATGTTTGCTTGTTTTTGCAGATTTTATTATCTCGTTTTTCTGAACTTTATGCCGTTTTCCTCTGTATTTTCTGTTGACAATGTCCGATTTCTTTCGTATACTGGAAGCATAAAGTATACATTCTATACAAGTTGTTATTCAGCCAACCATACATGTTGTGTTTCATAACCATACATCATGTATTCCATAAGTGTTTTCATAGGAGGGATGAGAATATATGGGGAAATTTTTATATCAGGAAATTAAAGATTATTTATTGGGGCTTATCAAGGAGCATAAGAGTGAACCGCATTATCAGCTTCCATCCGAAAATCAGCTTGCCTTAAAATTTGCCACGACACGCATTACGGCAAAACGGGCTCTTACCGAGCTTCAGGAAGAAGGTTATATTTATCGTGTACATGGCAAAGGCTCTTTTATCAATCCGGAAATTGCTTCCAATAAAGAATTGAGAACAAATGATTTTATCTGCATGCTGCTTCCCAATCTGGAAAGCCGCTTTATTGCCGATATGATAGCCGGCACAAAACAATATCTGAAAGAACAGGGGTACCACCTTCTCCTTTTAAGTGAAGCCCAGAAAGACCTGAGTGAATCCAAGCTTATCAGCCATATTGTAGAATTAGGTGTCAAAGGCATTATCGTTTTTCCCAACAGCAGAGCTACTTATAATAAAGACCTGCTTCTCCTTGCATTGAACAAATTTCCCGTCGTCTTCGTTGACCGTACCCTGCAGGATTTAGATATCAGTTCCGTCACCAGTGACCACACGGAAATCGGCAGAAAAGGCGCGCAGCTATTGTTCGACAAGGGCTGCAAAAATATCGGCTTTATTACCATGCCTCCTGAGTATTCCAGCAGTATTGCCCAACGTATCAACGGATATGAAAAAGCCCACGCGGAAAATGAACTCTACATTAAATCCCACAATGTTCTTCTCCTTAGAAAAAACGACCCCAACCAGGTCAATACCATCTGCAAATATCTGAAAGAGCATCCCGATCTGCAGGGACTGCTTTCTTATGGCGGCAAAGTCGGCTTAAATTTATACCGTGCACTTGCCATGACCGGTATTTCCGTACCGGATCAGTTGAAAATTGTATTTTTAGATGACGAATACGAAGAATTTCAAGACTTTCTTCCCTTTTCCCCCACCTGTATTTTCCAACATGCCAAGGAAATCGGCAGGCAGGCTGCGCAGCTTGTTGTCGGTTATATTCAGAAAAAATCCGTTACTAACGACAAAGTACTGCTGGAATGCGATGTCATAGAAAGGGAATCTACCGGAGGTAAGTGTGTATGAAAGTAGAAAAGATTTTTTATTTTGCATCCACTCATTGGGACAGGGAATGGTATAAAACCGTGGATGAATTTCGTTATATGCTGATACCGGTTCTCGACAAGGTCATTGATACCCTGCAAACCAATCCGGCATTTAAGATTTTCACACTGGACGGACAGACAAGTGTGCTGGAAGATTACCTCACCATCCGCCCTGAAAAACGTGAAGTCTTAACAAAGCTGATTCGGGACGGACGTATCATCATCGGTCCCTGGTACACCATGCCCGATGAATTTTTACTCTCCGGCGAAAGTCTGATACAAAACCTGCTTGCCGGACACCGCATTACTTCCGGATACGGTGCAAAGCCCTTAAAAAACGGCTATGTCTGTGATATTTTCGGACATATTGCCAATCTTCCCCAGATTCTTAACGGTTTTGGCATTGACAGTGCCCTCATCAGCCGTGGCTGCAACGACAGTGAAATCGAGTGTTTCTTTGACTGGGTGTCCCCGGACGGTTCCCGCGTACTTACCTTTAAGGCTCCCGAAACCTGTGGTTACGGTTCCTTCCATTTTGAGGTCATGAGTGAATTCAGACCGGACTACACTTCCCACATGGAAGAAATGACAGCACGCGCCATTGCGTATGTAGAACGTGAATGTACACGTACTTCTCTTCCCTATGTGATTCTGATGGACGGTATGGACCACGAAACCATCCACGAGTTTGTTCCCGAGATACTGAATGCACTGTCCCGGCATTTTAACTGCCCCGTGGAGCAGGTGCGGCTGGATGAAATTCCCGGTCTCATCCGGGGTACCCGTCCTGTCAAAAAAGGAGAGCTTGCCGCTCACGGTCAGGCAAATGTGATGCACAATAAAGTAATTCCCCACACGCTTTCTTCCCGCTATGACTTAAAGCGTGCCAATGATGACTGTCAGAATTTGTTAGAACACTATGCCCTGCCCATTTCTGCCATTGATAGCATGGCCGGCGCCTCTCCCATAACTTCTTATCTGGACTACGCCTACGGTCAGCTTTTGCAAAATCATGCGCACGACAGTATCTGCGGATGTTCCATTGATGCTGTCCATAGGGAAATGCTGACCCGTTTTGAAAAAGCCAAACGTACCGCCAATGAATTTTTTGAGCAGTTCTGCGGCAAAGCTTATCAGACAGCCCTGACAGCGGACGGCAACGTAGAAGTAAAGTTATTCAATCCGCTCCCATATGAGTACCGGGGACTTTTGGAATTTGACATTGATTTTGCACCGGAATTTGAGACTTCCACGCTTCCTTATATCCGTTATGAGCAACGGAATACCTTCCTTGTCTATGATGAATGTGGACAGGAACTCCCTTACAATATTATTCGTGCCGCCCGCAACAGACAGGTACGGCAATACGGCGGCAACAAACGTTTTGCGGATCCCCACCGTATTGCTTTGAGCGGTGTGCTCCGTCCTATGGGTTTTACCACCTTTACCGTTAAACCGAGCCCTCTGCCCTACCGTATTACCGACAGGTTTTCCACAGGACCCAATAGCTGTGAAAATGAATATATCCGTTTTGTTATTTGTTCTGATGGTACGATTACACTGACTGATAAAAAAACCGGTCACACCTATACCGGTCTCCATTCTTTTATAGACTGTTGTGAAGCGGGAGATGGCTGGTACCACACCCGCCCCATACAGGACAGAGTTCTCTCCTCCGCCGGTGCCCGGGTCAGCATCGAAAAAATCTTTGACGGCTATGCATCCTGTATTTTCCGGATACGTTATGAATGGACTCTGCCTGAGGAAAAGGTAACCGAAGCAGGATTTTCCAAGCGAAGTGAACACTACGTTCCCTTTATTATTACATCCGATTTTACCATTGCCCGTGACTCTAAGTTAATAAGTGTCCATACCGTTGTAAATAACACTGTACGTGACCACCGTCTGCAGTTGCACCTGCCGACCGGCATTCGCACCACGCAATACAGTGTCAACCAATGCAACTTGATTCTTTCACGGAATGTAGGGCTTGACAACAGTCATTACAACTGGAAAGAAGCCGACATTACCGAATATGCTTTTGAAAATCTGGCATTTCTCCGGGATGATACCCATGGTCTGGCATTTATCTCCGGCGGCGGGCTTCATGAAATTTCCTGTCCGGGTGATGCTACGAACAGCATGGATATCACTTTGATGCGCTGCTTCTCAAGAACCGTTGGCACGGACGGGGAACCTGATGGAGAACTTCCCGGACTTTTAGAATGGGACTACGCTCTTTTACCGCTTGCCGGAGAAAGCAATGCCGAACTGGTACGTCAAAAAGATTGTTTTGTCTGCGGCTACCGCGGTTTTACCATTCCTTCCGGTAAATTCATCCCGGAAGAAAGTGCTTTCACATTCACTTCCAAAGATTGTATTTATATTACCTGTATGTCTTCCGGCAACAACGGCATGCTCATTCGTGCCGCCAACTACGCCGGCAAAGAAAGCACCTGCTCCCTTGTCTTTTGCCGCCCGGTAAAGGAAGCCTGCCTGTGTGATTTTCTTTCCCGTCCCATCGGTAACGTATCCGTTTCCGGTAATCAGGTTACAGCAGCCGCAGGCGCTTATCAGATGATTAATATACTTGTAAGATTTGAAGGTTGAGAAGAGGGAGCCGCAACGAGAAGCCATTCATAGCCACTTCGTGGCTATTTCATCGCGGCAGTCGCCGCTTTTCGACAAACAAAAAATACCCGGAAGAGTGCGAGCGCTCTTCCGGGTATTTTTTGTTATGGTACATTTTGTGATTATTTTATCTATTTCAAAAGTATTTCAAGTCCAAAATAAGCCCATGGGCTTTTTACCTCCACTTCAAATGAAAGGACTGATAACAATAAAATTGATACACGCAGAATATAACCCGATACACAACAGCATCGACATTAACCACTATAATGGCTACATCCTCCGGATTGATTGTAACCTGGCAGAATCCGGGATAAAGACCACGCCAAATTCACAGCGATGCCTAAATGCTTTGGCGATTGATAATCCGTTGGAATATGCAAGACTCGCGCTCGAAGGCGAGATGCAGGCATGGGCGGATGCGGAGGATAGTTTGGATATTTTCTAGTTTCATAAAGGTATTCATCAAATAACATTTAATGAATACCTTTATAAAATCATTTTTATTATGACTGCAAATTAGGGACTACTGGCAAACCTATCTTTCCGATACCATTTAAATATTCATGTATAATATGTAATGTGTGCTTTTCATCTACTCGACATATTCTTTGTAGCTCAAAATTCTCCTTATATACAATCCCAAAAGCTAGCGACACAATCATATTCTCAACATTATTGTCTTTCCTTTTAATTCCATTTCCTTGCTTAACTTGATTTGTAACATCCTCTATCTTTTGTTTTATATACATTTTAAAGTCTTTATAGTACTCTTGCGAATATACACCTTTATACTCTATAGCCTTTTCATCATATTGAACATTTGCTTTTCCATCTGCATTTAATCCGCACAAATCCAATACCTCTGAATTAACATACATAGTCTTTTTTGTATTTTCCAACAAACACACTTTACCATCAATTTTTACTGGCCAAATACAATTATCTAATTTACTAATAATTCTGTCTACAAGATTTTCCTCTGAAATTTCTACTATGTCAAATATTAATAATAATAAATCGTTTGCTGTACGCCTTGGTTTTTCAGAAAAATTCCCTTTTCTAATTACTGTGCTACACTCTTGAGAAATTAGCATTCCAGCACATTTTTTGTTGCTTCTTGCCTCAGTGAAAATATAAACATCTCCCATCATTGGATTATTATATTCCTTATTAACACTATAATCTGCAATATTGAAAAGCATAATTTCCTTCGAAACAGAATCAATTACTTTTTTCTTTCTTGATGCATTTTGAAACTTATTATATTTATTAGATGAGTCTATTTCCTTTTCCAGTAGAATCTCTTTCGCTCTTTTTTCTTCATAACGTAATAAATCTTTTTCATATACCAAAACATTAGATGTCAATATTTGCTCCAGCGTGCTTCTTCTTATAAGAGAATCTATCAACAAATCATAACTTTCTGTAAGTTTTCCTCCTTCAATATAGGACTCAATAATCATATCATCTAAGCTATCAATATTAACTTTTAGTAAGTCTTTAAACGCTTTTTCTATAGAAACCTTTTTCGTCTCTATCATTTTACTCAAAGCTTTTCCATACATTGACTTAGAAATCATCTGTTTTATTTCACTTATCAATAATGTTTCATCTGTAACTTTTGAGAGTGGCCAAAACTGATATAAAACCGCCAAATCATCTCCCCTTTTATTATTTTCTTCCAAATACTGCACTTTCGCATCGTGATTCAACAATTGGGAAACTTCATTTGAATATACTATTACCAAGTCATTATACATCTTCCTTTTACTTGTAATACTAAAAATATAGTCCAAAAATTCATTCTGACGATTTTCTCCCATATCTTTGTCTAAGATGTACAAAGTATTTCCATCCAACTGCTGATAAGACGTTTCAAATTCTACTCCTCTATAAACACGAAACTTTTCTTGTTCTTGCAAATAATCCAATATACTCTTTAATGTTTTTAAAGAAGCATCAATATCGACATTTAGATTATCACATATTACAGCAAATGTTTTAGGAATTTTATATCCCGTTACTTCTAAATCTTTCAATGGAAAATCAGACAATTCATCAAAACATTCTCTTTCAGTATCATCAATATCAATTGCATATGAAGCACAATAATCTTTGATCGACATATTTTTATCAACTCCTTGTGCTACTATCTTAGCTACAAATCCTTCTGAAACAAACCAGTTATCATCAACGGATATAATATTTTTTATTTCATATTCATTTAACATTTGTATTAAGTCTTGCAATGCTATACCATCCTTTCACTTAGATCAAATACGAATTTGTACCTTCTACCATCTCTTCTCTCATCTGAAAGCCAAACCCTACCGTTCATATTCTCCGTTAATTCCTGTACAATAAATAACCCTAATCCTCTTCCGTTCTCCTTCATAAAGCGAAAAGGCTCAAACAATTTATCTTCGATTTCTGGATGTACTCCGCAGCCCGAATCAAAGCATTCAACTTTCCCACTTTGCTTTATAACAAACATAATAGATTTTTCTTGTTGTGAATACTGTACCCAATACAGCGAATTGAGAAATATATTATCAAAAATGGTAGTTAATATTCCCTTATTAGCCTTAATAGATATATTTTCCCCTTCAACTAATACATCCACACCATCTCGTCTTGCTTTTCGAGACATTGGACTATCTTCATTTACATACATATCTACCAGAAAATCCCTTAATAATATTTCCTCTTGCTTTTCCAGATTACGTCTGTATGTTGATTCCATGTGGGCTAATTGTATTTTTAAGAAATTAGTCTGTGTAATTATGTTCCTCTGATTTTTTACAATTTTATCAGTATCGTTTTTGCTCTTTATAGTATCTCTTGCACAATCTTCTATATTTTGCTCAATTCGATTCATTTCGTGTGTTAACGATTCTGCAATTATACCCAGCCCCAGCAATGGTACAATGTCTTTTATTTCTTCAATCTGCTGCGACTTTAAATATATTTCTTGTTTTTTTTCATCTATGGCTTTTTGCTCTGCTACTTCATACTGCGATATTTTATCTTGTAAATTTTCAATTGCTTTTTGCGACATATCAGCAGCCATAGTTCTATTTGAAATTGCAACCTTTAAACCTTCAATTTCGGTCTTTACATCTTGCATTTTCTTATTTTTTACCTCTTCATAACCCGCCTTTCTTTGAAATACAATCATTCCATTATCAGTTGCAACTTCACCTTTTCTTTCTTTGGTCCTCGTAAACCCATCCCTAAACTTGATATCGCTTTCAAAAATAATATTGAGCAAGAATTTTTGTATTAGCATAAAGAAATTTTTACCATACTCATCCTGAATAAAGCCTTGTCTATTTGTCTGTTCTTCAAGCTTTTCACTTGTAAATCCATCTATTTTTAAATATCCTACGACTGTATGCTCCTTGTAAATATTATTAGCTGCAGTCTGACTCTTTTCGGTAAAACCAATCCAATCCTTTCTTCCATAAGGCAACACTCTAAAACCATTTCTGTATACATAAACACCTTGCATGGAAGACCATGCTTTATTAATCTCACTTAGTGAATTTAATTTTGCTTTAATTAAACCTTCTTTCTCTAAAATAATATCTATTTCTTCCTTATTTGACTTGTCTCTTGCATAAATTACTCCTTTGAAATCTCCCGGATATGCATATTGGTCTAATATAGCTTTTGTATATTCTTCTTCAGTTAATATTCCCTTATCTTTCTTTTCTTCAAGCTTGGATAATAATCCCTCACTCAAGAAAGTGGTTCTTTCTATTGTAAAATGAATTTTGGGATAATCAATCGAAACTTTATTCAAATCACTGAAATCAACTATATGTTCCTCATAATCCTTTTCATAGTCTTCTTCGCGCAATATCGTAAAGCCGGATTCTTTCATCTTTTTGACGAGAGCATTCCGACGCTGCATAATATATTTTAAAGGACGCTCAATTTTAACATATAATTTCCATTCTTTAAATTCAAAGGATACCTTTGAATCATACAATTCATCTAATAAACTCTCATCTATTGGTTCAACAGTATATGGAATGTCATTAATTTTCAACAATACATTAAATCTTTCACTCTTTTTCAGATTTAAATTCTTCTGAAAAGGATCCATCATATTCAATAACTCATTTTTTAGTTTTTCCTCTTTCTTCTTGTCCATATCCCAGAAGTTAAGGTTTTTAATTCCATGGATTACAATTTTTGTACCATATGATGCCACAACGTCCTTTTCGTATTTAACTGTAGCCATAATATCTGAAAAATCCATATCAATTGGAAATTCAGACCAATCTATATCGATATTAATTTTACTGTACTCTTTTATAAATTCTACATCTTCCTCTTTAAGTAAATCTGTTTCTTCAAATCTCTCTATATTCGGCACAGTTTCTACAGTTATATAATTTCCTAATCTCTGAAACGAAAGACGTCCTATACCTTTCTTTCCCAAAACCCTTCTATGATAGTAAATAGAACTCTTCTCTTCCTCTTTAAAACTTGTCGATAACCTCAGGAAAGAATTTCTCACAATGCTCGGAATCATCCCATTACCATCATCTTTAATCTCTATACGGCCCTTTCCATAAGGAGTGACAGTATCTGTGTCAATAACTACATCTACATTATTAGCATCTGCATCATATGCATTCTTAATCAACTCCAAAAGGGCAACCAACTCATCTTCAATAAGCTGCTCACCTAGCTGCATGATTAATCTTGCAGATGCTGTTAAATTCATCTTTTCACTCCTCTGCACTTTTCAACTTCTCCTCTCTATTTTTTCCTAACCACCAATATATATTCATTCATCATTGTATTTACTTCTTCACAACGTTCGATAGTCGAATTGATATGATGTGGCATTCTCTTAAAAGAATACTTTCTACTCAGTGAAGCTTCACACTCATACCCCCTGTTCAAAAACCAATCCTTTAATATTCCTTCCATGTTGATAGTAATCTTTCCCATTACAGTTCTATGACCTACTATCCAAACCTGAAAGCCACCTTTTTTCATCACTCTATCTGTCTCTAATACCACCTTATATAAGTCCTTTAAAAAGACTAATACATCCTCTTTTCGTTTTTGGATAGACTTTTCATTTCTTTCAAGAGTTTCTGTTACTCTATCCAATTTTTCTTCTAAGTGTGCCTGGCGTATTACGTATTTAGATGAATATATATTTTCCATCTGCTTCATATACTCACCCGCATTTTTCTTTGCCAGTTTTTTTGTTTCTTTATCTTTTAATCTTGCCTTAGAATTCTTAATTTTTCTGTAAATATCCAATCTAACTCTTTCAGAAATTAGTTGATAAAGGATTTCATTTTTATGTAATAAATCTGTTGATACAAACTGATTGTTGTTAATGCATCCCCTCATTTCTTCCAGCACTTCTTTAGTTCTCGCTAATTCATCTTTCTTTTCCTGAATTCTGGACTGCATTTGTGTTTCTAAACTTGCAACTTCATTTGATTTATAAAAATCTTTTTCATCTTGCAAGCTCCATTCAGATTTTCTTCCTCCTAATAATTGTTCATCACAATTACAATCTGCCACTTCAATTCCGACATATTTTTTTAATAAATCTTCCATCCACTGGAGAGAAAGCTTTGAAAATTCACCATATGCAACTGTCGTTTTCGAATCACCATATGGCGGTGAAGTAATTACTAAATCTATACTCCTATTTTTCAAATAGTTCAATGACTTAGCATTTTGTAAACAAATTGTACTTCTGGTCTCTTTTTTATAACTATCATTCGCCACAACCAACATATCTAACAAATGAGTTACTGCAGCTTCAAATTCATCAATCGCACTAACAGAAAATTTCTCTATGTCACTAGGCGACATTCTGTATAATTTAAATTCACCATTCCTAGTTAATGAAACTCTTCGTATTGTAGAGCTAAATGCGGTTAACAATATTAAAGCATACATTTCCCGGTTAACCTTATTAGCTTTATTAATAAATTGACCTATTTTATATTTTAAGAAGTTTAATTCGCGAATATTTTCTTCTTTAAACCAATAATCAATACTGTTAAATGTACAAACTGGTATTAATCGTGCATCAGGGTACTCTTTTTTTACCTGTTGAACAAAATCACTTAATCTCTTTTTTGTATAATTAGTATTATCTATAGTTAATGCTTTAGTTTTGGACAATAAAACAGCAAGAGGATTCAAATCTGATCCCCAAAAGTCCAATCCTAAATATTTTGACTCCAATGCAGTTGTTCCACTTCCCACAAAAGGGTCTAATACAGTTTTTATTGATTTAATTGACATAACTTTTTTTATCAAATCTCTAACCATTTCAGGAACAGCTTTTGCTGGATATGTATGTAAATTACCCGTTGAAGAGAAAAAAGAGGCATACTTATTTTCACCTTCGTAATCTAAATTAAGTTCTTCCCATTTTAAAGCATTTTCTGCATTTTTCATTTTATTTCACCTCATTTGAGCCCAAAATCCCATAATGTTATTATACCTAATTCAACCTGATTTCTCAATTATTTTATTCTGTTTTTATCAATATAAATATTTATATACTTATTTTGTTTCTGCTTATTTCACAGAGCATTTTTTAACAATCAAGTCTTTATGCCTTATTCCCCATACGGATAATAATGCTCTGCCTTCGACTGAAACTCCTTCAAATCACAAATCTTCATATCCGCATCAAACTCGGCAATGGTAACTCCATCAAAGCCATCCACATTGCCCTCGTAGTCGCACTTAAAATACCATTCCACAACAGCTGTATTCCCTGACACAACCACACGCTTTATATCCCACTGCAAAACAGTACCTTTCAGGTTCCAATCCTCAAACCATCTTATTATCTGTCTGATGCCTTTATACACCGGGCCATAACACTCGCTGTAAATAATGTCGTCGCTAAAAATCTCCTTTACAGCATCACTATCTTTATCCAGCCAGCATTGAAAATATTTTCTAATAATCGCTTCCATTCTGCACTTACTCCTTCATACTCTCAACCGTTTCCTCCACAGAAATACATTCCGCATATCTTCCCTTCCACATAAACTCGTTATAATACTTATAACTCTGCTCTCCAGTCATAAAAGCATTATCAAATGTAGAATTTGCATTCTCCGGTACAATCATTTTAAAACCATGTTCAAAGCCGCACTTGATTGTTGCATCAATACAGTAATCTGTCTGCAGTCCCACAACAACTACTGTGTGGACATTCTTCTCCCCCAGGTATTCCAACAAGCCAGTCCTCTTAAAAGAACTATTTACCATCTTATCAAAAATCTTCTCACCCGGCTGCGGGCTAAAACCTTCATATATCTCAAAACCCGGTGTCCCTTTCGTCAATTCTGCACCGGCACCATCATCGTGTCTTACATAAATAACTTCAACATTATTCTCTCTGGCTGCTGCAATTAATATTTTAACAGCATCTTCAAACGCATTAAAATTATATAAATCCGGCATAGTTATTAACTTCTGCGTATCGACTACTAAAAGTACCATTCTTATACCACCTCAATCTCTTCTAAGCCTTCTAATCCATGAATCCCACGAGAACAACTCCACATCTCTATTATCCCTTCCAAACTGGTATCTCAAATCACTTTCCTCTATATCATTTTCAGGAGTTCTACCAGCCACAATAACAAATCTAATATTGACATTTTTATCTGGATCAACTTGCAATTCTCTCTTCGGTGCTAAAAACGCATTATATATATCCTCTCCTGATTCTGCTCTTTTTCTGACTCTATGGAGTTCTTTTCTAAACGATTCATAATCATTATAAATATACTTACGATGATTCCTAATCTGACTATTTGCTTCCTCAATCTTTGCATTAAAATTATCATAATGTCCACGCTTTTTTAAATTAAAGTCTGCACCTTTTATTTCAATAAACGTAACATTCATAGTTGATCTGCTAGAAAATATCGCAAAATCTACTCGCCTCTCTCCAATTGGAAACTCCGAAAATACAATATACTCATCATTAGGTGAACTATATATTTCAGCAATCAAGGATAAATCTTTTTTTATTAACGCACCCAACTCACGTTCTGACACACTTGCATCTATTAATTCTTTCAACCTTTTTTTACTTATTGCATTTTCTTGTATTTCAATTTCCCTCTTGACATATTCTGGTGATTTTAAGTATTGATTATTAATAAACGGATTTATCTCATATCTTTTCTTTTCTATCAGTCTTTTTATTGACAATATGTCCATAGACTTTTTGGCAAACTCATTCTCATCACACTCTGTCAAAATCTCAATCTGTTTTTTAGACAATGTTCGTTCCACATTGCCATATTTATCAACAATCGCCATACTATTATCAAAATCATCATGTAAAATGTGAATTTTGCATCAAGCAAATATCCATCATCATATAGCAAATGTATAACTGTATCACATACTGTATCTAAATATGGTGCATTAGACATAATATCTATATCGGTTAAAACACAAATCATTTCATTTTGAGAGGTCTTACTCTGCATAAACCGTCCTCTCGCATCCTAAATGATTTAAATCTAAAAATAAAATCACTAATTTTCATCCAAACCCCTCTTATTTGTTACGTTTTATATGTATACCCTTGCCTTCTTCATTTTTCATAATTTACTTACTATACCTCAAAACTCTCCGTCTTCAAATCACAATAATATCTGCCACTCTGTGCAGTAAATCTCAGAACACAATAATCCGGATCTGTAACACCTTTCTTATAAAACATGGTGTCCCCTTTTCTCCAAATCGTATTCTTTGTTTCTTGGTCTGTTAAGACTTCCATCTGCAAATTTCGCTTCACCGGTGTGCGTATTTCGCTTGAACCGGTGTGAGCATATTGCTTCACCGGTGTACGGATACGGTTCATCGGTTTAAAACACATTGTGGTATAGTTTTCTCGTAGTAAAAAATATTTACGAGAAAGGAGCATACACTTATGCAAAACTGTACTACAATCCTTGGAATCATAGATATGCGTCAGCGTGGCATATCCTATGATGACTGCCGCAACCGGTATCACATCGGCTGCAGCACGATCTCTTTGATCATGAGCCGCTTTCATGCATGCGGCAAGGATCTTGACACGCTGAAGCAAATGTCCGCAGAGGAGGTGGAGTATTTATTCTTTCCACCGGAAAATTTACGCAGAAAAGATGATTCCGTCATGCCGGATTATCAGATGGTATATGACAGACTGACTGCGCCGGGCAGCAAAGCAAACCTGTTCTATCTCTGGCTGAAATACAAGAAGAAATGTCCTTCCGGTTATCAGTACACACAGTACTGCCTGCATTTCAAACGTTTTGTTGAAAAGAATTACGGTTCAGAAGCTGTCAGCATGGTAGTGGAACGGATCCCCGGCGAGAAAGTCTATATCGACTGGATCGGCGACCAGCCAGAAATACTTATGGATTCAATCACCGGTGAACTTAAAAAAGTCCACTTCTTTGTCACGACTGTTGGCGTAAGCAACCTTGTTTATGCCGAAGCATTTGAAGATGAAAAACTTCCTAACTTTATTGCTGGAACCGTTCATGCATTGGAATCCTACGGGGCACTCCCTAAGTATCTTGTACCCGACAACTTAAAAACAGCAATCACCAGACACACAAAGGATGAACTGGTTATAAACAGTGCTTATCAGGATCTGGAAAACTTTTATGATGTCGTAATCCTGCCGCCACCGCCCCGGAAACCGAAAGGCAAGCCTACGGTAGAAAAATACGTGCAGTTTCTGGAAACACATCTGTTGGAAGACCTGAAAGAAAAGGTCTATTACAGTATTGAAGACATCAACCGTGATGTATGTCAAAAAATAGCGGACATCAACAACGGGAAAAAGACACCACAGTCCCTTTCAAAGATGGAAAGTTTTCTTCGATATGACAAACCACAGATGAAGCCACTTGCCGGTGAATCCTTCGTGCTGTGTGATTATAAATACTTTGCCCCTGTACCGAATAATTACCATTTGTTGTATGATGACCACTATTACTCTGTATTGTACACGTATTATAACCAGCCTTCAATTCTTAAGGCTACAATGGCAGAAATCCGTATCTGTGACCGTAACAACAAACTGATCTGCACACACAGACGATCCTATAAGGAATTTCCTAAATACATCACCAGGCAGGAGCACATGGCTCCCGAGCATCAGTATTACAAAGAAGTCAATTCAAAAGATGGTGCTTACTACAGGCGCTGGGCTGCCAATATCAGTCCATATATGGCGAAGCTTATTGATACGGTATTACTTGCACCACGGCACGAAGAGCAGGCATACAACAGCTGTAATGGCATCCTGCATATGTGTAAAGACTTTCCGAAACTGATACTGGAGGACATCGCAAAAACATGTGTGGAAAGCAATGCCTGCCGGTATTCCTATTTCAAAAAACTTTTGAAATACAAACAGAACAATCTTTCTGAAGGTTCTGTATATAAGCTTCCGGAACACAGTAACCTGCGCGGAAAGGAGGAGTATCAATGACCGATAAGCCTTCACTTTCCATAGAGGATTATGAAATCTGTAATAAACTGAAAAGTATGCGGTTCTCCGGAATGGCAGAGGCATTGGAAGAGGTACTGGCCGATCCGAACGCAGAGCTTCTTCCGTTCAGAGAAAAAGTCCAACGTATTGTCGATGCCGAATGGAACCTGCGATATACCAAAAAGCTGAACCGCTTTATAAAAAAGGCCACTCTCAAATATCCTGCTGCGGATCTGGATGATACCATTTATCATCCGGAAAGACAGTTAGATACACACATCATAGAGGAACTTTCTAAATGTGAATGGATCGAACAAGGCAAAAATCTTGTCATCACAGGAAAGACCAGTTCCGGTAAGAGCTATCTTGCTAATGCGTTATGTATCTGTGCCCTGCGCCAGTTCAAAACAGCCCGATATATAAAAGCAAGCCAGCTGATAAACGAATTATCCAAGGCTGAAAAGCTGGACAACTATCAGGAAGAGCTGTCAATCTATGCCGGATATGATCTGCTTGTTGTTGATGACTTTGGATTAATGAGCATGGATGTAAATAAGTGCCGTAACCTGTTTGAGGTATTTGACAGCAGGGATCCCCACAAATCCATCCTTGTGATTTCCCAGTTTCCGGTATCTTCCTGGTATGACATGTTTCAGGATTATACCTACGCAGAAGCGTGTCTTGCACGCTTACTCAGCGGAGCTTACCGTTTGGAAATGAACGGTAAAAATATGCGAAATATGGAACCTATAAACAAGCAATAAACGGACAGCGCACCGCTGGTGCGAGCCTCTTACACCGCTGACGCGAGAAAGGGGCTCCGTTTATCCGAAATTTGCACGCTACTCAGACCATAACAGAAACTTGGAAGATATATAAGAAATTTCAACTTAAAGATAATATCTATGATAGTGTTTTATTTTAAGTATGATACAAATTGGTAGAGACTTATTATGGTTTCTTGGTGTGGCAATAATTCTACGTGCCTTTTTTGTAGGCAATGGTGATATACTGACAATTATAGCTACTGAAATGATGTTATTGATTTTGGGTAGTGTGATTATATTAGCGAGTGACCAATTTGGAAAAGAAAAAGATAGTAATAAAATATATGCCTATTCTTCATGTATGTTAGCTATAGCAGGATGTATTATCGCAATAATTCAATTATTTTAAATAAAAAATTTAT